>Ga0136611_10001159_pt1 | contig 18199 bp, 22 predicted proteins | sample AntDrymUQ2232306_2_FD_106645 | JGI IMG/M metagenome (GOLD analysis project Ga0136611, IMG submission 106645) | Polar desert sand microbial communities from Dry Valleys, Antarctica - metaG UQ223 (23.06) | ecosystem: Environmental > Terrestrial > Soil > Desert | place: Antarctica: Dry Valley...
CCTGAATCTTAAAATGTTTTCGTCAACTCCATCACTTTCCAAAAGCATATCCATACTTTTCTTCACATTTCTAATTGTGAGCGGAATGTACTTCGGGCGCCAATTTCTAATACCAATAGCAATTGCCTCTCTGCTTGCAATGCTTTTTTTGCCGCTTTCGCGATGGTTTGAGAGCAAGGGTATTGGTCGCGGAATTGCAGCTATATTTTGTGTTCTTTTGTTGTTACTCGGTATCGTAGGGGTTATCTCACTACTTTCCTGGCAGGCGTCAGACATTTCAAATGGTCTTTCGCAAATTGGTGAAAGGCTAAGTAAATTTGGCGCAACAGTAAGGCAATTTATTGCCCAAAACATCGGCATATCCCCAGAAAAGCAGAAGGAATGGATGGATAAACAATCGTCAGCCGCTGGTGCATCTGTTGGCGCCGCCGGCACAATTCTAAGTTCATTAATGAGTATAATGGTCGATGTTATATTAGTGATGGTTTATCTATTTCTTCTTATTTCTTCAAGAGCTCACTTAAAAAAGTTCATGCTTTTGTTGGTGCCTTCTAGCGAGACAAAAGAAACCGAACAGATTATCAACGACGCGGGAAAAATGTCCCAGAAATATATTTCAGGAATGAGCCTGATGATCGTTATGTTATGGATTTTATATGGAATTGGTTTTAGTGTGGCCGGGGTAGAGAATGCACTCTTTTTCGCTGTTCTATGTGGAATCCTGGAGATAATTCCTTTTATTGGGAACCTTAGCGGGACTGCTTTGACGGTTCTTATGGTGATCTCCCAGGGCGGGAATGATATGATGATCATTTCGGTTCTGGTAACTTATCTGGTTGTCCAGTTCCTGCAAACATACACTCTGGAGCCCGTGGTTGTTGGCTCCGAAGTAAATATCAACCCACTGTTTACTATTCTGATACTAGTTTTAATGGAGCTTATATGGGGAATCCCGGGAATGATCCTGGCTATCCCGATGCTCGGAATCGTGAAAATCATTTGTGATCACGTAAGACCTCTCAAACCCTATGGATTCCTGATTGGAAAAGAAAAAAACAGCGACCCCAGGATATTTCTTAGTGTTAAGAGTTGGTTTGGGAACTCAAAAGAGAAAAAATCCAAAGGCTAAGCCTTCTCTTTCAGTAATATTTCAATAATTTGCGCGACTAATCAAAACGAAAATGGCCGTGTAACTAAACACTCATGTGCCCATCTAAAATTCGTTTAAACTATAAAATATAAAAATGCTGAGTATCAGAAATATTGTTAAACAATATGCCAATCATCGTGCCTTAGATAATGTATCTATAGAAGTTGAGAAAGGAAGCGTATTTGGGCTTTTAGGCCCTAATGGGGCTGGAAAAACTTCTCTTATACGAATCATCAACCAAATTACCGGTCCTGATAGCGGGGAAGTTTTCATTAGCGGAGAGAGATTAAATCCTTCCCATATATCGAAGATCGGCTACCTCCCCGAGGAACGTGGCCTTTACAAGAAAATGGAGATTGGTGAACAAATGCTATACCTTGCCCAGTTGAAAGGACTAAACAAAAAGGATGCAACCAAACGAATTAAATACTGGTTCGAAAAAATGCAGATCGAAAGCTGGTGGAGTAAAAAAGTGGAAGATTTGAGTAAGGGAATGCAGCAAAAAGTTCAGTTCATTGCAACCGTTGTCCACGACCCTGAGTTGATTATCCTGGATGAGCCATTCTCAGGGTTCGACCCGGTAAATGCCCAGGTCATCACCAATGAGATATTAGAATTAAACAACAAAGGAGCAACGATCATCTTTTCTACACACAGAATGGAATCCGTCGAACAATTGTGTGACAGCATTGCCCTTATTCATAAATCAAAAAAGATCCTGGATGGTAAAGTTAGGGACATAAAAAATTTATACCGCAGCCATACTTACCGCATAGGCTTCTCGGGACAACTTAATGGATCTGAAAATGAAATGTTCACGATAATCGAACAAAAGTATGATGAGGGGCTCACCCATTTGACTGTTAAAGTTAATGACAAATACTCTGCAAATGATCTACTTAACCTTTTTATCCCACAGGTGCAGGTAAACGAATTCATGGAAGTAATTCCAAGTATGAACGACATATTTATTCAGAACGTAAAGAATTAAACACATGAACAAAACCTTACTTATAATAAAGCGAGAGTATTCTAGCAGGGTTAAAAAGAAATCATTCCTTCTGATGACTTTCCTGGTGCCAATGCTGATCATTGGCATGTATGCTCTGGTAATTGCTCTTTCGATTAGTGGAGGAGACAATGTACCGACAGTTGAGGTTATCGATGACAGCGGCATTTTTACCAAAGGGCTTGAGGATAAAAAAGCAGTGAAATTCCACATGTCTACAGAGACCCTCGATCAAGCGAAACAAAAAATCATTACCGACGATGGAGCATTTCTCCTTCATATTCCTAAAAATATCACAACCGGGGGTAACCTCGAGCTATTTTCACAAAAAAAGGCCGGACTTTCTGTAATCAGTACCATTGAAAATCAGCTTAACGACCAGGTGAGGAATAAGATGCTCGAAGATGCTGGAATTGATGCGGCTACACTTGATAATATAAAGCCAGATTTCTCAGTAATATCAAAGGAACTGACGATTGAGGGTGAAAAAGATACTAGTTCCGGGGCTGCCATGGCAGTTGGTTTCGCTGCCGCTATTTTGATCTATATGTCACTTTTTATTTATGGTATTCAGGTGATGCGTGGTATTATAGAAGAAAAAACAAGCCGGATCGTAGAAGTCGTCATCTCTTCAGTTCGCCCTTTTCAATTAATGATGGGAAAGATAATTGGAATTGGTTTGGTTGGCTTAACTCAGTTTCTCCTATGGATTATCTTATCAGGGACACTGATGACCGTAGCGACAAATTTTCTGTTCAAAGATAAAATGAACATGGTGAAATCGGAGATGCCAGGAGCCCCCCAACAAATGGCCGCACAATCCGGTCCGGGTACTGACATTGTAAAGGCTATACAAACGGTTGAGTGGAATTATATCCTCCCGGTGTTTATCATATTCTTTTTCGGAGGATACATGCTTTACAGCGCTCTATTTGCCGCTGTAGGCTCTGCCGTCGACAGTGATACTGAGACGCAGCAGTTTATGCTACCCATCACGCTACCGCTGCTTTTCACGTATATTATGTCTTTTAGTTTCATAGTAAATAATCCGGATAGTTCCTTATCCTTTTGGCTGAGTATTATTCCTTTCACCTCCCCTATCGCAATGATGGTTAGATTGCCTTTTGGTGTCCCAATGTGGGAACTGGGCTTATCTATAATACTCCTCATCATGGGATTTATATTTACCACTTGGGTGGCTTCCAGGATCTACAGGGTTGGTATTCTCATGTATGGAAAGAAAGTTAGCTTTAAAGAATTGGGGAAATGGTTTATGTATAATGGATAGTAGTTTGTTAATGTTGTTTGATAGGGATGATTTGATGTAAGCTCATTATTATGGTTAACATAAACGTTCCCAAGCAAGCAACAACAAACAAGCAATCAAACCGAATAGCGATTCTAGATTTAGGAACGAATACTTTCCATCTTTTGATTGCTGATATTGCTAATAGGAATCATCCCGCCATCGTTTATCAGAAAACAATTCCAGTAAAATTGGGTGAAGGTGGAATATCAGAGAGAACTATTTCGCCGAACGCCTTTAAAAGAGGAATCAGAGCTATCCTGTCTTTTCGAAAACGCATCGATCAGTACCAGGTTGAAACTGTCAAAAGTGCTGCAACTTCTGCTATACGGAGTGCTTCAAACGGCGCGGAGTTTATCGAAAAAATAAAATCAGAAACAGGCATGGAGCTGGAAATTATTGACGGAGAACGGGAAGCTATGCTTATTTACCTGGGTGTAAGAGCTGCAATAAATTTAGAAACTGTTAGCCTGATAGTTGATATTGGAGGGGGTAGCGTAGAATTTATCATTTGTGATAAGAACAAGATATTCTGGAAAAAAAGTTATCCAATTGGAGCTGCGCGGATGATGGCGAGGTTTCATCACACAGATCCAATCTCCGGTGAAGAAATCCTGCAACTTCATTCTTACCTGGATACTACGCTAAAGGAACTTCAAAAGCAGCTGGATCATTATCGCCCCGATGTAATGATAGGCTCTGCCGGTGCATTTGAAACGTTTGCTGAGCTCCAAGGTTCTCAATTCAAAACTTCATTTGAAAAACCTGAACAGGTCATTGACCTTGAAGGGTTTAATATCATATCAAAATCGATCATAAAAAGTACCCATCTTGAGCGTGAACAGATACGTGAGATAATCCCTGTTCGCGTGGACATGATAGTTGTTGCTGCGATAATGACGAATTATCTACTAACCATGCTTGAATTTAAAGCGCTAAAGCTTTCATCCTATTCGCTTAAAGAAGGAGTTCTCTTTGAAATGATGAAATAATTGTCAGGTCGGAAATAACCTCGTTTGTATAATGTGAGGTTCCACAGCATCATGATAAAAAAGCAGATGCTGAAAAAGAATTCTCCAATTTCTTCCTCATGGCCGGTTTGAAAGTCCAGCATAAGTATGGCGCCAATGGTAAATCCTCCGCGTAAAAACATAGGTGGAATAACGAACTGACGAAGCGGGAACTTGCCATATTGTGGATTTTTATTACGCATTAGACCCGGCAGAATACTTCCATAGAGAAGCAGGATCAATAAAGCTATATGCTTTGTTTTAATACCAAAAAAGCCTTGAAATGTATTGTGCAGGTTCATTTCGTTCTGGTCACTATATTCATGGAAAATTCCGGTCGTCTCTACTTCAAAAACCCGCTGCCCCCAGCTAATTTCTTCAAACCCTGCCAGAAGATTAAATCCAAAAAACAATATAAAAAACCAATGAAAATAATGATGTCGCTTTCTAATTCCCGAAGCAACAATTAATGAAACGATGCCCGCACCAATTAAGAATGCAAAAGTCAGCCATTCAATGATACTGTCTTCCTTAATAATATTGCGGTAGAAACTTTCATCAAGGAGATAAAGTGCGGCAAAAATTATCGTAAGTAATGGAAAAAGATACAAGCCCAATTTAGGAATCCAGCCAGTTTCGCTTTTGTGAATAAGTACCATACCAATGGTATAGCAACATTCGTACTAAAATCAAAAAAACGCCTGGAAAAGGCTTAATGATATATATTATCTGGACTCGTTATATAAAACTGCACAATTCCTGGTACAGCCGGTGTGTAGGAAGCCCAACAACATTAGTGTATGATCCGTTTATCCTTTCAATAGCAATCAGGCCGATCCATTCCTGAATTCCATAAGCTCCGGCCTTATCCATGGGATTTCCATTCTTAATATAATACCGAATCTGTTCCTCTGTAATAGGCTTGAAGAACACTTCTGAAACTTCATAAAAGCTATGAATACGATCGCTCTTTCGCAGGCTAACAGCTGTAATAACTTCATGCATATTGCCGGACAAGGTAGAAAGTATCTCGATGGCATGTTCATCATTCTCAGGTTTCCCAAGAATTTCCCCATCAATCACTACAATAGTGTCGGCGGTAATGACGATCTCATCTTCAATCAGCTCGTCGAATGCTCTGGCTTTTTTTTCTGAGATATATAAAGCAATTTCATGGGGTGATAATTTGTCAGGATAAGTTTCATCTACTTCTTTAAGGACAATCCGAAAGTCAATTCCCATGAGCTTTAGTAGCTCCTGTCTGCGAGGGGATTTGGATGCCAAAATTATGGGGGGAAACTGATTGGTCATATTTTAGATTTCCCAAAAATAAGAAAAGCGGCAGTTAGCCGCTCTAATAAATTCGAATTTGAATAGAATTAGTTATTCTGCCTAGCTCTTTGCTCAACTAACATTGCTTCGAATGACTTCTTTTGCTCGTCAGTCAAAAGAGCCATAACTTTTTTAGAAGTCGCAGCCTGGATTGGGGCCATTTTCTCACGCATCCCTTCGCCGCCGGCACCACCGTTTGCAGCTCTTAGGCTATCCACAGATTTTCCCTGCGTAAGAAACACTTCTGTCAGTTTTGCCTTTTGGTCTGCTGTAAGCCTTAAGGGTTCCAAACGAGTAATTGAACGCTCTGCTCTTTCAGCAGGAGTTCCCATTTGACGGCCGCCGCCTTGTGCTTTGGCGAAAGTGGCTACGCAAAGCACTAAGCCTAGTGCGATGATTAGTTTTTTCATTTTGTTCTTGATTTCTCTGTTTGATGCCTTTTATCCTAAATGGTTTAACCAATTAAATAATTAATTCAGGCTGCCGTCTTGAGCTGATGGGTTTTCATCATGCCAATCGCCGCGTATCTTCAGGACTTTTTCAATAATATCTCTTACACACCCCTGGCCCCCTTTTTTGGGCGAAATATAGTCGCAAACAGCCTTAATCTCTTCAACCGCATCTGCCGGACAAGTCGCTAAACCTACCAATTTTGTTACTGGAAGATCAGGAATATCATCTCCCATATAAAGGATATTATCGGCCGACAGCCCGCTGCTCTTTAAGAAACTTTGATAGGTTTCGATCTTAGAATCAAGTCCAAGGAATACGTCGGTAATTCCAAGGCCCTTTAAACGTAGCTCAATACCTTTAGAACGGCCTCCCGAAAGGACCATTACGTGATATCCGCGTTTTACAGCCAGCTGTAATGCATAACCGTCTTTTATATTAAACCTTCTATGCTGCTCGCCAGTTTCTGTCACAAGGACTGTGCCGTCGGTAAGTACTCCATCAACGTCGAGGATAAAAGCTTTTATGTGTTTGATTTTTTCGAACATTTTGAAAGGTGAAAGGTGAAAGCTAAAAACTGAGCAAGCTTTAATAGCCAGACAAAAGCTCATAGCTCATAGCCCATTATTCCTGATTATCCCGCCATTCATACACCCAGGCTGACTGAATCTGTTCGAGATGTCCCTCATTGCTTTCTACTCGAGTACCAGCAAAATTTGGAAGGCTTAAAACCCAATCAAGAAGTTCTGTAAAGCGAATGCGATAAATTTTAGATTCACCGAACTCGTCACCGAACTTTTCGTAAAGTCCCATTGCTATATCTTCGTGATCCTTCCAATGGATAGGAAGTTCAAATTTCTCGTTAGCCATATATTTGCTTAAGTAATTTATTAATGTCCTAAAAATTGGTTTTGATCCGGGAGGGTAACTTCAATATCACCGTCAATTACCACACACTGGCAACCCAGCCGTGAGCTAATCCGTGGATTGATCGCCCTGTCTATAAAATCTTCCTCTTTATCCGATATTTCTTCAATATTGTCCATTCCCTGGTTCACATATACTTGACATGTGCTACATCCACACACCCCACCACAATTGTGCTGCAGCTCTATTCCATTGTCCAGGCATACGTCGAGAACAGATTCTCCCTCGGCAATTGGAAATTCGACCGACTCCTGGGAAGCCTCCTCAAAATTAATTTTTATCTTAAAAATGTTCATTAGGGCAAAAATAACAAATTAAACTCAGCCCCGTGATTGCTGGTGCAAATTGACTATGCTTTGACTGAGCTTTTTATAAAGCTCCTGCAATTCGGGCTTATCATCAAGCATCTCAAGATGAGAATTAATGATTTCCATGTCTTCACGTAATGCCGGGCCAGTCTGCATCGTTTCCGGATCATTAAGCTGGATCTTCTGAGCCGTTTCCGCTATCAAAGGCCTGATAAGATCGAAGTCGAGATTTTCAGTTTCAAGCAATTCCTGGGCTATGGCAAAAAGATGGTTAGCAAAATTGCAAGCAAAAACAGCTGCCACATGCAGGGCTTTTCTTTGAGCCGAGCTGAGTTCTGTAACTCTTTCCGAAAGTCGATCTGCAATAGCACGGATTAGAGCCACGTCTTCCGGGTTACTGGCTTCGATAGCAATGGGTACCTGGCGGAAGTCGACAGCGCCATTTTTAGAAAATGTTTGCAGCGGATAAAAGACACCTGTGTGGGATGACACACCCTCAAGTGCCTCAAGCCCGGTTGAACCAGACGTATGAACAACCAATTTATCGCCAATTTTAAGCTTGGAAGCCAGGTCCCTGATCGCATCGTCCTTTACAGAAATGATGTAGAAATCCGCAGAACGGTCTATATCATCCAAATCAGAGATTGCCTCAGAAGCAAGAGTATCTGCAAGTTCCTTTGCATGTTCAATATCTCGGCTCCAAACCTGAACTATGCTTTGTCCGGCAAGTTTAAAAGCACGACCTAAATGTGTGGCTACGTTGCCACTACCTAACAAAACAATATTCATCAGGCTGTCTTTAATTCCTTATTCCTTCTAAAGATAGATAGCAGGAAGCCTACAACCATTATAATGGTCCCACCCCAAAAAAAGTTGATATATGGAAATTCAATGGCCTTCAATACTACCCATGTTCTCTCCGCTTTAGGCTTTTGATAAACCATAAGTTCCAGTTTATCTTTATCAGGGAAAACATTTGTAAAACGCAATTTTAAACCGGCTTCTTCTACGGTTTTACCGAAGTCGAATTTAGACCCTCCTTTTAAAAGATAGATAGGCTCAGAATTATAGGTCTTTCCATTTGAGTTAATTTCAAGCTGCATACCGATAGCGATATCTTGATCTGAAACCGGAATATTTTGAATCCTAGCGTCACGGTTTATCCCTTTTACTGCTATAAAGCCATCGCGGAAACGCACAGTATCCCCCACATTAACTTCGTGATTAACCGGCTTCTCATAGTTTTCGTCATCAGAATGCCCTTCATGATCCTCATGATCTTCCTCCTTTAGCGGTACACTACTCACATGGGTATAAATATCATGGAACAAATAGTGTCGTGTGTCCGGAGACGCGATGATCTGCTTCATCTTAACATTCTGCTGAGCATTCGGATACAGATCAAAGTTCTCTTTAACTTTTCCGTTGGCCGTGTCAATAACCTGATAGTTTATGCGATAGTAGGTATTTACGCCTTCGGTAGAATCTCCTTTATAAGTTACCGTATACCTATCCATTTTAACAGGTTCATCTTTATACAGGATAATGTTTTCCCGGGGATTATTACTTTTTGCAAATTCGTCACCAAAGCCAATACCTGTGTTATTTACAGAGATTATATTATTTGTAGCAGCAGCGATCAACGCCCCGATTAACAGAAATGCAAACCCGATGTGAGCTACTGCAGAACCGGCAAGACGCCATTTTCCTTTAAAAGCATCCCCAAGGATCTTCGCATTTGCGAGTATCGAAAATACGGCAGCATAGGTCAGGATGATATACATAAAATTGGTGTACACCTTTGTAATGTATACAGTAGCAGCTGTTATGAAAAGTGCCAGCACAAGGGAAATAGCAATGCTGATGAAGAATTTTCTGGGATCAGTCTTTTTGTATTTCAAGTATTGTGAAAATGCTGAAATAAATGCGATAACTACTGCAAATGGAACCTGCCATTTGTTATAATGCTGAATCACGTCAGGCGGAGGGGCAATCTCGGTCCCGAAAATTGCATTGAATACAGGTACTGATGTTGTTGCAAGGATTTGGATGCATGCAACCGATAACACTAGTGCGCCAATAAACAGCCAGAATTCCCTTGAATAAGTTTCTTCATCCTTTTGTGTAATCGGCATTTCTTTACGACGGATAACCAGTAACACAATCATCAGAATAAAGAACACGCCGACATAAGAAACCAGGTGCCAAAACATTCCAAGATCTGTAAAGGCGTGTACGGATGTCTCGCCTAAAATACCGCTTCGGGTAAGGAATGAAGCATACAGCACCAGTACAAAACTTATAAGAACTAAAAATGTAGCAGTAAAATAGGAATGACCAGAGTTTTTATATGCAATTAATACGTGGACAGCGGCAATAAGTGTTAACCAGGGGATTATCGAGGCATTTTCAACCGGGTCCCATGCCCAGAAACCTCCGAAGTTTAGTGCTTCGTAGGCCCAGAATGAACCCATAATAATACCGGTACCCAGTATCATCACAGCAAAAAGTGACCAGGGCAATGCTGGTTTAATCCACTCGCTGTATCGCCTTTCCCATAAGCCGCCTATACCGTATGCAAATGGAACTATCATTGAAGCGAAGCCAAGGAACAGGGTTGGCGGGTGAATAACCATCCAGTAATTTTGCAAAAGAGGGTTTAGTCCGTTTCCGTCTGTAATCAGTGTTAAATAGTCAGGCCTCGAGAAAATTGGTCCGGGAACCGCATCTCGAAGCAAAATAAAAGGAGAACTCCCGATCCTTTGACCGAACAATTCTACTCCCACAAGCATAGAAGCGATAAACGCCTGAGACAGCATAATGGTAGTCATAACCGAATTTTCCCAGGTTTTGCCGCGTAAAACGATCACTGATCCTAACACGCCCTGCCAAAAAGTCCACAACCAGAAACTTCCTTCCTGTCCTTCCCAGAATGAAGAAATTATATAATAAACCGGAAGCGTCTTCGAAGAGTGTGCCCAGGCATAATGATATTCAAATAAGTGGTTATAAATGATATAAAACAAACAGGAGCCGATACCGACGACTGAAAGTAAATTTAGGCTAAAAGCAGTTCTGGCAATCCTCTGCCAACCGATAACCGACTGCTTCTGAAAGGTATCACCATGAGAATTAATCGTTGCAAAAAAGTAACTTATCGTTGCCAGCAATGCTGAACAAAACGATAATATAATGAAGAATTGACCTAGTTTTCCAGGAAGAAGGTTTTCTCCAATAAATTGTATATCCATTAAAATTTAGATTTTTGCTGTGGTAGCAGATACTTCTGTGACTTCTACCTCGTCTTTAGTATATTTAGAAGGGCATTTCATGAGGATTTTTGAAGCATGAAATTCATTACCAATCATCTTTCCGGTAAGAACGATTTGCTCCGAACGCTCGAAATCCTGTGGCTTGGAACCGCTAAACACTACTTTGCATTCCTTGCCGTCATTATCTTTCAGGTAAAATGAAAAGTAGTTCGCATCTTGGGTTGGGTTGTAAAAAAGTTCTTTTTCCTTATTCAACTGCCCTACAACATGTAATTCGGACTCAGTTTGGCGCGCATCGGAAAATGAGCCGTAGGTACTTGAATCTGCATACGTGCTAATTATTACACCAATAGCAATTGCTATAATAATCATACCTGCTATAGAGCTCTTTTTCATGATTGAAACTTATTATATCCTTGAACGCTGACTGCGACTACAAAAGTACTAAATGATAGACTTTTGAAGCAATTCTAACAACAATGTTTCTATATTAGAACCATTCTAAATAGCGGGGAGTATCAAGATGTAAGTATCAAGTATCAGAGCTATTGGAGGTGAATTCAAAATTTCATCTCTAATTGACATAAATCTTGATACCTGATACTTGCTACTTAATACTTTTTAAGGCCAGATTCCCATATTCATATAAGAAACCGCTACTTTATTTATTGAACTAACAAAAGCGGCTGTACGTAAACTATCTATTCTTGAATTTCCAAGTTTGATCTCACGGATTTCATGGTATGACCGGATCATCGTATCTTCCAGACCTGAATTTACAAGTTCAAGCTCAGAGGCACCTTTAATGATCATGCTTCTTTGGGCAGCATCCAAGATAACTCCTGTTGATTTTTCCACCATATTAACCAGGTTAAGGTTGGCATTCTCCTCGTAACGTTTGTCCATACGGCCAAAAGCGACATGGGATAGATTCTTCAGCCACTCGAAATACGAAACTGTTACACCACCAGCATTACAGTACATATCTGGAATAAGGATGCAGCCCCTATCAATAAGAGCATAGGCAGCGTCAGGAGTAGTTGGCCCGTTTGCTGCTTCAGCTACAATTTTGGCTTTAATGTTAGCAACATTGTGTTCTGTAAGCTGGTTTTCAAGTGCAGCGGGAACTAATATGTCGCATTCCTGTTCTAAACCTTCCGCTGAATTCTTAAACTCTTTCTGGGTTTTTGAAAACCCAAGAATAGATCCCGTTGTTTTACGATGATTAAAAACTTCGTCGAGATCGAACCCTTCTGAACTATAAATCGCCCCTTCATACTCACAAATACCCACAATGGTAGCTCCAAATTCAGTTAAATATTTAATAGTGTAATAGCCAACATTACCCATACCCTGCACGATTACCCTTTTACCAGATAAACCAGCTTCAAGGCCAAGCTTTTTCATGTCCTCTGCAACACCCACGCATTCGCGGATGGCGAGAGCTACCCCGCGGCCGGTTGCTTCCTTCCGCCCGGCAATACCATGAAGTGCGAGCGGTTTTCCGGTAACACATCCCAATGCGTCCAGTTGTCCTGGATTCATAGTTTGGTAGGTATCAGCGATCCAGCTCATTTCACGTTCGCCGGAACCATAATCAGGTGCTGGCACGTCAATTCCGGGGCCAATGAAGTTCTTTTTGATTAATTCTACAGTATAGCGGCGAGTGATATTTTCAAGCTCGGCAACCGTGTATTCTTTCGGATTTATTTTAATTCCGCCTTTAGCACCTCCAAATGGCACATTGACAATTGCACATTTATATGTCATAAGTGCTGCAAGCGCCATTACTTCATCCTCATTCACCATTTCACTGTAACGAATCCCACCTTTCGTTGGCGATTTGTGATGAGAGTGTTCAACGCGCCATGCATCAATAACTTCAAAACCGTTTCCTCTGCGGATAGGGAAACGGAAGCGGTACACACTGTTGCACGATCTGATTTGATCTAACAATCCCTCAGGATGTGACGTAAACTGCGCTGCATGATCAAAAAACTGGCAGACGTCTCCAAAGAACGATGTATCGGAGAGCGCTGCGTCGATAGACTTAGCCATACTGTAAATAAATTTATTTAATAATTGGTTTATGCAAAGTTGAAAGAAATTAATTGATACTAAAAATGAAAATCACTTAGTGTACCGAATACATCTTTTGAACAATAGCAAAAAACTAAACAGAAAGATTTTAAAGGCAGGTTTTTTACTTCTGCAACTTCTCGATTTTTTTTAATCTGTTATCTATGGAGAACAAATAAAATGCCAGTCCCGCAAAAATTACAGCTAAAACAGCTACAACAACATATATCTTACCCGAACTGCGAAGCTCTGTTGCCATCTCGACACCGTTTGCATCCTGGGCGAAAGTTGAATAGAAAGCTAAAAGCATGAAGCAAAAAGCGAATAGATGTTTTTTCATAATATTATAGTATCAAGTAGTTAGTATCAAGTATCAAGACTAGGTGAAGAGAGGGTATCGATGTCCTGCCACTTTCAACTCTCCACTTTCAACTTTCAACTCAGGAAGTTTTCCTGTTTCCGTATCCTGTATCTCAAAGTCGTAATCCAGGCGCTTATCAGTATCCAACCCAAACAGGCCGGGTAAAATATAGGTCTGAGTTCCGGAGCCATGTCTTTTGTATTAAATCCAGGATTGCCACCATTCCCCGGATGCAAGGAATCTGTCATCCGTGGCAAAATAAATAGCAGCACTACCATAATCGGAAAAGCAAAAACGTTATAAACTGAGGATATCTTTCCTCTTTTTTGTTCTTCTTCCATCGAATTTCGTAACACCAGATACGCCATATAAATAAGAAGTGCTATTGCTGAACTATTTTGCTTTGGGTCATTGCTCCATGGCTCTCCCCAGGTAAAATTAGCCCATACCATGCCGGTAACTAATCCCAATATCCCGAAGATGATGCCCACATTGGCGCTTTCAACCGCCATTAGGTCATCGTTCTCTTTACCTTTACTTAAGTATTTAATGCTATAAACGAATGACACTGCAAGCATAATGATCATTGCAAACCACATCGGTACATGGAAATGAATGTTACGGATCGACTCGTTCAGAATAGGTTTCGCCGGTACATGAAATAAAAATCCGCCAATGATTGAGAAAAGTACAAGTACAACGGCCAGAATTTTCCACCAGCTTTTATTCATAATAATAAGATTGGTGAGCAAATGTAATATTTGTTGGAGTGATTTGCTAAAAATTGGAGAAATTGGCCTTAGTGTTACCGGTTCACGGTTGCCCTGCTAGGTGTTTAGACCATCCACCCTAACAATGGAAAACTCCATTAGTCTCGCCACAAATACGGAAATAACAACAACGACGATGTTATCACAATTACATTAATTGCCAGTAAAATGGCTATTTCATCTATTGAAACCGATCTGTCCAGTCCGTCCAAAGCATTTTTAGATAGTTTTATAAGAACGAGCAGCAGAGGTAAAACTACCGGAAAACTTAAGATTGCCATAAGAGCCCCGCCGTTTCCTGCCTTCGATGCTATTCCCGAGATCATGGTAAAAACCGATGCGAAACTGATACTACCAAGTAATACAGAAAGTAAATATAAAAGCGGATCTCCTATGGGGTTTTTAAAAACCAGCGTGTAAAATCCTAAAGCGATCACCGAAAGGAGCAACATCAGGAAAATATTGTAGATAATTTTGGAAATAATTATTGCCTGGGGTCCGGATATGGTATAATAATAAAGCTGCCGCCCCCGGCTTTCCTGAATAAAGCTTTTGGTGATGGCGTTAACAGAAGCGAAAAGCATAATAATCCAGAATAAAGCATTCCAGGTCGGTGGATTGCTGATTTCGCGAAAGGACAGGTAACAGACAAAAACTGTTGAAACCACATACAGCAGGATTCCATTCAGAGCATATCTGGAACGCCATTCTAGCATGATCTCCTTGCGGATTAGGAATTTGATCTGATGGAAAAGGGACATTGGACACAAATATAGAAATTGCGTTTAACCGATCCTGTATAAAGTTCTAACAAAAAAGAAAGATCAATATGAAAAAATATGTGTCGATAGGATTAATATGGAAAGCACTGCCTGTTTTTCAACTGAATCGGCAGCCCCGCTCTTTGCAGTAGCTTTGTCAATCTGTATTTGTTTCAGCTTAAGTTCTTTGCGGCAACGGCTATTTGCAGCGATCGGGTTTATATGGGCAGAACAGTACTGCTATTTCAGTTTGTCTGCACAGCGACCTTAATTTCTCCGTAATTTGCCATTAATATGTACACATCAACTCTCGATACTCCAATAGGTAAGTTGGTAATCAATGCCAATGATCAGGACGTGTACTTTGTTGGTTTTCCTGCAGAAATACCTGAGGAACTTCCAAATGAAGTATCCCTGAATGCGCTGAAACAATTTATATTCTATTTCGAGGGGAAATCCTGGCTTTTTGACTTTCCCATGAAACAGCCCGGGAGCGATTTCAGACAATCGGTCTGGAAGGAGTTAATTAACATCCCTGCCGGAAACCCCATCAGTTATGCTCATCTTTCAAAAAAAATGAACAATCCCCTCGCTATTCGTGCAATTGCATCTGCAAATGGTAAAAATAATTTAATGATCGTGGTACCTTGTCACAGAGTAATTGGCAGCAATGGTGATCTCGTTGGTTTTGGCGGTGGATTATGGCGAAAAAAGTGGCTGCTCGATCACGAAGCTAAAATGTTGGGGATTGGCCAGGCGAGTCTGGCATTTTAGCAGCGGTTTTTAAAACAATCTTATCTTTACTGGAAAATAATATGATTATAAAAGCCCCGGCAAACATAAGTCCCCAGCCTAGCCACTTAAACTTAATCATCCTGCTTGCAGCAGCGGCAAGTTTTTTCAATGGGATGAAGCTGAAATAATCGTTAGCCTTAAAGTAGACAGCGGTTAAAGTGAATATCAGCATTACAAGCAAAAGCCATCCACAGAAACGGAGGAGGCCTTGTTTTCGGGTAAAGGCGGCAAGCAGTGCAATTGCAGCTAAGGTGTAAACAATTGATGCCAGAACTGTATCGATATCCCAGTAGTTCCAGTTTCCTAAAATTGGCACCCGTATCATCGGACACATTCCGCCGACTATAACCAGCAGTATACCTAGAAGGGCGGCATAATGTTTAACTGTCATGTTTATTTTAACCCTTTAATGCGGATTGAGGGCTATTCCCATCTGTAAGTTCCATTTTTTCAGCGAAATGGGCGCAATAATCACGCAGGTCCTCAACAATTGCTTCCTCACCAGTAGCGCGCAAAAAGCTGTCGCCCATAGTTTGAAGTGTTTCGTAGAAGAACCGCTTCATTTCATCAACCGGCATGTCCTTGGTCCATAAATCAATACGAAGTGAGTTTTTGTAATTGTGATCCCAAAGCGCAAGCATCATTGATTTTACAGGCAATGCCTCCTTATTCTGTGAGTCTGTCGATTCCCAAAGTATATTCTCTGGTACGTTCTGGTCGTCAAGATCTATCGTAAGTTTTATTTCGGCTTTTTTCATGCTATAAGGAATCAGATGTGAGGTGTAAGGCATCAGGCCCTACAACCATAAGTTTTTACTTTAATTAAATATTATTCTGATCAGAAGGATCAGTACGACGACAAAGATGAGAAATAGTACTTCAAATAACCAAATCCGTTTGAGATCTACAATTAACCGTCGAAACCAGAGATCGGAAACAAGGCTTATGATGAGCAAAATCCCCAATGGAATTGCACCAAGGTATCGCCATCCGTTTTCGTCAGGATATATTAATAGATATCCTATGCTTACTAATAAAACCGAAGACAATATGTTCAGCGGGGTTAAACGCAAATTCATTTCCGTTTTTTGTCCTTTTTATGCACAGCGTCAAACTTGATGCTTTTTTTCCTTCTCGCGACGCCTGGTTTATTGTTTCTTGCTTTTGGTGCTGGAGCAGTTTTCGCTGCGGGTTTTATCCCTTTTGAGTTTTTAGCTTTCTTTTCGTGGAAAGCGCCTTTGAATTCAGGATCGTCGCGCCGTTTTTGCAGATCAATCTCTCGGGCGATATCCTGGCGTTCCTCATAAGGTGTATCATCAATATATACACCTTCAGGCATTTCTGCTACCGGGATCTGCTGACGAATCAGTTTTTCTATTTTTTGAACATAATACTCTTCCGAAGGACTGCAGAAAGTAATAGCATCGCCAGTTTGCAATGCCCTACCCGTACGTCCAATCCGATGCACATAATCTTCGATGATAATCGGCACATCAAAATTAATTACATGGCTCACATTAGTAACATCGAGTCCACGGGAAGCAACATCCGTTGCCACCAGAATTCTGATATCTCCCTCTTTGAAAGCATTAATTGAATTTATGCGGGTATTTTGTCCCTTATTAGCATGAATAACCCTCACCTGCTCTGCACCATTGCGGCGCTCAAGAAAATGGAAAATATTATCTGCTACAGTCTTGGTTTTACAAAATATGATCAAGCGGGTAAAATCATCAGTATCTTTTAACAAGTGCTGTAAAAGGTTTAGTTTGGTTTTAAGATTCGGAACTTTATATAAAACCTGACTGACGGTATCCGCTGGAGTAGCTTGGGCTGCAACCTCGATAACAGTGGGATGCTTTAGGAAATCACCTGAAATTTTATGGACCAACTCGCTCATCGTAGCCGAAAAAAGCAAATTCTGTCGCTTTCTAGGTACTACTTCCAGTATACGGTGTATTGAACCGATAAAACCCATATCCATCATTTTATCCGCTTCGTCCATTACAAGGAATTTCAGATATTGAGTGTTGATATTTCCAGCCAGATAAAGATCCAATAAACGGCCCGGGGTAGAAATAATAATATCGACTCCCTTTTTCAGCTCTGCGATTTGTGTCTTGGGTCCCAGCCCTCCATAAAGGACTACTGTTCGTAAATCCGTATATTTAGCAAACGTCCGGACATTCTGTTCGATTTGCATGGCAAGCTCCCGGGTAGGCGCAATAATTAAAGCCCTTGCATCATTTCCCTGCGCATATTTTAACTTCATCAGGATAGGCAACACAAAAGCAGCCGTTTTACCGGTACCGGTCTGCGCTATTCCCATAATATCCTGTCCCGATAAAATAGGCATGATTGCTTTTTCCTGAATTGGCGTAGGCAAGGTATAACCTGCGTCTGCAACAGCATTCAGGATCTGACGGTTAAGCTTAAAGTCTTCAAAAGATAATGACATGACGCAAAGATACAGGTTACTTTTTTAGTAGCCGGTTATTAAGATTCCTGTCCGTTTTAACATGCTTTCAAAATCAAAAGAACCCTGAATTAAAGTAGCATGAATGGTGTCGGAATTGTGTTATATTTATTGTAGGAAGAGTTGCAAACGTCTAACAAAAAAGAACTAAATTATGCTAAATAACAAAGTTATACTGGTCACCGGCGGAACC
>Ga0136611_10001160_pt1 | contig 18199 bp, 15 predicted proteins | sample AntDrymUQ2232306_2_FD_106645 | JGI IMG/M metagenome (GOLD analysis project Ga0136611, IMG submission 106645) | Polar desert sand microbial communities from Dry Valleys, Antarctica - metaG UQ223 (23.06) | ecosystem: Environmental > Terrestrial > Soil > Desert | place: Antarctica: Dry Valley...
GGCGTCGTGCCGCTGCAGTTCAAAGCCGGCGACAGCGCAGCATCGCTCGGCCTGACCGGCGAGGAGGTCTTCGAGATCGAAGGGTTGGTCAACGGCTTGAACACGAACTTCGCCGGGAGCAAGCTGCTCACCGTGAAGGTGAAGAAGCCCGACAGCACGATCTCGAGCTTCCAGGCCCTCTGCCGGATCGACACCCCGCAGGAAGTGCTCTACTACCAGCACGGCGGCATCCTGCAGTACGTGCTGCGGCAGTTGCTCGCGATGAAGTGAAAAGGCGGATCCGCTCTCCGCCGGGGTTCAACCTTCAGGTTGCCCCCCGCACGCGCCCCGGTCGGGTCGAGTCCGCGAGGCCCGACGACCTCCCGTCCCGACGCCGGGCCTCGCGGACTCGACCCGGCGGAAAACAACCTGAAGGTTGAACTCCAGCGCTCCGCCCGCCGCCCCACTTCGCTCGGAACTCCTCCGCGCTGTCGGCGAATTCGCTTCCTTCTCCGCACGATTCCGCTATCATCCCGCCATTCGCATTTCCAGGGGATCCGCCGATGCTACTGGCTCAAGGGATGGAACTGTTCGCGCAGGCCGGAAACGGCTTCCGACCCGCCGGACAGGGGGGAGGCGGAGCCGCCGGGGGCCAGGACGACGCCTTCTTGATGATCTTCGGTGTGCTTTACTGCTTCTTCTTGCTCGTGGTGTTGGCCGTCTACATCATGTACCTCATGTCCCTTTCGAAACTGCTGAGCCGGTGCGCCCCGCGCAACCGCACGATGGAACCGGGTCAAGTCTGGCTGAACCTGATCCCCTGCTTCAACCTCGTCTGGCAGTTCATCACAGTCATCCGGATCGCCGAGACGCTTGATCGCGAATACGAAGATCGCGGCTGGCGCGCAGAGGGGGACTTCGGCAAAGGGTTGGGGATCACGTACCTCTGCTTGAACCTCGCCGGCATCATCCCGTATATCGGCGTCCTGTTCGGCCTCGGTGCACTTGTTTGCTGGATCATCTACTGGGTCAAAATGGCCGGCTTTTCCAAGCGACTCGCCGAAGGGGGTGGGAGCCGGTCGCGGCGCGACCTCGACGACGAGGAATCCGACGACGATGACGATCGCCCCAGCCGTCGTCGCCGCGACAACGACGACGACCGCGATCCGGACGAAGACGACCGCCCGCGCGGCCGGGACGACCGCAACGACGACGACTACACCCTCCGGGATCGCCGGTGACCCCCGCCCTGCCCCGCCGACAGTTTCTGCACGCGGCCGCCGCGCTCGTCGGCGGGGCCGCGCTCGGCATCGAACCGTTCGAGCGCAGGCGGGCCGAGCTTCAGCTCGGCCCGCGGCCATCAGCTACCACAAGCGGCTCGACCTCGCGAAGCCGACGATGACCCTCTTCGAGTTCATCGACCTCGCCGCGACCTTGGCGGTCGATGCCGTGGAACTCACGTCCTACTACTGGTCCGAAACGACTGGGGAGTACGCGAAGAAGCTGCTCGCCCATGCGAAAAAGGCGAAGCTGCCGATTTCGGGTGTGCCCGTCCGCAACGAGTTCGCCCTGTTCGACGACGCGAAGCGCAAGGTCGAGATCGACCACGTCAAGAAATGGATCGCCCTCGCGGCCATAGCCGAGGCGAAGACCGTCCGCATTTTCGCGGGAGCCGTGCCGAAGGGCGATACCCGCGAGGCGACTCGAAAGCGCGTCGTCGAAGCCATCGAAGAATGCTGCACGGTCGCCGAGAAAGCGGGTGTGCGGCTGGCCCTCGAAAACCACGGCGGCCTCACCGAATCATCGGACGACATCCTCGCCATCGCGAAGGCGGTGAAATCGAAAGCCTTCGGCCTCAACGTCGATACCGGCAACTTCAAAACGAAAGACCCTTACGCCGACATCGCGAAGATCGTCCCCTACGGCGTCGTCTGCCAAGTGAAGACGGAGTGCTTCCCGGCCGGGAAACCGAGCGAAGAAGCCGACTTGAAAAAGGTCGTGCAGATTCTGAAGGACGGGCACTTCGCGGGTTACGTGGTGCTGGAGTACGAAGCGAAAGAGGATTCGAAAACCGCCGTACCGAAGTACGTGAAGGAACTGCGGATGCTCATCGGGTGAAGGCGGAACGCCCTACTTCGGCCGGAACAGCTTGCTCCGGATGTAGCACCGGTGCAGCCAGAATTGGGCCACCGTCTTCAGCGTCTCCACCCCGTAGCGCGTGCTGCGCTTGAAATTGATGCTGCTCGCCTCGTGGAAGTACCGCACCGGCACCGGCACGTCGCCCAGGCGGAAGCCGAAGCGGACGCACTGCACGAGGAACTGCGTGTCGAAGACGAAGTCGTCGCTGTTGCGCTCGAACGGGATCGTTTCGAGAACGCTGCGGCGGTAGACGCGGAAGCCGCTGTGGAACTCGCCCAAATTCTGGCCGAGCGTCACGTTCTCGAACAGCGTCAGCGCCCGGTTGCAGAGGTACTTCCACCACGGCATCCCGCAGGCGAGCGCTTCGGGCCGCGAGCGGATGCGGTTGCCGAGCACCACGTCGCAGATGCCGAGTTCGATGAAGCTCACCGCGTGCGGGATGACCCGGCTGTCGTACTGGTAATCCGGGTGGATCATCACGACGATGTCGGCCCCGTTCTTCAAAGCGTAGTCGTAGCAGGTCTTCTGGTTGCCGCCGTAGCCCTTGTTCGTGTCGTGGACGATCACCGTCAGGCCCATGCTGCGGGCGAGTTCGGCCGTGCGATCTTTGCTGCAGTCGTCCACGAGGAGGATTTCATCGACGGAATCGGCCGGGAAATCGGCGATCGTCGCGGCGAGCGTCTTCTCGGCGTTGTACGCCGGCAGCACGGCGATGATCTTGTGCCGGCGGTGCGGCCGCGGCGACGGGGGGTGTAACACCACCGCCACATCGACGGGGGCGTGGACGGGGTTCAGCGGTGGGATGTCGAGCAGGGATTCGGGCATCGGGCTAGGGTATGGGGTTGTGGTGGAAATTGAACAACCACGAATCTCACGAATACCCCGAATTGGAGAAAGGGAAAATGGCCCGATCTCTCGATTCTCATTCGTGCGATTCGTGGTTGTTTGCGAGCTTCAACCGCGCCGGCACTTCCAAACCGTGGGTCTCCATCAGTTCCGCGTTCGCTAGCAGTTCTCGCGTCGGGCCGTCTGCCGCGATCCTTCCTCCATCGAGCACGATGGTGCGCGGGCAGGTGTCGAGAACCATCTCCAAATCGTGCGTCGCCAGGAGCAGCGTCGTCGATAGCCCGAGCACCGTGCGGATCAGTTCCCGGCGACCGCGCGGGTCGAGGAACATACTCGGTTCATCAAGCAGCAGGATAGTCGGCTTCATCGCGAGCACTCCGGCGAGCGCGGCCCGGCGCTTCTCCCCCCCGGAGAGCCGATGCGGCGATCGCTCCTCGCAGCCGATCAACCCGAGCAGTTGCAGGCTTTCGCGCGCCGCTGCGATCGCCTCTTCCGGCGATTGCCCCAAATTCAGCGGCCCAAAGGCGACATCTTCGAGCACGGTCGCGCTGAAGAGTTGATCGTCCGGATTCTGGAAGACGACGCCGATGGTCTGCGGTAGCTTTTTCCGCACCGCGGCGTCGGCCGCATCCGATCCCTGCACCAGCACTTCACCCGGTTTGCCCGGCAGCACCCCGCACAAGCGGAGGAAGAGCGTCGTCTTCCCCGCGCCGTTCGGCCCGACAATCGCGACGCGTTCTGCCGGTTCGACCGCGAACGAAATCGCGTCGAGGGCCTTGCGGCCATCGGCGAAGCGGTGGTTCAGGTTGCACACGCGGAGCAGACTCACGACAACCACTCTCCGAGGAGCAGCCCGGCGAGCAGCAGCATCACGCCGGCGAAGCCGGCAACATCCCACGCCGTCGTACGGAAGCGCCGTGTGCAGTGGAACGCCCCGCCGAAGCCGCGCGCCCGCATCGCGTCGGCCACTTGCTCGGCGCGATCGCCCCCGCGCACGAGCAAGGAGCCGACGGCGTGCCCCGTCGTCCGATACGTCCGGAGGTTCGTGCCGGCCCGGAAGGCCCGCGTCCGGAGAGCGATGCGCACCCGACGGGCTTCGGAAAAGAAGAGGAGCGAATAGCGGTGGGCCAACAGCGCGATCTGCACGAGCGCCCCCGGCAGATAGAGGCGGTGGGCGGCCGCGAGCGTCTGAGCGAGCGGGGCCGTGCCGAGGAGGATCATGCCGACGCACGCGACGGCGAGCGCCCGCAGCGTCATGCTCAGCGCGAGCGACAGGCCGTTGTCATTCGTGAAGGGGAAGACGGCGAGCACCGGGAGCATCGCGATGAGGATCAGCATCAGACGGCCCGCCGCGAATCGCAGTTTCAATCGCGCGAACGAAACCCCGACGACGGCGATTCCGAAAGCGCCGGCTGTGATCGCGGGTTGCGATACGACCGCGAAGGTCGCCGAGGCCAGCAGCAGGGCGGCGAGTTTCCAGCGCGCATCCCACCGCGCGACCGGCGAATCCTGAATTTCCACCGGCCGTAATGCGAGTGTCATGAATCATTCGCCGTGTGAACTTTCCCAAAGAAGTGATACGGCATCCGGAGGGGAGGGCAAACTGTGCCGGGAATCCGGCGGGAGAAGGGACGTTCGGCGCGCGGGATGCGAACCGGACGCATGGGGCTCGAACGCCCCGCCGATAATGGAGTTGAAGGATTCGGCGCACCGGAGGATCGGTCATGGCCCGCCAGCGGATGATTTTGCTCGCACTGCTCGTCGGCTTGGCCGGCACCGGTTGCAAAGATTTCAACGGCCCGCGCAAAGCGGCCGTGAAGCCGAAGCCCGATCTGCCCGAATACACCATCGAAGAGCAGCAGCGCCGCGGCCGCGACAAGTACACGATCCCCGAAGACAACTTCCGCATCGGGCCGAACCTGAACATCGATCGGCCGAGTCCGACCGGCCGGTAGCTCATTTGAAGCTCAGTTGGAACTCCGCGTCGAACATCGCCTGCGGATCGCCGCGTTCGGCGAGCGTCCGCAGCAGCGCGCCCGCCGTGCGCACCGGTGTCGCCTTCGCCATCACTTTGCCATCGCGTTCGACGATCACTTCGGCATCGAGATCGACCATCCGGTCGTCGAGGCGGACGAGCAACTGCTCGACGTTCACGATCTTGTCGATCGTCACTTTTTGCTTCCCGAGTGACGCGATCACCGTACCCCCTTTGGCCTCGCCCTTCGGGGCTGCGAGCCAATAGGAGCGCTCGTGCCCGCCGCGCCGCTCCCAGACAACCCTTTCGGGGATCGGATTGCGGATCACCTTCGCCATCCACGGCAGCGCCGCGGCGTCCTCCAAGTTCATCCAGTGACCTTTGTCCGCATGGATTTTGAAGAAGTGCTTGTAGCCCTTCGGATCGGCTTTCTCCAAGTCGTCGAGTTTCTTGCCCCACTCCGCCGCGATTTTGTTCCGGTCGTATGCCGCGTCCTTCCCGCCGACTTGCAGGGCGAATGCGACGTTGCGCAGGTTGAGCGGACTCGCGTCGTTCGGGTGGCCGGCCATCATCGCGGCCCCGGCCCAGCGATCCGCGAGCCGGGGGGCCAATTGGTAGACGCCATCGCCCCCGGCCGAGTAGCCGAGGACGTAGACGCGATCGGAATTCACCCCTTCGAGCGCGATGAAGTTTTCGATGAGCTTCGCGAACAGCCGGTCGATGTGTCCTTCGTGCCAGAGGTTCCAGGTGTTCGTCGGCGCCCGCGGCGTGACGTAGAACCCCTCCTCCAGCTTGTACAGCTTTTTCTGATTCTCCCACTGCCCATCGTTGACGGCCTTCGGGGCACCGCCGCCGCCGTGGAGAGAAATCCAGAGGCTGCGCCCCGTCGCCGGTTTCTTGCCGAATTCGGTGACCGAATAGGGCATCTCGAGCTTGTCGTCCTTCAGCACCTTCGCCGTGTGTTCGGCTCGGCGCTCCTTCGGGAAGTTCGCGATGTATGCCGCGACGATGGCATCGCGCGCCTTCGCGGCATCGGCTTTCGTCAAGGGCACCAGGGCGAACGGCTTCTTGGCCAAGTCTTCGAGCGACGATGGCTTGCCATCGACGGCGGCTTTGAGTTCCGCGAGTGCGGCCGCGGATTTCTCGGCATCCGGCGGGGCTGCTGAGAGGTCGAGTGCGAGGAGCGAGATTGCGAGGAAGCAGAGGGGGATGCGCATACTCTCTCCCGTGGCGACGAGTTTCCAACTCGTCGCCAAATGGCGCGCATACGACAAATCTCGATCCGACAAGCCTCGGCCGATTTTGACGACGAGCTGGAAACTCGTCGCCACGGGAGAGAGTATGAGCATCGCGGAACACCTGCGGCGGAAGAATGGCAATAGTCTAGGAAGCGACTGGTCGGGCGATACGATTCCTCCATCGGAACCATCGCTTTCGCGGGGCAATCGGGCATGGCGGAATCTCTGGGGATCGCGCTCATCGGGTACGGGACGGTCGGCTGCGGCGTCGTGAAACTGCTCGGCGAACAGTCGGCGCGCCTTGCCCAGCGATCGGGCCAGACCTTCGAGCTGCGCCGCGTCGTCGTGAAGGACGCGGGCAAACCGCGGCCCGTGGCGATTCCCGCCGGGCTGCTCACCGAAGACGTTTCCCTCGCCCTCGATGATCCGCGCGTCGAAGTCGTCTGCGAACTGATGGGCGGCACCACGGCCGCGAAGAGGGTCGTCCTCGCGGCCCTCGCGGCGGGCAAGCACGTCGTCACGGCAAACAAGGCGCTCCTCGCCGATTCGGGCCACGAAATCTTCGAAGCGGCACGTAAAGCGGGGCGGACGGTCTGCTTCGAAGCGGCCGTAGCCGGGGGGGTGCCGATCATCCGCGCGCTCGCCGAGAGCCTCGCGGCCAATCAGGTCACCGCGATTCAGGCGATTCTCAACGGCACGTCGAACTTCATCCTCACGGCGATGGCCGAGCGCGGTCTCCCCTACTCCTCCGCGCTCGCGGAAGCCCAGAAACTCGGCTTCGCGGAAGCCGACCCGACGCTCGACGTGGACGGTTCGGACGCCGCGCACAAGCTGGCGATCCTGGCGCAGATCGCCTTCGGCGTCACGGCGAAGCCGAACGAGATCGAACGCGTCGGCATCGAGAATGTCGATGCTCTCGACATCCGCTTCGCCACGGAACTCGGCTACACGATCAAGCTCCTCGCGGAAGCGTGGGTCGCCGGCGGGCACGTCGCCCTGCACGTCGCCCCGGTGATGGTGCGCAAGACCGACATGCTCGCGCAAGTACGCGGGGCCTTCAACGCCATCCAACTCGTCGGCGATGTCGTGGGGGAAACGCTCTTCCAAGGGCCGGGCGCGGGGATGATGCCGACGGCGAGTTCCGTCGTCGCCGATCTGATCGACCTCGCCGTCGGCCGTGCCCAGCGCACCTTCGCGGTGGCGAAACTCTGGTCGAAGGAAGGCCGCGGCTTTTCGGTGGAGCCGTCGGAGAAGGTGCGGAGCCGGTTCTACCTGCGGCTCATGGTGATCGATCAACCCGGCTCACTCGCGGATGTCTGCCAGGCGCTCGCGGCGCAGGGCATCAGCATTTCGAGCCTCGTGCAGCACGAAGCGCCCGAGGGGGATTCGCATCAGGCCGTGCCCCTCGTGATCATGACGCACTACGCCGAGACGGGGAAATTCCGAGCGGCGGTGAAGGCCATCGACCGGCTCCCCGCAATCCGGCAACCGGCCGTGAGCTACAGCGTGGACGATTGAGATCAACTATCGGACGCGCCATTCGCAGGATTATGATTTCCGAGCATGCGAATGATGTGACGAGCCATGTGCTCCTTGATTTCACGGTGACGCGCGACCGGCTGAGAAACTCCCGTCAATGGGTTGCGATACCAGTCGTGCCTCGCGCCGTGACGAACGAGCACACAGCCGATCTGTTCGAGTGCCCGGATCAAATCCAAACGCTTCATGGGAGGACGAGCTCCCCGACTTTTCGGGCGCCGGGGATATGCCCGCCGGATAAATCGGCGAACAAGTCCCGGAGGTGATCCAAAAGATCCTCCAGTGATTCCCCCTGCGTCCAATAGTCGGGATACTCTTCCAAGTATCCGATCCACGCATCGTCATCTTGCCAGTGGACGTACTTGACCGTTTGCATCTGACACTCCTCCCGTTCGAGCGTCACTTCACGACGGCTTCCGCTCCGGCGCCTGCACGAGCTTTTTCCGCAGGTGCTCGAGCGCCTTCTCCAGCGGCTTGTCCTTGTAGTTCGGATCGAGCTTCGGTTCGTCGGGGCCGGGCTTCGGGGCCTCCCCCTTCGGTTTCAGCTTGTCGAGCCGATTGACGTGCAGAATATGCTGGCGTCGTTCCTCGATGGTCAGCTTCACATCCAAGCCCTCGTCCGGCCGGACGCCCCATTCGTCGGTCGCTTTCGAGGCGGGCCAGCGGTGGATATTCTTCCCGTTCGGCGTGAGCCAGACTTCCGCCGTGAGCTTCACGGCCGTCTTGTGATCCGACAGTTCGAAGATCTTCTGCACGCTCCCCTTGCCGTAGGTGCGTTCGCCGACGATGGCGGCCCGTCCGTTATCTTGTAGTGCCGCGGCGACGATTTCGCTGGCACTGGCGCTGTCCGTATTCACGAGCACGGCCATCGGCCGCTCGCGCGCCGACTCGAACGCGCCGTTGTCCTTCGTCGCCTCCCACTTCCGACCGGTGCCGGTGCGATCCTTCGTCGAAACGATCTTGCCCGCGCTCAGGAAGAGATCGGAGACCTTGATCGCTTGGCTGAGCAGCCCGCCGGGGTTATTTCGCATGTCGAGTACGAGCGCCTTGGCCCCCGCCTCCTCGGCCTCGTGCAGTGCGCCCTTCAGCTCCGCGTCCGTATGCTCGTTGAACGCCGAAAGGCGGATGAGGGCGATCTTGCTCTCCTTGTCGGCGAAGTAGTCCCACTTCTCGGGTGAGGCCGGATCGCGGGCGAACCCGCGCACGGCGAGGATCTTGATGTCCTCGCGGACCAGCGGCACCTCTTCGAGCTTCTGCGTGCCGACGCGGAGTACCGTCAGCACGACCTTCGTTCCCGCCACGCCCTTGATGAAAACGCGGGCTTCGTCCACGCGGAGGTTCTCGGTCGATTTGTCGTCGATTTTGTAGATGAGGTCGCCCGATTGCAGGTTGGCCCGGAACGCCGGCGTGCCGACCATCGGCGATTCGATCATGAGGATTTGCAACTGCGGATGGAGCGTGAGATAGGCCCCGATGCCGCCGAATTTGCCTTCGGTGTCGGACGTGAATTGGTGGTATTCGTCTTCGTTGAAGTAGGTGCTGTGCGGATCGAGCCGGCCCAAACCCCCTTGGATCATGTCTTCGACGAGCTTCTTTTTCTCGTCGTCCGAGAGTTCGCGGACGTAGTTTTTATCGACCTCGGCCATCACGTCCACGACCGTGCGGACGAGCTTGTAATCCTTTTCCGGCGGCGGGGCCGTCGCCGAGATGACGGCCCCCATGAGCACGAGTGCGGGCACGACGAGCATCCAAGCGAGATTGCGCTGCGACATCGAGTGCCCCGTTAGAATCCGTACAGATTGCCCACATTTCCAAGCCGGTTGTGCCGTCTATAACCGCAGTTCCATCCTTGCGGGAGCCGAACCCCGAGTTCGATTTCGCTTTGTACATTTTACCGTGAGACGCTTTGACCCTGCGATTCCGTGTGGGTACCCTTTCCTCAATGTCGGCCCAAATTGCCCAGCTAGTCGAATCCGACAGCCGGCTTCCCCGACCGGAAGGACAACCCCAATGTACACGTTCGTGATGATGGCGGCGCTGACATCCGCGCCCGAAGCGCCCCAGTTCAACGGATTCTTCCGCGACCTCGCCGGCGGCAGCGGCTGCCACGCCGACGGCCGCTCGGAATCCGACTCCAAGAATTGCAACGGCTGCTGCGGCGGCGGCGTGTTCCACGGCCGCATCATGTCGTTCTTCAACAGCTTCTTGGGCGAGCGCGGTTCGTGCTGCGGGGGATCGTGCCGCGGCAGCAGTTGCAGCGGATCGTGCAGCGGCCGCAGCGCCGCTTCGACCTGTCACGGCAGCAGTTGCAGCGGGAGCCGCCGCGATTCCGGTTCGTCGTGCCACGGCTCCGCATCCTGCTTCGGCTCCTCCTGCATGGGGAGCAGCACCTTCGCCCCGATGAGCATCCCGTATCCCGGCGACTACGCCCAGCCGATCCCGTCGAACTCGGGCTACGGCAGCGGCTGCTTCGCCGGGAGTTTCCCGAGCTATCCCGGCGGCGCGCCGACAATCGTACCCGGCGGGGGTTATGACACGGTGCCGTTCTCGCCGCCGACCTCGGTGCCGAGCGAACGGGACACGTACCGGCCGACCGTCATCGATGATGGAGCCCGCGGAGTCATCATCGTCCGGCTTCCCGAGGATGCGAAGCTATTCGCCGAAGGTCGGCAATTGTCGCTCAAGACGGACGTGCGCCGCTTCGTAACCCCGCCGCTGCCGGCGAACCGCGATGCGATCTACAACCTGCGCGTCGAGTACACCCGCGAGGGCGAAGTGATCTCGCGCACGAAGAAGGTCGCCATCCGCGCCGGTGAGACGAAGGAGTTGGAGTTCGCGGAGCAAACCGCGAAAAGCCCGCCCGTGAACTTGCCGGAACTCTTCGCCGAGAAGCCGGGGCTGGGCACGCCGATGATCCCAGTGATTCCGACCGTGACCCTGCCGATGGGAACGCCCACCGGGAGCAAACCGCAAGTTCTCCCGCCGCTCGGCAGCGGAACGGTGATCCCACCGCCGCAGCCGCTCTCGGATCGTGCGAAGATCACGGTGAAGCTGACGCCCGGCGCGGTGCTCTTCGTCGATAAGCGGCGCAATGACCGCACCGAAACCGTCCGCGAATTCACCACGGCCGCGCTGAAGAAGGGCGATCTCTACACCTACACGCTGCGGGCCGAATGGAGCCGCGAAGGCCAACTCGAATTCGAAGAGCGCAAAGTCGAATTCATGGCCGGCGAACTGCACACGGTGGATTTCACCCTGCCGATGCAGCGCGCTTCGCGATAGAGTCGGCCGAGCAAGAGATAAACCGCAGAGACACAGAGGCACAGAGAAAAAGAAAACCGAGGAGAAGATGAAAGGGCGGGTCGAATGACGTTCGATTTGACCCGCCTTTTCTCGCCTTTCTTGTTTTCTCTGTGCCGCTGTGTCTCTGTGGTGAACACGCCTTTCAGATCACTTTTTTCAGCAGCGTCACGCGGCCGGTCGAGACCCATTCCACGACGAAGATGTTCCCGTCCTTGTCGAAGGCCGCGTCGTGCGGGTGGACGAACTTCCCGTCGACCCACTCCTTCGGCTTCGCGCGGATGTTCTCCTTCTGCACTTTCTTGAGCCACTCCGAATCGTCGCCGAGGTGGGCGAGCACTTTGTCGTCCTTCCCGAACAGGCTCACGCGGGCGTAGAGGTCGGGCACGAGCAGCACCTCGCCGCGCGTCTTGGCGTGCGCGGGGAAGAGCACGACCTTGTCCGCTTCGGTCGCCGAAATGGCCTTGCCGGTCAGATCGAACCGTTGCAAACGATGGTTGGCCCGATCGCAGACCACGAGCACCAGTTTGTCCTTCACCCGCGCGTCGATCCACTGGCCGTGGGGCGTGACGCACTGGCCGAGCTTGTTCCCCGACCCCGCAAAGGTCTTTGTGAGCTTCGCGTCCTTGTCGTAGATCATCAGGTAGTTCGAGCCGTAGCCGTCGCCGACGATGAAGCCGCCGTCGTCGGTGAAGCAGATGTTCGTCGGGTTGTAGGGCTTCTTGGGATCCTCGTACTCCTTGCACTCGGGGCGATTCTTGCTCCAGATCTTCTCCCCCTTGAGCGTCGTCTTCATCAGCTTCAGTTCGGGCGTCCAGGTGTTGCTGAGGTAGCAGAACTCGTCCGAGCCTTCCTTGCGGATTTCGATGCCGTGCCCGCCGCCGTAGAACTCCTTGCCGAAGGAGCGGACGAACTTGCCCTTCGCATCGAACACCAGCACGGTGTCCATCTGTTTGCCGACGCCCTGATGCGTGATGTAGACGAGCCCTTCGGAATCGAGGGCGACGTTGTGGGTCGTCTGCCAGGCGTAATCGGCGGGGAGTTCGCCCCAGTTGTGCTGGCACTCGTACAGGTGGCTTTCGGTGCCGACGGTGGGCTTCTTCGACCCGGCCTTGTCCTCGGCTCCGAGGATGATCGGCCCGGACGAAGCGACCGCGGCGAGACCCGCCGAGGCTTTGAGGAATTCGCGGCGCTGCATGATCGGAGACTCCGGAATGGGGAGGGATGCCGGAGGAGAGTTTACGCGAAGCGGAGGGAGCCTGCACAGGGTACCTGCGATATGCCCCTCCGAGACAGTTTCCGTTTTCCGGTTCGTCCCACGGCAAATAAGCGGTTGGAGACTTCGCTGATAGAAAGCCTCCGGGACAGTTTCCCTTTTCCGGTTCGTTCCACGAGTTGCGCTGCACTCCACCCGTGGCTACAGTCCGGTGTCCCTCCTGGGCGAAGAGTGGACGCAAAACTAGGGGTTGCGAGAAGTGGGCGTTACTGGAGCTACAGTCCGCCGCCCCTTCGGGGCGAAGTGTGGATGGCCCAAGATTCGGGTGAGATTCTCGGAACACTCTCTGCGGAACCTCTCCCGATCCGCTGTGTTAGGTTGTGTACAAGTCCTGTTTCCCGGCCATGAGGGGCGAACCCGTGAAAATCTATCGAGCACTCGCACTGGCCTCCGTGACGGCGTTCGCCATCGCCGCCTTCGGCGAAATCGGCTCGCCACTCACTGCCGCCGACACGAAAGCCGAAAAGAAGGCCGCACGCCTGAAACTGAAGGAAGAATCCAAAAAGAAGGCCGACGAGGACGCCAAGAAGGCCGAAGACGCCAAGAAAGCGGAAGAGGCGAAGAAGGCTGCGGACGCGAAAAAGGTCGCCGATGCCAAGAAACCGGTCGAGGAACCGAAGAAGCCGGCTCCCGCCGCCGTGGCCCCGGCCGGCAAGCAGGATGTCGTCGCGGCCGCGAAGATGATCGACCGTCACATCGATGCCCGCTTGCAAAAGGACAACATCCCGCCGTCGTCCCCCGCCAGCGATGCCGACTTCCTCCGCCGCGTTTATCTCGACATCACCGGCGTCATCCCGTCGTACGAGAAGGCCAAAGCCTTCCTCGACGACAAATCGAGCAACAAGCGCGAGAAGCTCGTCGATGAACTGCTCGAGGATTCCAACTACGGCCGCAAGCAGTCCGACATCTGGACGGCGAAGCTCTTCACCGTCGATTCGGCCAACCGCTTCGTCCAGAAGGAGCCGTTCGCGGCGTGGATCAAGGATCAGTTCAACAAGAACACGCGGTGGGACGCGTTCGTCTCGTCGATCGTCACCGCGACCGGCCCCGTGGACGAGAATCCGGCCGTCACCTACTTCCTCTCGAATCGCAGCGTAGACAAGCTGACGGACACCACCGGCCAGCATTTCCTCGGCGTGCGGATCTCCTGCGCCCAGTGCCACAATCACCCCTTCACGGCCACGAAGCAGTCCGAATACTGGGGCATGGCCGCGTTCTACTCGAAGGTGAACCCCGAGCGGCCGAAAAACGGCAACAAGGGGGGCGACAACAGCAAACTCGGCGTCACGGAAGGGGCGACGAAGACCAAGCTGAAAGACTTCTTCCCCGAATCGGCGAAGACTGTCCCCGCGAAGTTCTTCGGCGGTGCCGAGCCGAAGTTGAGCAACACCGAGCCGTACCGCCCCGCGCTCGCCAAGTGGCTGACCGCCCCCGAGAACCCCTACTTCGCGAAGGCGATGGTCAATCGCACCTGGGCGCAGTTCTTCGGCAACGGCATCGTCGATCCCGTGGACGACATGATCGAGAAGAACAAGCCGTCGCACCCCGAACTGCTCGCCGAACTCACGGCCGATTTCGTCCGCGGCGGCTTCGACGTGAAGTCCCTCATCAAGAGCATCGTCCTGAGCAGCGCCTACCAGCGCACGAGCAAGCCGGTCGGAACCAACAAGGACGACGACCAGCTCTTCAGCCACATGGCCGTGAAGATGATGACCCCCGCCGAACTCTACGACAGCCTCACGATGATCACCGGGGCCGCCTCCGGAGGTGCCGGCGGCAAGCAGCAAGGCGTGAAGGGGGCCACGACCGGACCGCGGGCCAACTTCATCACCTTCTTCCTGGCGGGGGCCGAGGAGTTCAGCAGCACCGAATACGAATCGGGAATCCCGCAAGCCCTGCGGCTCATCAACTCGAAGATCGCCGGGAACCCCGCCGCGCTGAAGCAATTCGGCACCGGCAAACCGGCCGACGTGCTCGAGAAGATGTACCTCGCGACGCTCGCCCGCCGGCCGACCGAGGCCGAAGTGCAGCGGCTCACGGCCCACCTCGGCAATGCCGGCAGCGCGGCCGAAGCCTACGGCGACATCCTGTGGGCCTTGCTCAACAGCAGTGAATTCACGATGGTGCGCTAGCCTTGGACGCTTTGCGTCCGGGTATGGGGTTTGGGGTATCGGGTCTGGAAGACACTCGGCCTGCCTCCCCCGAAGGAACACCGAAACTCTCTCTTTCCCAAACCCTAAACCCTAATCCCTAATCCCAACACCCCATACCCCCGGACTACCATGAAGCTCGATAACGCCACCAGAAGAAGATTCCTCCAAGCCTCTTCCCTCGGCGTCGGCTCCGTCGCCCTCTCCGGGTGGATGGGCGTCCTCGCCAACCGCGCCCAGGCCGCCGCGCCGACCGCGAAGAAGGCCAAGAACTGCATCCTCATCTGGTCCGAAGGCGGTGCCAGCCACAAGGACACGCTCGACCTCAAGCCCGACAGCAAGGGGGCCGGCGAGTTCAAGCCGATCAAGACCTCGGCCAGCGGGATCGAGATCAGCGAGCACCTGCCGAAGCTCGCGACGCACATGCACGAGGGCGTCCTCGTCCGCAGCATGTCCACGCCGGAGGGTGCCCACGCCCGCGCCCGCTACCACCTGCACACCGGATACCGCGAGGGCCAGGGTGGCCTGACCTACCCGAGCCTCGGTGCCATCGCGGCGAGCGAGATCGGCAGCGACAAGGCCGCGATGCCGAACTTCGTCGCCATCGGCGGCCGGAGCTTCGGCGCCGGCTTCCTCGGGCCTAAGTACCAGCCGCTGCTCGTCCAAGATGCGACGAAGGGCGTCGAAGACCTGAAAACGCTCGTCTCGGACAAGCAGTTCTCGAATCGCACCGGCCTCCTCGAAGAGATGGAAAAGGCCTTCTATCACGATTACAGCGCCGGGGCTGCGATCGATCACAAGACGACGTACGAGCGCGCCGTGAAGCTCATGCAGTCGAAGGAGGCCAAAGCCTTCGACCTCGGCGGCGAACCGGCCGCGAACAAGGCGAAGTACGGCAGCGGCAAATTCGCCGAAGGGGTGCTCATGGCCCGTCGGCTCGTCGAAGTCGGCGTCCCCTTCGTCGAAGTCTCCCTCGGCGGTTGGGACACCCACGCGGATAACTTCGATCGCGTGAAGAACCTCTCGACGCAAGTGGACAACGCCGTCGGTGCCCTGCTGACCGATTTGAAAGAGCGCGGGTTGCTCGACAGCACGCTCGTCATCTGGATGGGCGAATTCGGCCGGACGCCGAACATCAACAACCGAGGGGCCAAACCGGGCCGCGATCACTACCCGAAAGCGTGGAGCCTCGCCATGTTCGGCGGCGGATTGAAGGGCGGTCGCGTCGTCGGCAAGACGGATAAGGAAGGTGCGTCGGTCGCCGAGCGTCCCGTCAAGACCGGCGATTTCCTCGCCACGGTCTGCGACGTGCTCGGCATCGACCACACGAAGGAAAACGAAGCCGTCAGCGGTCGCCCGATCCGCATCGTCGACAAGGGGAACGTCCCCTTCACGAAGGAAATCATCTGACCGCTCGCACCCACCTCTCCGATTCGGAGAGGTGGGTCGCCCTTTCCGCAAGCACCTCCGCGAATCCCTTCAGACCCTTCCGCAGTGCGCTTCAAGATTTTGCCCGATTGACACGCGGCGAGCCGCGGATGATCCTTCCGCTGGTTCCGCTGCTTCCAGTGAGACGATTCTCTTTCCGCGATGGGGTGGGGGTAAACCCCGTGGAATCAGGATTCGCGTCGTGCCTCAATCGAAAGGCACCCGTCTCAAGGTCGGACTTGTTTCCGGTGTCGAATTGCGTTCCAATCCCCGGAGGAAGGATTCCCGAAGGACGAACGCCGCACGCCATGATGGCCCCCCTGCCCCCGCTGGCCTCGACCCCGCGACCGACCGACCGGCCCGCCGCGCGTCTCGACGTGCGCATCGGCTCGGCCCGTCCGACCTCGTATCCTCTCGCCCGCGGCGAACTCCTCATCGGCGGTGCCGAGGGCTGCGACATCCGCCTGCCCGGCTCGCACCTCCCCGCCGTCGTCTGCCAGTTCCTCCAAGATGCCGATGGCGTCAGCCTTCGCCGGCTCGCCCCCGCCTTTCCGATCCTGCACAATTCGGTCGCGCTCGACGGCATGGCCCCCGTCCCGGTGCGATCCGGCGATCGCGTCGCCGTCGGCCCCGCCGACATTTCGCTCGACTTCGCCGCCGACGCACCGCTCCGGCCGACTTTTGTGGCCATCGACGCCAAATCGAAAGCGCCGATCCGTAACGAGCGAGAGAGTTTGGCTGCTGAGCGCGCCGCGCTGGAAGAACAGGCGCGGGAACTGGAGGCGGATCGCGTCGCGTGGTACCGCCGCAGGCAGGAGTTGGAAGCCGAACACCGGCAAATGCAGGAACGGCTGAAGGACGGCGGACGGGCCGACGACCTCGGGAAGCGCGAAGCGCAGCTCGCGCAGCAGGAGCAGGAACTCGAAAGCGTCCGCGCGGAACTCGCGTCGATCCGCGAGAAGCTCTTCGAGCAGTTCCAAGAGCGCCGCACGCATTTGGAACAGCAGCAGGAGAATATCGCCCAGGCGACGGCAGCCTTCCGGGAGCATCGCCGCCGTGCCGAAGGGGAACTCCTCGCCCAGCGCGAGAGCTTCGCCGCGCGGTCGGGCCTGCAGCAATCCGTCATCGAAGAGGAAGTGAACCGGCTGGTCGCGGCGCGCGAACTCGACCTGCAGCGCCGCCGCCGCGAGCTCGAAAGCCACTTCGAGCAGAAGGTCGCCGAATGGCAGGCCGAAGCCGATGCGCGACGCCGACAGTTCGGCGATGACCTTCAAAACCTCGAACCGAGTCCGCCGCCGTCGGAGGCCAAGCGCCGGGCGCTCGATGCCGGATTCCGGGAGTTGGACACCCAGCGGAGCGCGCTCGACGAACTCCGCGACGAATTGGCGCGGGACCGGCGGGCCGTCGATGCGGAGCGGCAGTGGCTCGACGAACGCCGCCGCGAAGCGGAAGCGCGCACGGCGGAACGGGAAGCGCACCTCGGCGAACGGGAACGCACACTTTCCGAAGAGCGCGAAGTGCTGGATGCCGCGCAGGCCCGGCACGCGGCCGACTTGCTTCGCCTCGACCGCTGGCAAGCGGGCCTCGAAGAGCGCCAGGCCGAACTCGATCTGCGCACCGAAGTGGTCGATTCCCGGCACGCGCAACTGCTCCGCGATGTCGCCGAATGGGAAGAGCAGTTGCAACTCGCGGCCGTCGAGCAGGAGGAAACTCGCGCCGAAGCGGAACGCACCGCCCGCGCTCGCGAAGAGCTGGATTCGCGCGGCGCCGCGCTCGCGACCCGCACGGCCGAGGTCGAAGCCCAACAAGCTACGATCGCCGTGCTGCGGGCGCGGCTCGATCGGCAGCGGCACGAGCACGATGCGGCCGTCGAAGAACTGCACGCCGACCGCAGGCGCCTCGAGGAAGCCCGCACCGAGGTGCAGATGCACCTCCGCGAAGCGGAGCGCCTGCGCGGATCGCTCGATTCCGCGCAGGAACTCACCGGCGAGCAGCAGAAGCTCTTCGCCGAGCAGACCGCGCTCTTGGAAGCCAACCGCGCCGAACTCGCGGCCCAGCGCGCCGAGTTGGCGTCGCTCGAAGACCGCTTGACTGCCGAACGGCAACTCCTCGATGCCCGCACCGCCGACACGGCCGAGCAGACGGCGATCCTGAAGGCGAAGACGGCCCAGGTGATCGAGCTTCAAGAGCGTCTCGAAGCCGACCGCCGGATGGTGCGCGAACGCGAAGGTTCGCTGACCGACGGCGATTCGGTGCGCGGGCAGTTCCAGGAGCAGCTCCGCCGCCGGGCCGACGAGCTGAGTCAGCGTGCGAAGCAGCTCGATGAGAC
>Ga0136611_10001161_pt1 | contig 18196 bp, 16 predicted proteins | sample AntDrymUQ2232306_2_FD_106645 | JGI IMG/M metagenome (GOLD analysis project Ga0136611, IMG submission 106645) | Polar desert sand microbial communities from Dry Valleys, Antarctica - metaG UQ223 (23.06) | ecosystem: Environmental > Terrestrial > Soil > Desert | place: Antarctica: Dry Valley...
ATTCGAGAGTTACGTGAGGCGGCGGGATTCACGCAGTTGGACCTTGCGTACAAGCTGGGTGTGACGCCGGCGACGGTATCCCTATGGGAGCGCCGCCAGGTCGAGCCGCGCGCATCGCAAGTCCGGGCGATGGCGCTTGTCTTCGGGGTGTCAATGGATGACATCGCATTCGAGGCGGAAGATCGTCAGGAACGAAAAACCGCCGCCTGACATAACCAGGCGGCGGCTGGAAACCCCTCGACCTGGGCTAGCAGGTCAGGAACAAGGAAGATGGTAGCACGTGGCGAAACTCGAATACCGCAACGGGAGTTGGAGCAGCCGCGTATCGCTCACTGATCCGGCCACCGGCAAGCGCCGTCAGGAACGCATCACCGGACGGACGAAGACCGAAGTCACGAACGAAATCGCTGAGCTCGTGTCGGCCCACAACAAGGGTGAAGCCGTGTCACCGGCGAAGACGACCGTCGCCAGCTTCGTTGAGAGTTGGATCAGCGGCGGCGATGGCCGCGTATCGACGCAGGTTCGCAACACCATGACGCTCCGGAAACACATCGTACCGGACCCTATCGGTGCGATGAAGATTCAGCACGTCCGGCCATTGCACGTGCAAGAGTGGATCGATCGTCTGAGTCAGAAGCTCGAGCCCTCGACCGTCCGCACCGTCTATGCGGTCCTGCGTGGCGCGATGACGCGCGCCGATGCCCTGGAGGTGATCGCACGCACGCCGTGTCGCGGTATTCGACTCCCGAAGGTCACAGCGACCACGACTGCTGTGCTGTCGGAAGATGAGGCGCGGCGATTGATCGAAGACACCGCCGACGATCATCACCACGTCGCGTGGGTGCTCATGGCTGTGACGGGTCTTCGCATCGGAGAGGTGCTTGCGTTGACCTGGAGCAACGTGGACTTTGAGCAGCGCACATTGCGAGTCGAACACACCATGACCCGCAAGGATGCATCCACCTGGGTCATCGGCACCGCTCCGAAGACGGATGCGTCACGGCGCTCAATCACGTTGCCGGCCGTGTGCATCGCCGCGCTTCGGAACCATCGCAAGCATCAGCTGGAGCGACGGCTGATGCTGGGGAGTGACTGGGGCGATTCAGACGCGATCCTCGACAACGGGACGGGCGGCTTCTACGCGAACGCGACGCCATTTACGCGGCGCTGGAAGACAATCAAGACGCGCTTGGAACTGCCAGCGGACGTGACGATCCACGGCCTACGGCACACCGCTGCCAGCCTCGCAATCAAGAACGGCGTGCCTATCACGACGATCAGTCGGATGCTTGGTCACGCGAACCCGAGTATCACGCTACGGGTGTACGCACACATCTATGCAGCGATGGAAGACGAGGCGGCGGCACTACTGGATACCATCTATGCGCCTCGTTTGGAACGGATTGTGACCAATGCGTGACCAACGAACCGGATTGCGCACCCCGAGTACCACGTTTGTCGCGTCAGTCCGCGGCTTCTTGGCCTTCGATACGGAACTGCATGGTGTAGAGGTTGTAGTACATTCCGCGTCGCATGAGCAGTTCGTCGTGCGTTCCAACCTCGACGATGCGTCCGTGGTCCAGGACGACAACGCGGCTGGACTCGCGAATAGTCGAGAGCCGATGCGCGATGATGAACGATGTTCGACCGGCCAGCAGGCGCCGAAGCGCAGCCTGTATCACCAGTTCAGTTTCAGTGTCTACGCTTGATGTCGCTTCATCCAGGATGATGATGCGAGGGTCGGCAATGAGCGCACGCGCGAACGATAGCAGTTGTCGCTGCCCGACTGAAAGGGTCGCGCCACGCTCCTGCACGTCGGCGTCGTAACCGCCCGATAACCCCTGGATGAAGTCATACGCACCGACCGCTTTCGTCGCGGCGATCATCTCCTCGTCGGTCGCGTCAGGACGTGCGAAGAGGATATTGTCGCGAATCGTGCCAGAGAAGAGAAACGTGTCCTGGAGAACAACGCCGAGCTGGGATCGCAGCGAGCGCTGGGTGACATCGCGCAGGTCATGTCCGTCGATGCGAATCGCCCCGCCGCTCACGTCATAGAAGCGCGCGAGGAGATTGATCATTGAGCTCTTGCCCGCGCCGGTTTCACCGACAAACGCAATCGACTCACCTGGCTGCACGTCAAGGCTGATATCGTGGAGAACTATGACTTCGTCGTCGTAGCCGAATCGCGCATGGTCATAGACAACGTGCCCGTTAATGCGCGGCAGTTCAACCGCGTCCGGCTTGTCGACAATTTCTTCTTCGATGTCCAGGATAGAGTAGATACGTTCTCCGGCCGCCATCGCCGCCTGCATCGTGTTGTAGCCCTGTGAGAGATGATTGATCGGCTCATAGAACCGACCGATGTAGGCAACGAAGGTCACGAGTTCGCCGACCGTGAACCCATCTCCTCCAAGCACCAGTCGTCCGCCTACGAACAATACGAGGGCGGTCGCAACGTACTCGATGAAGGTCACGAATGGGAAAAGAATCGACGACAATCGCGCCGCCTCGAGGTTCGCATCGAGGTTTTCGTTGTTGATGGCGCGAAACTGCGTCTTGTTCTTCGGCTCGCGGGTGAATGCCTGGATGACACGCACACCGGCGATATTCTCGGCCAGAAACGCGTTCACCCGCGCGATCGTGACGCGCGTCTCCCGGTAGGTCGTGATCGCGCGTCGCCGCCAGAAGATCATCAAGACGACCATGATCGGCAGGACGGCGAACGCAACCAGCGCCAGCTGGGGATTGGTCAGCCACATCAGGATGATAATGCCGATCAGGATCGCGAACTGCGACAGGATCTCGACCAGGCCATCCGCGAAGAGCTGGTCGATTACCGCGACGTCGTTCTGCAGACGCGACATGATCGAGCCGACGCCACGCCTGTCGATGTAGCGCACTCCGACCCGCTGTATGTGCCGGAACATGCTTGAGCGCAGGTCGTAGACGATCTTCTGGCCGATGGTTGACATGAGGTAAAGCTCGCGATTGCGGGTCACAAAGCGCAGCAGTAGCACGACGACAAATGTGATCGCCAGCCAGTTAAGCGCTTGGTTGCCGGTAGAGCCGAAGAATGTGCGCCGACTGTCTTCGGTCACGATATCGACCGCCAGCCCGAACAGATACGGCACGGCGAGTTCCAGCGCCGTCGTGACGACGACCAGCGCGACCGCAATCCACGCCGATCGCCGATACGGTCGCACCTGACCGAAGAGCCGACCGGCTATACGCCGGTCGTACGCTTTCCCTAACAGATCATCCGGGTCTGCTGCGTTCTGCATAGCGGTCGTTCAGGACACCTTAGTCCGCGGCCTGAACGAACTCCTCCTGATCCTTGAGCTGGAGATCGTACAACCGGGCGTATGTACCGCCGAGCGCCACGAGATCGTCGTGCGTGCCGCGTTCAACAATTCGTGCGTCGTCGAGGACGATGATTTCGTTGGCATCTTTCAGCGTCGAAACCCGTTGCGCGATCACGAAGGTCGTTCGACCCGTCATCGCGTTCCGCAACGCCTGTTGAATCTCATATTCAGTTTCCGTATCCACGCTCGATGTCGCATCATCGAAGATCAGCACACGCGGGTCAGAGCAGACCGCCCGCGCGATAGCAATACGTTGCCGTTGCCCTCCAGAGAGCGACACGCCACGTTCACCGAGCTTTGTGTCGTATCCCTCCGGCAACTCTGAAATGAACTCGTGCGCACGGGCGATAGTCGCCGCTCGCACGACATCTTCATGCGTTGCTTCAGGGTTCCCGAACGAGATGTTGTCGTGAATCGTTGTTGAGAACAGGAACGACTCCTGCATCACAACGCCGACGTTGCGACGCAATGTCGCGAGCGTCAGGTCGCGGATATCGACATCGTCAAACGTAATGCTCCCAGACGTTACCTCATAGAACCGTGTGATGAGGCCGGTCAGCGTGGTCTTCCCCGAACCCGTAGACCCGATCAGGCCAACAATCCTGCCGGGACGCGCTTCGAGGGAGACGCGTTCCAGCGCAGGGCGCCGTGTGTGAGGATAGGAGAACGTGACATCTTCGAATCGAACAACCCCAGTTGGCTGCGTCAGCGGAACCGCGCCCGGTCGGTCGCGGATCCCGGATTTTGTATCAACGACTTCGAAGATGCGTTCGCCAGAGGCGATGGCGCGCGCGACGGAGTTCATGATCCAGCCGAGCTGACGAATCGGAACTGCCAACAACGACAGATACAGGTTGAAGGCGACGAGTGTGCCGACTGAGATTTCGCTGCTCAGCACCTTCCGACCGCCGTACCAGAGCACGAACGCGAGTGACGCGCTGGACAGCAGTTGCATCAGCGGGAAGAAGAACGAGTAGTAGCGGATTGCCTCGACCTGGCGGTCGAACAGCGTCCGCAGGGAGCTGTCGAACCGATCGACCTCATCATCCTCACGGGCGAAGACGCGCACGACCCGCGTCCCAGCCAGATTCTCCTGGAGAACACTCGACATTTCACCAAACTGCTGCTGGACTCGCGAAAACATTGGGCGAACGTTCGCTGAAAAATAGAGTGACGTGAAGATCAGAATCGGCATAACACTCAGCGAGACCGCTGCCAGGGACGCGTTCTCACGAAACAGCAGCACTGAGATGACGAGAAACATCGACACAGCATAGATCGTCATGCGAAGCGCGAACATGAGGAAACGCCTGATCGCGTTTACGTCTTCGGTCGCTCGGGACATGAGCTGGCCTGACTGAGACGTGTCAAAGAAAGAGAACGAGAGGGTTAGCATATGCTCGTAGAGTTGCCCTCGTACGTCTGTAGACACACGCTCCGCCAACGCCTGAAACAGGTAAGAGCGTACATAGGTAAAGATCGCCTGGATGAACGTGGCTGCGACGATAAGCATAGCGCCCTGCAGGATGATCGGACGTTCCCCACCGGCAATTCCATCGTCGATAACCCATTGCACGAGTTTCGGCACCGTCAGCTGCGCGGCGAGCGCGGCGAACAGACTGACATACGCGATGAGCAGCGGCCAACGATAGACATTCAGATACCGGATGATTCTCCAGATAATGCGCACGCGAACGTCTCCCCCACCGGACCGGGTCGCCGGTCGTCGTTGAACTGTCACTATAGCATCATCTATGCCTATCTGAAGCGAGGCACATTCGTACGCGGTGAACATTTCTAGGCAATTCTCGGTCAAATGATTGACGAATATCATAAGGTGCATATACAATGTGATCGTACAGGGGATACTGGACGGACGCCGTGCGAAAGGAGCTGGCGTGGAGGCCGAACGTACGGACTATCACGAGACGATTGATGAGGCGCTCAGAATCGTCTACAGTCATCACCATCGCTTGGTGACAAAGCTCTTCCCGGATGCGGAACGTCCGCTCAATATGGATGCGCTACGCTCGGGGCCGCTCGGTCGCGACCTGCGTATTCTGGGGCAGCTGGCGCGCGGGGAAATGCGTGAAGGCAAGGACATCGTCCTTGAGCGCATTGACTCCGTGTTGCAACTGCTGTTCTGGCCGCCAATGGCGGAAGACTACAGTGTCCCGCGCGCGTTCTGGGAGTCGCCGCTGGGACGGATGATGTCGATGGCCAAGTATCGAGCCTACGAGCCGTCCGAGCTGGTTTCAATCGGCAACGCGGCGCAGAAGCTTGGAGTCACCCGCCCGACCATCTATCGCTGGATGGACGAGCGGCATCTGGGCTATGTCCGGGATGAGATGTCCGGACGCACCTTCGTCGTTCAGCGCGATGTTGATTCGCTGCTGAATGAGTCTCACGACGGTTTCGGCGGTGTTGCTACGTAGGGCTTACCCGAGTAGACGACACAGCAGACGATGGGCGGGTGACATGTCACCCGCCCATCGTTGTTTCAACCCATTGACGCAGGGACGCAGTTGCCCCGATCTCCTTCAAGCAGGTGTTCCCAGGCGACAGGCTGCCCATCTCGAAGATAGATGCGTGGGACACGCGCCATGAGCCGCGTAGCGACTTCGTAGTTGTTTGTGCCCGCCAACCTGCCCGCGTCGGCGTACGTCATCTCGCCATCACATCCAGATCCGAGGATGATGACTTCAGCGCCTTCGGAGACGCCGTCCGGCGTTCGTGCGACGACCTGATCCATACACACTCGTCCCAGAATTGGACAACGCTCACCATCAATCACGAACCACCCGATGTTGGACACGTTTCGAGGCAGTCCATCCGCGTATCCGATCGGAATGTCGGCTGCCTGCGTCGATAAATCAGCGACGAAGGTCTGGTTGTACGACACACTTTCGCCGGGCTGAACGACGAAGCGGCGCGCAACCACACTCCGAATAGACATGATTGGCTCGAACCGTTCATCGACTGGAACCTCGTCGGACGGCGACAATCCATACGTCGCGATTCCACTCCGGACCAGATTGGAACGTCCAATCTGTCCGCGCAGGATCGCCGCGCTGTTCGCCATGTGGCGATATCGCAGCCCCATCCCAAGTCGCTCGATCTCGTCCGTCACTCGTTCGAACTGGTCGATCTGGCCGGGCGTGCTGGTATCAACAAGATCGTCGGAAGAAGTAAAGTGTGTGAACACTCCTTCAAGTTCAATCAAGGGACTCGCGTGTAGACGTTCAGCAATCGCGACGATCTCGCTGGAGAGGAACCCATAGCGCCGCATGCCCGTGTCCATCTTCAGATGAACCGTTGCAGACATCCCTGACGCTCCGGCGGCGGCTTCGATGGCGACGAGCGCACGCTCACTCCCAACCGCCAATGTCACGCCGGATGAAATCGCGTCCGCCAACGCTCCCTCTGACGGTGGACCGAGTACCAGGATCGGTGCCGTAACGCCCTGCGCACGAAGATACAACGCCTCGGAAATGCGGGCGACGCCGAGCATATCCGCGCCAGCCTGGATCGCCGCCTGTCCGCAGATCGCCGCTCCGTGGCCATAGGCGTCGGCTTTGACTACCGCCATGAACGCGCCGCCTGGTGCCATCGCGCGCAGGCGTGCGATGTTGCGCGCGTACGCGTCGAGATCGATCAGTGCGTGTGTTCCAGAACGAAGTTGGCGTATGCGTAGCTGTGCATCGATCATCCGCTCAGCCAGCATCAGCAATGAGCCGAATCACATCGGAACGCGACACGATGCCAACGAGCTGTCCCGCGCCGTCAACGACAGGTACAGGATTCACGTGCTGCTTGAACATCAGATCAGCCACCTCGTGAATGTTGGCAGCTGAAGTTATGGTTCTCACAGGAGTCGCCATGATGCCCTGCGCGGTGGTCGCCATCACGCGTTTCATCTCGTCATCGCTCTTGTCCCACGGCAACACGAAGATGGCGTCTAGAAACGTCGCGAACGCCGGAGCATCGACATCGATTTCGCGTGACACGACATCGGACTCGGTGACAATCCCAACCAATTGGCCGTTGTCAACCACTGGGATTCCACCAATGTGATGCTGCACCATCAGGCGCGCGATGTGTGGAATCGGGGTTTCCGGTGTGACGGTGATGACGTCGGTTGTCATGATGCTTGCAACGGTTATCTCGTCCCGCGTTTGCAATGAGACTCTTCGCTTTCTGTTCGCTTACCAATCGAATTGCCTCGTCGTTCGACTCACGGCGCGTAAGGCGAAGCGAGTCGAGACAGTGATTCCGGCAGCATGTCAATAATATCGCCTGCAATGACCGATAGTTTCCCGAACCGACGACTCGCGTGTGATCCCGCCTGCGAACCGACATAGACGGCCAGCCGAGCGGCATCAAGAGGCGGAATACCTTGTGCCAGGAACCCACCGATGGTTCCGGCGAGCACGTCTCCAGTGCCAGCGGTCGCCATCTCCGGCATCGCACGGGGCGCGATCCACAGCCCACCTTCCGGCGACGCGACGGCAGTGTAGCCCAGCTTCAGCACAACGACCTGACCAGATTCTCTGGCCGCTTGACGCACCGTCTCCCACGGTTCATCGCGGACTGCTTGTACATTAACATCCAGCAGGCGCGCCAACTCGCCCGCGTGGGGCGTAAACACAGCAGTTCCTGGCTGCAGCTTCTCCGGCCAGCATCCCCGACGGGCGATCCAGTTGAGTCCATCAGCGTCAATCACGTGCGAAAGCTGTGCAAGGCGGGTCAATGGTTCGGTGACCGACGCGTTGCCGAGGAGCATTTCAAGCATCTCGTCGACGCGTTCACCCCCGCCGAGTCCCGGTCCAATCACAACTGCCCGCAACGTCGACGATCGCTCGCTGACGAAACGCTCGATGGCATCGATTGAGCCTTCCGTGTCAGATGGCAGAGGAATCATCACCAGTTCAGGGATAGCTCCGGCGATGGTCGGCACAATGGCTGCTGGGGCCGCCAACGCGACGAGTCCCGCGCCAACGCGCATCGCTGCGGCTCCGCACAGGCGCGGTGCGCCATAGTACGTCGGGGCGCCGGCCACGATCAGAAGCGTCCCGGCGTCCGACTTATGTGACGACGCCGCTCTGCGGGGCAGCAGCGGACGCATATCACGCGAAGTCAGCATGCGCGGGCGACGAGCTTCGGCTGCGATAGTCGCTGCATCTACGCCGATGTCGAGGAGCACGAGTTCGCCAACATGTGACGCGGCGGGCTCACGCACCATCCCGATCTTCGGAAGTCCAAGGCAGAGCGTTGCATCGGCTCGAAACGCCTGCTCACCGGCTGCGCCTGACTCCGCGTTGATCCCTGACGGGACATCAAGCGCCACCAGGAATGTTCCGTTGTTTGCACGCGCGTCGCAAGCCGCCTGGATCGCTGCGATAACATCAGCGCAGAGCGTTTCACGTCCGCTGATGCCGTAGACACCGTCGAGTACCAGCGTCGCTGTTCTTAGCACGTCGAGTTCTCGGACCTCGACTGCCTCAAGCAACTCGGCCGGTATTGGTAGTGGACCGAACTCCGAGCGGCTAAGCAACACCGCACTCACGTGCCAGCCCCGTTCGCTGAGTAGTCCAAGCGCGACGAGAGCGTCTCCGCCGTTGTTTCCCGGCCCTACCAGGGCAACTGCGTGTCGACCGCTGCTGTTCTCCGAAGCGGTCGAGTGAGTTCCACAGACCGACTCATCGATCCATGCTGCGATCGCTCTACCTGCTGCTAGTATCAACGATGCAGATGACCGTCCCGCGGCAATCGCCGCCTGCTCGGCTGCACGCATTTCAGCAGGTGTGACGAGTAACGTCATGCGGTGGCTCGCGGTCCCTTGGATGCGACGACGATGGCCAGGGCATCCCCCCGTGTGTGCGTCAAGGACACGGCGAAATGAGTCAGGCCGAGCAGTTGCGCTCGACGCATTGCCGTTTCGTGCAGAATGAGAATAGGCTTGCCACGCCGATTGGAAAGCACCTCGATGTCGCGCCACCTGACACCACGGATCCCGGTGCCGAGCGCCTTCATCGTCGCTTCCTTGGCGGCGAAGCGCGCCGCCAGTTCCGGGACGCGCTTCCCATAGCGCTCGCGCTCGCGCTCGGTATAGATGCGCCGCAGGAATCGGTCGCCGTGGCGTAGCAGCACGCCGGCGATGCGCTCGATCTCGATCGCATCAATACCGACTTCGACCGATCCGGCAGCTTCTGGATCCCAGATCGGTGTGTACTCAGCGTCCAACGCCGACATAAGTGAAACCGTGTTCGCGCGCATCAGCCGGATCGTACAGATTGCGTCCGTCCAGGAGCAGCGGATGCCGCATCGATTCCGCGACGCGCGCGAGATCAATCTGCTTGAACTCATTCCACGGAGTGATCACACAGAGTGCGTCCGTACCCTCAGCAGCTTCGTATGGCGACGCGCACATGAGCGTATGGGGAAGCATCGCCGCAGCGTGTTCCATCGCCGCCGGATCGAAGGCGCGCACCGTCGCCCCACGCTGCTCGATCATGCGGATCACGTCCGCAGCTGGGGATTCGCGCATGTCGTCGGTGTTCTGCTTGAAAGCCAGACCCCAGACGCTCACAGTGCGGTCGGAAAGGTCGCCGAGATGCTGCTGCAGCTTCTGAACGAAGCGACGGCGCTGGTCGGTGTTGATGTCAGTCACCGCGCGCAGGAGCTGGGGGTGACATCCGGCCTCCTGCGCCATGTGCGCGAGTGCCTTAACATCCTTGGGGAAGCACGAACCGCCATAACCAATCCCGGCCTCGAGAAAAAGTGGGCCAATGCGCTCGTCATGCCCCATACCCTTCGCGACCGTCGTCACGTCGGCCCCGACTCGTTCGCAGATCTGGGCAATCTCGTTAATGAACGATATCTTGGTAGCCAGGAACGAGTTTGAAGCGTACTTGATCATTTCAGCCGACCGTAAATCGGTAATCACGAACGGCGCGTTGAGGACGCTGTAGAGTTCGGCAACGCGTTCGGCAGACTCGGGATTCTCGGCGCCGAGCACAACACGATCAGGATTCAATACGTCGTGAACAGCCGATCCCTCACGGAGGAACTCGGGATTGCTGACAACCGAGAACTGCGCGCCGTTCTTCACATGCTGCTTGATGATCGCAGCGACCATATCGCCGGATCCAATCGGCATTGTGCTCTTATTGACGATAATCGTGTCACTATGCAGATGCTCGGCGATCATCGCCGCAGCCTTGCGCACGGACCGCATGTCGGCTTCGCCGGAAAACGACGATGGCGTCTCGACGCAGATGAAGACAAACTGGGAGTTTGGTACAGACTCTTCATACGATGTCGTGAACTTGAGACGGCCAGCCTTCAGATTGCGTTCAAGCATCTCAGGCAGCCCCGGCTCGAAGATGGGACATCCGCCGTCCTGGAGCATGCGGACCTTGTCTTCGATGATGTCAACGCCATAGACCTCGTTTCCCAGATCGGCAAATGCCGCGCTTGAGACGAGACCAACGTATCCGGTTCCGATAACGGTAATGCGCGCCATACCGTGGAATGCTCCTTCAGTTCGACGAATCAATACTCGATCAGCATCATCGACGCCGAGCGCTTCCATTAATCGTCATGCTCAATGAACTCGCTGTTCGAAAGCGACAGATTCGCAACCCGCGTCGCGTAACGTTTCCCTGAAGCGTACACCACAACGGACGTTATCTGTCTGGGACGTGGGTCCAGATTTCGAAGATCAAAGACTATGCGCTGCCATTTGGCCGGATCAATCTGGGTGGCGACCTCATTTGGTACTGTGCCCCGTTCTTCGCTCGCGGTGATCCGGACACGTCTCGTGTAGTAGCCGTGCCGCCAACGGCGCTCCTGTCCCTCGATGTCGAGGTAGTTGATCTCGACATTGAGCGGGAATGCGCCTGGAGTCTCCCCGCTTCCCATTAACTGTTCATCATCGATTCTGGCTTCGAAATCCAGGATCAGCGAAGAATATCCTTGAAGAGTGGTTCCAATGCGCTGTCGAATGCCGATTCCGACGACTTCGGCATCGCCGGATGCTCGTAGGAATTCGACGCTGGTTTTCACTCCCGCTCCTGCGTTGTCCTGGACAAGCTCGACGCCCGCCGAACGCTCGTCAGACGCGGTGCCATCGATGTTGCGTTCAAAATCGAACCAGCCGCCCAGTCCGTCGTTGAAATCACCGTTCGTGATCAGCTCTCGAGTTGCGCTCTCGACGTTTGAAACCAATCCATCAACCCCGACTTCAACCTGCTGGGTTGCCGTCAGCCGTTGTGATTCAGCCGGCGTCGTCGCAGTCGCCACGCCTGCAAGTACAGCGACGCGCAGCGCCGCCTGCGTTCCGGCTCGCTCGCGCACTTCAACAATGAACGCACCAGCTTCAGGCTGATCAACGCCGTCAATCATTGAAACGGTCGTCGACCCGCGCCGCACGATTGTCTGACTGAACCGGAAATGTTCCCGAGGAACCATTGAGATGTAGATCGTACCGCGCAGCGGCTCCAGAGCGATGAGCTTCGAGCGTCGCAAGAACCGCGAGGAACGCATCGTCACGACCCGAACATCGGTATTCTCAGTGATCTCAACAGACGACCCATCAAACAGCGTTAGCCGCACCACGGTGCCGAGTGCGGTTGAGACGCGGTCTCCTTCTCGAATCCGTGTGTCGCTGACGACAAGCCGCCAGTAACTGTCAGACGGTGAACGGAGCAGCGCCCCTCGACCGCTGACGACGTGGAGCATTCCATCTTCCGGCTCGGTAGCGTGACGATACACCCACAGGCCGCCGGCCACGGATAGCGTCGCGAGTCCGATGAACACTGCGAACGACACACCAACCACGAGCCAGGCGCGGCGCACCTGGACGATCGGCGTCACCATTGTCTGTCCGGCGCTCATCATGAGGTCGTTGCTGCCACGTTCTATTGGTCACGCACTGATGTCATATAACCGTTGAGTTATCTTCGTGGGACGGTCTTGAACAGTCACGAACGTGGAGCATGCCGATCGATTTGTGCCGCTCGATACTTCGCTCGCTGTGCTGCCGCAACCGCCTGATCTGCCGGGGAGTAGTTGATAAGAAACGCCGATCGATCGCGCTCGAACGTACCGTCGACGATAGATGCGCGCATCGACTCAATCTGGCGGTGAAGGAACCGGACGTTATGGATAGATGCCAGCCGATAGGCGAGTAGTTCCTTCGCGCGGAACAGGTGATGCACGTAGGCCGCGCTGAACATCAGACAGGTGTAGCAGTCGCACATCTCATCGACGGGCACATCGGCATCACGGTAACGCGCTGCAGTGATGTCGATGCGACCGGTTTCGAGATAGAGAGCGCCGCGCCGGGCAACGCGCGTTGGCAGCACACAATCGAACATATCGATGCCTGCCGCGACCCCGTTCCACAGGTCTTCTGGCGACCCGACACCCATGAGGTAGCGCGGATGATCGACCGGGAGCGCCGCCGTTGACGCATCGAGCATTGCTGCCATCACGTCCTTCGGCTCACCAACACTCAGACCTCCAATCGCGCAGCCATCAACCCCGCTCTCCGCGACGATCATAGCGGACTCGACTCGTCGCGCTGCATCGAACCCTCCCTGACAGATGCCGAACAACGCTCCGCGATGTTCCCATGCGCTGTTGAGCTGCTGGAACGCCGCTATGTTTCGGGGCAGCCAGGCGTGCGTCAGCCGCATCGCCTCTCGTTGCTCATCGTCATCTGCGCCAAAACCAGCCAGCACATCGAGCGCCATCGTAATATCTGAGCCAAACTGATGCTGTAGTTGAACGGCTCGCTCAGGAGTCAGCTCATGCTGGCTCCCGTCGATATGCGAGCGAAACGTTACACCACGTTCGGAGAGCTTTCGATTGCGCGCGAGGCTGAAGACCTGAAACCCGCCCGAGTCCGTCAGGATCGGCCCGTCCCAGCGCATAAACCGGCTGACTCCGCCAAGCTGTTCGAGAAGGTCGGCTCCGGGACGAAGCATGAGATGATAGGTGTTGGCTAGGATGATCTCTGACCCGACTGCGTGGAGATCGTTGGGATCGAGCGACTTAACCGCCGCCTGGGTTCCCACGGGCATGAAGACTGGCGTCTCGACGACGCCACGAGGGAGCCGCAAGCGCCCTCTACGAGCGGCTCCGTCGGTCGCGATCACTTGGAACGATGGTATGCGAGACGTTTCAATCATCCATCTGATTATGCCAATTGATGCGCGCCGCCGTCGCTGGGGGATGATGTCTTGAGAGCGCGAAATCGAGTACTGCAAACGGCATTCGGTCTGCTGTATGGCCCGCTGGCTGGCTTCCACGAATTTGTTGGACGCCTGCTATTCGGCAAAGCCTGGCATGTCCGCCGACGCGCACTCGTCGTTGACAGTTCTGAACAAGACCTGAACCTGGGGTTGATAGTGGATCTTGGATGCGGCGAGGGACGTTTCCTCGCTGAGATATCAAGCCCTGTTCTGATGGCAGTAGGAATCGAGCCGTCTCGCAATATGGGGAGACGAGCGGTCAGTCGTGGCGTGGCGGTAATCCGCGCTGACGCGCAGCATTTACCTTTGCGGACCGCATCAGTCAGCCTGATGGTCTGCACGTATCCCGGCCTGTGGCTGTTTGACCCGCGAACTCTGCACGAGATTGAGCGTGTCATGGGCCCTGGAGCTCGTCTTCACCTGTTAATCGGCGGATCGATCGAACGCGGTCCATTCTGGAAACTCCGCGCTCTCGCGTGCGCCATCGTGTACGGGAAGTCTCCATCGGCACCCATACTCAGCTTGCACCTCAACGAGATCGATGGTGGATACACGCATCGACGTGACGCTTGGGGAGAAGCAGTGTACTGGTTCGGAATCCGACGATGACGATTCGGCCCAGCTACGAGACGCGACTCTTTACTGGGACTGCTGGCTCGCCTGGTACATCGTCGTCAAGAGACGCCAGATCCGCATACGGGTCCGAACGAGTCGCGGCGACCTGCGCAACGGCTGATTCGGCTGGGGGTTCGCCCGTCACCGGTTCCGCAGGTTCAGCCAGACCTGGCTCAACGCCAGCATCGCTAGTGTCGGCTGACGCCAGTGCCGACTCGACTGCGGGCTTCGTAATCGTCGTGCGCGTCAGAGGGCGTTCGATTGATTCCGGGATCGAGCGCGCCATCGCTGCCGTCTCGCGCTGGACATCGCGGACGGTGTCCTTCATCTCCCCGACGGTTGCCTGAACATCGTTGATCGAATCCTGGAACTCCGACGTCAGGTCAGTTGTCGCCTTCCGGAAATCGCGAACAGCCTTACCGGCCTGTGCGCCAATCTCGGGCAATCGTCCGGGGCCGAAGATAATCAGGGCTACAACAGCGATCACGAGGATCTCCATTGGTCCCATGCCGAAAAAATTCATAGTGGACTCCGGGTTGCGCTGGCACGCCAGCGAGGAATATCAGTGACGTTGCTCGACTCCCTAGTATACCATCGGGGTCGGAGACGCCTGACACGTATACGTTGTATCTGGGAGTACGGATGCTCGGAAGACTACGGCGCGGAGAACAGAGCGGGTGGCGCGTGCGGAGCGACGCGGTGGCGGGCGAGCCGGTCTGGTTGATTGTCGGACTCGGTAATCCTGGCAAACGCTATGGAACGACGCGGCATAATGCTGGTTTCATGGCGATCGACCGATTACTGGATCGACTTCCAATCGGGACCGCCCGCAGTCGCTTTCAGGCTGAGTTCGTTGAGACACGTGATGGAGAGCGACGGGTCATTCTAGCGAAACCACAGACGTTCATGAACGAGAGCGGCGTCGCGGTCGGCCAACTGGCGCGCTGGTTCAAGGTTCCGCGCGAGCGACTTTTGGTCGTCTACGACGACCTGGATATTCCGTTCGGACAAATTCGTCTCCGACAGAACGGAAGCGACGGCGGACACAACGGGATGACCTCCATCATTCAGCATCTGCGGTCGCAGGAGTTCGCTCGTCTGCGAGTCGGCATTGACCGGCCTCAGGCTGGTTCAACGGTGCCGTATGTGCTAGCCAGCTTTCCAGCGACTCAGCAACGTGAACTTCCGCAAGTACTCGATCGAGCCGCCGATGCGACACTCGCCTGGCTGCGCGATGGTGTTGAGTCGGCGATGAACGAATTCAATCGCAAGCCAGCGACTCCCGATGCTTCGTCGCAGACAGCAAAACCCGCCCGCTCGGCGATCACTCCATCGAGTTCACCGGAGCACGAGTCTGAGTGAGCGCTATAATTCAGACAACGGGTTCGTCGCATCCAGGGCGGTAAAATTCAGAGCGATGGAACGAACGATCTGAGAGGTCGGGTGGGATTGGCGAGAGCTACGAATGTCGCGGTCATTGGCGCGGGCACGATGGGTAACGGCATTGCTCAGACGTTGGCCCAGGCGGGCGTGTCGGTCACTTTGATCGACACGTACGAGGAGAGTCTCGAACGTGGCATTGCCACGATTCACCGCAACCTGCATCGCTCCGTCGAGCGTGGTCGAATTACTCAGGACGACATGAGTGTCGCGATGAGCATCATCGAAGCGACCCACTCGTACGACAAGGTCGCTGACGCGGATGTGATTATTGAAGCCGTCCCAGAAGTCCTGGAGATCAAACGGGATGTGTTTCAACGTTTGGATGAACTCGCGCCAAAACGGGCCGTGCTCGCCACCAACACGTCATCGATCTCAATTACGACGATCGGTGCGATGACTCAACGCCCCGCGAGTGTCATCGGTATGCACTTCTTCAACCCGGTGCCAGCCATGCAACTCGTTGAGGTGGTGCGCGGACTCGCAACTGACGACGACACAGTCAACACCGTGGTGGACCTTGCAGCGCGAATCGGCAAAACACCGGTCGAAGTCAACGACTATCCTGGCTTCGTCTCGAATCGCGTCCTGATGCCAATGATTAATGAGGCGATATTCTGCTTAATGGAAGATGTTGCGACGCCTGAGAACATCGATGCCGTTATGACGCTCGGCATGAATCACCCTATGGGTCCACTGGCGCTCGCGGATCTGATCGGTCTGGATGTTTGTCTGGATATTCTCCAGGTGTTGCAACGCGATTTCGGCGACCAGAAGTACCGTCCCGCACCGTTGCTCCGCAAGCTCGTGGCGGCTGGCAAACTCGGACGCAAGACCGGCGAGGGCTTTTACGAGTACCGCGGATAGTCCGTGAACCAAACCCTCGCTCGGCACCGCGAAAGGACCGACCGGCAATGAGCCTGCTGTGCAACGATGACGAGCGCCTGCTACGTGAGGCAGTACGTGAATACGTTGCGCGTGATGTCGTGCCGCGTGTTGCCGAGCGCGACGACTCTGGTGATTTTCCAGTTGAAGAGGTTCAAAGTGCCGCCGAACTGGGTTTTATGGGCCTCGCCATCCCAGAGGTGTATGGTGGAAGCCCGCTGAACGCCGCAGGAACTGCGCTCGTCTACGAGGAAATCAGTCGCGCGTCCGCCGCTGTCTCAGTCATCCTTTCCGTACACAACTCTCTGACCAGCCTCGCAATCAACAGGTTTGGCAGTAATGCACTCAAGGACCGTTTACTCCCGTCGCTCTCCAGCGGCCACGCACTCGGGGCCTACTGCTTGACCGAGCCACAGGCAGGTTCCGATGCGGCGGCAATCTCAACGCGCGCAGTCGATGAGGGAGACGCATATCGACTCAACGGACGCAAAGTGTTCATCACTTCGGGTGCTCACGCCGGAGTCTACGTCGTCTTCGCGGTGACCGATCCAGGCGCGCGTACGTCGCAACGGATCACCGCATTCGCGGTCGAACGCGATGCACCGGGCATCCAGGTGTCGCCGAAGGAGAAGAAGCTCGGCCTGCTGGCATCGGAGATCAACGAGATCACCTTCAACGACGTAGTGGTTCCAACGGATAACGTACTTGGCGAGGTCGGTGGCGGTTTCGGAATTGCGATGAAACTGCTCAGTACGGGTCGCATCGGCATCGCCGCTCAGGCTGTCGGGATCGCACAGGCGGCGTTGGACGCCAGCCTTCGCTATGCGCGAGAGCGTATTCAGTTCGGCAAGCCGATCTCGGAGTTCCAGGCGATTCAGTGGAAGCTCGCCGACATGGCGACGGAGATCGACGCGGCACGACTTCTGGTCAGACAGGCCGCTTACTGAAAGACGCTGATGCCGCCTACACCCGACAGGCGTCGAAGGCCAAGCTTTTTGCGAGCGAGCTGGCGACGCAGGCGGCAGGACATGCCATCCAGATTCACGGCGGATACGGATATATCCCGGATTTCGGTGTTGAGCGGCTCTATCGCGACGCAAAGGCGACCGAACTCTACGAGGGGACGAGCGAAATTCAACGACTCGTTATCGCTCGATATCTACTTCAATCAGGGTAACACGGTCGATACGCGATTCCGAACACTTCGATGGTCCAGACATGGACGGCAGTGACATCATCGGTTGGTCAAAGGAGACGAGCATGTCGGAACGGTTCAGCAGCGCCTTCCACAATCCGCGCTACACGGGCGCGCCGCCGGAAGAGCGCGAGTTCACGACGGTCTCCGGTGAGCCGGTGCAGAGCATGTATGGCCCAGCCGATCTGGAGCGCATTGGCTTCGATCGGGATCGAGACTTGGCGAACCCGGGAGAATTTCCCTACGCGCGCGGCGTCCACGCGACATCGTACCGAGGAAAGCTCTGGACGATTCGTATGTTCGCTGGCTTTGGTTCCGCTGAGGAGACAAACGCGCGCTTTCGCTACCTGCTAGACCACGGAGAAACGGGCCTGTCGATCGCGTTCGACCTTCCAACGCTGTACGGCCGCGACACTGACGACGCGCTGGCGGGCGGGGAG
>Ga0136611_10001162_pt1 | contig 18194 bp, 18 predicted proteins | sample AntDrymUQ2232306_2_FD_106645 | JGI IMG/M metagenome (GOLD analysis project Ga0136611, IMG submission 106645) | Polar desert sand microbial communities from Dry Valleys, Antarctica - metaG UQ223 (23.06) | ecosystem: Environmental > Terrestrial > Soil > Desert | place: Antarctica: Dry Valley...
CGCGGCCGGCGCGAATTTGTTCGGGATCGTCAATTTCGAAAGCTTCTTCCGTGAGACCGAGCCGTGGATGGCGGCGATTTCGACCACCGAATATGGCAATCCGGCAACCGAGGCGGACATGCTCAGGCGCCTGTCGCCGATCCACAAGCTCGACCGGATCACCACGCCCTTGTTCGTCCTCCATAGCGTCAACGACACCAACGTCCCGGTGGTCGAGGCCGAACAGATCGTGGCGTCGTTGAAGGCGCGCGGAGTGCCGGTCAAATACACCTTGTTCCCCGACGAGGGGCATGGCTGGCGCAAGATCGTCAACCGCGTCCGCTCGACGACCGAGATCGCCGCTTTCTTCACCGAACATCTAGGAACGCGCTAGGGTTTGAGGCGGTCCGGTGGCGGCTGGTCGCCGCCTTGGCACGCTTCGCCGCGCGGCGCTTTTCAGCAAGGTTCGAGCAAGCTGATGTCGGGCATGGCCTGCCCAATGCGTGATCATGAATTGTCTGCCAGCCGTGGGCGCGCCCGGTGGTTGGCTCTGTTGCTGTTTGCGCTCGCCGCGCCTGCCCCGGCGCTCGCGCAATATATCGGCGCCGCGCCGCGGTCGCCAGCCGCGCCCTACGTCGGGTTTAGCGAAACCCCGGCAGCGGCGCTGTCGCGCAACTTGCGCCTGATTGCGCTGAACCCCCGCGATTTCGGAGCGCTGGTCGCGGCCGGGCGCGCCGCGCTCGACCTTGGCGATCATCAGGCGGCGGTCGGCTTTTTCGGCCGCGCCGAGGAAATCAACCCCAATTCGCCGGCCCCAAAGATCGGGATGGGCGCGGCCACGGTCCAGATGGGCGACGCGCTTGGCGCGCTCGGCCTGTTCTTTCAGGCCCAGCAGCTTGGCGCCTCGGCGATCACGCTTGGCGCCGACCGCGGGCTGGCGCAGGATCTGCTCGGCAATCAGGTCGCCGCGCAGAACGATTATCGCGCCGCGCTGGGTGGTCCCGACCGCGACGAGGCGCGGCGCAGATTGGCGCTGAGCCTCGCCATTTCGCGCGATCCGGCCGGTGCGACCGGGATCCTGCAGCCATTGCTCAACCGCCGCGATCCGGGAGCGCAGCGGGTGCGCGCGTTCATCCTCGCGCTCGGCGGCGATCGTCCCGGGGCGCGCCGCGCGATCGAGGCGGCGATGCCCGGGTCGGCGGCGCGGATCGACCCCTTCTTCATGATCCTGCCCAGTTTGAGCGCGACGCAAAAGGCCGCCGCGGTTCACCTCGGGGTGTTTCCGACCGCGACCGAGATCAAGCTCGCGGCGGTCGAACCGCCGCGGATCGCGCCCTCGCAGCAGCAGAGGCTGTCGCGGCGGGTGACTACGAACGTTGCGCCACCAATCGCGCGGCAGGCGCCGCGAATCGCCCGACCGGCGCCGCCAATAGCCCGACCGGTGCCGGTCGCCCGGCCGACGATCTTGCCATCCTCTCCGATCACGACGGTGGTCGGAAGCGGGGTCGCTTCAAGTCCCTTCGCCGCCCCGGTTGCGCGCAGCGGCCCTCTGGTCACCTCGACCCCCGCACTGGTCACGCCAAGCCCCGCACCGGTCGAACTGGCCCCCACGCCGGTCGTACCCGCTCCCACGCTGGTGACGCCAACCCCCGCGCCGGCCACTTCGGACGCGCTGAAGCCAGAGCCGATCACCGCCGATCCCACACCGCTTGCGCCCGCACTCGCGCCAGTGATTTCAACTCCCGCGTTGGCCGCGGTGGTTGCGCCGGAGCCAGAGCTGCTCACTATCGAACCCGCACCGTCGCCCGAACCACCGGCAAGCACTGCGGCCTCATCGAGCGCGGCCACCGTTCCGCCCGCCTCGACCTTCGCCGATTTGCCCGCACCGGGATTTTCGGCCCCGACCGGACTTGGATCGGGCGATCGTCTGTCGGGGATCGAGAAGCTGCTTGCCGAGACCGACGAGGCGGTCGCGCCACCCGCGCCGCGGCCCAAGGTCGAACGCCCCGCGACCACGGCGGCAAGCAAGGCTTCGGCAATCAAGAGTGCGGCGAACAAGACCGCCGAGGCGCGTAAGCTCGACGCCAAGAAGGCTGAGGCGAACAAGCTCGCCGAGGAGAAAAAGGCGCGCGAGGCGATCGGCGTCGCGGGAAGCAATTGGGTGCAATTGGCGGGTGGCGCGAACGCCGACCGGATGGGCACCGAGTTCCGCAAGCTCGCCGCCAAGTCATCCGCGCTGCGCAAGCGCGGCGGATATGTCACCGAGGGCAAGGATTATTTCCGGCTGCTCGCGGGGCCGTTCGCGACCAAGAGCGAGGCTCAGGGCTTCGTCAACCAGCTTGCCAAGGACGATGTCGAGGGCTTTAGCTGGACCCGTACCCCGCCGACCATCAGGATCGAGAAATTGCCCGCCAAATGAAATCGTTTTCGTTAAGTCCGCTCCAGCCCGCGCCTCCACCCGGCCACCCATGCAGAATATCCTAGATGGGTGACCGGGTGGGGGCGCGGGCCGGTGCGGACTTCTCAAGACTCGCCGCGCACCCTTTACGATCGCGCGGCCGGGGGTTCGCGGAGGACGACCGGGCTCCGCGCGGCGCGCGTGATGCATTTCAACGCGACCGCGACCGGATCGTCCATTCGGCTGCTTTTCGCCGGTTGCGCCACAAGACCCAGGTGTTTGTCGCTCCCGATGGCGATCATTTCCGAGTCCGCCTGACCCACTCGATCGAAGTCGCTCAGATCGGGCGGACGATGGCGCGGGTGCTCGGGCTCAACGAGGATCTGACCGAGGCTTTGTGCCTCGCCCACGACCTTGGCCATCCGCCGTTCGGCCATGGCGGCGAGGAAGCGCTGACCGCGGCGCTCGCCGATGCCGGCGGGTTCGACCATAATGCGCACACGCTGCGGCTGGTCACCTGCCTCGAAAATCCGTACCCCGATTTCGACGGGCTCAACCTCAGCTGGGAAACGCTCGAGGGGCTGGCCAAGCACAATGGCCCGGTGACCAATCCAAGCTGGGCGCTGGCCGAAGCCGATGCGGGGTTCGATCTGGACCTTGCCAGCTGGCCAAGCCTGGAAGCACAGCTCGCGGCGATCGCCGACGATATCGCTTATGACAACCATGACGTCGACGATGGGCTGCGTTCGGGGGTGCTCGACCTCGATGCGCTGCTCGAAGTGCCGTTCGTCGCGCGCCACTGGGACGCGGTCGAGGTGCGGCATCCGGGGCTCGACCGGGCGCGCAAGATCAAGGCGCTGGTCCGCGACGGGATCGGCAGCATGGTGAGCGACGTTCTGACTGAAACGCAGCGGCAGATCGCTGAGGCGGGGGTCGAGACGATCGACGAGGTTCGCGCCGCCGGGCGCCAGCTGGTCGGATTTTCGCGGCACGTCGAGCATGAGGAGCGCGGATTGAAGCGCCACCTCTACACCCACCTGTACGACAGTCCCGCACTGACCCCGATCCGCCGCGAAGCCCAGCGCATCGTCGCCGACCTTGCAGGGGTCTTTCGCGAGCGCCCCGACTGCCTCCCCGAAGGCTGGCAGCGCGGCGCGGGGGAGACCGCCCGCCTCCGCGGAATCGCCGACTATATCGCCGGAATGACCGACCGCTTCGCGATCCGCAAGCATGAGGAACTGATCGGACCGGTGCGGATGCCCGATCGGTTCTGAGCGCATCAGACGGAGCGGTCGAACCGCTAGGCCGTTTCGGCGCCGGATTGACTGAAAGGAATAGTCGGCCCAAGATTCAACCCGGTTGGGACGGCAGTGTTCGGAGGGTGCGATGAATCAAGTGTCGATGTTGCAAACGGCTTCGATTCTGCTGTTGCTGACCGCCGCCGGTGGTATCTTGATGGCGTTCCGGCGGTTAGCGCAACACGCCAATCCACCCAATTGGCTGGCGATGGCGCATGGCCTGCTTGCGGCGTCGGGACTGACACTGCTGATTTATGCGGCAGTGGCGGAGGGCGTCCACGGCTGCGCGGTCATCGGGCTCGTCCTGCTGCTCGTCGCTGCGGCTGGCGGTGTGATCATGAACCTGGCCTATCACCTTGCCGGCAAGCTTATTCCAAAATGGCTGCTCTACCTTCACATCGCGTTGGCTGCGGTTGGGACTGGACTTGTTGCTTGGGGCGCCTGGGCAGGCTGACGGGCGTTCGGCGGGTTCGACTGACGGGGTGACGTAAGGGACGCTGCGCGCTAGAGGCGCGGCATGTCGCTTTATGCCCGTTATGCCGCGCTTCTCGATGGAGTGCTCGACGCCCTTGAAGCCGAGGGCGCGCTGCCGGCGGGGCTCGATCGGAAGGCGGTGGCGGTCGAGCCGCCGCGCGATTCGTCGCATGGTGACCTTGCGACCAATGCGGCGATGGTGCTCGCCAAGGGGGCCCGGAGCAATCCGCGCGCTCTGGCGGCGCTGATTGCGCCCAAGCTCGAGGCGCTGCCCGATGTGACGGAGGTCAGCATTGCCGGGCCGGGGTTCATCAACCTCACGCTGCGCGACGACGTCTGGCGCAGCGAACTTGCGACGATCTTGTCCCAAGGCGAAGCTTACGGCCGCTCAAACATTGGCAAGGGCGAGCGGGTGAACATTGAATATGTCTCGGCCAATCCGACCGGGCCGATGCACATGGGGCATTGCCGCGGCGCGGTGGTCGGCGACGCGCTCGCCAGCCTGCTCGAGGCGGCGGGGTTCGTCGTTACGCGCGAATATTATGTCAACGATGCCGGCGGTCAGGTCGATACGCTCGCTCGCTCGGTCTACATTCGTTATGCACAAATCCTAGGATTAGGGCGTGACGAAGCCATCCCGGAAAACTTTTATCCGGGGTTCGCAATCAAACTGTTTCCGAATTACCCTCGCAACCCTGAGGTTGACTACGATCGGACCGTTGAAGAAAACCTAGCCAACGAGCGGCTTTATCCTGGCGCCTATCTAGTCCCGGTGGCTGAAGCGTTGGTTGAAGAATTTGGCTCTCGCTTCCTCGGCGGCAGCGAGGGCGAATGGCTCGACCTGTTCAAGAAGCGCACCGTCGCGGCGATGATCGAGCTGATCCGCCACGACTTGGGTCTGCTCGGTATCCACCATGACCTGTTCGCGTCGGAGGCCGACTTGCAGGCGGCGGGTGCGCCCGGGCGCGCCGAGGCGAGCCTGCGCGCCAAGGGGCTGGTCTACGAAGGCGTGCTCGAAGCGCCCAAGGGCGAAGTGGCCGAGGATTGGGAGCCGGTCGAACTGACCCTGTTCCGATCTTCGCAATTCGGTGACGACCAGGACCGGCCCTTGAAGAAATCGGACGGCAGCTGGACCTATTTCGGCGCCGACGCCGCCTATCATTTGCAGAAGGCCGAAGCCGCCGACCACCTCGTCAACATCTGGGGCGCCGACCACGCCGGGACCGTCAAGCGCGTCCAGGCGGCGGTTAACGCGCTGACCGACGGGCGCGTCGACCTCGACGTCAAGTTGGTCCAGATGGTGCGGCTGTTCCGCGCGGGCGAGCCGATCAAGATGTCCAAGCGCTCGGGCAATTTCGTCACCCTCGCCGAGGTCGTCGGCGAAGTCGGCAAGGACGTCGTTCGCTTCATGATGCTCACCCGCCGCGCCGACGCCCCGCTCGATTTCGACTTCGCCAAGGTGGTCGAGGCGTCGAAGGACAATCCGGTATTCTACGTCCAATATGCGCATGCGCGGATCGCCTCGCTGCAGCGCAAGGCGGCCGAGGTGGGCGTGTCGCTCGACGTGGGTGCAGATTTGACCCTGCTCGATAACGAGGAGCTCGCCTTGGTGCAGCTGGCCGCGCAATATCCGCGCATCGTCGAGGCCGCCGCGCTTGCCCATGAGCCGCACCGCATCGCCTTCTTCCTCGGCGACCTCGCGTCGGCATTCCATTCGTCGTGGAACCGCGGTAACGACGATCCGCAGCGGCGCTTCCTGATCGAGGCCCGCCCCGATCTCACCCGCGCCCGGATCGAGCTTGCCCGCGGCGTGGCGCGGATCATCCGCTCGGGCCTCGCGTTGATGGGGGTGGAGGCGGCCGAGGAGATGCGCTAATGGTCACTGCCGATCCCGAGCGGCTGCCGTGGCTCGATCCGCCGGGCCCGTCCTCGCGTCCTTCTGCGATGACGCGGTCCGCGCGCATGCCGTTGCTGGCGATGCTGGCGCTGTTCCTGATTGCCGGTGTCGCGGTGATTTCCTACCTCGCCGGGCATCAATCAGTCGAGGCTCCGGTCGCTGCGACGTCCGGACAACTCCCCGATGCGCGCCAGGCGACCGTCACTTTGCCCGCCGCAGTCCAGCCGCCGCCCCCGCCGCTGCCGCCGCCAATCGAGGTCCAGATGCCGCCGCCCTCGGGGCGTGAAATTGTCGCCGAGCAGGTCGTTCCAATTCCCGAGCCAGCCCCGGTGCGTGCCACGGCCAAGCGCCGACCGGCGCGCGCGACCAAGCCCAAGCTGTCACCTCGGGTGCTCGCCGCTCGCGAAGCGCTGGTCCAGCCGCAGCGCGTGGTTCATGCAAGCAAGGTCGTCGAGCTCGGCACCTACCGGAATCGCCGTCTTGCCGCCGCCGCCTACCGGCGGCTCGTGCGGGTCTATCCTTACCTCGCCACCCTTCCCAAAGCGGTCAGCGCGACGCGGCCACCGTCCGGATCGGCGCGAAACTATCGCTTACAGATGAAAACCTATTCGCCTGACCACGCGCGGGTGCTGTGCCAGAATTTGCTGTCGATCGGACGCGGCTGCGTCGTGCTCCCGGAGACTGCGGCAAAATAATCGGTCCCCATTCGCGGCATCGCTTCAGGCATAGGATCGGCAACTGCTTCACCGCATCGGCGCAATCGGGAAGGCGCTTCCACCGCGGAGGATCAGGCCCTAGAATGAGCCGCGGCGCGATCGGGCGCCGGCAAGGGGGCGAGGATGGGCGACGGTCGGGCTTATGACGATCAGGGGCTGCCGTGGCTCGAAGGAGTCGACGACGAAGACGGCCCGCGCGGAGTGTCGGCCAAGAAGATGCTGGCGGCGTTGCTGATGGTCGCGGTTGCGGCCGCGATCGTCGCCGGGACCTTCTTCTGGCTCGGTCGGCGCGATGCGCAGTTCAGCGGTACCCCCGAATTGATCCGCGCCGCTCCAGGCCCTTACAAGGTCCGCCCCGACGATCCCGGCGGGCTCGACGTCGCGGGGGAGAGCGGGACGGCGTTCTCGACCAGTGCCGGCGAGGATCCCGACGCCGCGCTCGACATGGACAATTTGCCCGAAGGGGTCGAGCCGCCCGCGCCCGAGCCGCCCCCCGGCACAATCGTCCCGCCCGAGCCCGCACCCAAGAAGCTCGCGCCCAAGAAAATCGAGGAGCCGGCCACCGACGTCGACCCGGCGCCCGCCGGACCGACCATTCAGCTTGGCGCCTACGGCTCGACGATCAAGGCCGACACGGCGTGGGGAATGCTGTCGGGGCGCTTCCCGCCGGTCGCGGCGCTACGCAAGTCGGTGGTCAGCGCGACCGTTGGCGGCAAGACGATCCACCGGCTGCGCGCGGTCGGGTCGACCGAACAGACTCGCGCCGCTTGCGCCGCGCTGAAAACCGCTGGCGAAAGCTGTCTGGTGGTCCAATAATGCAGGCCGCGATTTACGGTTTCGCCGGACTCGAACTTACCGCAGAAGAAGTTGATTTCTTCAAGGATGCGCGCCCGGCGGGCTATATTATGTTCCGCAGAAACATTGAGTCCAAGCAACAGTTGCGAGCATTAACCGACTCTCTCCGCTCCCTCGAAGGCCATGACGAGGTGCCGATCCTGATCGACCAGGAAGGCGGTCGAGTGGCGCGGATGCGCCCGCCGGTGTGGCCAGCTTTTCCAAGCGGCGAGGCGTTTGACCGGCTTTACCGACTGGCCCCATCGAGCGCGATCGAGGCGGCGCGGGTCAATGCCCGTGCATTGGGGCTGATGCTCCATGAGGCTGGGGTGACGATCGATTGCCTGCCGATGCTCGACGTCCGCCAGCCCGGCGCGACCGACATCGTCGGCGATCGCGCGCTCGGGTCCGAACCGATGCAGGTCGCCGCGCTCGGCCGCGCGATCCTCGACGGGCTTGCTTCGGCGGGGGTACTCGGGGTGATCAAGCATATCCCGGGGCATGGCCGCGCAATGGTCGATAGCCATGTCGAACTGCCGCACGTCGATGCCGGCGAGGATGAACTCGCGATCGACCTCGAGCCGTTCGAGCGGCTGCGCGACGCGGCGATGGGGATGACCTCGCATCTGCTCTACACGCAGTGGGATGCTATCCGCCCGGCAAGTCAGTCGCCGACGATCATCCATGACATCATCCGCGACCGGATCGGGTTTGACGGCTTCCTCATGTCCGACGACATCGGGATGAAGGCCCTCGCCGGCGACGATGGGATGCGCGCCGCGGCCTGCGTCGCGGCGGGGTGCGATGCCGCGCTGCATTGCGACGGGCGGATGGACAATATGCTGCGCGTCGCCAAGGCGGTCGGGGCGCTCACCCCCGAGGGCGAGGCCCGGCTGACGCGGGCGATGGCGATGCGCTTCACCCCCGACGATGAAATGGATTTTGCCCAAGCGGTGGCGAAGCGGGACGTGCTGCTGGCACTGGTCTGACTTTGCGCGCCTCCCTTTCAGCGAGCGGCGTTAGGGGTTATTCTCCTCCCGATGGACTCCGAATTCTTCCAGCCCCCGCGTGGCGACGGTGGGCTCACGCTGACCCTCGACGGCTGGGAAGGCCCGCTCGATTTGCTGCTGGCGCTCGCGCGGGCGCAAAAAGTCGATCTGCGCGAGATTTCGATCCTCGCGCTGGTCGAGCAGTATCTCGTCTTCGTCGAGCAGGCCAAGGCGCTGCGGCTCGAAATCGCCGCCGATTATCTGGTGATGGCGGCGTGGCTTGCGTTCCTCAAATCGTGCCTGCTGCTGCCCCGCGACGAGAGCATCGATCCAAGCCCCGAGGAGATCGCGCTGCGGCTTCAGCTGCGGCTTCAGCGGCTCGATGCGATGCGGGAGGCGGGGGCGCGGCTGATGGCGCGCGACCGCGTCGGGCGCGACGTGTTCGCGCGCGGCTGGCCCGAAGGGCTGCGGCTGGTCCGCAAGTCGGCCTGGACCGCGACCGCGTTCGATCTGTTCGCAGCCTATGGCCGGGTCAAAGCACGCACCCAGCCGGCAATGCATGTCGTCGCGACCCGCGCGGTGATGACGCTCGAGGATGCGATCGCGCGGGTCTCGGCGCTGCTCGGAACGGCGATCGAATGGACCAGGCTTGAAGCGTTCCTGCCGGTGACCAGAGATCCGGCTTATCGCCGCTCGGCGCTCGCCAGCTCGTTCGTCGCCGCGCTCGAGCTTGCGCGCCAGGGCCGGATCGACCTTGCACAGGACGCGCCGTTCGCCGAGCTGCGGTTGAGGATAGCGGGCTGATGGACGAATTTGACCGCAGCGTCGAAGCGGCTTTGTTCGCCTCCGCCTCGCCGCTGTCGGCCGAGGACATCGCGGCTTATGCCGGCGAAGGCGATGTCGACGCCGCCCTGCGCATGCTCGCCGAGCGCTATGCCGGGCATGGCTTCGAGCTCGTCGAGCGCGGCGGCCGCTGGCATTTTCAAACCGCGCCCGACCTTGCCCATATCCTGCGCCGGACCCGCGAGGAGCCGCGCCGGCTGTCGCGTGCGGCAACCGAAACGCTCGCGATCATCGCTTATCACGAGCCGGTCAGCCGCGCCGAGATCGAGGCGATTCGTGCGGTGCAGATTTCGAAGGGCACGTTGGATGTGCTGATGGAAGCCGGCTGGGCGCGCACTGCCGGACGCCGCGAGGGGCCGGGGCGGCCATTGCTTTACGCGACCACGCCCGAGTTTCTGACCCACTTCGGGCTCGGCTCGCGCCGCGACCTGCCGGGGATCGATGATCTCAAGGCTGCGGGGCTGCTCGATCCGCTCGATGAGGAGAACCTTGATCGTCTCGGGCCCGAAGAGCCCGAGACGTGAATCGAGGTTTGTCGATGAGAGCCTGATTCACGCCCGGGCTTCGCGCGGACAATCAGGCTCGCTGCAGCTTAAACTGGAAACTGACGACGAGGACGCCTAAGTGAGGGGGAGTCCTTTCCGGGAGTTTCGCTCATGGGCGGTTTCAGCCTTATTCATTGGATCATTCTCGGCGTCGTCATCCTGTTGCTGTTCGGCGGCAACCGCTTCTCCGCGATGATGGGCGACGTCGCCAAGGGCCTCAAGAGCTTCAAGACCGGTATGTCCGACGAAGATGAGACCAAGCGTCCAGACCCGCGCACGACCGAGCAACGCGCGGCCGAGCAGCGCCAGATTCCGCCGCAACAGGAACCGATCGACATCACCCCCCACCAGCCCCGCTCCGACGATACAGCCGCACCGCCGCCGCCGCGCGACGACTCAGCCCGCTAAGCGCGCCGGGGCGCTACGATGTTCGGCGTCGATTCGATCGAGCTCGTCATTATCGCCATCGCGGCGCTGCTGTTCATCGGCCCCAAGGATCTTCCGCGGGTGATGATGACCATTGGTCGCTGGGTCGGCAAGATGCGCGGAATGGCGCGCCATTTTACCGCGGGTGTCGATAATATCATGCGCGAGGCCGAGCTCGAGGAAATGGAAAAGACGTGGCGCGCGGAGAATCAGCGGATTCTCAGCGAATTTCCGGCCGGCGCGATTTATCCTGATCCCGCGCCGACCGGCGCCGGCGGCGCGATCATGACCGCCTTGCCCGAGGAACAACCGACGCTTCCCCTTGAAGCCCCCGCCGCGCCCGATAGCGACCCGCTCGCTCCAGCCGACCGTCCGCTGCCATGATCGCCGACATCGACGACAGCAAGGCGCCGCTGCTCGATCATCTGATCGAACTTCGCCGGCGCGTGCTATGGGTGGTCGGTACGCTCGTGCTGGCCTTTTTCGCCTGTCTCTATTTCGCCAAGCCAATCTTCGCGATCCTGGTCCAACCATTGCTCGCAGCGGGGCAGGGCAAGCTGATTTATACCGACGTGTTCGAAGCCTTCTTCGCCGAGGTCAAGGTCGCCTTCTTCGCCGCGCTGATGATCAGCTTCCCGGTGCTCGCCACCCAGATCTGGCGGTTCGTCGCGCCCGGCATGTACGCCAAGGAAAAGCGCGCCTTCTTGCCATTCCTGCTGCTCACCCCGTTCTTCTTCGCGGGCGGGGCGGCATTCGCATACTTCCTCGCCATGCCGTGGGCGCTGCATTTCCTGCTCGGCTATCAGGGCGATGTCGGCGGAGTCCAGCAGGAGGCCTTGCCCGGGGTCGGCAATTACCTCGCGTTCGTGACCCGTTTCCTGTTCGGGTTCGGAGTCGCCTTCCTGTTGCCGATTTTGTTGATGATCCTCGAGCGGGCGGGGCTGGTCAGCCGCGAGCAATTGTCGAAGTCGCGGCGCTATGCGGTCGTCGCCGCGGTCGCGATCGCGGCGATCCTCACCCCCCCCGACGCGGTCTCGCAGGTGATGCTCGCGGTGCCGCTCTATCTGCTTTACGAATTCGCGATCCTCGCAATCCGCCTGACGCACTGGCGCGCGGCGCGGGCGATTCGGCGCTCAGCTTCGGAGACAATTGCCTAGTTAGCACGGGTCCGTGACGGGACCGGATCAAAGCCAGCCAGCGCTCGGGAGACTTTCGACGAATTTAGGCCCGGAACGCCACCGGGGGGGGGAGGGTTGGCGGTTCCGGGCCCATTGGATCGGATAGCGAGAGCGGGGGGGCAAAAGTCGCTATCCGAACTGGTAAACGCGTGCTTTTCAGGGCTGTTCCGCCTGGCCCGAACTTTATTTCAGTTCGGCTTGGCGGCAAGTTCATCCGCGCTCGGGAAACAATGGCAGGTCAATGCTGTAGCGGCCCAGATTGCGATCGAGTGGTGAGCGCAACTGGCGCGCGAGGCCATCGACGATCCGCTCGAACTGGCGCCGCTCCGCAGGGTCGTCGTCGCGGTCGAGCAGCGCCGCGCTGGCGATGGTCAGCCGTCCGGTCAGCGCGCTGGTTCGCCGCATGACGATCTCTACTGGGGCGCTGTCGCCGTGGAGCATCGCATATTCGACGATCTCGGTGACGAAGAAAGCGATCGCAACCGCGACATCCTGAGTAGTCGCGGCCTGGTCGATGTCGATCCCCATCGCGACCCTGGGCTGGGTGTCGGTCGCGCTCGCGCGGAGCCCTTCGGCGAGTTCAGTCAGCAGCGCGCGAAGGGCGATCCCCTGATTGTCCTCGAGCTCGGCATAATGGTTGCGGTGAACCACCGACAAGGCATCGACCCGCCGGCCGATCGCCGAGAAAGCGGCCTTCCCCTCGCGGCTGTCGGCGCTTCGCCCGTGGATGCTGAGCAGCGACGCGACCACCTGCAGATTGTTTTTGACCCGGTGATGAACCTCTCTCAGCAGCTTGCGCTGGCCTTCGAGCGCCTCGGCCATGCCGCGCTCGGTCTCCTCGATCCGCTCGACCGCGCGAACAAAGGCGTCCCGCAGATCGCGGATCTCGATTGCGGGTCCAAGGTTCTCGGGGCCGATCAATTCGGAATCGTCGCCCGGGCGAAAATCGCCGACGCTTCGCTGCAAACGCCGTAGCGGACGCACCAGCAGATGATTGACCAGCCACCAGCTGATCAGCGCAACGATCGCCGACATCAGGAACGGCAGCAGGATCACGACCTGTTCGAGGGTAGTGATGTCCTTGATCGGGCTGACGATCTCCGCCTCGAGCCGGCCGCTGCCGAGGTCCATTCGCTGGCGGAACGAGGGCTGGCGGGTGGGGCGCGCGCCGGGGGCACCGATCAGCACGATCCGCTTGCGGCCGTCGTCGATCGAGGCGCTGGCGAGTTCGGCGCTCTCGCTGCGCAGCGCGCGGCTCAATTCGGCGATGCCCAGCCGCGCGGTCGCGCTGCCGCCCTCGACCCCCGTGCGGAGGAGCAGCGAGCGTTCGTCCTCGGCGATCCACAAGCGGATGTCGCCCGGCCGGGTGCGCGGCGGATTGACCACGTCCCCGAAATTTCCCTTGGCGCACAATGGCGTTCCGTCGGCGCCCTCGATCTCGAACTGGCGGGCGACCGCAGGCACAATCGCGAGCGCGCGCGCGGCTTCCTTGCAGGCATCCTCGCCGAGGCTGCCGACCGCGGCGTTGGCAGCGACGCGCAGGGCGAGCGCATTGCGCGCGATCAGGCTGTCCATCGCCCGCACCGAAGCACGTGCCTGCTGACCGGCGGCGGCGGAAATGCTGTCATTGGCGGACTGGATGTTGCGCAGCGCGCTCCACATCAGCATGCCGCCGATCGGCAGCATCATCAGCGATAACAGGAGCAGAAGCTTCGCCGCAGTGCCGAGGCGGTCGAAGGCGGAGCGCGCGGTCATTTCTGGCGGATCGTCCGATTTTGCGACCGGCTAGTCGAGCTTGCCGAGCAGCTCGAGAAAATCGTGGGGAATGTCTTCGCGCAAGGTTTCGTCATAGACCGTTCGCAACGCGCGGCCGACGACATTTGCCTTGTCCTTTTTGCGATCGTTCGAGGATTTCGAGGCGGGGGGGCCTTGTCCACCGCGCTCACCGCCAGCCTGCCTGCCACTCAACCTCACATCCCCTTCGCACGCATGCCAGGCGCCAAAAATGCCAAACGAAGCGAGCGGAGGGAACCGCGCTCTCCGCGCTGGATGCATTTATTGCCCGTCCGCTGCCCGCGTCAATGCGCGAAACCACCGGTTCATTGGCATTAGAAACCAAATCCTGCGTGCTTTGTTCCCACTAAGCGAACACTCGAAGGGCCTTCCACGATGCGGTTGGCGGTCTTGCGACGCCGCCTCGGGGGTTGCATCGTCATGGCCGGACGCCCACAACGGGCTGACATATTTTCACTGGAGAACATTCCCCTATGTCGCTTGGTCAGGATCTCGCCCCCCACCTGCCTTTCCTGCGCCGCTACAGCCGCGCGTTGACCGGCAGCCAGGTGCACGGCGACAATTTTGTCCGCGCCACGCTCGAGACGATTGTGGCCCAACCTGACGAATTTCCGCGTGAAGTCGATCCGCGGCTCGGGCTTTACCGGACCTTCCATGCGATCTGGTCGAGCGCCAACATCGAGGAAGGCGAGGAGCCCAGCGGCGAGATCGACGGCGCCGAGGGAATCGCCCACGCTCGCCTGGCCCGGGTCACGCCCTTGTCGCGCCAAGCCCTGCTGCTGACCAGCCTCGAAGGTTTTTCGAACGACGACACCGCTTTCCTGATCGACGCGACCCCCGACGACGTTGAATCGCTGGTCGCCGAGGCGCTGGCCGAGATCGAGCGCCAAACCCATGCCGACGTGCTGATTATCGAGGACGAGCCGATCATCGCGATGGACATCGAATCGATCGTTCGCGACCTCGGGCATAATGTCACCGGCGTGGCGGTGACCCGCGACGAAGCGATCGCCCAAGCGCGCAAATCGCCCCCCGGCCTGGTCCTCGCCGACATCCAGCTTGCCGACGACAGTTCGGGGATCGACGCGGTCAAGGACATCCTTGCGGAATTCGCGGTGCCGGTGATCTTCATCACTGCCTTCCCCGAACGCCTGCTGACCGGAACCCGGCCCGAGCCGACCTTCCTCATCACCAAGCCGTTCCAGCGCGCGACGGTCAAGGCGGCGATCAGCCAGGCGCTGTTCTTCGACGCGGCGACGGTGCCGGCCTGATTCGCCGCGGGGCGGGAAACCGCACTCCATGAAATTACGGAACCGCGAGTCATGCGCGGCGTTTGCGCGATCAACCGATAGGGGAATTTGATGGACGAGCAGCCCGAACATCTGACCAAGACCGAGGCGCGTGCGGGCACGACACCGCATGTGACCCGCTATGTCCTCGGCGTCGGGCTCGTTCTGGTTATAGTCATCTTCGCGGTGATATTGCTGGTGGCGCGCTAATCACTACATTCCATGCGTTGGCGTAGCAGCCGGCGATGTGTGCCGGGCGACAGTGGGGCGAACCAAGAGTGGCTGACAGCGACGACTTCGACGAGGAGGAATTTGACGCGCCGCGCCCCGAGCCGGTGCCGCTGTCGGATCCCGACTTCAAGGACCAGCTCGCCGCGGTCATCCCGCATTTGCGCGCGTTCGGCCGATCGCTGTCGGGCAGTCGCGACCTCGCCGACGACCTGGTGCAGGAGACGTTGCTCAAGGCCTGGGCGGCGCGCAAGCGCTTCCAGGCGGGCACCAACATGCGCGCCTGGACCTTCATCATTCTGCGCAACCTGTTTCTCAGCCAGATGCGCCGCGCGCGCTTCAAGGGCGAGTGGGACGATATCACCGCCGCCAAAATCCTTGCCGCCCCGGCGAGCCAGGACCGCCACATCGAGCTTGGCGACATGCAGCGCGCGCTGATGCATCTGCCCCAGCCGCAGCGTGAAGCGCTGATCCTGGTCGGTGCGGGCGGATTTGCCTATGAGGAAGCCGCGGACATCTGCGGCTGTGCGGTCGGAACGATCAAGAGCCGCGTCGCGCGCGGGCGGGTAGCACTCGAAGCGTTGCTGACCGGAGGGACGCTCCCCTCGCGTCGCCAGCACAAGACCGATCCCAATGTTTCGGCCTTGCAGGCGATTATCGGCCAAGTCGACGAGCTTAGCCGCGATCGCGGCTGACGCCGGTCACCTGCGATGCGTCAACGTGCTCGTCGCTTCAGTCCAGTTCGCTGAGCAGCTTGTCGAAATCATGCGTACTGCGCTCGCCCGCCGCCTCGCAGAACGCGCGACGAAGCGCGGCAGTGATTCCCATGCGGTCGTTGGGAAAGTCAATGCGAATCAGTTCGCGGTCGCGCAGCGAAGGCATGCTCGGAGGATTGGCAGTTTGGGTGGACATGCTAGGGTAACCCCCGGCGCGTCCTACAGTTTCGCGACTCTTCGATTTAGTCCAAAGATTGTGTCATGAAGGCGACACCTTTATCGAATGCTCGCGCGGGGGCGATCGAGCGGGCGAGCAAAAACAGCCTGTTTTTACGCGCGGCGGCTGAGCGCTGGCCCGGGATCGTCGATCACTTCGCCGAACAAGGCGCTACCGCGGCGATTTTGGCAGCACTTCGTGAAGATGGCGAGGATGTCGCAAGCCGGCTCCGCCGCCGCCGCCATGCGCTCGCGCTCGCGGTCGCGCTTGGCGATCTCGCGGGGGAATTGCCGCTCGAGGAGGTGACCGCGCATTTGTCCGGATTCGCCGATGCGGCGATCGACCAGGCGTTGGATGCCGCGGTCGCCGAGCGGCTGCCCGACGCTCCACCGCAAGGATTGGCGGTGCTTGCGCTGGGCAAGCTCGGCAGCGGCGAGCTCAATTATTCGTCCGACGTCGACCTGATCCTGCTGTTCGACCCGGCGGCCCTGCCGCGCCGCGAACGCGACGATCCGGGCGAAGCCGCGGTGCGCTACGGGCGCAGGCTGGTCGAGCTGCTTCAGCAGCGCACCGTCGACGGCTATGTCGCGCGGGTCGACCTCAGGCTTCGTCCGGCGCCCGAGGTCACCCCGATCGTGCTCCCGGTGAACGCCGCAATCTCCTATTATGAAAGCTCGGCGCAGCCATGGGAACGCGCCGCCTTCATCCGCGCCAGAGCCTGCGCCGGGGACCTCGCGCTGGGCAAAAAATTCCTCGGCGAAATTCAGCCGTTCATCTGGCGGCGCGCACTCGATTTCGGGGCGATCGACGAAATTCGCGATATTTCGCTGCGCATCCGGGACCATTATGCGCAGGGTCAGGGGTTCGGTCCGGGCTTCGATCTCAAGCGCGGGCGGGGCGGAATTCGCGAGGCCGAATTCTTCACCCAGGTCCAGCAACTCATCCACGGCGGGCGCGACCCGGGGCTGCGTGCGCCGGCGACGCTCGATGCCCTCGCCGCACTCGGCGCCGCGGGACGGCTCGATCCCGCGGTCGCGGCGACGATCGGCGATGCCTATCGCGCGTTGCGGATCGCCGAGCACCGCGTCCAGATGATCGACGACCGGCAGGAGCATCGGCTGCCGCTCGAACAGTCCGCGCTTGAGGCGGTGGCGAGCCTCGATGGACGCCGTGATGGCGCCGCGCTGCTCGACAGTCTGGCGCCTCATGTCGATCGCGTCGCGACCCAGTTCGACAGCCTGGTGAGGGAACGCGGCGAGCAATTGTCGAACGATCCCGACCTCCTCGCCGCGGAGCTGAAGGCGCTTGGTTTCGCCGACGACGAGGCCTTGCGGCGGATCGGCGAATGGCGATCGGGCCGCGCTCGCTCGCTGCGCTCGGCGGCGGCGCGAACCGCGTTCGAGGCGATGCTGCCGACGATGATGCGCGCAATTGCCGCCGCCCCCGATCCAGCGCGCGCGCTCAACCGCTTTGGCGATATCGTCGAACGCCTCTCGAGCGGGGTCAATTTCTACCGGCTGCTCGACGCGCGCCCCAAATTGGCGGACTTGCTTGCGCTGATCCTGGCTCATGCCCCTGCGCTCGCCGAGCAGCTTGCGCGGCGGCCGACCCTGTTCGACGGGCTGATCGACGACAGCTCGTTCGACCCGCCACCGGCCGCGCCCGAGCTTGCCGCGCGGTTTCGCGCCGCGATCGCCGGCGACCCGCTCGACGCCGCGCTCGACCGGATCCGGCGGCTGGTCGGTGAGCGGCGATTCGCGCTCGGGGTCCAGCTGATCGCCGCATCTCGCGATCCGATCGCGATCGCCGAGGGCTATAGCGACCTTGCCGAAGCCGCGATCGTGACGCTGGCCGAGGCAGTCAGTCGCGAATTCGCCCGCACCCGCGGGGTGATCGACCACGGCGAGCTAATTGTGCTCGCGCTCGGGCGGCTCGGCGGGCGCGCGCTGACCAATGCCAGCGACCTCGACTTGGTATTTCTGTTCGACGCTCCCGACGGCGCCCGCAGCGTCGGCGCCAAATCGCTCAGCGCGACCGACTATTACAACCGCCTCGCGAGCCGGATCGTCGCCGCGCTCAGCGTCCAGACCGCGGCTGGACCGCTCTATGAGGTCGATACGAGGCTCCGCCCGCAAGGCGCGCAGGGGATGCTCGCGGTGAGCCTCGACGGATTCGGCGCCTATCAGCGCGGCGAGGCGTGGACGTGGGAGCATATGGCGCTGTGCCGGGCACGGCCGCTGACCGGTTCGGATGAGGTTCGCGAACGCGTGCGCGCACAGATCCACGAGATCTTGTCCTCGCCGCGCGAGGCGGCGCAGGTCCGCGCCGATGCCGCCAAGATGCGCGCCGATATCGCGCGGCACAAACCGCCCG
>Ga0136611_10001163_pt1 | contig 18174 bp, 12 predicted proteins | sample AntDrymUQ2232306_2_FD_106645 | JGI IMG/M metagenome (GOLD analysis project Ga0136611, IMG submission 106645) | Polar desert sand microbial communities from Dry Valleys, Antarctica - metaG UQ223 (23.06) | ecosystem: Environmental > Terrestrial > Soil > Desert | place: Antarctica: Dry Valley...
GATGCCGTGCGTGCCCAGCTCGCGAAGCGCGCACTCAGCCAGGCTTCCTGCGCCCATCCGCCGCCACGCCGAACGGGGAATGTACCGTCCAGGCCCTATCCGAACCGCAGTCTGAATCCCGGGGCTCTCTCTCCCTTCCGTCCAGTCCATAGCCACACCGCGCCCAAGCGTCCTTTTGAAATAAGCCATCGTCATCGCGCCGATCCGGCTGTCAGGATGGTCGCGAAGAGCGCGAGCCAGTTTCGTGGGCCGTCCAAGCCAGCCTCGTAGCGCGCCGGGTTGTTCTAGGCGTTGGTGTGCATCGTAGTCGAGCACAAAACTCTCAATCTGACGGAGCACACCACCGTCGCCGGCATCTTCATGTGCGTCGCTGGAACCACGGCCGCGGTCGCGCTCCAGTCCAGTCCAGTCCTGCACATGGACAAACATGGTGGGCCGAAAGCGACGCAGTGCGTCGAGCACTTCCCCTGTTATCCCAAGACCACCATCTAGGGGCGACACGACTTCACGGAGTTCACTATTCGATGGGCGAGTGGGGCTGGCGATTGCCAGGCGCGACCTGCCCAGTAGCGGCTGCTTCAAGCGACTTACGCGATCGGAGGTCAACGACTCGACGATGGCCCACATTGCCAGCGCAAGCGGCGGCGCGTCACTCCAGGCGTCAAGCTGTATCCAGATGCGCTCCCGCGCGGCCGTGCCCCCGACGTACACAACCGTGCGCGAGGCCCGTGGCGACAGTGGGCTAAGGGCCTCCTGCTCCAGGCCACGCGCCTGGGCCACCTGGAGCGCGCGATCGTTCCCCCCGCCGCCAAGTAGTGCTAGCTGGTCTGTGCCGAGAGGACTGCTGAAGAGTTCCGTGGCGGTTCTCCTTCTTCAGGCGTCGCCGTGGCGTCCTGACGGGAATTGTTCGGCTCGCTTGCGAACCTAATAATGTCTACGTGAGGTGATGCGTCCCCCTGCGCAAAGGTCAGGTAGGTATCTCGCAATCCACTCAAGCCGGCGCCATTACAAGCCGCGGCCAGAGCTGCATATCGGTCCGTGTCCGGCGCCTCCATTGCCTCTAACGCTCGCGCCAGCGCCGTGAGGCCCGCGTGCTCGTGTAACACCACTTCGGCGTGCTCGATAAACTGACCAAGCGCCACAGCGCGACGGTCCCACCCCAATTGGAACCGCGTTGATCGCCAGCGCGCGAAGAGCGGGTACACCACAGCCAGCCAGATACCCGCGAGCACCTGTGCCCACGATTGCCCGGCCGCGATGAGCAGCATCCAGCCAGTCGCCATGAGCCCCAGGCGCCAGCGGCAGCTCGGCCCAGTTTGCAGCGTCGCAACCGGAATGGCGAGCTCACTGGCCACCCGGCGGAGCGCATCCCGCGCCGCCCCCCGAAGTCTGGGACCGGCGTGCTCTCCCACCGAAGCCGGCACGAGCACTGCTATGGCGCTCGCATGTGGCTTTTCCATTTGTAGCTGTGCCGCCGCCGCAAGTGCGCGACGCGCAGCAGATGGAACTACAAGCGCGTAGCCATCCATTAATGGGGCCGTGTAGACGAGCGCGGTTACGGCCACGCCCTCATCTCCAGCGACGCATAGGGTCGCCCGCCGGTGGCACGACTTTTCCACCGCAGACCCCGCCTCCAGGACGACGTAGCTGGTACAGACCCGGTGCCGGCCAAGTCTGAATAAACGCGCGCCGCCGCCGGCCAGGACTGTTCGCGACAGAACTGCTCCAAATTGTTCACTTGAGTCAGTTCCGCGCCGCTCTGGCGCCGCGCGTGCTGCCAGAGCAATGCCAGCCTCTCAATGCTTCGCGCGTCAGTACCTGCCTCCAGTGAGATATCTGCGATCCTGCGCGCTGCATGGAGAGCGCGCGCCCGGCTGGCCCTTCCGCCCCGCATCGCACTCCCCCATGGAAGCGTCGCTCCCACCGCCAGCAGGCAAAGGAAGCTATACGCTGGTCCGAGCTCTAGCGCGCGAAGTGCCAGCAGCACCGCGCTGGCGCCGCCCAGCGCCAACCAAAGCAGGCGAGGCCAGGCGCTGAGCCTGCTCGGTTCGCCTCCCGCTGCTTCCCCGAGTGCGGTGTGAAGCGCAGCGGAGATCTCCGCCGCTTCACCCGGCGAGAGCGCCGCTGGCGCATAGACTGCAAAGGTCGGGCTCGCAGCGCCCTTTGCTGATGGCTCTCCCCGCCGCGCGCGCTCCCAAAAGACAACGCCGATTGATCGTCCGGGGAGCGGTAGCACAAACGCTTCGGCCATGACGCGAGCCTATGGTACGCCACCCGTGTGGCCCAGCTTTTGCATTGCGCTAGGGTAAGACGCCAGCTTGGTCCGCGAGCCATATCGGTACAGGTAACAAAACTGGTACAGCGCGTTGCTATCGGAGCCCCCAAAGTACGCCTATAATCGGGCCGCGCTGGCACCGAGACGCGGCGAGCGAAGTTGAATGGCGGCGACAGTTTTCACTACCAAAATTATCCTACCTCAGATTGAGCACGTCCTGAGCACGCCCCATGGCGGCGCGAAGGCGGCTGACCAACCCAAACGCCGCGCACTCGTCATCGAGCGCGACGACGATTACGCCGCCATGATCGCCGCCCTCCTCAACCGCGAAGGGTGGGACGCACTACGTGAGCGAGACACCGATGCTGGCCTTCAGCGCTTGACCGAAGAGAATGCGAAGCTCTTCGATGTCATCTTAGTCAACACGCCCGCAGATCCCATTAACGGCGGGATTTCAGCGCTGGGTGCCATCCGCGGCGCGTCGGCTGCTCCCTTGATCGCCCTATGTGACGAGGAAACGACTGACGAACGCATGGAGCAGGGTGTACAGCAAGCCATCGACGACGCAGACTACAATCTGGTCAAGCCGTTTTCGCCGCGCCGTTTTCGAGCCGCCGTACGCGCCGTCGCACTGCGCGGCCGTGTCGGCACCACCTCCCGTCTGCCCGCCGAAGTACGCGTCGGTGGCGTCACGATGAGCTACGGTCGCCTTGAGGTAGAAGTCGATGGCCGGCGCGTTGAGCTCTCCCCACGCGAATTCGCGCTGTTGCACCTGCTCCTTGCCAATCCCGGAACTGTATTCACGCGTGACGAGCTCGCGCGACTGGCGTGGGGATGGAAGGACCGCTCGGAGTCACGCGCTGTGGACAACACAATCCAGCGCCTACGCCAGAAGATAGAGCGAGTGCCAAAGTCTCCGCGGTTTCTGATAACAGATCGGGGAACCGGCTACAGTTTTGCCTCGCCCTAGTGCGTCGCCCAGCTAAGCTTGCCGGGTGACGGCGTATACCTGGGACGTTCTTGTCATTGGCGGCGGCCACGCTGGCTGCGAAGCCGCGCTCGCTGCAGCGCGGATGGGCCGCAGCACCCTCCTCTTGACGGCCCGTCCCGAGACCGTTGCCAGCATGCCTTGCAATCCCTCCATTGGAGGGCCCGCCAAGGGTCATCTCGTCCGGGAAATCGACGCGCTCGGTGGAGAAATGGGGCGCAACACTGACCGCACCCAACTCCAGATCCGACTCCTGAACACCAGCAAAGGACCGGCCGTTCAAGCGCTTCGCGCTCAAACGGATAAGCTCCGTTACGGCGAGGCGATGAGCCGCGTCTTGGCAAAGCAAGCGAATCTAACGCTGCGCGGGGGAATCGTTGAACGGTTGATCGTCAAGCCTCTTCCACAGGGAGAGAGATTAGGCGTCGCTCATGTGGTGAGTGGCGTCGTCACCGTTTCCGGCGAGCATATCGCCGCGCACTCAGTGATTGTCACCACCGGAACTTTTCTCCAGGGAAAGTTGATCTGCGGTGACCAGATCACGGAAGGAGGCCGCTTTGGCGAGCGACCTTCAACCGCACTCTCCCAAGAGTTCACGTCGCTCGGGCTTAGGCTCGGTCGCCTGAAGACCGGCACCCCGCCAAGGATCGACGCACGCTCAGTGCGGTTTGACCATACTGAGCTACAGCCGGGTAGCACCCGACCGCTGAGATTTGCTTTCGAACCCGTGCCTGATCGAGAGTTCCTACTTGGCGAACCGCTTCCGATCTATCCGGGCGTCGTCCGCGGCTGGCGCACCCAGATGCCCTGCTACCTGATCCACACTACTCAGCGCGTGCATGACCTGATCCGTTCCAACCTGCATCGCGCACCGGCGTACAACGGCGCCATCACCGCCGCCGGACCGCGCTACTGCCCGTCCATCGAAGCCAAGATCGTCCGCTTCGCGGAGAAGGAACGCCACCAGCTCTACCTGGAGCCGGAAGGGTTCGATACCGAGTGGATGTATGTCCAGGGTATGAACACTAGCCTGCCCGAAGACGTGCAGTCAGACATGCTGCACGCGATTCCAGCGCTTGAAGATGCTGTCATGTTGCGGCCAGGCTACGCAGTGGAATACGACTTCGTGCCGCCCAGTCAAACTCGCGCCACGCTGGAGAGTAAGTTGGTTCGTGGCCTCTTCTTGGCTGGCCAGATCAATGGCACTAGCGGCTACGAAGAAGCCGCTGCCCAGGGCATCATGGCCGGAATCAATGCTGCCCTGGCTGCCCGCGCAGTCATTGAGGGTCGGTCCGAGTGGGACCCGTTCATCCTGCCAAGATCGCAAGCCTATACCGGCGTGATGATCGACGATCTCACCACGACTGACCTCGAAGAGCCGTATCGTCTACACACGTCCCGCGCTGAGTATCGGCTCCTGCTCCGCCAGGACAATGCCGATCTGCGCCTGACTCCCCTGGCCTTCCGTCACGGATTGGTAAGCCAGTCTCGTTACGACGCCGTCGAGCGTAAGCGCGACCAAATCGCCTCTACGCTTCGCCGTCTCGCCGGAACGCGCCTGGCATCGACACCAGCCACAAACTCGACACTGCTTTCATTCGGCTTCCCGGCGCTTGATCGAGGAACCACGGCACTCGAATACCTGCGCCGCCCAGAGGTGAACCACCATTTCCTGGAAGCGCTTGGGAACGACGCAATCCAATCCGGTTTACCTGATGAAACCGCCGAACAGATTGAAGTCGAAGCGAAGTATCAGGGCTATGTACAAAAGCAATTAGCCGAAGTCGCGCGTGCTGCCCGCACGGAATTGCAAGCAATCCCTGAGAGCCTGGACTTCATCAAGCTGCGGGGCCTGCGCAGCGAAGCCCGCGAGCAGCTCGCCAAGTTCCGGCCCATGACCGTCGGCCAGGCATCCCGCGTTCCCGGCGTCACCCCTGCCGATCTCGCCGTACTCCTCGTGCGACTACGAACTTAGATTGAAGTCCCATCCTCAGTGGCGGCGTTCCCCACGTCCTCCACTTCCACCTCATCAATCGCCGGCACATCCGCAGTGCCTTCGAGAGCATCCACGTCCTCCGCAACGGTGCCGTTCTCCGTCCCGGCCGATTGCACCGACTCGTCAAGTGCGAGCGGCGTGAGCGCAACCACAGAATCACGCGATTGCACCTTCATCAAGGTGGCGCCCTGCGACTGGCGGTGCGAGAACTTGATCTGGCCCACCGGGACGCGGATGACGACGCCGCTGGCCGAGATTGCGACGATCTCCGTGACCCCTTCCCCCACCACCTGCGCGGCCACGAGGGGCCCCGTCTTATCATTGATGATCGCGGCGCGCACGCCCATGCCGCCGCGCCCCTGGCGGGGGAACTCGTCCAGCGGCGTCTTCTTCCCAAGGCCGTTGCCACCCACCATCACCATCGCGCCGTTTGGATCGACCGCTTGGAGCGAGATGACCGTGTCCCCATCAGCGAGACGGATGCCACGGACCCCGCCGCTGGTGCGGCCTGAGATACGCAGTTCGTCTTCGTGACACGTTAAGGATTGTCCCGCCGCCGTAACCAGCATGATCTCGTCGTCGCCCGACGTGCGCACAGCCCAACACAACTCGTCGTCTGGCTCGAGATCCATCGTCTTGATGCCATTCTGACGGACTGATGAGTAGGCGCTCAGCGCGGTGCGTTTCACTTCACCGCGTCGCGTCGCCAGTACCAAGTTGCCACCCGTCTCAAAGTCTTTAATGGTCAAGAGGCTTGTTACGCGCTCATCAGGATCTAGTGCAATGAAGTTGATCAGCGCCTGTCCCCTGGCCTGGCGCTGCGCGTCCGGCAGCTCCCAGACGCGGGTGCGCAACACGCGACCGCGGTTTGTAAAGAACAGCAGGTTCTCGTGCGTATTCGCCACGAACAATTTGCGCACGCGATCGTCGTCACGCGTCGCCATGCCTGTCACGCCCCGTCCGCCGCGATGCTGCGTGCGATACGTGTCGGGCAGCATGCGCTTGACGTAACCACGCTCAGTGATCATCACAAGCACGTCCTCCTGAGGGATTAAATCTTCCTCAGAGAACTCACCGTCTTCGTCTGGCTCAATGATCGAGCGGCGCTTGTCGCCAAAACGTGCTTTGAGGTCGGCCAGCTCCTCCTTGATAATGGTCAGCACACGGTCCGGCCGAGCCAGCACATCCTCTAGGTTCGAGATGATGCCGCGCAGCTCCGTCAGCTCATCCATAAGTCGCTGACGCTCGAGCGCCACCAGGCGCCGCAGCTGCATGTCCAAGATGGCATTGGCCTGCACCTCAGAGAGGCCAAATCGGGTGATCAGATTTGTGCGTGCCTCTTCTGTGCTCTGCGCCTGGCGGATGGTGGCGATCACCTGATCCAGCGCGTCCAGCGCAATCTGTAACCCTTCTAGAATGTGCGCCCGCTCGCGAGCCCGGCGCAGTTCGTACGTCGCGCGCCGCGTGACAATCGTTTGTCGGTACTGCACGTAGTGCTGCAGAGCAATCTTGAGTGTCAGCACCTGCGGCTGCTGACCCACCACTGCCACCATATTGACGTTGAAGGCGGTCTGTAGCGCCGTGTGCTTGAAAAGCTGGTTGAGCACCGCTTGCGGCCGCGCATCGCGCTTGAGCTCGATCACCAGGCGCATGCCCTGGCGGTCGGACTCGTCGCGCATATTGGAGATGCCCTCAATCTTCTTCTCGCCCACTAGCTCGGCGATCTTCTCTTGAAGGGTCGCTTTGTTGACCTGGTAAGGCAGCTCGGAGACAATGATCCGCAGCCGGTCGTTATCGCCTTCCTCAATCTCCGCCCGCGCACGCATCACGACTCGCCCTTTGCCCGTGGCATAGGCGCTGCGGATGCCTTCGCGCCCAATGATCAGCGCGGCGGTGGGAAAGTCCGGCCCTTGGACGCGCGCCATCAGCTCTTCAACGCCGGCATCGGGGTTGTCAATGAGATACGTGATGCCGTCCACGAGCTCAGAGAGGTTGTGCGGCGGGATCTTCGTCGCCATTCCGACGGCGATCCCTTCTGCGCCATTCAGAAGGAGGTTAGGCAGCTTGCCCGGTAGCGTGACCGGCTCCTGCTCGGTTGAGTCGAAGTTGTCCTGGAAATCTACCGTCTCTTTGTCGATGTCAGTCAGTAGCTCTTCGGCAAATGCCGTCAGACGTGCCTCGGTGTATCTCATGGCAGCTGGGGGATCGTTGTCTACCGAGCCAAAGTTCCCCTGGCCGTCCACCAGCGGGTAACGAAGCGAGAATGGCTGGGCCATGCGCACCAGCGCGTCATAAACCGCAAGCTCACCGTGCGGGTGATACTTAGCCAGCACGTTACCCACCGCGCGTGCGCTCTTCTTGTATGCCGACGCGGCCCGGATGCCTTCCTCGTACATCGTGTAGAGGATGCGCCGCTGTACCGGCTTGAGCCCGTCGTCGGCGTTCGGAAAGGCCCGCCCGACGATCACGCTCATCGCGTAATCCAAGTACGCCGTCCGCATCTGGTCCTCGATGCGGACCGGCTCTATCACCCCATATCGCGTGTCGGGACGGTCTTCGGCCATTACGCTTCAATTTTACCCGATTCAGTGGCCATTGGAGTGGGGCAGGAGGAGTCCGGCACCCAAGCCATCAATCGAGATTGACCTACACATAGTCCCGGCACGTCACGCAACGTGGTCCCGTGCCGTTTCTCTGAACGTGTCCAAGTCTGAGCAAGCGCGCCGGAGCCACTCGGATGAGGGTGCGCTGCGGCGCCTCCACCGAGAATCTGAGCGCGGCGCCATAGCCGTCATGGTTGCCCTGGTGATGGTTCCGTTAATGGGCATGCTTGCTCTGACTGTTGACGTGGGGTACGCGTACGGCCAGCGACGATTGGCCCAAAATGTTGCGGACAGCGCCGCGCTCAACGCCACCGTCGTGGTGGGCAAGCGCTTGATGGCAACCTCAGATACGTGGGTCAAAGACGCTGATGTTGTGACAGCTATAGGAACCGTTGCGGATCGCTCATCAGGTGGCTACTCGTTCGGAACACGGCTGACAGGCGACTACGTCTACCGCGAGCTCGACGGCAGCTTGACCAAAGTCGGTGATGTCGGCACGGGTGTTACTTGCGCGTCCAACGGCTCGGCAGGCTGCATCCCAGCTACCGCGACGGGCGTCCGGTTGTTTTCGAGGATTACATTCAATACGTTTTTCGCGCCGGTTCTGAACCACACCACCCTTTCCACTGGCGCCAGGGCAACCGCTCTGAATGCAACTGCGACCGGCGTCAACCTGCGGGCCCCTGGGGTTGCCCCGTACGCAATTTGGACTGGCGAGGACGGAACGCGGACGCTATCGGATGGCAGCACGCCATTAGACTACGTGTGCCGCAATAGCGGCGGTCAGCGTATTGTCCTGACCGTCGGCGGCGCGACGTTCACGGCGCCGCCGGGCAGCGACCGCCGCAGCGACGGCGCCGCATGGAGCTACGCATGTACCGGGGGCACAGATGATTCGATTGCGCAGGGGACGATGTTTACGGTCCGGTCAACGCCAAACTTTGAGACGCCCAATGTTTCCGTCGGCAATCCAAACTGGCAGGTAGGCGCTAGCAACTTCAAGGGCTTCATCCGCATCGATAGCCCCGACGGGTTCGTTGGCATAGGGGGGTACGTCTCAGACGGTGGAGTTGCCGGAGGGAACGAGGATGCTGGCATGGACTTGATCGACGCGTGCTACGCGTACAACTGCACGCTGATCATGCCAATGGTCTCCTACGCCCGCGCCGCATCTAGCGGTGGGCACCCGGAGCTGCTGGTGACCGGGTTCGCCGCCGTCATGGTCGGTCCTTCGGTCAACTCCCAGAACCCGACGACTGCGCCCACGAGCTACGACTGGAGGGCAATGGTTGTGACTGCGCCCGTTACGTGCTGCCCGGTCACCTATAGCTACGAGATTACGCCGGGATCGACTTCCCTGCTCTTTGCGAGGCTCTATCAGTGAACCCACTGCGGCGAATAGAGCGCGGCAACGCGGCCGTCGAGTACGCGTTGCTGTTACCCGTGCTTATCGTCATTCTGTGCGGCGCGGTTGACTTCAGTCGCGCATTCTTCGCATATATCACCATCGCAAGCACCGCGCACGAGGCGGCAATCTTCGCGGCGCGTCAGCCCGGCGCGGTTGTATCGCCGGCGGCCCTCCAGACGGTTGTCGCCGGCGAGTCCGGCGGCTTCGTTAGGATCATCACGACACCTGGAGGAAGCGGGAACACCACCGTGTCTGGCCCGACTCTGGAAGGCTCCGATGAACAAGTTGCCAAGGTGACTCTCACGTATCTATTTCAGCCGCTAGTCCCAGTCCCTTTGAGCGGTCCACTGCCTATCAGCGCCATTGCCTCGGCTCCAACCGGTGGCGCAGGCATGGCACCCACTCCTCCTGCCGCGCCCACTTCTCCGACCGGCGGTACGCCGTGTACCGTGCCGAACGTGATTGGCCAGCGGTTCAATACCGCTAGTACCCAATGGAAGGATGCCACGTTCACCGGTTCCTTCACGCGGTCTTCCGGAAATGGAAACTTCACGATTGGTACGCAGTCCATCCCTGCAGGCCAGATTCGGCCATGCACGTCCGCGATGAGCGTTTCTCCATGACACGCCATGCGGGGCGTTGCACCCGCTACCTCGGCCGCGCAGAGCGTGGCACCAGCAGCCTTGAGTTAGCGCTGATTGTCCCTAGTTTTCTGCTACTCCTCGTCGGCGCCATCGATCTCAGTTGGCTCGTTATCCTTTCAAACATGACGAGCGAGGCCGCCCGAGAGGGCGCTCGGGCTGCCAAGGTGAACGTTGCCCCAACGCCTGGACTTGTCTCGAACGCCGCGGCCACCCCTATCGCCGCCGCCGCGCGCAACCAGGTCGTGGCCTACGGACCTGGCGGCTACGATGTGACGTCAACCGTCGGTGGCAACGGACAAGACGGCTACTACGTCCAAGTGGTCGTCTCCACGACGTATCAGCCAGTTTCCGGGAGCTTTCTGCCGGTCCCCGCTCGGTCTGTGAACGCGACGAGCCGCCTCTTCTTACCGTAGCCAGATCCACTATCGCGCGCGTCAGCGCTATGGCCACGGCCCGCCAGGGACGCTCGTGGGGGTCATTATGGTGGACAAATGATTCGGGCTCAGTGGTCGAGCGAGATAGGGTTGCTCACCCACGGAGCGCTGATCGCCATTCACCCTCAGCACGCTTCCTTCGCACTCCCCCTTCTGCTTCCCATGCTCTGGCTGGCCCGGCGTATCGTGAAAAGCACGGTTGAGATCCGCGAACTCAACACCCAGCTCAGCTCCGCCCTCGATCACCAGCGACGCTTCTTCGCGGACGCCTCGCACAAGTTGCCCACTCCTAACAAATGCGATGCGTTACACGCCGCCCGGGGGCCGCGTGGAAGTGGAATGTCACTCCGTCGGTGTTCAGGTGGCCGTCCATGTGCGTGACACCGGATTAGGCATCCCGCCAGCCGATCCTGCCCCCATAGCTTTGATCGGTTTTATCGCGCTGACACCGCCCGCGATCGCGTAGAGCATCCGGCCCCCGCCGGTGGGCTGGGGGGCTCCGGCCTTGGCCCTTCCACCGCTAAGTGGATCGTTGACGCGCACGGCGGCACGATCAACATTGAGAGCACAGTAGGACGCGGCAGCACCTTCACCGTGACGCTGCCGCTGTCCGAACGGCCGTTCGGGCTGACATCAGAAGAACCTAAAAACGCGGGCCGAGCAGCGTAAGCTGCAGCCACGTGAGCAGCGTGCCAACCAGGGCGCCCATACTTACCTGTGCCACCGTGTGCATCTTCACCTTCACACGGGCCCAACAGACCATGGGCACAATCACAGCAAAGGCTAGCGCCGCCGTGCCAAAGAAACTGACGAGCGCCGTGGCCGGGAGCGCCGCCCCGGCGGCGTGCGCGGAGATCTTCCACCGCTGAGTGATAATGGCCATCACGCTGCCGTTGACCGCATAGCACAGCGTCAAGAGCAAGATTGACTGTGGCGCGTGCAGCCGCATCAAAACCAGGAATCCCAACACGCAGCTGCCGATGCCCACCAGATAGGGACGCCAGCGCTCTTCCTTATGCGCCATGTCAACGCCACCCGCGATGCGGTGAGTGCGCAGCAAGTACGCGATGTAGATCACCGGCGTCACCGCGATGAAGAATGAGCTGATCACCATCACGCGTACCGCCTCAAGCGGGTCGGTGATGGCCTGCGAGCTGAGCGCAATGATGGTAAGTATTGCCAGCAGTGGGGGCAGCGCCACAATGGAGATCAGCTGTGCCGCGCGATAGCTGCGTGCCATCATCTCGTCGTCGGTGAATGAGCCATACGTCGCCACCGAACTACCAGCCATGCTAGTCAGCTTCATAGGTGCCGCTCTTCCCTCCGGTCTTGCGAACCACGCGCACCGCTTCAATGCGCATGCCCCGATCCACTGCCTTACACATATCGTAAACGGTAAGCGCCGCCACCGTAACCGCGGTGAGCGCTTCCATCTCCACGCCAGTTTTACCGACCGTGCGCGCGCTGGCCCGAATGAGCAGCCGCCCGCGTGGCTCATCCCACTCGAAGAAGACGTCTGCGCCCGTCAGTGGCAGAGAATGGCAGAGCGGGATCAGATCAGAGGTGCGCTTGGCGCCCATGATGCCCGCAAGGCGTGCGACCGCCAGCACGTCGCCCTTCGCCGCCGTCCCGGACTGGATCAGCGCCGCCGTCTCGCTGCGCATCACCACTTCGCCGCGTGCCACCGCCTCGCGGACGGTGTCCGCCTTATCCTGCACATCCACCATTCGCGCCTGGCCGTGCTCGTCCAGGTGTGTTAGAACGGACATCGAACATCAATCATATCTGGGACGGTCGCGGGGACCGCCCCAGATAGACGGAGTGGGTGGGTGCCTTGAGCTACGCGCGTCCGGCAGCCACCGGACGCTGGATGTCCGCCGAGTCGTTACCCGAGAGGCTTGTAACACGAGCGTCAACGGAATTGGTGTCCACCTGGGGTGGATGCGGCACCACCTTCCAGAACATCGGCAGATGCTCCTGCCAGCGCTCTAATACTTCACGACCCCGCGCACTGCCGGTCCGATTAACGTGAAGCTGGATCACGGTATGCAGCTCCGACTCAGACTCCGCATCCTCAACACGCTCCACGCTCACCAGCTCGCGGTTGACCCGTCCCGGAAAAACGCCATCGTAGTCCAGCACATATGCCTTGCCGTGAGACATGCCCGCGCCAAAATTGCGTCCCGTATCGCCCAGCACAATCACCAGACCACCAGTCATGTACTCACAGCAATGGTCGCCTGTGCCCTCCACAACCGCCGTCGCTCCACTGTTGCGCACCGCGAACCGCTCGCCCGCGCGCCCAGCGACAAACAGACTGCCGCCCGTTGCGCCGTAGAGGACCGTATTGCCCATGATCGTGTTCTCGTGAGCAACATAGGGAGCGTTGGCCGGTGGCACGACCACAATCTCGCCACCGTGCATCCCCTTTCCAACGTAGTCGTTCGATTGCCCCTCCAAGCGAATATGAACTCCGGGAGCAAGGAAAGCGCCGAGACTTTGCCCCGCGGTTCCCTTTAAGTCCAGGGAGAGTGCCTCTGCCGGCAGCCCACGATTACTCCACCGGCGTGCAATCTCACCCGAGATGCGCGCGCCGATCGTGCGCTGGCTGTTCCGTACGCGATAGCTGAGCCGCACCTTCTCGCCGCGTTCGAGCGCCGGCAGGGCTAACCGCACTATCTCATCATCAAGAGGCACATCCCCCTGGCGGTCATTCCGGTCCTGCATGCAACGTCGTGGACGCCGGCCGCCCGGATCCACCTGCGCCAGGAGGGCGGACAGGTCAAGGCGTCGCGCCTTGGCGGGCGCCTCTGGCTGCTTGTGGCGTAAGAGGTCATTGCGTCCAGTCAGTTCGGCCAACGAGCGCAGTCCGAGCGATGCCAGCGTCTCACGCACCTCCTGCGCCAGGTGAGCGAAGTAATGCATCACCATCTCAGGCGTGCCTGTGAACTTGGCCCGCAGCTCAGGCCGCTGCGTTGCGATGCCCGTCGGGCAGGTGTTTAGGTGACATTGACGCGCCATGTCGCACCCCAACGCCACAATCGCCATCGTGCCGAAGCCAAACTCATCCGCACCCAACATCGAGGCGATGACTACGTCCCGCCCGGTCTTGAGTCCGCCGTCAGTACGTATCCGCACGCGACCCCGTAGGTCGTTGAGCAATAACACCTGCTGCGTCTCCGCCAGACCAATCTCCCAGGGCACGCCCGCGTTCTTGATGCTGCTCATTGGGCTCGCCCCTGTCCCGCCATCATGCCCCGCGATGAGCACATAGTCTGCGTACGCCTTGACTACGCCCGCCGCAATGGTGCCTACGCCGCTCTCGGCCACCAGCTTCACGCCAACCTTGGCGCGTGGGTTGGCGATCTTGAGGTCGTAGATCAGCTGCGCCAAATCCTCAATCGAATAGATATCGTGGTGCGGCGGCGGAGAGATCAGCGTGATGCCTGGGATGGCGTAGCGCAGCTTGGCGATGAATCCCGTCACCTTCTGCGCCGGGAGTTGTCCACCTTCGCCAGGCTTCGCTCCCTGAACGATCTTGATCTCAATCTCTTCCGCATGCTGAAGATACTCCGGCGTCACACCAAAGCGCGCACTCGCCACCTGCTTGATCTTGCTGTTGGCGATGTCCCCAGCATACGGGCCATCCGTGAACGGCTTCCACCATTCGGGGTCCTCGCCACCCTCTCCGGTGTTGCTGCGTGCGCCCAGCCGGTTCATCGCCATCGCCAGCGTACGATGTGCCTCCGGTGAAAGAGCGCCGAGCGACATGGCCGATGACGCGAAGCGCTTGATAATGCCCTCGATCGGCTCCACTTCGTTTAGCGGCACCGGTGGGCCTGCGGGCACCCACTCCAGCACATCACGAATCGCACGTATGGGTGCGTCAGCAACTAGGCGAGAGTAGTCGCGATAGTCGTCGTTCGAGCCACTTTGCGCCGCCTTCTGCGCCGCGATGACCATTAGCCGGTTGTAGCCGTGATGCTCACCGTCCTTCCGATAGCCCAGGTTCCCAATATTGGGCAACCGCGCCGAAAGCGGCGCCTCCGGCTGAAACGCCTCCGTGTGGCGCCGCCTCACGTCGTCCTCAATCTCTTCCAGCCCGATGCCGCCAATACGTGACGGCGTGCCAGTAAACCAACGGTCGACCAGCGCCTGGTTGATTCCCAGCGCCTCGAAGATCTGGGCGCCGCGGTAACTGGCGATGGTGGAGATGCCCATCTTAGACATGATCTTGAGCAGGCCGTTATCCACTGCCTTCTGGAGGTGCGCCTCTAGCTCCGCGCGCTCAATCTGTTCAAAGCCGCGCTGGCCCTGCTGTGCCCGTACCGACGCCAGAGCCACATACGGATGCACTGCGCCCGCACCGTAGCCGAGCAGGCACGCAAAGTGATGGATGTCCCACGCCTCGCCCGTCTGCACAATCAGGTCGGCGCGCATGCGCTTCCCCTCCCGAATCAGATGGTGATGGACCGCCGCTGTCGCCAGTAGCGCCGGAATCGGCGCACGCGTGTCCGAGATACCCCGGTCGCTCAACACCAGCAGAGCATGTCCCTTGTCAACCGCCGACGCAGCGGCGGCGCACAATGCGTTCAATCCGGCGTCCAGCCCCCGATCCAGCGCCCACGTCGCATCTAACCTCTCAGCGTTGTACTCAGGGCGCTCAAGCGCCGCCATCTCCTCATCCTGGAGAAAAGGGCTCGGGACGTACAGAAGCGACGCGTGCTCTTCTGTCTCCGCAAACAGATTGCGCCGCCTACCGAGGTACGTATCCAGAGACATCACCACGCCTTCACGTAGAGAGTCGATCGGCGGGTTCGTTACCTGAGCAAAGCGCTGACGGAAGTACCCGTAGAGCGGCCGAGGCTTTGAGGACAGCACCGCGAGCGGCGTATCGTCTCCCATAGACCAGACGGCGTCTTTGCCGTCCGCGCCCATCGGCTCAAGAATGCGCGCCGTGTCCTCAAATGTATACCCGAATGCTCGCCACAGCTTGGGCAGCGCCTCCCTCTCAGCCATATTCGGAACGTTGCTTGGGATGAGAGTCTCTTTCGACTGGCCGTTCGCAGCGTGCCCATTTGAGGAAGCAGGCAAAGCGGGCTTCGCAGGCTCCCCCAGCTTCGTCTCCAGCCGGGTGAGCTGCTTGCGCAGCCACTCGCCGTACGGACGGCGTGAAGCGATCTCGGCCTTGATCTCGTCGTTGCGCAGCAACCGCGGCGGCTCAGAGAGCGTGCCTGTATCGACCGCGATCATCTCTCCCGGTCCAAGCCGCCCCTTTTCGGCCACGCGCGTCTCGTCAATCTCCACGACCCCAGCTTCGGATGCCATCACCATCAGCCCATCCGTCGTGATGACGTAGCGCGCCGGACGCAAGCCATTGCGATCCAGCGTCGCGGCGACAATCCGACCGTCGCTAAATGCAAGCGCGGATGGACCGTCCCACGGCTCGATCATGCAAGCGTGATACTCATAGAATGCGCGCCGCGCCGGATCCATTCCCGGCAAGTTCTCCCAGGCCTCCGGCACCAGCATCATCATGCTGTGCAGCACGTTCCGACCCGAACGCTCCAGCGCTTCCAGCGCGTTGTCGAGGCTGGCCGAATCTGATCCGTGCCGCCAGCAAACCGGGGTCAACCAATGCACATCCTCCCGCCAGGTGGGCGACTCCAATTCACTCTCGCGCGCCTCAAACCAATTGCGGTTGCCCTGCAGCGTATTGATTTCGCCGTTGTGCGCCAGCATGCGGAACGGCTGCGCCAGGAACCAGTCCGGCAGGGTGTTTGTGCTGTAGCGCTGGTGAAACACGCAGAGCGCCGTCTCAAAGTCAGGGTTGACAAAGTCGGTGTAAAACGCTCGCAGCTGCGGCGCCACAAACAACCCCTTGTAGACGATCGTGCTATAGGACATCGATGGCACATAGAAGTTGCCGATGGACTCATTGGAAACGCGCTTCTCTATCTCCTTACGCGCCAGGTACAGCACGCGCTCATAGTCCTCATCGTCTAGGCCCAACGGCCGGCCGATGATAAGTTGCCGGATGTCCGGCTGTGTCGCCGCCGCCTTGCCACCAAGGACCGAGGGGTCAGTCGGAACGTCACGCCACGCCAGGCGGCGCAGACCGTGGCGGTCGCACGTCCTCTCAACAATTTGAAGGCACCGGTGGGCCGTATCCACCTCACGCGGAAAGAAGAACATTCCTACCGCGATGTCGGTCGCCCGCACGCCCTCGACGCCAAGCTTTGTCAGCTCTTTAGCAAATAGCAATCGAGGCAATTGCGTCAGAATGCCCGCGCCGTCCCCCGTCTTTGAATCGGCGCCCACCGCGCCACGGTGCGTCACGTTGACAACCGATTCCAGCGCAAGCTGGAGCACCTCGTGACTGGACTTACCATCTAGCCTCGCCACGAACCCCACGCCGCACGCGTCATGCTCGAACGCGGGGTCGTACAGTCCGATCTTCTCTCTCTTGAAGTTCATCAACTTGCCCAACTCTTGCAAAGAAAACAAAAGGAGCCCACGTTTCCCCCGTGCCATACGGGGGACGTGGACTCCATTGCCCGTCCGGCTACCGTCCGGCCAGCGCCGGCGCAGGACGGTTCGTGCCCAAAGTATAACGTCAGACTTACGCTGACGCTAGCTTAATTACTCCAGCCCAATTACCCCTCTTGCCCTTCGTACTGCGCCCTAATCTGCGCCAGCACGGTCGGGTCTAGCAGCGTCGTTGTGTCGCCAAGAACACGGCCTTCAGCTACATCACGCAGCAGGCGGCGCATGATCTTGCCTGAACGCGTCTTGGGCAGCTCACTGGCGAAGTGCAGGATCTTGGGCCGTGCGATCGGCCCAATCTTCGCCGCCACGTGCTGGCGCAGCGTTTGCTTCAGCGCTTCATCCGCCTCCACGCCCATCTTGGGCGTGACAAACGCCGCAATTGCCTGCCCCGTGATGTCGTCAGGAATTCCGATTACCGCCGCCTCCGCAACGCTCGGGTGGCTCACCAACGCGCTCTCCACCTCCATCGTGCCAATCCGGTGCGCCGAGACGTTGAGCACGTCGTCCACGCGCCCAAGGAGCCAGTAGTAACCCTCGTCATCGCGCTTACAGCCATCACCCGCGAAGTAGATTCCCGGGAACTTACTCCAGTACGTCTGAATGTAGCGCTCGTCGTCGCCCCACAGCGTCCGAAGCATGCTCGGCCATGGCTTCTTGATCACCAGATAGCCGCCACCACCAAGTGGCACGCTCTCCCCTTCTTCGTTCACCACATCCGCCGCAATCCCCGGGAAAGCCATCGTCGCCGACCCCGGTTTGGCGGTGGTCAAGCCCGGCAGCGGGCTGATCATGATGGCGCCAGTCTCGGTCTGCCACCAGGTGTCCACAACCGGGCAGCGCTCGCTTCCAATAACTCGGTGGTACCAAATCCACGCTTCCGGATTGATGGGCTCACCTACCGTGCCCAGCAGACGCAGCGAGGACATGTCATGCCGGTCTGGGTATTCCTCGCCCCAGCGCATGAAGCTGCGGATCGCGGTCGGCGCCGTATAGAGGATGGTCACCTTGTGCTTGGCAATCAGCTCCCAGAAGCGGTCCTTGTCCGGGAAGTCCGGCGTCCCTTCAAACAGCACACACGTCGCACCATTGCACAACGGTCCGTAGACGATGTAACTGTGCCCCGTCACCCACCCCACATCCGCCGTACACCAGTAGACATCATCCTCCTTGAGGTCAAAGATCCACTTGTGCGTCAGGCTGGTGCCTACCAGGTAGCCGCCCGTTGTGTGCAGGATGCCCTTGGGTTTCCCGGTGGAGCCGCTGGTGTAGAGAATGAA
>Ga0136611_10001164_pt1 | contig 18170 bp, 17 predicted proteins | sample AntDrymUQ2232306_2_FD_106645 | JGI IMG/M metagenome (GOLD analysis project Ga0136611, IMG submission 106645) | Polar desert sand microbial communities from Dry Valleys, Antarctica - metaG UQ223 (23.06) | ecosystem: Environmental > Terrestrial > Soil > Desert | place: Antarctica: Dry Valley...
CGCGAAACGCCGAGCGTGCGCGCGAGCAGCTTGCTCTCCTCGCCGCCATGCGGAAGAAACTCGTGGAGGGGAGGATCGAGCAGCCGGATAGTGACGGGATATCCGTTCATCGCCTCGAAGATCCCCTCGAAGTCCGTGCGCTGCATGGGCAGCAGCTTGGCCAGCGCCCGCCGCCGGCCCCCCTCATCGCGCGCGACGATCATCTCGCGCATGGCGGTGATGCGGTCGCCTTCGAAGAACATGTGCTCGGTACGGCATAGCCCAATGCCCTCGGCGCCAAAGCCACGGGCCACGCGCGCATCCGCGGGCGTATCCGCGTTCGCCCGCACCTTGAGCGTGCGCACGTCATCCGCCCAGCCGAGAAGACGCTCGAACGAGCGATACGTCGGCGATTCCGTTGCACTGAGCCGCCCGCTGATCACGCGCACCACTTCACTGGGAATGGTGGGCAGGGCGCCAAGAAATACGCGACCCGTGGCACCGTCGAGCGTAATCCAGTCGCCTTCACTGACGATAGTGTCGCCGACGGTGAACTTGTGGTGCTCGACGTCAACATGAATGTCCTTGCAGCCGACGATGGCGCATTTCCCCATGCCGCGAGCGACCACCGCGGCGTGGCTGGTCATGCCACCGCGCGCCGTCAGCACCGCTTTCGCCGCGACGATGCCGTGAAAGTCCTCGGGTGTCGTCTCATCACGCACCAGAATGACGCTCTGTCCTTCCGCGGTGCGCGACTCGGCAACGTCGGGATCGAATACCACCTGACCGCTCGCGGCGCCCGGACTGGCCGGGAGCCCTTTCGCGATGACCGGTGCACGCACCGACCCATCGATGATGGGGTGCAGCAGCTGATCGAGCTGGTCGGGCTGCACGCGCAGGACCGCCTCGGACCGGTCGATCAGACTTTCGTCGACCATCTCGCTGGCGATGCGAACTGCCGCCATGGCCGTGCGCTTGCCGCCGCGCGTCTGGAGCAGAAACAGCTTGCCCCTTTCAACGGTAAACTCGATGTCCTGCATGTCGCGGTAGTGCCGCTCGAGCCGATCCTGCGTCGCCATGAGATCGGTGTAGGCACCGGGCAGCCGCGCGGTCATCTGGTCGATGTCGAGCGGCGTGCGAATGCCGGCGACGACGTCCTCGCCCTGCGCATTGACGAGAAACTCGCCGTAGAAGCGGCGTTCGCCGGTGGACGGATCGCGCGTGAATGCCACCCCGGTGCCGGAGTCATCGCCCATGTTGCCGAACACCATCGCCACGATGTTCACCGCTGTACCGAGCGTTTCGGATATGGCGTTCACGCGCCGATAGTCGATCGCCTTCTTGAGCGTCCACGACTTCCATACCGCTTCGATCGCGCCCCAGAGCTGAATCTGCGGATCCATCGGGAACGGTGAGCCAGTGGAGTTGAGGACAATGGCCTTGTACTCTTCCACCAGATTGCGCAGGGCGTCCTCGCTCAGCTCCGAGTCGGTTTCGACCCCGGCCATCAGTCGCCTGGACTTCAGCAGGTGCTCAAAGCTGTGCATAGGCACGCCGAGCACGACGTCGCTGTACATCTGGATGAAGCGACGATAGGAGTCGAAGGCGAAACGCGCGTTGCCACTCTGGTGCGCCAGGCCCTGGACCGTCAGGTCATTCAGTCCAAGGTTGAGGATCGTCTCCATCATGCCCGGCATCGACACCGGAGCTCCTGAACGCACCGAGACCAACAGCGGGTTCTTCGGATCTCCCAGACCGCGCTCCGACACTGACTCGAGGCGACTCAGGTTGTTCGCGACCTCCTCCACGAGCCCCTCCGGAAAGCGCTTGTCGCGCAAATAGGCGGTGGAGACGTTGCAGGCAATCGTAAATCCAGGCGGCACGGGCACGCCAAGGTTCACCATCTCGGCGAGATTCGCTCCCTTGCCTCCGAGGACGAGTTTCATGTCGCGCGTGCCTTCGGCGCTCCCCCCGCCAAAGAAGTAGACGGACTGGGTATTCGTCCTCCCCGCAGCCGGCGTAGCGGTCTCGGTCAGCATCCGCACCCGAAGCGCAGCTTTTCCGGGTCGGTGGGCGGTGGTGTCGGGTAGTCGCCCGAGAAGCAGGCATGACAGAATCCGTCGGGCCCATCGGGCACCGCGCTCAGCATTCCCTCCAGCGAGAGATATCCGAGTGAGTCCACTCCCAGGTGGGCGGCAATCTGCGTCGTGTCCAGGTTGGCGGCGATGAGCTCCTCTCGAGACGGGGTGTCGATGCCATAGTAGCACGGACCCGTGATCGGTGGCGAGCTGATGCGCATGTGCACTTCGCTCGCACCAGCCGCTCGTACCATGGAGACGAGGCCGCGCGTCGTGGTACCGCGCACGATGGAATCGTCCACCATGACGACGCGCTTTCCGTTGAGCACCTCGCGCACGGCGTTGTACTTCACCTTCACCTTCGCGTCGCGACCCGCCTGCGTCGGCTGCAGAAATGTGCGTCCGATGTAGTGATTGCGGATGAGTGCCAGCTCGAGCGGGAGCTGTGATTCCTCGGCAAATCCCAGCGCTGCGGAATTCGAGGAATCGGGTACGGAGAATACGAAGTCGGCGGTCGGGGCAGGGCATTCGCGAGCGAGTTGCCTGCCGAGGGCTCTGCGGGCGCGATCTACCGAGCCCCCGAAGATGGTGCTGTCCGGGCGCGAGAAGTAGACGTACTCGAACACGCAGCGTTTCAGTGCGGCCGACGGGAGCGCCATGACGGAGCGCAGCGCGCCACCGTTCGACACGGCGACAATCTCCCCAGGCGCCACCTCGCGGACATAGGTGGCTCCGACGATGTCGAGCGCGCACGTCTCGGACGCGATGACGGTTGACTCGCCGAGCCGCCCGATGACGAGCGGGCGCCACCCGCGCGGGTCGCGCGCGGCGAGCAGAGTGTCACCGATAACGACGAGCAGCGAGTACGCGCCCTCGACGCCCTGGAGCGCGTCCGCGAGCTTGTCCTCAGGTCGATCGGACGGGGAACGCGCAAGCCGGTGCACGAGCACCTCGGAATCCATCGTCGATGTGAAGATGGAACCCTGTGCCTCCAGCTCGCGGCGCATCTCGGTCGCGTTGATGATGTTGCCGTTGTGTGCGAGCGCGATATGGCCGCCCTTGAAGCGCGCCAGCACCGGCTGGGCATTTTCCAGCGTGGAAGAGCCCGCGGTGCTGTAGCGAGTGTGCCCGATGGCCATCGCGCCGTTGAGCGTATCCACCTCGGTTCCCGACAGCCCCTCCGAGACCAGTCCCATTTTCTTTACGGCACGGGCGAGGCCGTTCTCGTCGATACTGACGATTCCCGCCGACTCCTGTCCGCGATGCTGCAGGGAGTACAGCCCCAGATGGGTGATCTGGCTGGCCGACGGATGCGCGTAGATGCCGAAGATGCCGCACATGGCTAGAGTGGTGCGAGCTGCGAGGGGCGTGGTGCCGCTGCACCGGAGCTGCCCATGATATTCGGAATCGCTTCGTGATACGCCGCTGAAAGGCGGTCGAGCGGCGCGTGCATCGTCCGGCGACCCACCTCGATGCGGAAGCCGGCGGAGGCATCCTCGACAGTGCCCAGCGTGGTCGCCGCGACGCCGGCGAGCCTGGCCGCGACGTGCACAGCCTCGGGACTGGACGTCGAGATCACGATGCGGGCCTGCGCCTCGCCAAAAAGCAGCGCACGGAGCGGCAGCGCTTCCCATGTGCTCAGGTCGAGGTCGGCGCCAAACTGGCTCTCCTCGTTCGCGATCGAGCACTCGGCGAGGGTGACGGCAAGCCCGCCATCGCTGCAATCATGTGCCGATGCCACGTGTCCCTCGCGGATGCAGGACAGCAACAGGTCGATGACACGCCGCTCCAGGCCTGCATCGCACGCAGGAGGGGGACCGCAGGTTTCGCCATGGACGCGAAGGAGATACTCGCTACCACCCAGCTCCGAGGTCGGCGTGCCGAGGAGGATAACGGTGTCGCCAACCCGACGGAATGTCGCCTGTGTTACGTGGTCGAGCGAATCGATCAGTCCGACCATTCCGACTACCGGCGTGGGATGCACCGCCCCCGCGGGATTTTCGTTGTAGAACGACACGTTGCCGCCCGTGACGGGAGTACCGAGCGCGATGCAGGCTTCTGCCATCCCCGCCACGGCCTCGCGGAACTGAAAGAAGACCTCGGGCTTTTTCGGATTGCCGAAGTTGAGACAGTTGGTGATGGCCATGGGACGAGCGCCCGTGCACGCCACATTGCGAGCCGATTCGGCGACCGCCGCGCGGCCACCCACGCGCGGATCGAGGTACACGTAGCGACCGTTGCAATCCGTTTTCAGTGCGATGGCCTTGCTGGTGCCCCGAAGACGCACAACCGCCGCGTCGCCGCCAGGACCGATGACCGTGGACGTTCGCACCGTGCTATCGTATTGCCGGTACACCCAGCGCTTGCTCGCGATAGTGGGCGAGGAGAGCAAATACTTCAGTGTCCAGAGCGGATCCTTTTCCTCAGGGCGCTCGGAGATCGCATGTGGATCGCGCGAGCGCAGCGCCGCGATCGCGGGACTCTCGCGGCCTTCGGGGTGATACAGGGGGCACTCGGTAACCAGCCTGGTGCCGGGGAACTCGGCCACCACGCGATCGCCTTCGGTGACGCGGTATACCGGTTCCGCGATGACTTCGCCGATCTGTTCCGCGTGGAGATCCCATTTCGCAAGGATGTCGCGAACCCAGTGCTCCTTCCCGCGATGCACCACGACGAGCATCCGCTCCTGCGATTCGCTGAGCAGAATCTCATACGGCGTCATCCCCGATTCACGCACCGGCACGCGCAGGACGTCAATGGTGACGCCGGTATCGCCTCGCGCCGCCATCTCCGCTGACGACGACGTCAGCCCGGCCGCGCCCATATCCTGAATGGCCACCACGTGCCCACTCGCGATGAGCTCGAGCGTCGCTTCCAGCAGCAGCTTCTCGGTGAACGGATCGCCCACCTGCACCCGCGGCCGCTTCGCTTCACTGTCGGCCGACAGATCCTCGGAGGCGAAGGTCGCTCCGTGAATCCCATCGCGGCCGGTGCGCGCGCCAACCGCAAAAATGGGATTGCCCACCCCCCTCAGCAACGGCGCGCACGAGCTCCTCTTCCTTCAACACCCCGACGCACATTGCGTTGACGAGCGGATTGCCTTCGTACGCGGGATCGAACACGACTTCGCCGCCGACGGTGGGGATGCCGACGCAGTTGCCATAGTCGCCGACGCCTTTCACGACGCCCGCGAACAGGTAGCGCACGCGCGGATTGTCCAGCGAGCCAAAGCGCAGCGAGTTCAGCAGGGCAATGGGACGAGCGCCCATGGTGAAGACGTCGCGGAGAATGCCGCCCACCCCCGTGGCTGCCCCCTGATACGGCTCCACCGCGGACGGATGATTGTGCGACTCGATCTTGAACGCGATGGCCAGCCCGTCACCTACGGCGATGACGCCGGCGTTCTCGCCGGGCCCCTGGAGCACCCAGGGCGCCGTCGTGGGCAGCGTGCGCAGCACGGCTTTGGAATGCTTGTAGGAGCAGTGCTCGTTCCACAGCGCGCTGACGATGCCCAGCTCGGTGAACGTGGGTGTGCGGCCGAGCATGGTCTCGAGCCTCGCGTACTCATCGGGCGTCAGACCGTGCTCGGCGACGAGCGCCGGACTGATGACCGGATCGCCCGGGCGCGGCTCTGGCGCCACTCAGCCCTTGAGTCCGAACATCGAGCCGACGAAACGGCTGATCTGGCTTCGGTCTACGTGCGCGAGCACCTCAAACTCTCCGGCGTCGAGCCACATGCCCTTGCACGTGGGACAGTTGTCGACTTTCACATGATGAAACTCACGTTCGACCAGCTTCGTGCCATCCTTCGGACACTTGCCCAAGCCGGTCGTGCGCTCCGCCTTCGCGCGATCGCCATCGAGCTTGGCCCGCAGCGCCTTGATCCGCTCGGCGTCCTGCTTCGCGAAGTATTCGTCCTCATTGCGACTGGGCTTCTCGTCGGTCGGCATTATTCCTCGGGGGGTTTAACGGTATCCGGCTTCTGTCCCGTGCGGTCCTTGATCGCGGAATCGCGTGGACTGGGCTTTGACCCTGAGAAGGGAATCGGCTGCTGATCGCGCGCCGAGGGCGTCAGTTGGCCCTGCGTGCGCGACGGCTGGATGGTGCTGGTGTCGCGCGGGTTGGGGGGCACGCCGTCAAGCACCCTGGTCGTGTCCAGACGCCGGAGCGGCGGTCCCGCGGGACGATTGACGGTGGCGCCCGCAGGGGTCGAGATGACGCCTGCACCCATGATCGTGGCGCCGCCCGTCGTTGGTGTCTCGGTGGACGAGGACGAAGTGGTTCCGCGGACGGTCCCGCCGCGCGGCCCTGTGCTGGTGGATCCCGCGCCCCGCTCGGGCGTCATCTCGCCGGACGAGCGCGACGGTGCCGAATTCTCGTTCTCGGCGCCTTCGCGGGTGCGCAACGTCCCGCTGCCACTGGCCTCCGGCGTGACGCCGTTCGGCGACGAGCTCGCGCCGCTATAGGCTCGCCGGCTGGAGCGGAAGATCGCGTCGACGACGAGGTCGTTCTGCAGGATCACCAGATCGTGCATGCCACACCGGGCTTCGCAGTTATTGCGGTAGAACAGGTACACGTACTGTCCCGTGGAACGCTCGCCGATGGGCTTGCCGAGCGTCTCGATGACTTCCGCCCGGCTCATGCCGGGATCGACCGTAGCGGTCTGCGCGGCAACGGGTGTCGTAGCGACGACACCCAGCGCGGCGACAGCACATATCCAGTGACGCATCTGCCTCTCCTGTTAAACGGACACTCGAGCCAACATCGATTCGAACAGAGCCAATCCATCGGTAGAGCCGAGCAGGGAATCCAGCGCCCGCTCGGGGTGCGGCATCATGCCGAGCACATTGCCGCCGTCGCTGACAATGCCCGCAATAGCGCCGAGCGAGCCATTCGGGTTCGCAGACGCCACCGGCTCGCCTTCCCGATTCACGTACCGAAACACCACCTGGCCTTCACCTTCGAGTCGAACGAGGGTTGCATCATCCGCCGTGAACCGCCCTTCGCCGTGGGCGATGGGCATGCGCAGAATATCGCCGTGCTCATATCGCGAGGTGAACAGTGTCTCGCGATTTTCCAGGCGCAGGTACACGGGCTGCGACAGGAATGACAGGCCCTCGTTGCGCGCGAGCGCACCGGGCAGCAGGCCGGCTTCACAGGCAATCTGAAAACCATTACAGATGGCAAGCACCGGCCCCCCTCGATTCGCGTGTGCCGCGACCTCGCGCATGATCGGACTGAAGCGGGCAATCGCTCCCGCACGGAGGTAGTCCCCGTACGAAAATCCACCGGGCAGGACGATGACATCGGCGTCCTCCAGGTCGTGCGCCTTGTGCCAGAGATACACCGCATCCTCGCCAAGGGTGTCGACCACCGCCCGATACGCGTCATAGTCGCAGTTGGATCCGGGAAAGGTGACGATCCCGAATTTCACAGCGCGCTCACCGAGGCGATCTCGAAGTCCTCAATGACCGGATTCGCGAGCAGTTTGCGACACATCTCGCCGGCCGCCCCTCGCGCCGACTCCGCATTCGCCGTCTCGAGGTCAAGGACCACGTGGCGGCCGACATGCACGTCACCCACCCCTTGAAACCCGAGGGATTGAAGGGCTTCGCTCACGGCTTTACCCTGCGGATCGAGAATGCCGCGACGCGGGACGATGTGTACGGCAACGCGAAAGCGGCTCACGCGTCGGCCTCGGTCGGCGCGCCGCCCGCGCCAGTGTCATCACGTCGCCGGCCACGACGACGCCGGCGCCGGCCACCGTGCGCGAGATCGAGGACCGCATCGGCGTCGCCTTCCGGCTGAGGCGATGGCATCACGGCCACCCCGTCCACCTCCTCCTCCTCCAGCAGTTCCTCCGCCGCCCCCCGTCGTTCCATCAGTCCGAGCAACACCGTCTTCACCACTCCATAGAGGACGTACACGCAGAGCGCGGGGAAGAAGAATTCGCGTGGCAGAAACAGCACACCAAACAACGTGCCGAACACGATGACCGACCCCGCGATCTTTCGCGGCGTGCTGTAGCCGATCGTCGGCACGGCCGGATACGCCACGTCGCTCACCATGAGGAACGCGAGGATGGCCATCACGAACCGCAATGTCATCTGCCACGGGATGTCGCCGATGACCGTTTCCGTGTAGAGCGCCGTCTGGCTGAACGGGTAATAGGTCGCGAGCGTCATGCCGGCGGCCGGGCTGGGGAGCCCGTGGAAGTGTGTCTTCGCGCGCCCGGCCTGTTCCACGTTGAAGCGCGCCAGGCGGATGACCACGCACGCGACAAAGGCAAACGCCCAGATCCAGTCCCACCCGTCCTGTTTCAGGACGATGAAGTACATCATCATCGCCGGCGCGAGACCGAAGGTGATCGCGTCCACCAGCGAGTCGAGCTCTTCGCCAAACCGGCTGCCCGTTTTCGTCGCCCGGGCGACGCGACCATCGAGCGTGTCGGCCACGCCGCCCACCACAATGAGCAGACTCGCCAGGCCGAAGCTGCCCCGCGACGCCTCCACGATCGCCCACACGCCGCAAAAGAGGTTCGCGAGCGTAAAGCCGCTCGGCGCCATGAAGATGGCGCGCCGCATGTCCGGACGCGGGAACGACTTCGCGAAGGGCGGCATCATCGCGCCGGAAGCTCCGCGACCACTGTCGTTCCCGCAACTGTCATGTCGCCAATCTTCACCCGGACCTTGCTGTCGGTGGGAATGTAGACGTCCACGCGCGAGCCAAACCGAATGATGCCCATGCGCTGGCCCTGGTCCACCTTCTCGCCTTCGCGACCGTAGGTCACGATGCGCCGGGCAATGAGCCCGGCGATCTGCCGGACGAGAATGCGGTAGGGGCCCGACTCGATGCCCACCGACGCCTGCTCATTCTCGAGACTCGATTTCTCGACTGCGGCGTTGAGAAACTTCCCCGGATTGTAGTGTCGGTATTTGACGGTGCCGGAAACAGGATACCGGTTCACGTGCACGTTGAACACGTTCATGAAGATCGAGACGCGAGTGGCCTTGCCATGGAGAAAGGCAGGCTCGTCCACGTCCGTAATGAGCACCACCTTGCCGTCAGCGGGGGCGACGACGACCGCGTCGCCGCGTTCACCCGTCCGCTCCGGGTCGCGAAAGAAGTAGGCGACCCACAGTGCGATCAGCGTCAGCAGGAACGCGAGCAGCCACAGCGGCCACGAGCGACGGTTGAAGGCCGCCGCGTACGCCCCAGCCGCGACCAGCGCGGCGATGCAGATGAATAACCAGCCTTCACGGGCAAAGTTCACGAAAGTCTCGTCAGGTCGAGAGCGCTGCCCGTGATGCGCCGATACGCATCCAGGTAGCGCTCGCTCATGGCCGTCAGCACCGATGGCGGCAGTGCGGATGGTGCGCCCTCGCCATCCCAGCGCCCGGCTTTTCGCTCGGCGTCCAGAAAATCTCGCAGCGGCTGCTTGTCGAAGCTCGGCTGAGTTCGGCCGGGTGCGTACCCATCTTCCGGCCAGAAGCGTGAGCTGTCGGGAGTCAGCACTTCGTCGATGATCGCGATGGTACCATCGGTCAGGCGGCCGAACTCGAACTTCGTGTCCGCGATGATGATGCCCCGCTGCGAGGCAATGTCGCGACCCCGCTCGTAGACCATCCGGGACAGCCGCTCCAGGTCCGCCGCGGCCTGATCGCCGACAATTTCGCGCATGCGGGCGATGGTAATGTTCTCATCGTGGCCCTGTTCCGCCTTCGTGGCCGGGCTGAAGACCGGCGGCTCCAGCTTGTCGCACTCCTTGAGGCCCGGGGGAAGTGGCTCGCCTGCGAGCGTGCCAGACTTCTCATACTCCTTCCACGCCGACCCGCTGATATAGCCCCGCACCACGCACTCGACGGGAAACACGTCGGCGCGCCGGCAGAGCATCGAGCGTCCTTCCAGCTCGGGGATGTGCGCATCCAGTCCGGGCACCGACGCGGCGATGGCTTCGGCGTCCGCCGACAGGAGGTGATTGGGAAGATCCCGCTCGAGCTGGTGAAGCCACCAGGCGGTGAGCTGCGTCAACACCGCCCCCTTGTACGGCACGGGCTCGGACATCACGATGTCGAACGCCGATACCCGGTCGGTCGCGACCAGCAGCAGGAGATCCTTGTCCACTTCGTAGACGTCGCGGACCTTGCCCTGCCGAACTTTCTTCAGCGGCAGATCACTCATCAGAACCGTCATACGCGAATCTCCTCCCGCTCGGGCGCATCGTGCAATGCGCCCTCCAGAATCGGGCCGACGACCTCGGCGAGGAATTCATCCACCTGTTCGGCGGACCGGCCGATGAAGCGCGCTGGTTGCAACGCGCGCTGGAACTCAGCGAAAGGAACGCCGAGCGCTGGATCACCGGCAAGCCGCTCAATGAGATCGTTGCGCGCGGTCACGCCGTCCTTGAGTGCTGTTGATGCGGCAATGGCATGGCGGCGAATGACCTCGTGCACCTTCTGCCGGTCGCCGCCACCCTGTACCGCGCGAACGAGCAGCTCTTCGGTCGCCATGAACGGGAGCTCATCGTCCACCCGGCGGGCAATGCGCGGCTGGTGCACTTCCAGGCCCGCGGAGACATTCGCCATCAGTACGAGCATTGCGTCAGTGGCAAGAAAGGATTCCGGAATGGTGAGACGGCGGTTGGCGCTGTCGTCGAGCGTGCGCTCGAAGAACTGCACGCTGTGAGTGTGGTTGGCATTGCTCTCGAGGTTGATGACGAACCGCGCGAGGGACGCGATGCGCTCGCATCGCATCGGATTGCGCTTGTAGGCCATGGCGGACGAGCCCACCTGGTCGCGTTCGAAGGGCTCCTCGATCTCGCCGAACGCCTGGAGCATCCGAATGTCGCCACTGAACTTTCCGGCGCTCGCCGCCAGGCCGGCGACCACCGCGAGCACCTGCGCGTCGAGTTTCCGCGTGTACGTCTGCCCGGTGACCGGCAGCGACCGCACAAAATCCATTTTCGCCGTCACGAGATCATCGAGCCGGCGCACGCGCTCGTGGTCGCCATCGAACAGCGCAAGGAAACTTGCCTGGGTGCCCGTCGTTCCCTTGACGCCGCGGAACGGCAGCGTCGCCATGCGATAATCGATGTCCGCGAGGTCGAGCACCAGATCCTGCATCCACAGCGTCGCGCGCTTGCCCACCGTGGTGAGTTGCGCGGGCTGCAGGTGCGTGTACGCCAGCGCCGGCTCCGCGCGCCACTCCCGCGCGAACTCGCTCAAGGAGCGGAGGATATCGAGCAGCTTGCCGCGCAACAGCTCCAGACCGTGCCGCATGAGGATCAGATCGGCATTATCCGTGACGAACGCGCTCGTGGCGCCGAGGTGAATGAACGGCTTCGCCGCCGGTGCCACGTCACCGTACGCATGCACGTGCGCCATGACATCGTGTCGAAAGCGGCGTTCGTAAACGGCCACCGCATCGAAGTCGATGTTGTCCACCTCGCGGTGCATCTGTTCGATCGCGTCCGCGGGAATCTCCGCGCCGAGCTCGCGCTCGGCTTCTGCCAGCGCAATCCACAGCCGGCGCCACAGTCCGTACCGCGTGCTCCCCGACCACAGCTCGAGCATGGCTCGAGATGCATATCGCTCGGAGAGCGGCGAAACGTACCGGTCGTGACTCACTGAATCTGGAAGTCCGTCGCGTAGATACGACCGGCGCGCTCGAAGTACATGCGGATGGGACCTCGGCCGCCGTAGTAGTCGAGGGCCTTCGCTGCGGCATCGGCATCGGTGACCGGGGTGCGATTGATCTGCACGACGACATCGCCCGACTGAATCCCAAGCGCCTCGGACACGCGGTCGCTCACCTTGTAGACCAGCGCGCCCCCGCTGCTCCGAATACTCCGCTCTACGCGAATGGTGGGTGTAATGGTGATCAGCTCGAGCTCCTTCAACACCGCGACACGCGGTGCGTTGACCTCGGGCAGGTCGGCGACGGTGACGTCGACCACGGACTCCCTGTTGTCGCGTCGCACGCGCACGGGAACCGTCGCTCCCACGCGCAGATCGAGCAGCACGGCGTCGAAGTCGAACGGATTGCGAATCGCTCGCGCTCCGGCGCGGAGGAGGACATCGCCTGGCCGAATTCCCGCCTTCGCGGCAGGCGAGCCAGGTACCACCGTCCGCACCACCACACCGCTGCGCGTAACGGCCATCGGCGTTCCGGTGGTTGGCAGGTCGAGCTTGATCCCCAGCCAGGCGCGCCGCACGACACCGAACTTCAGTAAATCATCGGTGACATGCTTCACCCGATTGATCGGAATGGCGAACCCGATGCCCACCGACCCGCCGCTCGGAGAATAGATGGAGCTGTTGACTCCAATCACTTCGCCATCCGCGTTCACGAGGGGGCCGCCCGAGTTACCTGGATTGATGGACGCATCCGTCTGGATCATATCGAGGTAGGCGCCGCCCCCCTGTGCGCGGCCCAGCAGGTTCCGACCGGTGCCGCTGATCACACCCGCCGTTACACTCGGCTCGCTGTTTCCCAGGACGAACCCATAGGGATTGCCGATGGCGATGGCCCACTCGCCGATGAGCAGCGCGTCGGAGTTGCCCAGCGGGGCGACCGGCAGGCCACGGGCCTCGATCTTCAGTACCGCAAGATCGTTGGCCTCGTCGGCTCCCTTCAGAGTCGCTTCAAACGTCGTCCCGTCGCGCATGGCCACGGAGATGCGCTTGGCTCCGGCGACCACGTGCGCGTTGGTGACGATGGTGCCATCGCTGGTGGTGATGAAGCCCGTGCCGATGCCGGCGTTCACGCGTTCGCCTGAGCGGCCCCCGAAGAATTGCTCGTAGGCATCGACCGCCACCCGCTCGACCACCTCGGTCTGCACCGTTACCACCGACGGCGAGACGCGTGCGACCGATTGGGTCAGCGCCGTCTGCCTGGCGTCCGACAGTTCCGCAGTGGCCGCTGACTTCGCCGCCACGGAATCCCTGGGCGCGCGCGCTGACGCCCCGTCGCAGGCACCGACCGCTCCCGCCACGAGGGCGCATTGAGCGCCACGCGACGCCATGCCGAACCGCGAACGCAACGTCATGACGGCCGTTTGCCCTGCGTGCTCAGCTCGCGCAGGAACTCGTCGAGGCCTCGATCAGTGAGCGGGTGAACGAGAAGCGACCGCAGCACCGCACTCGACATGGCAATGGCATCGGCCCCAGCGAGCGCACACGCCGTCACATGCGAACAGCCCTGCGCGTTGGTTGCAAGAATGTCACACGGAATAGCGCTCGCGGAGAAGATCGCCTTGATCTCCGCGACGGTATCCGCGCCTTCGACGCCGAGCGAATCAATCGCATCGACGGCAATGCCGACGGTCGTTGCCCCCATCTTGGCGGCGAGCAGCGCCTGGGCCGGTGTGAAGATGAGCGTGGCCAGCACGCGCACGCCCTCACTGGTCAGCTTGCGCATCGAGCCGATCGCGTCTTCCAGAAAGGGAACCTGCACGACGATCTGATCGGAAATCTTCGCGAGCTCGCGCCCGTCGCGGAAGATATCGGCGCCGCTGACTGCCCGGACCGAAGCGTAGACCGGCGTGTGCGCGGCTCGGCAGATCTCGGCAAGGCGATCGCGTCCATCGCCCTCGGCGCCGGCGCCTGCCAACAACGCTGGCGTGGTGAAGACCCCATCGAGCAGCCCATTGCCCTCTGCCCAGCGAATATCGTCCAGTCGAGCGCTTGCGAGGAAAATCTTCATGCGCTGGCCATGTAGAGTTCCGAAGGATAGAGGACGCGCTCGAGGAACAGCGCGTGCGGTGGCGCCGGCACGGAAACCCGGCTGTTGTCGGGCGCGCCGAGCAGGTCGCGCATGGCGTCGGGATCGCGTCGTCCCGATGCCATGTCGAGCATCGTGCTCACCAGAAAGCGCACCATGTGATGCAGAAAGCGATTTGCCTCGATTTCGAAGACCAGGCCCTCGGCGCGGTCGCGCCAGCGGGCGTCGAGCACAGTGCAGTGGTGATTGTCAGTCTCAGGCGCCGTGCCGCGCACGGCAAAACCCCGGAAGCTGTGCTCCCCAAGGAGCGTCCCGGCCACCGCGTCGAGCACCGGACGATCGATGGGCTGCCGCACCTGCCATTCCCACGACCGGCGAAAAGGAGAGCTCGCCAGATCATCGGTGCCGATGTAGTAGCCATATCGCCGGGAGCGCGCGCTGAAGCGGGCATGAAATTCGGGCTTCATCTCGAACACCGATGCAACCCAGACATCGTCCGGGAGCACCGCATTGAGAGCCCGACGCAGCTCGCTGCCGTTCCATTTTTCCGGGACGCGAACCCCGACTGCCTGTCCCCGCGCGTGCACCCCGGCATCGGTCCGCCCCGAGCCCATCGCCGAAATGGGCGACTGGCACAACCGCTCGAGCGCGTCTTCCACCTCGCCCTGTACGGTGCGCGTGTTGAGCTGGCGCTGCCAGCCCGCGAACCGCGCGCCATCATAGTGCAGCACGAGCTGGAGTGTACGCGCTGACATCGCAGGAAATTAGCCCGGAGAAACATCAAGTCAAGCAACGCGGCAATCATGGAAACGATTGACACGGCTCAATCTACGCCTCTACATTCCGCCTCCGACCTACCCGCCCCCCCCGTTTCTCCCCGAATGCCTCCACGCACCCTCGCCTCGCTCGCGCACGCCCTTAGCGTTGCGCCTGACCTGGACGCGGCGCTCGTCGCCCTGGGGGAGGGTCTCGCGGAGCTCGATCGAACGGCGCAAATCGCGCTGCTGCATTACGATGCGCGTCGCGACATGATCCGGGATCGAGTCCAGCCGATTGATGGCCGGATCGACCGGTTGTCCGTCGAGACTACCTTCGACCATCTCCCGCAGTCCGTCCGCGGGTCGGTGACGACCGGGGGACAGTTCATCGACGTGCAGGAACAGCCGAGCGAGTTCGGGCGGATGTTCGGACTCCGGATGCTGCCGGAGGAAGCATTTCTGGCGCTTCGCGGGCTGCGCTTCGACGGCGGTCTCGTCGCCATCATCGTCATGTACGAAGCGAAGAAATTCTTCGGAACGCGCGCGACCGAGCGCGTCGCTCCCGCCGTCGCCCTGTTCGAGCTCGCCTACGCCAGATTCGCGGAACGGGAAGCCCGCGAGGAAGCGGTGCGGACGCTCGAGGATGTCACCCAGCGGGTGCACGAGGAGTACATCCGCAAGCTTGGCGCGATGGAGAAGGAGCTGTTTGAAACCAAGGAGCACGCGGCACGGGACGCAGGCGGCACCGTGGATGGCGAGCGCTTTCTGGCACTCGAGAAGGAACTGGCGAGATCCGCGGAGCAGCTCCGCAAGGCCACGCGCCGGGCAGACGCAGTCGAGCATCAGGCGGGCGCCGCCGTCGGACAGCTGGAGCAGGCGCACATCGAGCTGCACCGCCGGAGCGAGAATCTGCGCGCTAAAACGCGCACGCTCTATCTCATCGAGCGCGTCCTCTCGATCGACGCCGAAAACGATGATCCGCAGCAGCTCGTGGACGGCCTGCTCGCGCTCGTAGGCAACGACATGCAGGCGCAGCGGTGCTCGCTGATGCTGCGCGCCCCGGAACCGGGCGCACTGTTTCTGGCGGCGGCGCGTGGCGTTGCTCCCAACGTCCAGATGGGCGCGCGCTCCACCATCGGGAAGGGCGTGGCGGGACTCGTCGCCGCCAATCGCGAGCCGATACTCGTCGAGGATGTGACCGAGGCACACGGGCATCCACTGCTCAAGGATGCGTTCTTCACCGCGGGGTCGTTCATCAGCTTCCCGCTGGTCTATCACGACGAGCTGGTGGGAGTCGTGAATCTCACCAATCGCGCGCACGAGGGCGTCTTCCTCGAGGAAGACATCGAGCGCGTGAAGCTGCTCGGGCTCGTCATTTCTCTCGTGGCGTCGCACGCGCGGCTGCCCGAGCGTCTCATCGACTTGATCGGTGCCCGGTAACGCGCTGCAGGACGCGATTCGCCGACTGGCATTCGGCGAATCGCTTTCCTCGGAGGACATTACCGGCGCGTTCGACATCATCATGCGCGGCGAGGCCACCCCCGCGCAGGTCGGCGCGCTCCTCATGGCACTGCGCGTGAAAGGCGAAACGGCCGACGAAGTTGCCGGTGTGGCGCGCGCGCTGCGCTCGGCCATGGTGCTGCTCGAAGCGACGTCTCCGGACGAGCTGGTGGACACCTGCGGCACGGGCGGCGGCGCCGTGCCCACGTTCAACATCTCAACTGCCGCTGCGCTGCTGGCGGCCGGTGCGGGGGTGCGAATCGCCAAGCATGGCAACCGCTCATTCACCTCCCGGTGCGGGAGCGCGGACGTGCTGGAGGCGCTGGGCATCCCCATCGACGCGCCCCCGGAACGCATGCGGCGCACCCTGCAGGATGCAGGCATTGTCTTCATGTTCGCGCCGGCCATGCACCCGGCCATGAAGCATGTGGGTCCGGTTCGACGCGAGCTCGCGATTCCGACCGTCATGAACATCGTGGGCCCACTCGCGAATCCCGCCAGGGCCGGCCGGCAGCTCGTGGGGGTCTCGGAGATCCCTCGGCTCGCACTCCTCGCGAACGCGCTCGCGGTCCTCGGCACCACGCACGCGATGGTGGTCTATGGCGAGCCGGGCATGGACGAGGTCTCCCCGCTCGGGAAGACACGCGTGCTGGAGGTGCGGGGGGGGACCGTGAGTGAATGGAGCATTGATCCGGCACGTTTCGGCATTCGCGGTGTGACCGCCGCGGAGCTCGCGGGAAGCGAACCGGCCTCGAATGCAGAGACCATAAGGGATATCCTGTCGGGCGGCGGCACGCCGGGTGGAAGGGCATCGGTTGTACTCAACGCTGCGGCGGCCGTGTACCTGTCGGGGCTGGCGCGATCGTACGACGAGGGATTTGAAGTGGCATCCGCGGCGCTGGCGGCGGGGAAGGGCGCCGTAGCGCTCGAGCGACTCCGTACGGCGAGCGCCGCGTGACCGTGTCGCGTGGCGTGCGCCCTCTGCCCGATGTCGCGTTGCGTGCGCCCGACGGCCGTGCCCGCGGCGTTCGACCGAGCTGCTAGTAGCGGCGCAGCACTCCCACGACGATGCCCTGAATGCTGATATCGTCCTCGTGGATGTACATGGGACTCATGGTCTCGTTTGCAGGCTGCAACCGGATTCGTCCGTCCTTCTCGCGATAGAACTTTTTCACCGTCGCCGAATTGCCGCCCAGCATGGCAATCACCATCTCGCCGTTGTCGGCGCGCTGCCGTTCGTTGACGACGACAAAGTCGCCGTCCCGGATGTGCTCGTCGATCATGGAGTTTCCGCGCACGCGCAGGCAATAATGATTGCCGCCACGCCGAACGAATCCTTCGGGCACCGTGACCGTCTCATTCGCGGTCAGTTCCTGGATAGGCACGCCGGCAGCCACGGCGCCCAGCAGCGGGAGCTCGACCGCCCGCGAAATGGTGTCGGACGGAAGAATCTCGATCGCGCGACTCTCATTGTAGGAGCGCTTGATGTAGCCCTTCCGCTCGAGGTTGCTGAGGTGCTCGTGAACGGTGGCCAGCGAGTTATAGTTAAACTGCGAAGCGATCTCCTCGAAGCTGGGCGCGTAGCCATTGGCTTCGGCATATCCACTCAGAAAAGTCAGAATCTCGCGCTGGCGCTTGGTAAGCGGCATGGCTGGCTCCGTAGTAGTCACCTGCGACCGTCAAGTTTGTGATAAACCGAACAACCGCCGAATTGGACAATAGCCGAAGGATTCCCGAAGCGCAAGCAGTTTCTGGCTGGACCGCACCCGCCGGCATGCTCGGCACGCTGGTTGGGGAAGCGGGAACTCGCGTGAGCGCGTTGCAGCCCAGGTCAGGAGAGCTCGAGCGAGCGAGTGCGGCCTCCAGAGTGCCGCCCGCCTTCGCTGACGCCTTCGCGACGGATCGCGTCGCGGTCATCGCAGAGATCAAGCGGCGCTCCCCCTCGAAGGGAGCGCTCAATGCCTCGCTCGCCGCGGAAACTCAGGCGGGTCGCTTCGAGCTGGGAGGAGCACGCGCGGTTTCCGTGCTGACCGAGTCGTCGCGCTTTGGGGGCAGCCTCGATGACCTGCGTCATGCGAGGAGCGGCTGCACCCTGCCGCTGCTGCGCAAGGATTTCCTGATCGATCCGCTCCAG
>Ga0136611_10001165_pt1 | contig 18159 bp, 17 predicted proteins | sample AntDrymUQ2232306_2_FD_106645 | JGI IMG/M metagenome (GOLD analysis project Ga0136611, IMG submission 106645) | Polar desert sand microbial communities from Dry Valleys, Antarctica - metaG UQ223 (23.06) | ecosystem: Environmental > Terrestrial > Soil > Desert | place: Antarctica: Dry Valley...
GCGAGATCTACCACAAACAAAAGTCCGCGCTCAACGCCATTGGCGTGAGCGCGGACCATCAGAACAAGATCTTCAGCGAGAACTTCGAAAAGATTTTTGGTCGATCCCTCTAGAACGAGAAGCGGAAGCCGACCTGGCCGACGCGCTGCTCGGGCTGCTGGAAGTCGCCGGCATACGCGTTCGGCTGCATGAACGCGGCGCTGGTCTGGTTGTTGGTAATCGTGAACGCCGGATTCTTGGCGTTGAGCACGTTAAAGAGTTCACCAATCGCCTCGATGCGCGAGCGGCCGACCAGCGAGAAGCTCTTCGAGACGCGCAGGTTCATCTGCCTGCGCCACGCGCCACGGCTGCAGTTCCAGGTCTCGCAGTTGCCGATCTCCTTTGGCGCATTGCCAATCCCCCCGAACTCGTAGGCCTTGAGCGGCAGGTCGTTGTTCTCGCCATTGAGGTTGGCGTCAACACCCTGGATCGTCACCACCGGCAGCGGTGAACGGTAGAAGAAAGTCGGCGCCACCGAGAGGATCCTGACCGTCGAGCCCGACGACAATCAGGCGGGAGATCGAGGCGTTCGGCGATCGCACGCCGGTCAGCTCGCGCCAGAGGATGCGAAACGGCCACGTCAGCAGCGTCAGCATCACGATCACGATCGTGGCGAGCATCACGAATGCCGACGACACCAGCGCAAAGCCCGGTGCTCGCCGACCCGCTCGCCCAGGCGGAGAAAATCCAGGCATTTCTCGGCCTCGCGCTGGATACCGCGGGGATGGCGGCGGTCGCCGATCCCGCGTTGCACCGGAATCCGCGGGCCTGACCCCAAATTAGCGGTTCGCTAAATTTCGAGGCCTGACCCCAGCTTAGCGGTCCTTTTCCGGATTGGTCAGCGCGTCGTAGACAACGCGGCGCGAGATGTCCTCGTGATTGGCGGCGCCGGGGACTCCGCCGCGGCGCTGGATGATGCCAATCGCGATAATGTCGTTCGTCGGATCAATCCAGAACCAGGTGCCGCCGATCCCCCACCACCAGAAGCTGTTCTTGCCGACCTGCCGCTTCGCGCCGTCGGGATCGAGCACGACCGCGAAGTCATAGCCGAATCCCTGCGCCGGCGAGAACCGCGCCTGGCCGATACCGGAACCCGAGTTGAGCACCTGTTCGCTCAGCACGTTGGTGCGCATCATGTCGATGGTTGCTTTTTTCAGCAGCCGCTTGCCGTTGGGCTCGCCGCCATTGAGCACCATTTGCGCGAAGCGGAAATAGTCGCCGGCCGTCGAATACAAGCCACCGCCGCCCGAGGGGAGGCCGGGCATCTGCGAGATGCCCGGATCGGCGGGCTCCCCGACAAGTTCCGCCTTCCCCTTGTCATAGCTGTAGATCGTCGCCACGCGCGACCGCTTTTGCACGGGGACAAAAAACCCGGTGTCATCCATGCCGAGCGGCTCGAACAGCCGCGTGCGCAAGAACTCAGGGAATGCCTTGCCGGACAGTTTCTCGACCAGGTATCCCTGGATATCCACCGACACGCTGTAGACCCACCTGGTGCCCGGTTGATAGAGCAGCGGCAGCTGCGCCATCCGGTTGATGAACTCCTGCAACGACGGCGCGGCGAGCGGGTTCGCCGCTTGATACATCTTGTCCACCGGAGTCGCGCCAAACGCACCGTAGGTAAAGCCCGCGGTGTGCGACATTAACTCGCCCATCGTCGGCGGATGCGCCGGCGCCTCGAGGATCGGTGCGCCGTCTTTCTCGCCGGCGTAGACCTTCAGGTTCGCAAACTCAGGAATGTGCTTGGCGATCGGATCCGAAGGCTGCCACTTGCCTTCTTCATACAACATCATCAGCGCCACGCCGGCCACCGGCTTGGTCATCGAGTAAATGCGCGCGATCGTGTCGAGCCGCATCGGCGCGTTGGTCTCGAGACTTTGCACGCCATATGCCTTCTGTTGCACGACCTTGCCGTGGCGCGCCACCAGCGTAACGATGCCGGCGAGGTGTTTCTTATCGACCAGGTCCTGCATGCCCGCGTCCATCTTGTCGAGCGCGCCAGCGGCGAAGCCGACTGATTCGGGACTGGCGGTCGGCAGCGACTCGAGCGTTGCCGTCCGGGTTTGCGCGTACAGCGGCGCAGATGTCAGCAGCGCGACGACAACGACGTGCGCAAAACCATCGACGCGGATATTCATCACATCAACCCTTCGGTACCGGCTTGATCGCCGGGAAAATGGCGCCGTTACCGATCAGCTCTTTCACCAGGCCGGGAACCTTGGCGACGACCGCATTGGCCTGATCGATCAGTCCCGGCAACGCGGCGCGCATCTCGCGCGCCTGCATCATCTGCGTGTTGGTCGGCGTCGCCGTCGACGCCATGATCTGCCCCTTCGTCTGGCCGAAGCGCCCGCGCAGGTTTTCAGTGTTGCCGCCGAAGCCTCCTCCGCCACCCTGCTGACCGAGACCGAGGCGGCGCCGAACCGCGTCGAACTCCTTGACGACGTTATCGAGCTGCTGTTTCGCATTCGATGAGAGAGTCGCATCCTTCGTCTGCTGTTGCAGGATCTGCACCTGCGCGTAGGCGTTCTGCACCATCTCGGCGACGTCGTTGGCCTTGGCCTGCAGCTCGTGAAGGTCCTTCGCGGTGTCGAACCAGATGCGGCGATCGGCGTCGGTAATCGTGATCTCCGGATCGCCTTTCACCACCACGTCGATAGTCTGCGCGTCGCGGCCGTTGACGTTCAACGTGGCCTTGTAGGTCCCGGGCAGCACGTACGGCCCGTTATTGCCGCCCCCGCCAAAACCACCGCCACCACCGCCGCCGGCCGCGGCCGCGGGCGCTCCCGGTGCGGGAGGGAGCGGGCGCAGCGGCTGCAGGCGCAGATCCCACTTGACGATGTTGAGCCCGGCCTTGTTGCGATCGCGCAGGTCGTTGCCTGCTCCGCTCGGTGCGGTACCTGTCAACTGACGCACCACCGTGCCACTGGCGTCCTTGATCGTCACCTTGACGTCCTTCGCGTCGGCCTTCAATCGATACGCGATCGTCGCGCCCGGCGCGGGGTTCATTCCAAGGAACAGGCGGTCGCCCTCGAAGCCTTTCATCTGGTCGTTCGCCTGGTTCATGATCGTCGCCGGTTCGCTGTTGAACATGAACGTGTCGGCGGTTTCGGACTTGCCCCACTCCTGGATCGGCGTCGGATCATCGAGGATCCAGATGCCGCGCGAATGGGTCGCAAGAATCAGGTCGTTGTCGCGGGGATGCTGCTTGATCTCGTAGATCGGCATCGTGGGCAGGTTCGCCTTGATCCGCGTCCACTGCGCGCCCTTGTTCCAGCTCACCCACAGCCCGGTCTCGGTGCCGAGGTACAGGATGTTGGGATCCTTTCGATCCTCGGCAAGACCGCGCGCAACTTCGCCCTTGGGCAGGTTGCTGACGATGGATCGCCAGGTGGCGCCGAAGTCCGTGGTCGTGAACACGTAGGTGTTGAAGTCGCCGCCGCGGTGGCCATCGAAGGCGACATACGCGGTGCCGGCCTGCGCGCGAGACGGCAGCACGTCCGCGACGTAGGTGAACTTGGGCACGCCGGAAATCTTCGCCGACACATTGGTCCACGTCTTGCCCGAATCCTGCGTCACGCTGACGATGCCGTCGTCGCTGCCGATCCAGACCACGCCCTGCTTGGCCGCCGACTCCTCGAGCGACACGATGTTGCCGAACGATCCGACGCCGTCGTGCTTGGCGAGCCTGATGTCCTTGCCGGGTACGCCCATGATCGAGAGCGCTTCGCGATCGGTGTTGGTAGTCAGGTCGGGGCTGATCGGCTGATACGAGCGGCCGCGATCCGAAGACTTCAGAACCATGTTGGCGCCAATGTAAATCGTCGCCGGATCGAACGGCGACAACTGCATCGCCGTGTCCCAGTTGAATCGATACACACCGGTCGTGTCGCCCGGCTTCAGCTCGGCGGGCTCCGGACGCACCGTGGTGCGCTCGTTGGTCCGCCGATCGATGCGGCTCATGCGGCCGTCCTGCGATTCCGCATAGACGATGCGCGAGTCGGTCGGATCCATCAGCGGCTGGAAACCGTCGCCGCCGTTGACGACATACCAGTCGTCGTTGATGACGCCGCTGTTGGTGCGCACCGCGCTCGGCCCGCACCAGGTGTTGTTGTCCTGCAGGCCGGTGCAGACGTGATACGGCGTCTGCATGTCGAACTCGACGTGATACGACTGCGCGCCGAGCAGGTTCGGGAGCCACGCCCAGGTGCGCGAGCGGTCCTGGGAAATGCTGACGCCGCCGTCGTTGCCGATGATGATGTGCCGCGGATCGCGCGGGTTGATCCACATCGCGTGATGATCGACGTGGATGCGCTCCGCGCCGTCGCCGCGAAACGTCCGCCCGGCGTCATCCGAGACGTGCAGCGACACGCCGAGCACGTAGATGCGTGAATCCGTCTGCGGATCAATCCGGATCTGGCTGAAGTACATCGGCCGGGGATTGGTATCGCTCAACTTGCGCCAGCCGGCGCCCGCATCGTCGGTTCGATAAACGCCGCTCTCGCTCGCGTGCTCGACGGTGGCGTAGAGCACGTTGGGATTGGCGCGGTAGATCGCCAGGCCGATGCGGCCCTTGTGGCCCGATGGCAGCCCGGTCTCGGTCCTCGCCCACGTCTGGCCCGCATCGGTGGACTTCCAGATCCCGCTTCCGGGGCCGCCGCCGTTCATGCCCCATTGCTGCCGTCGGCGCTGGTAGGTCGCCGCATACAGCGTTTTGTTGTTCTGCGGGTCGATCACCAGATCGGTAGCGCCGGTGTCGTCGTCCACGTGAAGCGCGCGGGTCCACGTCAGCCCGCCGTCCGCGGTCTTGTAAACGCCACGTTCACCGCCGGCTCCCCAGAGGTTGCCCGGGGAGGCAACGTAGACAACGTTGAAATCGACGGGATCGACGATGATGCGGGCGACCTGCTTGCTGTCGCGCAGGCCCATGTTCTTCCACGTCCGGCCGCCATCCGCGGACTTATAAACACCATCACCCCACGACGAGCTCTGGCGGTTGTTCGCTTCGCCCGTACCGGCCCAGACGAGGTTGGCATCCGTTGGCGCGATCGCGACCGCACCGACCGACCCGGTCCCCTCGTTGTCGAACACCGACGTGAAGGTGGTGCCGGCATTCGTGGTCTTGTAGATGCCCGCGGTGGCCATCGCCACATAGAACGTCGTCGGATCGCTCTCGAGCACCGCAAGGTCATCGACGCGCCCAGACGGCGTGGCCGGACCAATCGGCCGGAACCACAGGCGATCCAGCGGACCGGTGCCGGACGACTTCTCGGTGAAGACCGGCGTAGGCGGTGCGGGCGCCTGAGCGGCGAGAGCCATGGTTGCGAGCGTGAGAAGGAGAACTGTCGAAACGATCCGTTTCATGTTTTTGCCCCATCCCCGATCCCTGATCCCTGATCCCTGATCCCTGATCCCTACTTCTGCGTAAGTTCGTCGTAGGCGACGCCGAGCACGAAGCCGATCGTGAGGCGCGCGTTCGGCGAGACGTTGTCTTCGAATCCCTTGAGTGCTGCCAGCTTTTGAATCTCTTCCTTCGACTGCCCGGCTTTCACACCGGCCCGGACGTGATCGAGCACAGCGGTCAGGTAGTTACGGAAGTGCAGCACATCGGCGCGCGTGTTCTTCACGACGTTGTCCTTGGCGTGCCCGGCGACGAAAATCGTGTCGGCCGAACCGCGCTTCGAGACCGTCTCGAGAATTGTGATCCAGTTGTCGATGCGGGCGCCGTGGGCGCGATCGATGTTGGGATGGGCGCGGTTGAACAGCAGGTCGCCCATGTGCATGACGTTGGCCTGCTGGAAGTGATAGACCACGTCGCCGCCGGTATGGCCCGGCCCGAAGTAGCGCCCCTCGACGGTTTCGTTGCCGAACTTCTCCGTCCACGTGTCGGTGAACGTCGCGGTCGCGTAGGCCTGCTGGTCGACCGCCTTGGCTTCCTCGGTGACTTTCTTGTGAGAAGCCAAGCAGTTGGCGTGCGCAACAATCTTGCTGACGGCGAACGCCTTGTTTCCACCGGTGTGATCACCGTGGTGATGGGTATTGAGAAGCATGGCCACGCCCTTGGGGGCGCGCTCCTTCAGGCCGGCAGCGCAGATCGCGGCCGTGTTCATGAACTGGCTGTCGACGGCGATCGCGCCGTCGGCGTTCACCAGGTAGCCGATAGTGCCGCCAGTGCCGATGAACATGCCGACGCCGCGACGCAACTCCTCGAACCGCGTCACCGGCGAAGCCGCGGGTTGTTGCCCTGCCTGCGCACCGTAGCCCTCGGCGGAGGTGCGAGCCCAGCCGACATTTCGTGACAAAACCACGCCGGCTGCGCCGGCGGTGGATGAAGATATGAACTGCCTGCGATTCATGGAGTCCTCCAGACCGCGAGATTCTACTACCTCGGACCGTCGATTCGGCGCGGTCGTACGCCGTTGCGCTTCGCGCTATGGCGGACAAGTCGACTGGCTGTTCGCGATCGCCATCGCGCTCGCGGTCATCGTCGCGCTCGTCGGCATCGACTTCAAGATTGGCGCCGCGTCGATACGCGCCCACGGGCCGGTTCGCGTCCTGCTCGTCGCGATCATCCTGTTCGCAATCCGGTGGCGAATCGGGATCGGGTCGGTGCCGGCGTGGCTGACGCGCATCACACTGCTGACCTTGATCTGCGGCAGCGTGTTGACCTGGTTTCGCTTCCTGCTGTCCACCATCGGCGGCGCCGATTCGTACGGCTATGTCAGCGCGAGCCACATGCTCGCGAGTGGACGCCTGATCGATCCCGCTCCGATTGCCGAGTGGTTGACGGCGCCGAACCGGCTGGCGATCGCATCGCCGCTTGGTTGGGCTCCGGCGCCGGATGGGGCCGGCATCGCACCAACCTTCCCCATCGGCGCGTCGGCGCTGATGGCGTTGTTCACGCTGGCCGGCGGCCAGCAGGCGGTGTTTTTCGTGGCGCCGATGATGGCGCTGCTGGCGCTCGCGCTCGTCTATCGCGCGACGCGCAATTGGTTTGACGAAGAGGCAGCGTTGCTCGCGGTTGCGATCCTGGCGTGGAATCCGGTATTCATCACGTACGCGAAGCAACCGATGAGCGATGTGCCCGCCACGGCGTGGGTCACGCTCGCCATCGTGCTCGCGATTCAACGCGGCGCCTTGAGTGCTTTCGGCGCGGGCCTGGCGGCCGGGGCCGCGGTGATCACACGACCGGCGCTGTTGATCGCCGCCGCCACGATTCCCTTCGTCTCGTTGCGCGGCCAGGCTCGATACCAGCGGTTCGTGCTGAGCGGGCTGGGAGCGGCGATCGGTGTGGGGGTTCAGATGGCCATCCAGGCGAAGCTGTTTGGATCGCCGTTGGTCACCGGTTACGGATCCGCGGAGGGGGCGTTCTCCTGGGCGCACGTGCCGGTCAACCTGATGATCTTCGCCAAACAGATCTGGCTGGCGTTCGGACCGATCTGGCTGATTGGAACCGTGACTGGCCTGGTCATCAGCCGGCCGGATCTTAGGTGGCGGCTGCTGACGGTATTCGCCGCGGTGACGCTGCCGTACTTGTTCTGGCTCCCGTTCGATCACTGGGAGACCTTGCGGTTCCTGCTGCCGGGCGTCGCGATCCTGTCCGCGGTGATCGGCGCAAGCTTCATGACGCTGGCGCGGCGGATGCGGGTCCGCCCGATGGCGGCCATCGTGCCCGCGTTGCTCGCCGTCATGCTCTTCGGCCGCAGCGAATGGTTGCTGCGCGACTCCAGCCAGTGGGTGATCCAGTCGCTCGAGGCGCGCTATCCGCTCGCCGGCGAATGGGTCAACGTCAACACGCCACTGAACAGCGTCATGATGGCGAACCAGCACAGTGGATCGTTACGGTGGTATGGCAAGCGCCAGACCATCAGGTGGGACTTCGTCGAGCCCCGGCGGCTCGCCGCTACCGTCAGCGAGCTCCAATCGCACGGCGCCGTCGTCTACGTCGCGCTTGAGGGCGATGAGGTAGCGATGTTCGAGGAGCGCTTCAAGGACGTCATCGATCAATTACAGGTCGATCACGTCGGCCGTATCCGCAACATCAGCTTTCGGCGGCTGAAATTACGGTATGAAAAGGAACCTGCCACATTTTTACGAGAACCGAAATTACGCAAACCGTAAAAATGTAGCAGGTTCCTATTTACCGAAAAGGTAATCGAGCGCAAGGTTGGTCATCACCCGCACACCGACCGGCAAGGCCGACTCGTCTGCGAAGAACAACGGCGAGTGGTTGATCGCGACCTTGCTGAGGTCCTGATCCTTTGGCGTCACGCCCAGGAAAAAGAACAGCCCGGGCACTTTCTGCTGAAAGAACGAGAAATCTTCCGCGGTGCCGGTGAGCGGACCAAGCCGCACGTTATCCACCCCTACCACGCGCCGTAACGTTGGCAGCATGCGCTGGGTCAGCGCTTCATCATTACGCGTGACCGGATAGCCCAGCGTCAACGTCAGCGTCGCCGTGGCGCCCGCGCTTTCGGCGATGTGCTTCGCGGTGGCCTCGACGCGGCGCTGGATGTCCTTGCGCACGCCCTCATCGAACGCGCGAATCGTGCCCTCGAGCTCGATCTCGTCCGGGATGATGTTGGCGCGATTGCCGCCGGTGAAGCGGCCGATCGTCACCACCGCGGGCGCTTCGGTGATGTTCACCTGGCGGCTGATGATGGTCTGCAGGCCCATCACGATCTGCGATCCGACGACGATCGGATCGATGCCGCCCCAGGGAATGGCGCCGTGGGTCTGGCGGCCCTTCACCTTGATCGTGAACGAGTCGGTGCTCGCCATCAACGGACCCGGGCGATACACGATCTCCCCGGCTCGAAACGGAAACACGTGAAGGCCGAACACCGCGTCGACCTTCGGGTTCTCGAGCACGTTCTCTTTCACCATCTGCTCGGCACCGCCGGTCTCGCCGGGCGGCGGGCCTTCCTCGGCGGGTTGAAAAATCACCTTCACGGTGCCCGGCAATCGATCCTTCATGCGCGCCAGCGCCGTGGCCGTGCCGAGCAGGATCGCCATGTGATTGTCGTGACCGCAGGCGTGCATCACGCCGACTTCCTGGCCATTCCACATTGCTTTCGCAGTCGACTTGAACGGCACATCGGCCTGCTCGGTGACCGGCAAGCCGTCCATGTCGGATCGCAGGGCGACCACCGGGCCCGGCCTGCCGCCGCGCAGCACGCCGACCACGCCCGTGGTTGCGACACCGGTCGTGACCTCGAAGCCGAGCTTCCGCAATTCGTCCGCGATGATCTTCGCGGTTCTCGTCTCGCGGTTGCCGAGTTCCGGGTTCTTGTGGAAATCCCGCCGCCACGCGACCACCTGCGGGTTGATCTCGGCCGACACCTTCTCGACATCGGCAGCTAACGGATTCGCCTCCGGCGCCGTCTGAGCAAGCAACGGGCCCGCGGACAGGACCGCGGCCAACGTGATGAGCAAAGTGATGATTTGCATGGTTCCCGGGATTCTACTCTCATGACCGACCTTCGCCTCGGCCTACGGCTCTGCTTTCGTCATCCGCTATTGTCACTGGCGGCGATCGCGCGTGATGACGCGGTTCATGGCCTCGATGCTGTTCGACGTCGCGCTGCGCGATTAGATCACTATTGAATCTTGCGGCCGATCCACGTGAACGGGCCGCCGGGCGTGGTGGTGAGCCCCTTGCCGGCGTATTTCTGGCTGACCTTCCAGACGAAGTCCATCTCGGTCATGATCGCGCTCAGCGCCATGCGCGACTCGACGATCAGCAGTATCGATCCGTAGAGCATATAGAGGGTTCCGACTACCCCGAGCAGCACCGCGATCCACGTGAAGCTTCGCGCCGCCGCGGAGAAGATCGCAATCGCCACCGTCGAAGCCACGAAGATCCCCAACGCCGTGTAGTAGGCGGCCATCGCCCGCTGAATCAGCCGCGCGCGCGAGGTCTGGCGATCGAGCTGCGTGAAGATCAGCACCCGGCGCTCTTCATACATCTCGTCTTTTTCAGGGTGCGCGGCCAGCTCCTGGAACCGCTCCGACAGGGTGCGCGTGCGATCGATCACGCGCCCGAGCCGCGTGCTGGTAGAAAAAATCAGTGCGCCACAGGCCGAGATCAGCACCGCCGGCGTGATCATCGCCGTCAGGATCGCCAGCGCGTTCTGCGGCGAATCAAGGCGCGTCAACCAGTCCATGCAGGGACAGTGTACTGCCGGGGGCTGCTTCTTGTCGGGGGGGTGCCCGGGTCGGGAAATGACGCTTGTCGGGAAGTGATTTTTGTCGGGATTACGGAATCAAAACGATCTTCCCTTTGGCGCCGGGCTCCATTACTTGCTGGTGGGCCTTTGCCGCATCCCCTAATGGCATCTCCGTGCCCACGACAGGATTGAGCGCGCCACTCTCCAGGCCCGCTATGATCGCAGCGTGTGCGCGGCGGATTTCATCCGGCGGGATTCCCCACAACGCGAGTCCGAAGACCGACACATCCTTCGTCATGATCTTGCGTGGATCGATCTCGACGCGGCCGCGATTGCCGATCACGACGACGCGTCCGCCCGGTGCGACGATGGTGAGGTCGCGATCCAGATTGACGTTCGCGAGCATCTCCAGGATCACGTCGGGCCCGCCGCCTCCAGTCAGCGCGGTAATTTGATCGAGATAGCCGGGCGTCTTGTGATTCGTCGCATGCCGGGCGCCTTGCGCCTTCACGACCGCAACCCCTTCTTCCGAACCTGCTGTGCCGATGACGGTCGCGCCGGCAGCCACCGCAAATTGCGTCGCTGCAACTCCAACGCCGCCGCTGGCACCGTGGATCAATACCGTGTCACCGGCACGCGTATTCGCGCGGCCAAACAATGCGCGCCACGCCGTTACGTACGGAACGAACAGACCAGCGCCTTGCGTGAACGAAATACGGTCGGGAAGAGGATGGACTTGCTCGGGCGTACAGACGGCGAATTGCGCATACGCACCATGGGCTTTGCCCAACGTCGTGCCGCTGACGTAGACACGATCGCCGGCCTTCAGGCGTGTGATGCCGTCGCCAACCTGATCGACCACGCCGGCCGCATCGGCGCCTGGCGTGTATGGCAGGTTCGGCTTGATCGCGTATGCGCCCGATCGCATGTAGGTGTCGTAGGGATTGACGCCAACGGCGTGGATGCGGACGCGAACGTGTCCGGCACCGGCGTGTGGATCGGGAACGTCTTCTAGTTTGAGAACATCGGGACCGCCGAACTCACGCGCGAGGATGGCCTGCATGCAGGCATTTTCCCGTCAAGCGGTGCCTCCCGACAAGCAGTACTTCGCGACAAGTTTCACTTCCCGACCCGCCTTCGCGAAGGCGCTACGGCGAGGCAGGCTAATCACTTCCCGGCAGATCACTTACGAGCAAGTTCTTCGTCGATGATCGCCTTGAAGTTCTCGAATGGCACGGCGCCGATTAATGGGCGGCCGTTGATGTAGAGCGTCGGCGTCGAGTTCACGCCCATCCTCTCGCCGAGCTCCTTGCCGCCGCGGACGGTCGCCGCATACTTGCCGGAATCGAGACACTGATCAAACGCCCCGCCGTCGAGGCCAATCGCCCGCGCGGTTTGCTTGAGTACCGGCACCTGCAGCGTGCGCTGGTTCGCGAACATCGCATCGTGCATCTCCCAATACTTCTTCTGCTCGCCGGCACAATGCCCCGCCTCCGACGCCTTGGGCGCTTCGGGGTGGTTCGGCAGCGGGAAATCCTTGAATACGATGTTGACCTTGTCGCCGTAGGTCTCGCGCACCTTCGCAAGCGTCGGGTTGACGCGCGCGCAGAACGGGCACTGGTAATCGGAGAACTCGACAATCGTGATCGGCGCGTCGGCCGGACCGCGCACGGGATCACCCGCGGACCTCGGCACGGTGTAGCGCGGCGCCTCAAGCATCACCCTCACCGCGCCGGCATTCTTCGTCCGCAGCTCCTCCACCAGCATCGCGCGCGCCTGCTGTTCGCGGCGCGCGTCGAGGAACGGCTGGATCTCGCCGCGCAGCTGCTCGAGCGTGCGCCCCGGCAGGCGCTCCTTGTTCTGCTCGTAGAACTGCGCGATGTCCGCTTCCGAGATCGCCGGCAGGCGCTTCACCGAATCCGCGGCGAGAAAGGCTTCCGTCGTCTGGCCCGCGGCCTTGGCCGCGTTCTCGATCAAGCGATCGCCGACCAGCTGCTCGAGCATGTTGCGGCGGTTCTGGTACATCGCCTGGACGACGCGCGCGCGCTCCGCAGCGTCGAACGCTTCCCACTTGGCGTCAACGTCCTTGAGGGTAATCGGCTGGCCGCCTACCTCGGCCACCACCTGATCGGGATTCGCCGATAGCGGCTGTGATTGCGCGGCGGCCGTCGGTTCATCCGCGCAGGCACTGGAAAATATCCCTGCCGACACCAGCAGCGCCGCCGCCCAGACCTGGAATTGACCCTTCATTCAGTGAGCTTATCACCCGGCGCCACGCCACTCAGGACGCGCGGCCGGTAGCCCGCGCACCGTAAGACGGGCAATGGCGGGTACTTACGGTATTCGGGATTCGTCACTGACAGCCCGCACATGTAGAACGTCGAGCGCTCGCTCTTTACGATTCGGCAGTGCTGACAGTCGGCACAGAGCCCGATGGCGCGATCAGTCACGTCGCGCCAAGGGTACAACCTTTGCTAAAGTTGGAGTGTCATGCTCAGGATGCCCACTATCGTTGTCGCTATCGCCGCGCTTGCCGGCAGCCTGGTCGTGGCCGCGCAGGACCAGCCGATCTTCAAGTCGAACGTCCGCACCGTCCCGATTTACGCGACCGTGGTTGATCCCAGCGGCCGCCTGGTCCCGGACCTGGAGCAGGCCGATTTCCAGATCTTCGACAACGGCAAGCCCGCCGACGTGACGTTGTTCTCGAACGAGTCGCAGCCGTTCACCGCGGTGGTCATGCTCGACACGAGCGCGAGCATGACCGCGAACCTGAAGCTGCTCAACCGCGCCGCCGAACAGTTCCTGCTGCGCCTGCTGCCGGTCGACAGGGCGCAGGTCGGCGCCTTCAACGACAAGATCCAGTTGAGCGGCACGTTCACCAACAATCGCGACGAGCTGATTGGCGCGCTGAACGATCTGTATTTCGGCAACCCGACGCGGTTGAACGACGGCATCGCCGCCGGCCTCGACGCGCTGCAGGGGATCGACGGACGCCGCGTGGTGCTGGTGTTCACCGATGGGGAAGACACCTCGAGCAAGACCGGCTTCAAGACCGTCCTCGAACAAGCCCGCGACGAAGAGGTGATGGTGTATTCGATCGGGCTGGAGTCCGAATTCTTCAACGGCATGCGGATCGTCAAGACGCGGCCGTCGCGCGACCTCCGCAAGATCGCGGACGAAACCGGTGGCGGCTATTTTGAGTTGCTGAAGACGGCCGATCTCGCGCCGACGTTCTCGCGCGTCGCCCAGGAGCTGCGCAGCCAGTACCTGATCGGGTTTGCACCCGCCGCGCTCGACGGCAAAGTGCACAAGCTCGAAGTGAAGGTGACGAGGCCGGGGATGACCGTGCGGGCGCGTAGGAGTTATCTCGCCGCGCCCGATAAGCCGAGTAACTAGTTGACTATTATGCGAAGGTGACGGCGAGAATCGTGACGATGAGCAAAACGCCCGTCACGAGTTCGATGGTGCTCGAGAAGTTCAATTCGTAGATCCGAAACATGTGAAGCCTCCGTAAGTTGTTACGGGAGGCTTACTTCAATAGTTCCAGCAGAGAATTCCAGTCGGTTTTGCGGAGCAAATCCGCGATCAACACCTCGTTGCCGCGAAAGCGCACGACCAATGACGAAACCGCTGCCGCGTCGCCAGGGGGTGTCGCCTCGGCGATGAGCTCGTAGATCGTCGAATCCGAGCGCTTCGTTATCGCCGGTCTCGCTACTCGTCCCAGGTAGACAAACGTTTCGCCCTCGCAGTATCGATCGACCCCGGTCCCCTCTTCTTTGAAGGTATTCGACGCAAGGGTGACGACGTCGACCGCGCCGGCGACGAGGCTGCGGAGCTGCACCGACGGATTCGGCATGGTGCCGGACGACAGGGTGTAGTGGTAGGACGGTTGATTGAAGCCAACCTCGATTGCGACGTGGGAGTCCGCGTCGATCTTCGCGCCCGCCACGCCTTCATCGGTGAGCGTCACGCCGTCCACTTCCTGCGACTTGCCCGTGCGCTTCGCCTCCGAGATGGCGCGCTCGTACTGGGCCTCGGCGCGGCGCTGCGCCGATTCGATGCTCTCCTGAATCTGCGCCATCGCGCGCTCGGCTCGCAGCTGGTTCAGGTTGTTGAGCGGATTGGCCAGCACTTCAATCAGCAGGCTGCCGGGTTCGGGCGGCCGCACCATCCACAGAGGCTCGGTTTTGCCGTCAGCCGGAACCACTCCCGCTTGATCGGTCGCGGGAAACGGCAATGCCGGCGCCATCGCCGCGCGAACCGCCCTCATCACGATGCCGGTGGTCTGCTGCGCAGTCGCTGCCAACGGCGCAACCACGAGCAGCCACGCAGCCAAGTACCCGGGCACCCAAGCACCTTTCATTTCGTGACCGTCCAGAACTCTTCCAGCAGGTTACCGGCAACCGCCGCTCGATACGCGCCGGTCGAGCGGATGTCATCAATCGGAGCGATCTCCGCGAGCAGGGCCGCCCGCGCCTCGGCGATGGCACCGCCGCGCGATAACACGGCCGCGGCCTGCTTCGCGAGCACCACGGTTGGCGCAACCGAGCCGATCGCGATGCGCACGTCCTTTCCCCGAACCGCAGCCATCATGATCTTCGAAATTGCCTGGGCCCGCCGTGTGCCGACCTTGCGCCACCACTGCCGGCCGTCGATACGCGGAATCTCGATCGCCGTGATCAACTCCTCGGGCTTGCGAACGCTGGTTCGATAGCCGGTGTAGAACGCGTCGAACGGCACCGTGCGAGTGCCGGCGTGACTGCGCAACACGACTCGAGCGCCCGCGGCGGCGAGCACCGGCAGCGTGTCTCCCGCGGGGGACGCATTGGCGACGTTGCCGCCGAGAGTGCCGCGATTCTGAATCTGCGCGCCCCCCACTTCGCCCGCGGCCGCGGCCAGCATCGGCACGCGTTTCTGGACCAGCTTCGACGCGATGATCTCCGCGTAGGTGGTGGTCGCGCCGATGCGAAGCACGTCGCGATCGACACTGATGCCGTGCAGCTCCTTCAACCTCCAGAGGTCGATAAATCTCTTGTGCGGCATCGTCCCGAAGTGCAGCCCGACGTAGACGTCCGTGCAACCGGCGATCGGCGTCAGCGTCGGGTCACTGGTCAGCAACGACAACGCCGCTGTCAGCGAGCGCGGCCGCACCAGCGACATCTTCTCAAAGATGGCGGGCACGGCTCGACTTCCTGCGAGGGGTTTTCAACGCCGACTCAACCGAGCGGAAAATCGCCGGATAGCCGGTGCAGCGGCACAGGTTACCCGCGAGCGCCACCTTGATCTCGGCGAGCGAGGCCCCGGTCTTCAGTGGCGTCGCCGCGAGGATCATTCCAGGCGTGCAGATGCCACACTGCGCGCCGCCGTGCACGACGAACGCATTCTGCAGCGCCTTGCCGGTGCGCGTGGCGGTGGCGCCCTCGATGGTGATCACGCGACAGCCTTCGGCGTGCGCGACCGGGACGATGCACGCATCAACGGCGACGCCGTCGATCAGCACCGTGCAGGCGCCGCACTCGCCTTCGCCGCAGCCCTCTTTCGTCCCGGTCAGGCCGCAGTCTTCGCGCAGCACGTCGAGCAGGCGCTTCATCGGGTGTGCCTTGACGTTCCGCGTCTTGCCGTTCACGGTCAGCTTCATATCCGAGGAGCCTTCATCACTCGTTCGGGAGTGGCAGGAATGCTTCGAAGATCGAATCCACAGTTTCGCAGCGCATTGATCACGGCGGGCGCGGGGCCGTCGATCGGCATTTCGCCGACGCCCTTCGCTCCGAAGGGACCGTGTCGGTACGGGCTCTCGAGGATCCCGATATCCATCGGTGCGGCGTCCTGCGGGGTCGGGATGATGTAGTTGGTGAGCGTGGCATTCGCCATCCGGCCGTCCTTCATCACCACTTCTTCGGTGAGGGCGTAGCCGAGGCCCTGCGCGGTGCCGCCTTCGATCTGCCCAATCGCCATCATCGGGTGGATCGCCTTGCCGATCTCCGCGACCGCCGTGACCTTGATCGGCGTCACTTCGAAGGTCACCGGATCGACCTCCAGTTCCACCACGTTGCAGCCCCATGCGTAGCTGCCGTAGGCATCACCGGCGTAGGAGTTGTCGTCCCAGAGCAGCCCGGGGGGCGGCTCGTATTCCTCGGTCACGGTGAACGGACCGTGCTTCTTGAAATACTGCGCCGGCGTCAGCTTGCCGATCCGCGTGCGCATGCCGCGCGCGCATCGCTCGAGGAGCTTGCCGACGATCATGCAGGTGCGTGACGCGACCGTCGGACCGCTGTCGGGCACAAACGCGGTGTCGGCGTCGTTCACGTCGATCGAATCGTAGGGCACGCCCAGCGCATCCGCCACGATCTGCGCATGCATGGTCCGGGTGCCCTGACCGATCTCCGTACTTGCCACCAGGATGCGCGCGCCGCGCGCGGTCAGCTCGAGCGCAGCCTTCGAGGCGAGCCTCACCTCCCCGCCGCCGGTAAAGCCCGAACCGTGCAGGAACAGCGAGAGGCCGATGCCGCGATTGCTGCCCGCCCACTGCTTGCGCTTCTTGTGAAACTGCGATCGCTTGACGGCGGCGCGCAGCACCGGCAGCGCGCTGGTGTCGTTGCCGAGTTTCTGGCCGGTGGCCGTCGAATCACCGGGTCTAAGCGCGTTGATCTCGCGCATCCGCACCGGATCGATGCGTAGCTGGCCGGCGATGCGATCGATGTGCGCTTCGACCGCGAACTGCGTCTGCGGCGCGCCGAAGCCGCGAAAGGCGCAGTTCGGCGGCGTGTGCGTCATCATCGCGCGCCCGCGGATGCGAACGTGATCGCATCGATACGGTCCTGCGGCATGAATCACGCCGCGCGACAGCACCACCGCGCTCAACGTCGCGTAGGCGCCGCCGTCCATCAGCACCTCGATGTCCATGGCGGTAATGCGTCCGTCCCTGGTCAGCCCTGTGCGATGGCGCACGATCGAGGGATGCCGCTTGGTGGTCGCCAGCAGATCCTCGACCCGGTCGTAGATCATCTTCACGGGACGGCCGGACTTGAGCGCGAGGATCGCGGCGTGACACGCAAGGATCGACGGGTATTCTTCCTTACCGCCGAACCCGCCGCCGGTTTCCGCCTGCACGACCCGGACGCGATCGGGCGGCAGCTTCAGCAGCACGACCAGCGCCTTGTGCACGTAATAGGGACACTGCAGCGAGCCGTAGACGGTCATCTGGCCGTCGCCGGGTACCGCGATCACGCCATTGGTTTCTATATAGAGCTGCTCTTGATGAGCGGTACGATATTCCCCGCCGACCACGAAATCCGCATTCCGAAATCCCAGATCGATATCGCCCTTGTCGATTGAAATCTTTTTGAAGCACAGGTCGGACAGTTCGACGTCGTAGTTCGGTGTGCTGGTCTGGTAGTCGATCGTCACGCGCTTGTGAATATCGATCAGCGCGTGCTTGTGCGCGTGCCCGATCAAGAGGATCGGCTCGGCGACGTGGCGAACGTGGTCGACCGCCAGGCACGGCTGATCGGGATCGATCAAGGCGACATAGTTGGGCCCGAGAATGTCGCGGTGATCAGCGACCGTGAACTCCGGCGGCAAATCGACGCGCCGCCCGATGATTCGTGCGCTCGGTACGGTAGAGCGGATCGTCGCTCCGTAGATCATCCCTGGAAACGTCAGGTCGTCGATGTACTTGGCGGCGCCGGTGACCTTGGCGTCACCGTCCTTGCGACGAACATTGGAGCCGACCGCGCGAGCCACAACGGCACTCTAACATTCGTCCGCCATTCTGCGCTTCTGTGCCTTCTGTGGCGTGCCTTCTGTGGCCCTAGCCCCCAGCCATCGAGGGAATCACCTCGACCACATCCCCGTCGTTCACGACGCGGGCGTCGACGCCATGCAGCAGGATTTCGTCGTTGATAGCGATGTTGTAAAGCGGATCGTCGAGCTCCTTCGCGATGCCGGGCAC
>Ga0136611_10001166_pt1 | contig 18156 bp, 13 predicted proteins | sample AntDrymUQ2232306_2_FD_106645 | JGI IMG/M metagenome (GOLD analysis project Ga0136611, IMG submission 106645) | Polar desert sand microbial communities from Dry Valleys, Antarctica - metaG UQ223 (23.06) | ecosystem: Environmental > Terrestrial > Soil > Desert | place: Antarctica: Dry Valley...
GCTGCCGTCCTGGGGGTCGCTGTCTTGAGCGAGGCAGCTTTACTGCGCGAGCGCGGCATCAGCGCACCCATCCTCGTGCTGGGCTACACCCCTGCCTGGCAGGCGCGCGACGTCGCGCGCCTGGACGTGGCCGTGTCGCTCTTCTCTCATGACGTCGCCCAGGCGCTTTCACGCGCGTCACGCGCACTTGAGTGCCCGCCAGCGCGCGTGCACATAAAGGTAGACACAGGGATGCACCGCCTCGGCCTTTCGCCGGAAGACGTGATCCCGTTTGCCCGACAGGTCGCGTCCCTACCTGGTCTGGTTATAGAGGGACTGTTCACGCACTTCGCCTCGGCGGATGATTCCGACCCGCGTTTTTCGATTCTCCAGCTTGCGCGCTTTCAACGACTGCTCGAGAACTGGGACGCTGCAGGGCTGCCTCGCCCGCGCTACGTACACGCTGCAAACAGTGCCGCTGCGCTCCGGCTGCCGGAATCACGCTTTGATCTCATACGCGCTGGGATCGCGCTCTACGGTATGCACCCCAGTGCAGACGTGCCGTGCCCACCCGACTTCCGTCCGGCGCTGGCGTTGAAGACGCAGCTAGCGCAAGTCAAAGAGCTCGCTACGGGCGAGCCTGTCTCCTATGGATGTACCTGGATCACCGCACGTCCCTCACTCATTGGCGTTCTTCCCATCGGCTATGCGGACGGCTTCCGGCGCGCGCCTGCCAGCTGGGGAGAGGTGCTCGTCCGAGGCCAGCGGGCTCCATTGGTAGGACGAGTTTGCATGGACATGTGCATGGTAGATGTCACCGACGTGTCCGGCGCCCGAGCCGGCGATGAAGTGGTGCTGATTGGCGAGCAAGGCGGGCACCGCATCACGGCGGAAGAAGTTGCCGCCAGGCTCGGCACCATCAATTACGAGGTGGTGAGCCAGATCCTCGCCCGCGTCCCCCGCGAGATCGTTTCGCGCTGACGCAGAACCACCGCCTCACCCGACCAAACGCGACACGCGCGAGGCAGTCCTAACGTACTCTTCGTGGCCGGTGCGGAATACGAAGTAGTCCAGCCCATCCGGATTGGCAGACCGCGCGCCTCGAATTGTCTCCTCTAGGCGCTCATCGGCCAGTTGGAGGATCGGCACAAGCGCAGTCAGCGTAGGCGTCGCTGCACGAGCGACCGCCACTTCGGCGCCTACGTCGGACGGCGTGAATGGGCCGTGGCTCAACAACGGTCCCCTCGTAGCCAGCGCCTCCCATTCATCGGTGAGACACGCGTCACCACCGGTCAGCGTGCGGTAGAGCATGGGACTGACCACATCAAGCAGAGGCGAGAGCGACGCATAAAGCTGCCCCACGAACGGCGCGAGCGATGGAAAGAACACGTAAGCACCAAGTTGAAACTGATCATCTCTTGACCGCGAGCGGTTAGCTTCATCGACGACACGCCGCACCTCGTAAACGTGCTCGATCACCGATGTAGCCCGCAGCGTCAACCACGACCGCAGACCGGGATAGCGCTCAAAATGGTCCAGAAGCGCGTCAAGCGATTGGATCGTCCCTAGCGCAAAGCTACGACCATCTCGCAGAGCGCGCACGTCACGACGCATCTCTTCGAAGTCAAGACCTAACTCCTGGGAGACGTTCTTGCAGAGGTCACAGAAACAGGTGAAGTACGCATCTCCCGCGTTGGGCGATGCGAAGCGGATGCCGTCCAGCATGAAACCGGTGAACGCGCCCGACCTGGCAACGAGGCGGATGTGGGCGAGGTGCGCCTCGCGTAGCGCCGGCTGATTGGGACAGCCAGACCCAAACCAGCGCTGGGGTGCGCCGTCCACATCGCGCGCTAGCAACGGTTCTTGCTCGCCGTCCGGTACGTGGCGCACACCGAACGCCGCCCGGCAGCTCCAGACCCGCAGCCCCACCTCACTTGCCGCGCGCACGCTCTGCTCGGATTCGTCGGCCCCCACCGTCACCGAGTCGAATCCTTGATCGACAAGAAAGCGCGCCGCCGCGCCCCGCATCGCTTTAGGCAGACCGAAGATGCGTCGCATCGCTGTGGAAGGTATCGAACGTGGCGTCCTCCGCCATGCGCCCACCTGCAAGCCGCCGGATGGCGCTACGCAAGGCGTGAGGATCACCAGACGTAAGGAAAACTGTTCGAGCCTGAGATGTGACTACGTGCATTGCGACTCTCTGCGCACGATGTGCAAGTACGCGCGCTGTCTGGCGAGCCACCGCGGGACCAGGGTCAATTACCTCGGCACGATTCCCGAGCAGGCGCTCAATGGTCTTGCGTGCAAATGGGTAGTGGGTGCAACCTAGCACGACCGTATCTACCCCAGCCTCCATCCATTGATGCAGCACCGGAGCCAGCAAAGCCGCACTGGCGTCTGACTCCCCCGCGCCCGCTTCCACGAGTTCCACCAGCCCTTCTGGTACATGGACGTGGACGGTCACACCGCGTCCAAAGCGGTCGATGAGGCGAGCCAGACGCTCTCCCTGTGCGGTGGCGACCGTGGCCAGTACCCCCACATGCCCCGTCTGAGTCTGCGCCGCGGCGGGCTTAACCGCCGGCTCCATGCCAATGAATGGCACCTCCGGATAGCGCGTTCGCAGCGCTCCCAACGCCGCCGTTGACGCCGCGTTGCACGCCACCACTATCGCCCCAGATCCGCGCTTCACCAACACGTCCGTCACGGCAAAAGCACGCTCCCGAATTACCTCTGCAGACCTGGGCCCATACGGGCACCAAGCCTGGTCGGCGGCGTAGATCACCTCCACATTCGGCAGCAGCTCCCGCAACGGCAAGAGAACGGAAAGCCCGCCCACACCAGAGTCGTAGACCCCGATGGGGCGGGCTAAGTACGCAGCCCGCATATCAGTCATAGGCGCCAGTGGCTGCAACGCAACTATCACGCCGTGTGTTGCAGCTTCCGCCGTCCCTTACTTAGGCACGATCGGCAGCTTGAGGCCCTTGAAAGGGTTCTCGCCACCGCCCCACTCGTTGTCGAGGTTCATGCGGGCGGAAGCTTCCTTGAGACCGTTGGTCAGTCCCAGCTCGCCGCTGTAGATCTTGTTGCGGAACTCGTTGTAGACGGTACCGTTCTCGGCCGACTTGAAATTGCGCCAAGCGATGCCGTGCGGCTTCTTGAAGACGTCCGTAAATACCTTGGCATGCTGGTGCGGTTGGACCGATGGCGCCCGGTAAAAGTTGGCCTGGTGATCCACTTTGGCGGGAACCAGCACCTGCTCTTGGGACATAAACTTCTGGAAATCGTCGCCAATCAAGAACTTGAGGAAATCCCACACGTCGTCCGGGTTCTTGGTCTTGTTCCACATGTTCACCGGATGGCCCGCGGTCCATGAGGCGCCTGCTTTTCCGCCCATGGTCGGCAAGGGCATCATGTCCCATTGGAACTGGTCCTTCACCACGGGAAACATGCGCGACCAGTCGTTCACCGAGCGGTAATGGATGGCAACCTTGCCGTAGGCGAACGGAGTCATGCCCGCGGCGTCGAGCGCCTTGCCGCCCCAGGGCTCCATCATTCTGGTGCGCTCCGGCGTTCCGGCGATGTTGTAGCGGGACTTGGAGAACCAATCTGCCATCCACGTGTGCGCTTGCACGCTGGCCGGCGAATCCAGCGTCCAGCCGTACGGATCGTAGTTGTAGTGAGTGCCCCCCTGCGTCCAGATCAGCGGGCCAATATCGTGATAACCAATACCCCAGTCTAGGCCCCACTCGTCGGCGGCGTGATTAGTCGCCCGGCGCGCGGCGTCCACCATCTCTTCAAAGGTCCACTCCCCGGGCTTGTCCTTCTTCTCCCAGGGATCCGGAATGCCCTTCTTCTGGAATATGGTCTTGTTGTAGTAGATGCCAAACGGCTCCACCCAGTAGGAAAGCTGATAGGTCTTGCCGCGCCATTTCTCGGCGTAGGTCAGCCCGTAGCCTTTGTCCTGAGTGACCTTGTCACGAGCCATGAGCTGGTCCAGGACCTTGAAGTGGCCCTGCTCGCAACGCGGAAAGTCCGCGTCCGAGTGCGAATCAGTCGCGTCCGGCGCCTGGTCAGCTGCGAGGCGCGTCGTGAGCTGCGTATTGCGATCAGTGGAGTTGGCAACCTTCTCAATCTCGATCGTGATCTTTCGCGGCTCGGCCCACTCCTTCCATTTCTTCTCAAAGCGGTCCATCGCATTCGGCCGCCAGCTCATGAAGCTCATGGTGATCGGTTGTGTGCGCTTAGACGATTGCGTCTCTCCGGCTCCACCACCACCCGCGCCTGGTGCGCACGCTGCCAGTACCGCTCCGGCGAGCCCGGCGCCTGCGCCGAGCACGCCACGTCGTGTTTTACCCAGGGTCTGCACTATCAAGACTTATCCCTCCGTCGCCCGGCGCCCTCTGTTGGGGCGCCGCTGCCCGGTCATCATATGGTGTCCGGCACAATTCGTCCAATGAGATTGCAGAACAAGGTGGCTGTCATCACGGGCGGTGGCTCGGGAATAGGGAAAGCAACTGCAATCGCGTTTGCGCGCGAGGGTGCCAAAGTCGTGATTGGCAACCGAAACGTCGAGGCCGGTGAGGCCACAGTCCGCCAGATTCGGGAATCGGGCGGCGAGGGTTCCTTCGTACGGACCGATGTCACCATCGCCGCTGACGTGGAGAGACTGGTCTCGACCGCTATCGAGCGCTACGGCAAGCTGGACTGCATGTTCAACAACGCCGGCATCAACCTGCCTGGGGCCGTCCCTGATATCTCGGAAGACGACTGGGACCGGTGCATCAACACCAATCTGAAGTCCGTCTTTCTGGGCGCCAAATATGCGCTGCCGCATCTGATTCAAAATGGCGGCGGCACCATCATCAACGACTCGTCCAATGCGGGCCTGATCGGCCGTCCCAACGATCCCGTCTATTGCGCCAGCAAGCACGGAATCATCGGACTGACCAAGAGTATGGCGCTGCGCCACGGACTACAAAACGTGCGCGTCAATGCCATCTGCCCCGGTCCCATCGAGAGTCACATGATGGTTGAGGGCCGCGAGGCAATGGGTGACGCTGCGCGGTTCAATAAGCTCGCAGCGAGTCAGACCGCCCTCAAGCGCATCGCGCCGGCCGAGGAAGTGGCCGAGCTGGTGGTATTTCTGGCCTCAGACGCCGCTCGGAACATCACCGGCGCCGCCATCCCTACCGATGGCGGCAAGACCGCCGGCATTCTCCCCGGCCTGGTACCTGCGGAGTAGTGATCATAGCCGGCTACGTCGTCTCGGGCTGGCTACCGAACTGGTGCGTTGCGTCCGAGTGCACCTCGGTTGCTCTGTCTCCCTCTCGCCTCGCCGGTACGCGCGGGATGCTTGTCCGCCCATTGCCGTCGCTCCCGTTGCCACCCGGCCCACTCTGCTTATAGACGCCCATGGCCATGGTAATCATGCCTGCCAGGTCGCTGACATTGGCTGGGATGACCATGGTGTTGCTGCGTTGCGCCAGCTTGCCAAACTCGCCGACATACTGCTCTGCGACGCGTAGCTGCACCGCCTCGACGCCGCCCGGCTGCTGAATGGCAGAGGCCACCTGGCGGATGCCTTCCGCCGTCGCCGTCGCCACCGCGAGGATGGCCGATGCCTGCCCTTCGGCCTCGTTGATCTGCTGCTGCTGCCGCGCCTCAGACGCCTTAATCGTCTGCTGCTTGGTGCCGTCGGCTTCGTTGATGGCGGCGTCGCGGTGCCCTTCTGACGTGAGGACGGTGGCCCGCTTCTCACGCTCAGCACGCATCTGCTTCTCCATCGCGGCAATCACGTCCTTGGGCGGGTTGATGTTCTTGATCTCGTAGCGAAGCACCTTGACGCCCCACGGATCGCTGGCTCTGTCAAGGTAGTCCACTACGGCCAGGTTGATATTGGTGCGCTCTTCAAAGGAGCGGTCCAGCTCAATCTTGCCTACCTCGCTGCGCAGCGTCGTCTGCGCCAGCTGCGTAATGGCAAAGCGGTAGTCGTTGATACCGTAGGACGAGCGCTCCGGATTGAGCACCTTCAGGTACAGCACGCCGTCCACGCCCACTTGGACGTTGTCGCGAGTAATGCACACCTGCTCCGGCACGTCAATAGCCACCTCCTTGAGCGTGTGCTTGTACGCCACCCTGTCAACAAACGGCACCAAGATATGGAAGCCCGCGTTCAGCGTGCCGCTATAGCGTCCCAGGCGCTCTATGACGAACGCACTCTGCTGCGGCACTACTACCGCGGTGCGTGCCACCACTAACGCCACGATTGCGGCAAGCACCAGCACCGTGAACAATCCACCACTCATTTATGTGTCTCTTTCTGTGCGATCCGCGCGCTCTACATGGGCTTCGTGTGCCTCGTGCGCTCTGCCTAAATACTCCTCGGACGCAACGCGTACCCACAAAGTCAACCCATCAACTCGTTCAACGGTGAGGCGCTGGCCTCGAGTAATGGGCACACCGCTGGAATTCCGCGCCGTCCAGGAGGCGCCGCGCAGCTCTACCTTCCCCATGCTCCCGGGGGCGAGGTCTTCCACTGCCAGGGCAGGCGTGTTCGCTAGGTTGTCAACGTCTTTGGAAAGCGCGTGACGACCGAATCGCGACACGAGTGCGCGGCGGAAGAGCAAGATGCCCGCGACCGAAAGCGCGGTAAACAACAGCACCTGCACCGCCAGATTGCCGCCCAGCATCGTGCGGCTCAGTCCGCCCACTAACAGCGCCGAAATGCCGAAGAAAAGCAGGTAGAAGCCGCCGGGCGTAAACAGCTCGATACCCAGTAGAAGCAGTCCGAGCAGGAGCCAAAGCCACCAGTCCAGCGTCGTTATCTCGCTCCCTTCAGCGTAACACACCGTTCCGGTAGACTTTCTTGTCTCAATTAAGAAGGAGCAAAATTGCCTCCCGCACATCTCATCCCGTCACTTGAGCCCAAGCTGCGCGAGTTGTATGAACGTCACATCGCGCGCGCGAAGGCCGTGGACTGGGCTTACCATGAATACCTCCCGCTGGACGTCCTCCGCGCTGATCCTCAGTCCATCCCTAAGCTGACCGCGCCTAACTACCTCGCGGTGGAGACGGCCCTGTTCACTGAGGTAAACCTGCCGTGGTTTACCACCGGGCTCTACAACGTCTTCAAGGGCAGCATCTCCGTGATGCAGGACTTCATTCATGACTGGACCTCCGAGGAAGACCAGCACGGTTTGCTCCTGGAGACATACCTCCTGCTGAGTGATAACGGCGACCACCGCGAGCGCGCCCGTTTGCGAAAGATAATTGTTCGCCAGGGCTGGGCGACTGGCATTGATGACCACTTCGAGGCAATTGCCTACACCGCTATGCAGGAGCTGGCAACGCGCGCCTTCTACCAGCGCGTCGCTGTTGTTTGTCGCCAGGAAGACCCGCTGCTTTCGCGCGCGCTTAACCGCATCGCGCGCGATGAGACGCTGCACTACACCTTTTACAAAGACGCCGTGAAGGCCCACCTCGAGGTGGAGCCCAATTACGCCGAGCCACTGGCGCGCATGATGCTCAACTTCGCCATGCCGGGTGAGGACATGCCGGAATACGCGACGCGCGCCGCGCTACTCGCGCGGGAGGGAATCTACGGACCGGACCACTACTTTGACATGGTGGTGGACCTTCTTTGGAAAGAGTGGGATATTGGCAGCCTCAATCCGTCCGCCGCGCCCGCGCGCGCTGCCCAAAAGACGCTAATCAACAATCACCGTAAGCTCGGCCGCATTGCCTCCATGTACGCTGCCCGTCGCGTCAAGGAAAAGGATGGTGACGGGTCCGGCTCCGCAGGACCCAACGGCCACGCAAAGGAGCCGCCACGCACCGACGGTGTGTACGGCGAAGTGCTCCGGACCGCCCCCCAGCAGTAGACCCCTACGCGATCTAAATAATCGGGACTACTCTGCCCACACCTGAACCAGGTGAACCAGCGTCGCCGCCGCGGATGCCATGTCCTGAACGCTGACCCACTCGCGCACCGAATGGTAATCGTGCGCGCCGGTGGGCAGGTTCGGCGTGGGCAAGCCTGCCTCCGACAGACGGGCGCCGTCCGTGCCGCCGCGAATAAAAGCGCGCTTGGGCATCAGTCCCGCCCGACGCACCGCTTCCTCTGCCGCCTCCAACGCGCGCGGATGGTCTTTGAGGTACTCCTTCATGTTCCGGTACGAGCGCGAAACCTCAACGAGTACTTGGGCCCGCGGCTCGCTCGCCGCAACTTCATCTGCCAGCCGCTGGAGTAGCGCCTCGTGCTGCTCCAACAACTCAGACTCAAAGTCACGCACGATGAACTTAAGCCGGGTCTGCTCAATGCTCCCCTCCACGCCCATCGGGTGAACATACCCCTGGCGTCCCTCAGTCGTTTCGGGCGAAAGCGCACTGGCCGGCAGCTTTGCTAGGAGTTGTCCTGCCAGCTTGATGCTGTTCACAAGCTTCCCTTTAGCGTAGCCGGGGTGGATGTTGTGCCCGCGGATAGTGATGGTCACAGCCGAGGCCGAAAAAGTCTCATCCTCGATCTCGCCAATATCCGACCCATCCACCGTGTACGCGACGGCAGCGCCAAATGCTGAGATGTCAAAGTACTTGGTTCCCTGGCCAATCTCTTCGTCTGGGGTAAAGCCAATCTTGATCTGGCCGTGGCGCACCTCTGGATGCCGAGTCAGATAAGCGACCGCCGCCATGATTTCGGCCACACCCGCCTTGTCGTCGGCGCCAAGCAGCGTCGTACCGTCCGATGTCACGATGTCATGCCCACTATGCTCACCGAGGGCACGACTATCCTGCGGCGAGAGCATCTGGCGCGGATCGCCGGGCAACGAGATAACGCCGCCATCATACGCTTGCCAGACGTGTGGCTTGACGTTCGTGCCGCTCGCGTCTGGACTTGTGTCCACATGTGCCACCAACCCGACGATTGGCGCTGCTGTTCCTGCTGACTCCGGCAAGGTCGCCACGACGTAGCCATGCTCGTCCACCCGCGCATCACCCAGTCCAAGTGTCAGTAGCTCCCCCGCCAGCAGCCGGCTCAGGTCAAGTTGCTTGGACGTGCTCGGATAGGAGGCGGACTCTGGATCCGACGTCGTATCAATCTTCACGTAACGTAGAAAGCGCTCAAGCACGTCTTCGGCGAGCGATTCCGCCAGTGGCGAAGTAAAGCCAGCAGGTTTGACTGATGCGAATGTCATAGCAGCCAGAGTCTACGTTGACCTAATCGGCGTTACCCCGCCCAGCTGTTCAGCCAGGGCAGCTGCCTCGTTAGTGGGCAGGCGGCACGTAAATCCCTCGCAGACATAAGCGGTCGACTGGCCGCCTTGCTGGGGGCGGTCAGCCAGGAGCGGAATGATGTGCCCCGCGCGCTGCCCGGCGTCCCCCGGCTCACGCAGCGCGACCACTTTGTTCGGCAAGAACCGCTCAAAGACCGTACGTATGAGAGCCTTCGTTTCTGGCGACGAGGGCTCGCCCGTCAACGCGACCTCCTTGACAGGACCTACGGCAAAGTCCAGCGCACACAGCAAGTGTCCAAATGCAGTCGGGTGCTGCCCCATGGCACCCGCCAGTGAGCCAAGTACACGTTCCGCCCGGTCGCGATAGCCGCTGTCACCCGTAAGCTCGGAAAGGCGCAGGAGTGTCTCAGCGGCTACCGAGTTCCCAGAAGGCGTCGCGTTATCGTAGAGGTCCTTAGGGCGCGTTACCAGCGTCTCATGGTCCGCGCTTGTATCGTAAAAACCTCCGCCCGCGTCGTCGGCAAACTGAGCGACCATCGTGTCCGCTAGCTGTCGAGCCGCCTCGAACCATTGCAGGTCAAAAGTCGCTTCGTAGAGTGAGAGCAGCCCGGCGGCGTAGAAGGCGTAGTCCTCCAAGTAAGCGTTGAACTTGGCCTGGCCGTCCTTGAACGACCTGAGCAGACGCACGCCCTCATTTCCAAACGCATGTGACGTGCCCGTCGTGTCGGCCAGGGCAGGGGCACGCAGCGCGCTAAGCACATGCTCCGCGTTCTTCACTGCGGTGGCGCGGTAATCGTCTCGGTCTAATGCAACTGCCGCCTCCGCGAAGGCGCGCAGCATGAGGCCGTTCCATGCGGTTAGCACTTTTTCGTCACGTCCCGGCTTCACGCGCAGCTCGCGCGCGTCGAACAGCACGCGCTTACCGCGGTCGACCACCTCTTGCAGACGTGCTTCGGTGATTCCAAGGGTATGCGCCACCACGTCCAGATAGCGCGGTGTGTGCAGGATGTTGTGACCCTCAAAGTTCCCGCGCTCGGTCACGTCAAACCAGCCGCTGAAGATGCGCGCATCCTCCTCGCCCAAGAGCGTCTGCACCTCATCTGGCCGCCAGACAAAGAACTTCCCTTCTTCTCCCTCGCTGTCGGCATCCTGAGCGGAGTAAAAGCCCCCCTCCGGCGAGGTCATCTCGCGCAGCACGTAATCAAGCGTCTCTTCGCAAATGCGCCGGTAAAACTCGTTGCCGGTTACGAGATACGCCTGGAGATACGTTCGCGCAAGCTGGGCGTTGTCGTAAAGCATCTTCTCGAAGTGAGGCACCAACCAGCGCTCATCGACCGAGTACCGATGGAATCCACCGCCAAGTTGGTCGTACATGCCGCCCTGGGCCATCTTGTCCAGCGTGACCGTCGCCATTCGCAGGCTCTGGGGATTCTGACTGCGTGCCCAGGCGCGGAGCAGCGCCTCCAGCCCCATTGGCTGGGGAAACTTGGGCGCGCGCCCAAAGCCGCCGTGCGTTGCATCAAAGGACCCTGCGAATGCGCGTTCCGCCGTTGCAAGGATGCGCGCGTTCAGCTCCGCCGTTCCGCTGCCGCCAAGCTCAGGCCGCTGCTGCAACAGGTCGCGTAATTGCGCTGCTCCACGGTCTACCTCTTCACGGCGGTTGCGGAACGCGTCCGAGACCGATAGCAGCACCTCCTTAAAGGCGGGCATGCCCTGACGGCGCACCGGCGGGAAGTATGTCCCCCCATAGAAGGGCACGCCGTCCGGTCTGAGAAAGACCGTCATCGGCCAGCCCCCATGCTGAGTAAGCGCCTGCACTGCCTCCATATAGATGGCATCTACGTCGGGGCGCTCCTCGCGGTCCACCTTTATGCAGACATAGTGCTCATTCATGAGCAACGCGGTCTCGTCGTCTTCAAAGGACTCGCGCTCCATCACGTGGCACCAATGGCAGGCCGAGTACCCCACCGAAAGCAGGATAGGCCGGTCTTCGATCTGTGCACGCTCTAGCGCATCGCGTCCCCACGGGTACCAATCCACCGGGTTGTACGCGTGCTGGAGGAGGTAGGGACTAGTCTCCTGGGCCAGCCGGTTCGGCTTTCGGTCCTGATCGCCCTCGTGAACAATTGCCATATCTAAGGCTACCCGGACGGCGCCGGTGTTGAGCTAGCATGAAGCGCCTCAGATGACCATAGCGGCGGCCGCAGTTTCACACTCGCCAGCCTCGCCAGTGAGCGACCGGCGCGAGATCTATGGCTGGTGGATGTACGACTGGGCCAGCTCGGCCTTCGTCACCACCGTGGGGACGGTCCTTATGGGACCGTACCTCACCTCCATCGCTCAGGCGGCCGTAGGCGAGAACGGTACCATTGCCGCGCTCGGCCCTCTCCACATCACCGCAAAATCGCTCTACGCGGACACTGTTTCGCTCTCAGTCTTCTTCCAGCTATTTGTGCTGCCGTTTCTGGGGGCCATAGCGGACTACACCAACCTCAAGAAGCATCTGCTGGTCTTGCTCTCCTTGACCGGCGCCATGGCGACGTGCCTACTGTTCTTTGTCACGCCCGGACTCCATCTTATTGGTGCGCTGCTATATCTGACGGCAAACCTCAGCTTTGGCGCGGCTGCGGTGCTCTACAACGCCTTCCTGAACGAGATCTGCGCACCAAATCACCGCGACAAGGTTTCCAGTCGCGGGTATGCACTGGGCTATCTCGGTGGTGGGCTGCTGCTGGCATTCAACCTAGCGCTGGTACAGCTCGGCCCAGGGCTTGGCATTTCCACCGGGCTGGCAGTGCGAATCTCCCTTCTGTCCGCGGGGCTGTGGTGGGGCGGCTTTGCTCTGCTGGCGCTCTCTCGGCTCCGGTCGCGCGAAGCGCCGCGCGCCCTTGCCCGCGGACAGAACCTAATTGGGGTCGGGTTTACCGAGCTACGCGGCACATTCCGCCAGCTGGGGAGACTGCCCATGACGCTGCGCTATCTAGTTGGCTACTCGCTCTACAACGACGGCATCCAGACCGTAATCAGCATGGCCAGCGTCTTCCTGGCGCAAGAGCTCTTCGTCGCAAATGGGCTTGAGCCGAGCCAGTCCTTCCTGATCGGCATCATCCTGATGGTGCAGTTCATCGCATTCTTTGGCGCACTGCTCTTTGAGCGATTGGCGCGCGTCACCGGCGCCAAGAGTGCCATTCTCGTATCGCTTTTCATCTGGGCGGGCGTAGTTATCTACGCCTACGCACTGTTGCAGACTCAGCTACAAGCTTGGGCCATGGGCGCGGTCATCGCGATTGTCCTCGGAGGTTCGCAGGCGCTCTCGCGGTCGCTCTTCTCACGCATGATCCCAGAGGGGAAGGAAGCATCCTTCTATGGACTGTATGAAATCTCGGAGCGGGGCACGTCGTGGATTGGTCCGTTTATCTTCGGCCGGGTCGTCGCGACGACTGGATCATATCGCGACGCAATTCTGTCAATCATCTTCCTGTTTGTCAGTGGCATGGTCGTCCTTGCCTTCACCGATACTTCACGGGCGACGCGCGAAGCGGGGACGCTGCGTGAAGTACCGGCATAGATCGTCACGCGGGCAGCGTTCCGTATACCTACATTGGTGATTTCCGACCGGCCAATCCTAGAAACATTGGCACCTGCCGGCCGCGTCATCGCCACGTCTCGCAAGCCTCGGCCCCATATCACGCCCAAACGACCACCGTCGGATCTTCGGACGCCTCGCTGGCCTTTCCGCAGGCCACGCGTAAGTCCCTTTTGGGGCGAGACCGCCGCTGCGTTGGGAGTCACCGCCATGGTCTGTGCGGTGTACCTTTCCTTTGCGCAATACGGCTTTGACATTCTGGAGGAAGGCTATTTCCTTGCCAATGCGCAGCGCGTCCTGGAGGGCGACCTTCCCTACCGGGACTTCAACACGCCGTACACCCCCGGTGTCTTCTATCTATATGCGTGGTTGATGGAGCAAGCCGGCAACAACCTCGTCATACTCCGCATCACGCAGGTGGTAAGCCGGGGCATCTTCGCCCTGGCGCTCTATGCGGCTGGCCGGCAACTCGTCACGCCGTTCTTCGCGGCGGTGCCTCCAGCGCTGATCCTTGCAATTGATACTGCTCCCGGCGTTTGGTCGCTGCATCCCGGCTGGTTCACCGCGCCTGCGGCCATTCTTGGTGCACTTTGCATCGCCCGCTATCTGCGCGAAGGGCGTCTCCTATGGCTGTTAGGCGCAGGAATCTCCTTTGGCGTCGCCTTTGCGTTCAAGCAAAACCTCGCCGCGTATGGCACTATGGCGGCGCTCTGGTTCCTGGTGACCTTTGAGCGCAGGCTGATGCCCGTTCGCCTGCTGTCCTTTCGCCACCCGCCAGCCGTCTCCATTGCGCCGCGACCACCCACTGGCTGGCTCTTAACGGCGCTTCGCACGCTCACACAAATTGTCGCGCTGGTCCTTTTACCCGCCATTCCAGCCGAGATCGCTCGACCATACATGTCACCGCTGGTGGCAATCCTGTTTATTGTGCCCCTGGTCTTTCTCTCTTTGCTCGGCCTTGTACACATTGTGCGCGGTCTCCGCTCCCCGGCCGGGCAGGCCCGGCCGGGAGAGCTTGGACGAGAGATCAGTTTCTACCTCCGTCCCGTGGTGCTGCTCGCCGGCTTCGGTGCAGTGACGCTTAGTTGGTTCATTCCGTTCCTTGACCTGATTGGCCATCGGTGGGATCTGCTTGGGCCGCTGATCGGCCGCATTGATCAAACCGGCTACTTCCTTGGGATGGATCCCCCCAGCGCCGAAGACGTGCGCACGATTGGCGCAGCGCTCTTGCTGCCTGTGACGCTCCCGCTCATCGCTGCGGCTGGCTTGTGGGGGCGGCGTGGCGTCGCGCTGGCCACCGCTGCGCTGGCGTATTTAATCACGCGCAGCGCCCTGCTATCGCTCTCTTGGAGTGACCCTTGGAATGCAATCGACGCGCTAAGTGAGCTGCGCGGAACGCTTGCGCGCGCGGGCGCAGACTACGGCGAGCACGCGTATGTCACCTATGGCCTGATCCTGTACATGCCGCACTTGGCCTTTTGGGTGGGAATTGTGCTGGTGTTCTGGAACATCGTGCGGCGGCGTGTTGACCCGGTCCGCATCTGGTACCTGGCGGCCGGCGCCGCGCTGATTGTGAACCAGTATCCACGAATGGACGAGGTCCATCTGCTCTGGTCGGGCGGGCTGCTGTTTCTCTCGGGCGCCGACGCGCTCCAGCGTTGGTACGGGCTTGCTCTACGCTTTGTGCCGCGCCTGCAGTCGTCGGCAATGGGAGACGTGACCTTCAGGTTCAGTCTCCTTCTCTTACCCGTCTTGGCAGCGCTTCCAATCATGATTGCGCGTGTTGGCGGCGCCGGCCCCTACTTCCGGCCGCCCGCGGCGCCGTCGGAGCTAACGCGACCTGAGGGGCCGTACGGCCTGATGCGGATGGACGTGCCGGGAGATTCGTCCCGTGTCTGGCTACCGGGGAAGGACGCGCTGATCTACGCCGAGATCTCCAAATTGCTGCAAGAGCTGACCGCAGAAGACGAGCCCATCTTCACGTATCCCGCCATCCCTGGCTTCTACTACCTTGCTAACCGTCCCAACGCGACCGCCTTCAACCACGTCTTTCCCGGCATGGCGTCACCTACCGAGCAAAGAGAAATGGTCAGACAGCTTGAGCGTGTCAACTTTGTTGTCTGGGACGATGCCGGCGCTCACTACTGGGTTAATCCGGGTGACAACGCGCCCGTAACCGAATACATCCGCACCCATTTTCGGATTGACCGCTTCGTGGGTCAGTACGCCATCCTCTCCCGGCGTGCTGTTGCCAATTGGGGTGAGCCGCTCTATTACTGGCTTCCTGGGCAGGAACCCTGGAACGCATGGCAATAGGTGCTCCTCGCTCCGACGACCCTTGACGAGCGTAGATGGACTGGGAGCTACCATCGGGCGTCGTGACGAGCGCGCCCCACACGGCCAAGACACCCAAGGGTGAGCAAACGCGAGCGCTGATCCTGAGCACGGCGCTTGACCTCTTCCGCGAGCGAGGCTACGACGACACCACCATGCGCGCCATCGCGGAACGCGCTGGCGTGGCGCTAGGCAACGCCTACTACTATTTCCGCTCTAAGGAAAACTTGATCCAGGCGTTCTACGCTCAAAGCCACCAGGAGCACCTTGCCGCGTCTAGGCCTATCCTGGACCGGGAGAAAGACCTCAAAGCGCGCCTCAAGGGTGTCCTCTACGCCAAGGTCACCACGTCTGAACCGTATCACCGTTTCTCCGGTAGTCTGTTCAAGACCGCGGCCGACCCTCACAGCCCGCTCAATCCCTTTAGCCCCGAATCCAGTCCAACACGCTACGAGAGCACCGCGCTTTTCGCGGAGACGCTCCTCGGGTCCACGACCAGGGTGCCGGACGATCTAAGGGAGGAGTTGCCCAATCTGCTCTGGATGTATCAGATGGGTCTTGTGTTGTTCTGGATCTATGACGACTCTGCAGGCCGGCGACGCACACACGCGATGATCGATCACACTGTCGAACTTGTAGCGCGCATCATCGGCCTAGCTAACGTCCCTCTGCTGGCTCCCATACGACGCCGCGTCTTGCAGTTGCTGCGCGACCTCAAGCAGTGACGCTGAATCCATCCGCCTGACGGGGCGGGCGCGTCCGGCGGGCGTTCCGTCCCACAAGCCGGTGGCGCGTCCCTTCTCGGCGTGCGACGTGCCAAGAGGATCCGAGACAGTCAACTCGTTTGTTCATCTCTGATCCATACCTGCATCTGCCCCGGTTCCCTATTTGCCCAGGCAAAGTAGGGAACCGCTGCCAGCGACAGAGTGCGTTCCATCACAACCTCCTCACTGGACCGGCTGGGCTGGCCCCATGCATAAAGTTGACCGCCCCACTCCACCGGCCCGCGGGTGTATGCGCGACCCCGCACGACATACACTCCGCCCAGCACGTCGGGATCCTGTTCGGCGTGGAAGTCCGTCGTTGCGGGTACGCGAATGTCTCGCAAGTCTACGTCTGGATGATCGACACCCTCCAGACAGTACACGAGTGGGCCGCGCGCCAGCGCGATACGCCCATAGTTGGATGCAACAAACGGGTGGCTGCGAACGTGTCGTACCGTCATCGGCAAGTCAATCTCAACCACGTCGCCAGCTTTCCACTCGCGGCGGACGGCGGCGTAAGTTCCCGGTTCGGATCCCACCAGGGCAGCACCGTTGATAGTCACCCGCGGACTTGAGCACCAGCCCGGAACACGCAAGTGCAGCGTTGACTCTCCAGCGGCTCCTTGATAGGAGACCAACGTTAGGGTGATCCGTCCGTCCCACGGGTATTCCGTCTTCACGCTCAACACGCCGCTGTGATTTCCACTGGAGAACCGCAGCTCGCCCGCGGCGTAGTGATGCACCCATAATGCGTCTTGTGACGTGCTGTAGAGGTACCCGGGCAGCGACAGAAGCAGGCGCGCGACGTTAGGCGGGCAACATGCCGTACCGAACCATGGCTGGCGCCGGTGCGCGCCGTCATCTGCGAGCGGGTTCTGGTAGAAGTACTCGCGGCCGTTAAGGCTAAGACCAGAGAGGATGCCGTTGTAAAGCGCGGTCTCCATCCAGTCTGCGTATCTGGGCTCTCCGGTTACCAGCAGCATCCGCCAGTTCCACATGAATCCCCCAATGGCGGCGCATGTCTCCGAGTACGCCCGCTGGTTGGGCAATTCATAGTCTGGGCCAAAGGCTTCTCCCAGCCATCGCGCACCCAACCCTCCAGTGACATACGCTTTGCGCTCGTAGGCGCTCCTCCACTGCGCCTGCACTGCTTCCCATAGGTCGATATCGCCTGTCTCGAAGTACACGTCCGCCATCGCAATCGCCAGGTATGTGACGCGTACGGCGTGGCCCACCACCTCCCGCTGGTGACGCACGGGGAGATGGTCCTGGTGATATGGCAGGCCGCCTACTAGCGGCGGCGTGAGCCCACGCATATCAAGAAAGAAGACCGCCTGGTCCAGATAGCGGCGATTGCCTGTTGCGCGATACAGCTCAACCAGCGCTAGCTCAATCTCCTCGTGGCCGTCCGTTCCTTGGCGCGCGCGCGGTCCGAAGGTGACGCAGAGGTGATCCGCCAACCGGATGGCGACTTCCAGCGCGCCGCGCTTACCTGTGGCGCGATTGTGTGCGACGGCCGCTTGAATGAAATGGCCGGCGCAGTACATTTCGTGCTTGTTGGTCAGGTCGGCCCAGCGTTCGGATTCGCGCTCGAAAGTGAAGTAGGTGTTGAGATAGCCATTGGGAGATTGCGCGGCGGCGATCTCCTGTATCAAGTCATCCACCACCTCCTCAAGCGACGTGTCGTGCTCGACCGCTAACGCGTAGCTGGCAGCTTCCAGCCATTTATAGACGTCCGAATCGTTGAAGTAGCGGCCCTGAAACTCGCCCGGCTTCCTGCCGGACGCCCGGCGGAAGTTGTCAATCCGGCCCGTCGACTCGCATTGGTCCCATTGTTGGCGCAGAGTCACTTCACGCATTTGTGTCAGGCGCGGTTCCCAGAAACCGCCCTTCAGCGTCACTGCGGAGAGCGCAAGCGACCGCAACTTGGCGTAGTCACTATTCGCGGTGTCCACGATTACCGAAGAGGTGATTGCTCCTTCTCGGCTGGTTGAAGAAGTTATCACCATAGGTGCTACTTATCTTAACGACGCCGCACCGCACCGGAGGCCACCAGCGCGGGGGCACGCAGGAGCGCGTTACTTGGCTGCATGACGGACATGCAGGCACGTACGATGCCGCCCTCGACCGCACCTTCTGTTAGGCCGAGTGACCTGGAGATTCCATCACCCACGCTTTCCATCGTCGCCACCGCCGGTGGAAATTAGGGGCCGGCTTGCGCGGGGACTTCTTCCTTAATGAACCGGTCTTTGATGGCCTGCAC
>Ga0136611_10001167_pt1 | contig 18155 bp, 22 predicted proteins | sample AntDrymUQ2232306_2_FD_106645 | JGI IMG/M metagenome (GOLD analysis project Ga0136611, IMG submission 106645) | Polar desert sand microbial communities from Dry Valleys, Antarctica - metaG UQ223 (23.06) | ecosystem: Environmental > Terrestrial > Soil > Desert | place: Antarctica: Dry Valley...
CTCCACGAGTACGCCTACGAGGTGGCGGACCTCGGGGTGGACTACAACGGCTTCAACAGCGTGTACGAGGCGGGCGCGCGGGGCCGCATGTCGGGCCATATCCTGACGATGGCGACCGACGCGGGGGTGGTCGGGGAGTACGCCGGCGGGATGGCGTCGGGGTACAGCATCTTGCCGAAGGCGGCGAAGTACCTGCTGGGGCGGAACCCGCTCGAGCGCGAGCTGATCTACAATGACCTTAAGCGGGCGTTCCGCAAGGAAGACCGGCTGGGGCTGGGGCCGATCGACATCGTGCTCTGGGACATCGCCGGCCAGCTGTACGACGCGCCGATCTCGGAGCTGCTCGGCGGCTACCGGACGACGCTGCCGGCGTACGCGAGCACGTACCACGGCGACGAGAACGGCGGCCTGAGCACGCCGGAGCAGTTCGCCGAGTTCGCCGTCCAGTGCCGCGAGATGGGGTATCGGGCGTTCAAGATCCACGGCTGGGGGACCGGGCCGATCCAGCGCGAGGTCGCGACGGTGCTGGCGGCGCGCAAGGCGGTGCCGGACATGGACCTGATGCTCGACCCGGCCTGCGAGTACAACACCTGGGGCGACACGGTGAAGGTCGGGCGCGCGTGCGACGAGGCGCGGTTCTTCTGGCTGGAGGACCCGTACAAGGATGGCGGGATCTCGGCGTTCGGGCACCGCAAGCTGCGCCAGGTGATCACGACGCCGATCCTGATTGGCGAGCATATCCGCGGGCACGAGCTGCACGTGGACAACATCGTCGCGGACGGCACGGACTTCGTGCGCGCCGACGCGGATTACGACGGCGGGATCACGGGGCTGATGAAGATCGCGCACTCGGCCGAGGGGTTCGGGCTGGACGTGGAGATCCACGCGCCGGGGCCGGAGCACCGGCACTGCATGGCGGCGATCCGCAACACGAACTACTACGAGCTGGGGCTGGTCCACCCGAAGGTGAAGGTGACGAAGCCGCCGATCTACGCGGACGGGTACTCGGACGAGCTGGACGCGATCGACGCGAACGGGCACGTGCCGGTGCCGACAGGGCCGGGCCTCGGGGTGAGTATCGACTGGGCGTGGGTGGCGAAGAACCGGACGGGGCACGCGGTGTACGAGTAGGGGCGAGGGGCGAGGGGCGTAGAAAGACGCTACTCGCCTCTCGCCCCTCGCAACTTGGAGGAGGGTGGGCATGGAGCTGCGCGTGGACGTGTTCTCGGACGTGGTCTGCCCGTGGTGCTTCGTCGGCAAGCGGCGGCTCGAAGCGGCGCTGCGCGAGTTGGGCGAGGAGACACGGGTTGAGGTGGCGTGGCGGCCGTTCCAGCTCAACCCGACGATGCCGCGCGAGGGGATCGAGCGGCAGGAGTACCGGGCGCGGAAGTTCGGGAGCCGCGCGCAGTCGGAGGCGCTGGATGCGCAGCTTGCCGCCGTGGGCCGCGAGGTCGGCATCGAGTTTCGTTTTGACTTGATGGCGCGGACGCCGAACACGTTCGACGCGCACCGTCTCCTGCGGCTGACGCACGAGCGGGGCGTGCAGGACGCGGTCGCCGAGGCGCTGTTCGTGGCCTACTTCACGAACGGCGTCGATATTGGGGATCACGCGGCGCTGGCGGACGTGGCGGCGGGCGCGGGCCTGGGCCGCGCCGAGGTGCTGCGCTTTCTGGAGTCAACCGAGGGCGTGGCCCGGGTGACGGACGAGGAGGCGGTGGGCCGCGAGCTGGGGATCTCGGGCGTGCCGTTCTTCGTGGTCGATGACGCGTACGGCATCTCGGGCGCACAGCCGCCGGAGTATCTGGTGGCGGCGTTCCGGGAGATTGGGCAGCGCGGGCAGGAGTCGGGCGAGCCCGTCGCGGCCGGCGTCGTGTCGGGTGCGGCATGCTTGCCGGACGATCCGGACGCATGCTCCTAACCGACCGTAGCTCGAGAGTGCCGCGTCCCTGGACTGCCGACGATGAGGCGCGGTTCGGCCGTTAGTCGGGGGCGTGAAGCGCCGCGAGCTTCTGTTCGAAGAGTCGGAGCAGATCTTCAGGCTGAGATGCCGGCGCTGCGATCTGACTGATCACGTCGCCATAGCGGATGACGCTCGTCATACTGGAGGTCCGCAGCGTGGGGCCGCCCGAGATACTGGTCGTGTTCACAGTCTGATACTCGAAGGCCCCGTCTCCCCGTTGCCGCGCCGCGCTGACGGTGAAGCGCGTGACGACTTCGTATCGCTGCCCATTGAGCTCACCCGACGAGCGAGACTCCGGGCACGCACGCATGAACGCTTCGATCCCGCCGAAGGCGGTCGCCCCTTGCCCGGCAGGAACCACGCGCAGATCGTGAGTGACCAGGCGTCGCCCCTCGGCGTCGATGAGCACGGTTCCGACACTACCCAGCACGTTCTGCTGCCCCGCTCGTCCGGCCTCGTCGCAAGCTGGATCGGACGAGGTCAACGCCGTAGGAATCGAGTCGCTCTCTGAGTAACTCCATCCAGGGGGCATGTCCCGCACCGCCAGAAGAGCCTTCGAGAGCACGTCGAGCGTGGTGATCGGACGGCCGCTTGCCTGCGCGCCCATATGTGAGGTGTCGGATACGCGGACCGGGCCGCGTAGACCGCCCGTACCGGCGATCCACTGCCTCTCATCATCCTCGAAGAACATTGCGTTCAGCGTGCGTGACCACTTGAAGAGTCCCCTGGTCGTGAACTGGATCGCGTCCCCTGATTCTGTGGACTCTTGATCGAAGAGGCAGTCGCCGACGATGTCATCGCCCAGTTCAGCGTGGAAGGCGGCGAACCCCTCGACGAACCTGCACGGCTCTTCCTCGCGCATCGACATGGCGTGGGCGGGGACCAGGCCGGTGGACAACATGAGTGCCACGACGACCGCGAGCACAGCACTGCTTGGCACGCGCACTCCTCTGGTTGGGGTGTAGCATATTCCAGCCGAGCGATGCGTTCCGATCAGCTGTCGGCCTACTCGACCGCATCGCTCGTGGCGACCGCTGACTCGAGTTTTCCCTCGGCCAACCGCACCAGGTCATCCAGCAGGCCCATGTGGGGGGGGCGAAGCAGTCACGACGCTCACGACGTCGGCGTAGCGGACGACGGCGTGCTCCGAAACGTACTTGCGGTTCCTGCTCGGGACGTCGATTACCACAAGGACGTCTACGGCTTCGTTGCCCGCATCCTTCCTCGGTGTCACGGTGCGTCGAGTGATCTGTTGAACGACGCGTCCATTCTGCTCGAACGTGGATGGGCCGTTAGCAGGGCAGTCGGTGAGCCCCTGCGTGACCAAGGCGAATCCTCTACTGCCGTTGCCCTCCGGAAACACCAGGAGCTTATGCGAGACAGATTGCCGACGATCTGCATCGAGAAAGAGCGCCGCCACCCTTCCCAGCGCCCCGTCCGGCAAACTGCGATCAGGAGCGGCGCAGTGGCGGGCCTGCGGGAGCCGGCCCGAGGTGGTGGAGTGAGGGGAGTATGGTAGGTACGGCGCCGGAACGTCCGCTCCGATGAGCAGCGAGTTGGCGAGGACCGACATAGCGGATGTCCGCCGCGGGCCGGACACGTCGCGCATGCCGCCGATGCGGACGTTGCTTTGCAGGCTGCCTACACCCTCGATCCACGTCCGTTCTCGGTCGGTGAAGGTAACGGCGTTCTCGCTTGCCGACCATTCCATGACGCCTATTGTCGTCCGCTGAAAGGCATCTCCCGCCTCGGTGAACATCTGGTCCGACACGCAATCGCCCACGATCTCCAGTCCGAGCCGGTCGCGGAACTTGGCGAAGCCCTGCGTGAACTTGCAGCCCTCGGTTGTTAGCTGGTCGCCCGAAGCGAGCGTTGGACTATTTGCGGAGAGCAGGCCCATCATGAGCAGGGTCAGGAGTTGGCGGCGCACCGAGATCTCCTTGTCGCGTCGTGGCCCAGATCTTAGCGGAGTGCGCTCGGTAACAGGGTCACCAACGGCCTCTGTCCTCCACCGGTGTCAGCAACCGCCACCCGTGTCAGTGGTAGTGGGTCCGGGGCGAAGCGGTGATGGGTGACGTGGACGAAGTAACCGCGCCGATCGCGCTGCTCGTCGGCGCCGCAGCAGAAGCCGCGCTCGGCCAGGCGGATGTTGGCGACGGCCAGCCGCGACGACGGGAACGGTAGCGCGAGCGCGTCCGACTGGCCGGCGAATCGCCAGTAGACGTGCGCGACGTTGTCGCCTTCGACGACGAGGTAGCCGTCGCGCGTCGACGACCAGACCGGCAAGCCGGCGTCGCCGAGGGCGGCCTCGACGGCGTCGCTGAGGGTCATGGTCGCGCTCGGGGTGGCGTGGCGACGGACATGCTCGCTCCGGTGCCGGCAAACGCGGCGAGGCCGTGGCGATGAGTGCGACGCGGCGGGGGGCGGTGCGGCGTGGCCGCGGCGCGCCTATGGGCAGTGTATGCCGAATCGCGCGCCCGCGATCGGCTCGCGTTATGTTCGGTGTTGGAACCGAGTGCGGGCGGCGGTCGTTATGTGTCCGTGATGAAGAATTTCAGCGCGAATGCACGATCCAGCGGGCCGTCTTCTGTTGTTTCGCGGCGGCGGCGAGCGGCGGCGCGGCCACGCACCGGCGTCCTGGCGGCGGCGGTTGGCGCGGGGATGCTGCTGCTGGTCGGGGGGGCGCAAGCGGTGGCGCCGATGATGGCCTCGGAGGGCGGCGAGTCGGGCTTGATGCGGGCCTTGTGGTCCAATCCGGTCCCCTCGTTCTTGTCGGTGGCCGGGCAGTCGGCGGCGGCGACGGCGCGCGGGCTGGTGCCCGTCGATCCGCCTCGCGTGCTCGGGGTGCCCGATGGGGCGACCGTGGCGAAGGCGCCGGCCTCGGCCAACGGCGCCACCGGTGGAGCCGGCGTTGCGAAGCCGGGCGCGCCATCAGGCTCCGGCGCCGTGAAGCCGGGCGGAGCATCCGGCGGCGCGACGACGAGTGCGGCCGGCGCGGGTGATGGCCGCGCGTTGACGGCCGCCGCCGCGCGGGCGCCCGCCCAGTCCGAGGCCGGCATCCCGATCCAAGTCTTTCTTTCGCGTCGCCCGGACTCGGAGGCTGATTTCACGGCGGTCTATCCCGTCAAGCGCATTGCGAGCGACCGCGGCGTCGCGGCTGCCGCGCTGGCCTCGCTAATCGAGGGGCCGTCGCCGAGCGAGCGCACGGCGGGGTACTTCTCGGAGCTCGGCCGCTCGCTCTCGGGGCAGTCGTCGTGCGGCGGGCGCGACGTCCAGGTATCGGTCGCGGATGGCGTGGCGACGGTGAAGTTCTGCCGGGCCGTCACGTCGGCTGGCATCGGCCAAGATGCGCGGACGCGGGCGCAGATCGAGCGCACGCTCGGGAAGTTCTCGACGATCCGCTCGGTGCGCATCTTGGGCGCGACGGGGCACTGCCTGTTCGACGGCTCGGGCCAGGACCGCTGCCTGTCGGCGCCGCCGGCCGTCCCGAAGCCGGGCGCCTCGACCGCGGGGCGGTAGCGGCTCGGGTGGCCTCCTGCCGCGCCGGCACGTGCCCCGTCGGACCTCGACGTAGGTGAGCTGCGAGGTCGGCTCGGGAATGGGCTGGCGGGCATTGCGAACGCGGCGGCGTGTTACATGGCAGCCGTGACTGGGCCCTGGACGACGCTGAACAGCGTGAACTCGGCCACGAAGCCGCTGCCTTGCGGGCTGCACGCGTACACTCCGGCCTCAACGGCTGCACCGTCCCGGTCGTCCAGGAGATGCGCCATGCGGAGCTGCGTCCAGCGGGCTCCGTCCTCCGAGCTCTCCACGAGGTAGTCGGTCGATTCGCGCCGGATCCTCAGCCAGGCGTCGCGGCGGTCGTCGGGGAACGCTTGCGTCGACCAGTCGGAGTAGCCGGCGTTGGTCACGACGACGCCGAGGCGGTTGGCCTCGCGCGGCTCGTACTCTACCGAGGACTTGATCCAGCACTCGGGCGAGAGGCGGACCATCAGGCCGGCCTGGTCGTACTGGTTGACCGGAGAGAAATGGACGTGGGTCGTCAGGACGAAGTCCCCGACGACGGGCAGCGACAGGAGGTGCCCGTTATCGGCCTCGAATCCGTAGTGGGTCTTCTGCCAGAAGTCCGTGTTGGCCGCCGGCTCGACGCGCAAGCAGCGCGCGGCCGTGTCCACCGACCAGCGGGGCGGCTCGTTGGTCCAGCGGAGTTTGCTATCGAGGACGGGGCGGTCGAAGGCTTCGGTGAGGTCGGATTCTGGCATGCGTGCGCGGTCAGACATCGACGTGGGTGAGTTTCGAGGTAGGCTCGGGGACGGGCTCGCCGGCGTCCTGGAGTCCTTCAATATGGAAGGCGATGGCCTCGCGGATCTCCTGCTCGACTTCCTCGATGGTGTTGCCGGTGGCGACGCATCCCGGCAGATCGGGCACGTAGGCAGAGAAGTTGCCGGGCGCGCGTTCGATGACGACCAGTCAGCGCATCCGTCGCCCTCCTTGCTGCTCGGTGCATCCGCGGAGAGTGCCACAGCCGGGGACGAGATCCTTCGACAGGCTCCGCCTATCTCAGGATGACACGTCAGTTGACGGTGGTCCCCAATTATCGTCGATCTGGCACATCGTTGGTATGCCACATGGTACATCCCTCGCCGACGGGCGGCAGGGGGCCGGCGGCGTAGTAGGCGGCGGCGCGCTCGCGGAAGTAGCCGCCGTCGTCGTCGGCCGAGAGCGACGGGCGGTCGTTGCCGTTGATCGGCGCGGGGTCCGTCACGCCGTCGCCGACCTGATCGCCTGGGCAGCTCACGTCGCCGGCGCCGCCGCCGAACAGGAACGCGATCACGCCGGCGTCCAGGTACTCGCCCAGGTGGCCGCGGGCGGGGTCGTCGAGCAGCCATTCGACGCGGTTGTCCTGGTAGTGGCCGCGCGTGTTGTTCTGGGCGCGCATCTTGGTGTTGCCGTAGGGGATCTGCCAGAGCACGAGCCGCGCGCCGGTGCCCTCGACGAAGCCGGCGAGCAACCGGACGTGCCGCGTGAAATCGGCCGCGTCCCACCAGGCGCGGCCCCGGTCGCCGTAGACGTGCTCCTTGAAGCCGGCGTCGCGGTCGCTGAACTCGGAGAAGGCGAGGTCGAAGGGCGCGCCGAGCGAGCGGTAGAAGCGCGCCGAGCGGTCCGCGATGCGGTCCACGGCGTCGTCGCGGGCGTCGGACAGGAAGATGTCGTCGCCGGTGCCCCAGGCGCTGAGGTGGTACGCGAGCAACACGTTCGGGGCGTAGCGGTCGCGGAGCCGCGTGACCGCCTGCGCGAAGCCGGCCAGCGTGTCGGGGAGGTCGGCGACCTCGGCCAGGCCGGTCGAGCCGACGAGGACCGGGACGGTGGATGCATCGTCGTTCTGGGCGCGCTGGTGGGCGAAGCCCCAGAGGTCCGGCTCGACGTGCAGGATCGTGGGTATCTCGGGGAGCGTGGCCGCGCGCTCGAAGAAGACGCGGAGGTCGGCGTAGTAGGCGGCCATCGTCGATGGGGTGGCGAGATTCAGCCGGACGGCCTCGGGCTCGGCCGCGCCGGGAGCATCGGCGCGGCCGGGCGCGGACTGGACGATCATGTAGTTAGGTGAAGACGGGGGTGAGGCCGCTGGCGGCCGACTCGCGGGCGTAGTCGGTGACGAACGCGCCATTCGGCCGCCAGGTCGTCCAGTGGTTGTCGCGGCCGACGCCGCCGGCGAGGTACTGATAGTGGAAGCCGAGCGGGCCAACGGACCGCACGTCGTCGGCGGTCCCGAGCCCGCCGGACATGCCGAGCTGGAGGGTCGCGGGGAAGCTCCGGGGGAGCGGCGGCATGCTAGCGACGCGGCGGACGGTGGCGGGGGCGCCGAACGCGACGCCAGTGAGCTGGGCCACGGCCGCCCCGAGCGCTAGCACCACGGCGAGCAGGGCCAGGCCGAGCCGCGTGCGCGAGGAGATGCTGGTGGGAGGAGTCTGCATGGTGCGGTTCTATCACGCCTTCGGGTATCAGGGATAACGTGTCGGAGGCGGCTTCGGGGCCGTCGGCACCCGGCGTGTATCCTTCGCGTTACCACAGGGTGCGGGCTGTAGCTGTTCGTGCCACCGACGCATGGGGCGGGCAGTCGCGCGCCATGCCACATCGACACGCTTGACATGGAGGACGACGCGCAGTGCGCTGTCTCATCACGGGAGGGGCCGGGTTCCTCGGCTCGCACTTGACCGACCGCCTCCTCGAGGACGGTCACGAGGTCATCATCTTCGACAATCTCGTGACCGGGCGCGAGGACAACCTCGCGCACCGCTTCGGCCACGAGCGCTTCCGCTTCGTCAAGCAAGACGTGACGGAGTTCCTGTACCTGCCGGGCACGCTCGACGCCGTGGTCCACTTCGCGTCGCCGGCCAGCCCGATCGACTACCTGCGCATGCCGATCCCAACCCTGAAGGTCGGGAGCCTCGGCACGCACAACTCGCTGGGGCTGGCCCTCGCGAAGAAGGCGCGCTTCCTGATCGCCTCGACGTCGGAGGTGTACGGCGACCCGCAAGTGCATCCGCAGCCGGAGACGTACTGGGGCCACGTGAACCCGGTCGGGCCGCGCGGGGTCTACGACGAGGCGAAGCGATTCGCCGAGGCAATGACGATGGCGTACCACCGCTACCACGGCCTGGACACGCGGATCGTCCGCATCTTCAACACGTACGGCCCGCGGATGCGCCCGGACGACGGGCGGGTGGTTTCGAATTTCGTGGTGCAGGCGATCTCGGAGCAGCCGCTGACGATCTACGGGCAGGGCGAGCAGACGCGGTCGTTCACGTACGTATCGGACCTGATCGACGGCATCTGGCGGCTGCTGATGCACGACGACACCGGCCCCTCGACGAGCGGGGACACGCCGCTCGATGAGATCAACCTGACGGACGTTCACCTGCCGGTCAACATCGGCAATCCGGTCGAGTTCACGGTCGCGGAGCTGGCCGGCCTGGTGCTGGAGCTGACGGGCAGCCCGAGCGTCATCGAGCGGAAGCCGCTGCCGGTGGACGACCCGAAGGTGCGCAAACCGAACATCACGCGCGCGCGGTCGCTGCTGTCGTGGGAGCCGAGTGTGCCGCTCCAGCAGGGCCTGGAGAAGACGATCCCGTACTTCCGCGAGTCGCTGGCGGGCGCATAGCGATCTCGGTCATGTGGAATCTGTCGGGTCGCACCGCGCGTCTGAGGGCTCGACGGCCGCGCGGTGCATATGGAGCCTGTTGCCGGCGCTACTAGAATGTCGGAGGCGGGCGGATGGAGTGCGCTCAGCGGTGGACCGGACGCGACGGCATGGAACGTGCTGCACCGCCCGTGAGACTCATCTCAGGCGCCGGGGGGAACATGCAAGATTCGATGGATGCACAGAAGCGCGCGCCCGGTCAGACGAGCGGCAGTGCCCAACGGCCCTCCCATGACTTGCATGAACCCATAACGGTCCTCAACCTGCTCGATGAGGCCGAGGGGCTCCGGCGAGAACCGGCCTGGGCGCAGGGCGACCGCAACGCCAAGACTTTCGTCAAGGAGGGCGACCTCCGGGTCGTGTTGACCGTGATGAAGCAGGGGGCGGTCCTCCGAGAGCACAAGGTGCCCGGGACGGCCCTGATCCAGGTTCTGAGCGGTCGTGTCCGCCTGGGTGCGTCCGGGAAGGACGTAGAACTCGCGAGCGGTCGGCTCCTGATCCTTGAACGGGATTTGCCGCATGACTTGGAGGCGGTGGAGGAAAGCGCGTTCGTGATCTCCATCGCCTGATCTGCCGGGCCTCGCGGCGACGCGTGACGGTCGGCTAGATCGCGCGCAATACGGCGACTGGGGGTTCGGGCACGGCGGTGCCAACGCTCAGGAGGTGTTGCGGCCGAGTGCGGCGCGCATGAGGGCGACGGTGCGGAGGATGTTCGCGCGGGCGTCGTAGCGGGCTTCGGCGTCGCGGCGCGGTTGGGGCGCGATGCGTGCGGCGATGTCGCCGCCTCAGGGCGCCCTGGCTATACTCCGAGCATGCTCGATCCGTCCGACGTGTACCTCCGCAAGGCGCAACAGAGCCTGCAAGGCGCGGAGAGCGAGGCGGAGGCGGGGCGATACGATAACTGCGCCAACCGCTGCTACTACGCCTGCTTCCAGGCGGCGGTTGCGGCGCTGCTCCGCGCCGGCATCCGTCCGTCGGGCATGCGCGGCGAATGGAGCCACGCGACCGTCCCCGCGCAGTTCGCGGGCATGCTGATTGCACGCCGCAAACTCTACTCCAGCGATCTGAAGGATACGCTGGGCCGCGCATATGCTCTGCGACAGATCGCAGACTACCAGAGTAGGACCATTTCTTATGCACAAGCAGACCGCATACTTCGCAACGCGGCCATGTTCGTGAATGCCATCGTGGAACGGGAAGGGGGAGCGACATGAGCGCCGAGCTCGAGCATGGGTATGGCCGCCGCATGGAATCGGCCCTTGATGAGATGCGCGCTTTGATCCTCGGGCGCTATCCCGACGCCACCTTCGACACCGGACCTAGCCAGGACGACGCGACCATCGTGCATCTGTATGCATACGTCGATGTGGATGATACGGACGAGGTTATGGATCTCGTGGTGGATCGGATGGTCGATATACAGGCCGAAGAGGGCTTGCCACTTTTCGTGATCCCACTGCAGACCCCTGCGCGGGCCGTCGCGCGGTGGGCCGAGTATGAGCAGCGCGCGGGACGGCCGACGCCCTAATCCATGTCGGCGGCGCGGCCTAGGGCGGCGCGCATGAGGGCGACGGTGCGGAGGATGTTCGCGCGGGCGTCGTAGCGGGCCTCGGCGTCGCGGCGGGCGGCCAGACCCATCCGGACTCGGGCGGCGGGCTCACCGATCAGCTCGTCGAGACGGGCCGCGAGCGCGTCGCCGTCGCCGGGCGCGATCGAGAAGCCGGTCTCGCCGTCGCGGAGGATGTCGCCGGTCCCGCCGATGCGCGCGAGGATCGAGGGCAGGCCGGCCGCCATCGCCTCGATGGTCGCCAGCGAGTAGCAGTCGGCACGCGTGGGGAGCGCGAAGACGTGCGCCGATCGGTACAGGTCGATCAGGCGCGGGTCGTTCGGCGTGAGCCCGTGGTAGACGCGGACGTTGGCGTGCGAGCGACGGACCGCGTCGCGAGTGACGACGTGGAGCCGCCAGTTCGTGTGCTTCGTGCGCTCGGCCCAGTCGAGCAGGAGGTCGCCGCCCTTGCGGTGGAAGTCGCCGCCGACGAACAGGACGTTGACTGGCCCGTCGTCGGCCCCACGCGGCGGGAACGACCATTTCGAGAGGTCGATCCCGGGCGGCACCACGCGGACGCGCGCGGGATCGACGCCGTAGTCTTCGACGAAGCTGTCGGCCGCCCAGTTCGACCAGGGGAAGAGCATCCGCGCGCCGGCGAACTGGCCTCGGTAGACGCGGTACTGGAGGCGTTCGAGCCGGCGGAACCGGATCGGCGGTCGGCCGTACAGCTCCCTGAATGGCTCCTGCTGGCGCGGGGTGGTGTCGGTGGTGACGAAGTACGGCTGGCGGGCGAGGCGCGGCTCGTTGGCGTAGAAGACCGACATGGCCGCGACGAACAGCGCGTCGAAGCGTCGGTTCCCGAGACCCTCGATCAGCTCGAGCCGCGCCCGCAGCCGCACCTTGAGGATGCGCGGCAGGAGCGGCAGCCGCTCGACGCGCCCGTTCGGGTGCCACCAGTCGATGACGGCCCAACTGGGGAGGACGCCCGCGTCGGGCGTCAAGCAGACGCGCCAGTTCAGGTACTGGGTCTTCAGTCCGACTTCGGTGGGCATCACGAAGCCGATGCGCAGCGGGTCGGCCGCCCAGGCGGCCAGGGTGGTCGCCGAGGGGCCATCGGCGGCAGGCGCAATCGGACCCACGTGCGGCGGCTCGGCGGCGGTGGGGAGCGGCGACGGTACGCTCATGATGCCGGCTCAGCGCGTGCCGGCTCGATACGTGCCGATTCGGCGCGTGCCGGAACCGCGATGGCGCGCCAGAGGGCGTCGGCGCCGCCGAGCTCGTCGGTCGCGCCCTGCCAATAGAGCACGTTGAAGATGCCGCTGAGCGCGAGCGACGCCGCGCGCTCCAGTCGGAGCGCGTCCGCCGCGACCGCCGCGGCCGTGAGGGCGAGGATGACCAGGCGCCGGCGGGCCGCGTGGCCCACGCACAGCCTAGCCAGGCGCCGGTTGAGGCCGTGTCGCCGGTGGAACTCGGTGGCGGCGAGGCCGAGCGTCGGGGCGCCCTTCTCGCGCTCCATCACCACGTCGTAACGGCCGTACTGGTAGGGCGTCCGCTGCCACGAGTCGAACGACCGCGAGGCGAAGTGGAGGACGTCCGCGCGCGGCTCGAAGACGAACTCGGCGCCGGCGTTGGCCAGCCGCCAGGCCAGCTCGACGTCCTCGGCGCGCTTGAACTGCTGGTCGAAGCCGCCGCTGGCCCGGAACAGGTCGCGGCCGAGGGAGGCATTGCCCGTGTAGAACTGACGCGGGGTGCAGGGGTACTCGCCGGCGAGCATCGCGTCGTACTGTTTCTGGAGCTGGCGCTCCTCCCAGCGGACCCAGGCCGGGCGGGACCAGCGGCGCGGCGGCGACATCGGCCCGACCACCACCCGATGCGTTGAGTCCCCATGGATCGCCACGTGGGCCGCGAGCAGGTCCGGGTGCGGTTCGACGTCGTCGTCCAGGAACACCAGCAGCCGCCCGCGCGCGTGCTCGACGCCCCGGTTTCGAGCGGCGGCCGGCCCGCGATTTGGCTGCGTGACGGCCACGAGCGCGAACGGGGGCTCGTGGCCGTCGAGCAGTGCGGGCGTGCTGTCGGTCGAGCCGTCGTCCACGACGATGACCTCGAAGTTACTCGCCGGATAGGACTGGCGCGCGAGGGCGGTCAGCAGGCGAAAGAGGCCCGCCCGCCGATTGTAGGTGGGCACGACGACGCTCACCGTGGGCGCGGCTCCTTGGCGCGCGTCGGGCGCGTGCGTGGCCGGGTGGGCCTTGGGGACGGCGATCATGGCGTTGCCCACTCCACTGGCCGGGCGCTCGTGAGGAGCGTGGCGCTTTCCAACCGACGTTGCTGTCGGCATCAGAACTCGCGCACCAGGCGGGCCGGCGAGCCGGCCACCACGCACCGGGCCGGCACGTCGCGGGTGACCACGGCGCCCGCAGCGAATGGTACTGGCGAGGGTATCCCCATGCTCTTCAAACGGTCCAGCGTACCCCAGTGGAGACGGGTTTGAAGCGACGTCGTGCCGGCGGATCTTCCTTGATGAGGTGCAGCGTCGAGAGCGCGCCGAGGATCGTACCGATGTACATGGTCACCCGCCCGTTGGTCAGGCCGAGATCGACGTAACAGAAGACCAGCGTGATCGCCAGGGCGGCCATCGCGACGAAGGCGAAGGCCCGCGTCATCGGATCCCTGAGGGTCTTGGCGCGGTTCGCCGCGAGCGCGACGCCGCCGAGCATCATCATCCAGAAGAAGGTGAAGCCGGCCGCACCGGTATTGAGCCAGACCCAGAGGACGTTGTGGTGGGGCTGGTAGTGCCAGAAGGGCCACCAGGAGAGGTCCGGCAGGGGAATGATGAAGTTGAACGGGCGGCCGAAGCCGACGCCGAGCAGCGGGTCGGAGAGGATTGTCTCGCGGACGTTCACCTTCTCCATCTCGCGGTAGGCGTTCGACGAGGCGTCGCGCTCGTCCGGCGCCGACAGCGAGCGCACGGCGCGAGCAGGCCGGCCACATCGCGGCGCGTCCGGATCAGGTTCGCGCCGAGTACGTAGCAGATGCCGAAGTAGCCGAGGCTGCGGGCCTCCCAGAAGGCGACGTAGGAGTCGCCGCCGCCGATCGCGATGCCACGCACGAGTCCGAGCAGGATCGCCAGGAAGAAGAGGGCGACTGCCCAGCCGAGGACGCCGGCGCGGTAGTCGAGGCGCCGAAGCACGACCCCGCGTAGCCACCAGACGAGGAGGGTGAAGACCAAGAGCATCTCGAGCGGGCTGATGATCAGCCCGCTGATGCCGAGCGTGCTCTGGAGCCCGTACTGGAAGTAGCGGCCCGGCAGCATGAGCGGGTCCGCGCTCGCCATCTCGAACATCAAGGACATGCCGAACGAGACGTAGAGGCCCACTTTCGGGCGCCAGAAGATGGCGGCCAGCACGAGCAGGCAGGCGAGCGGGACGATCGCCAGGAACTCGAGCTGGACCACGAGCTGGCTGAAGCCGATCGTCACGAGGATGGTGGCGACGGTGAGCCAGATGAGCAGCCGGCGGTTGGCCGACGCGAAGGTGTCGGCGGTGACGTTGTCGATGCGGAGCGGTCGAGCGGAGGCCGCGACGGCCATTGCTAGAGCCTTCCGGAGGCACTCACCCCTGCCCCTCGGAAGGCGGGAGCGGGGTTCAGGGTGAGGACGTTTCGAACGGAGGCGTCGCCGGCGACGGACATCACATGAGCCTCGATGCGAACACGTAGTAGAGGGTCGTCACTGAGGCGGCGACGGCCGTCATCATCCAGCGCTGGCGCGGGCCGAAATCCCGCCAGAAGAGGCCGAGGATCACGGAGACGAAGATTGCCGCGAGGAGCAGGCGCATCTGGTGGCCTCGGACCTAGAAGCCGAAGATGCGGCGGAGCCAGCCCGGCACCGACGACTGCGCGCCGTTCATCACCACGCCGCTGCGGACGACGAGGATCACGCCGTCGGCGACGTCGTTGACGAGCGAGGCGTCGCTGTTCGTGAGCAGCGAGGGCGCGTCCATGATGACGACGTCGTTGCTGCGCCGCGTCGTCTCCATGACCGTGGTCAGGCGGGTCGAGCGGAGCAGGCGCGACGGGTTGGGGAACTCGCTCCCGGCCGGGAGCACGCGCAGGTTGTCGAGGAAGGTCTGGCGGTAGCCCATCTGGACGGGGTACACGCCGTCGAGGGCCTCGGCAAGGCCGGGGCTGGGCTCGACGTCGAAGTCCGACGCGAGCGACGGGTGCTGCAGGTCGGTCTCGACGAGCAGCACGCGCCGGTCCGGGAAGTCCTGGGCGACCATGATGGCCAGGCCGAGGGCGATCGTGCTCTTGCCCTCGCCGGCGACGGCGCTCGAGACGGCGACGATGCCGGGCATGGTCAGGCCGGCGCGGGTGTAGATGGCGCGGAAGAGCTCCTCGGAATCTGGCAGGACGGGCTTGCGGCCGACCGCCGCGAGTTCGGGCTTGCCGGCCTTGGGCACGACTGAAGGCACGCCGTTGACGCGGGCGTCGTCGGGGCGGGCGCCGTCGGTTCCGTTGGCGGTGCTCTCGATGCCATTGGTCCTGACGCCGGCGACCCGAAGGGCGTCCGGTGTTCCGTCCGGGCCGGTCGTCCGCGTCGAGCTGTTGGGCTCGACGCCCTCGTGCGGAGAGTCCGCGATCATCGCCATCGGTCCTTCACCTTCGGTCGCTCAGCGTGTAGTCGGTTCGCGTGTGGTGGCACTCGTGGCCTGTCGGTCATGAGAATCGCGCTCGACGTGCCATCAGCTTGCCTTGGGCGGCGCCGGAAGCGCCGTCCCCGCCACGAAGCCGATCGCCTTGCGGGTCGCGCCGGTGGGGATCGCCTTGCGCGGCGTCCGCACTTCCATCCGCGGGACGATGCCGATCACCTTGCCGACCCGCTCGAGATCCTCGGGCCAGCGGGCGGAGCGGTCCGCGACGGTCAGGATGACGAGCAGCGCGCTCGCGACGATCAGCCCGACGAGCAGGGCGGCGGCCGGGAAGATGATCAGGCGGCGGCGCTCGCGCTGGGAGCTGGTGGGCAGCACCGGCTGGTCGATCACCTGGAACGCGGCGTCGCCGCCTTCGAGGGCGGCCTGGGCGTCGAACTGGGCCTGGTCGAGGAGGCCGCGCAGTCGATCCTGCTCCTTGTTGGCGAGATCCTGCTGGCGGATGAGGTCGGCGAGCTGCGGGTCGATGGCCTGGACGGGCAGCCCGAGGCTCCCGCCGACGGTGCGGCTGCTGGGATCGACCGACGTGTAGCGCGGATTGGCGGCGACGTAGCGGCGGAGGCCGTCGCTCGCCTTCTGGGCCGCGTCCTGGGCGGTCTTGACCTGGCCCTCGTAGAAGGCGATCACCATGCTCGTCTGGGTCGCGCGGTCGAGCGCGCATGGTAGGGAGGCATTGCAGATGTACAATGGTGCCCGAGCGCATGTCCCTCTTCCGCGCGGGTGCCTCGTTGGGTGAAGAGCACAACTGTATCGCCGCGTGGCCGAGCGCGGAGGGAGTCGGACATGAAGGCGCTCGTCGTCGATGACGACCATATCATCCAGCGAATCGTGACGCAGGCGCTCCAACACGCCGGCTACGACGTCGTGGTGGCCTCGTCAGGCCTCGAAGCGCTGGACATCTTTCGGGCGGCTTGCCCCGACATCGTCCTACTCGACGTGTCGCTGCCGGGCCTCGACGGGTTCGAGGTCTGCCGTCGGATTCGGCAGCACGGCCCGACGCCGATCATCATGCTGACCGCCAGCGACGACGAGGAGCACATCGTCCGGAGCTTCCGGCTCGGCGCGGACGACTACGTGACGAAGCCGTTCAGTGCGAAGCTGCTCGCCGCGCGCATGAACGCGGTGCTGCGGCGGACGCGGGCCGGCGAGGCATCGCGGCGGCATGGGCGGGTGCAGACCGAGGAGCTGGAGCTGGAGCTGGAGACGCTGACGGTCCGCAAGGGCGGTGAGCATGTCCGCTTGACGCCGCTCGAGTTCCGCATCCTGTACATGCTGGCCGCGAACTCCGGGCAGGTGGTGCCGTACAATCGGCTCATCGAGTACGCATGGGGCCTCGAGGGCGGGAGCCCGACCCACTTGAAGATACGGATCTGCAACATTCGGAAAAAGCTGCATCTCCCCCTGGATTCGCGCGGCGGCATCAAGGCGGTCGTCGGGACCGGCTACGTGCTCCAGCGCGCGGCGGCGTAGTGTGCCGAGCACGGGCGCGTACAGACCGGCGCAGCACCGGAGCGGCGACCCCATGATGGTGACCCCAGGGTAAAGCCCCTCTTCGTCGTGAGCGCGAACCTCCCGGACGGGCCGGTCCACGACCCGTCCGGCCCGTTGAAGGACTACGTGGCGATCGCCCGGAGCCTCGGGGCGGATGTCCTCGACTGGTCGCGCGTGCGGCGCGAGCCGGGCGTGCGGCGCATCGAGCGGACGCTCGGGCTGGCCGCGGCGCATGCGTGGGTCGCGTTTAACCGGCGCGACCGCTACGACGTGATCCTCACCGATGGCGAGCACATCGGGATCCCGCTCGCGCTGCTGCTGAAGCGCGCGGGCGCCACGACCGCCCACATCACCATCGGTCACCGTCTGTCGGCGAAGAAGAAGCGGCCGTTCTTCCAGTACCTGCGGGTCCAGACGCACATCGCGCGCGTCATCCTCCACTCGCGGCATCAGTACACGCTGGTCATGGAGAAACTCGGATTTCGGCGCGACCAGCTGTCGCTGGTGCCGTATCAGGTCGATACCGACTTCTGGCACCCGCTCCCCACCGCCGAGGAGCGCCTGATCTCGAGCGCCGGCCTGGAGTACCGCGACTATCCGACGCTGTTCAAGGCGGTCGAAGGGGTCGATGCGCGGGTGGTGATCGGCGCGGCGAGCCACTGGTCGCGGCGTCGGAACACGGCGCTGAGCACGACGCGTCCGCCCAACGTGGAGATCGGCAGCTTCGACTATCGCGCCCTCCGCGACCTGTACGCGCGGGCGTCGATCGTGGTGGTGCCGGTCGATGACGTCGACTTCCAGGCTGGCGTCACGACGGTGCTCGAGGCGATGGCGATGGGCAAGCCGGTCGTGGTCACCCACAGCCAGGGCCAGACCGACATTATCGAGGATCGGCGTTTCGATCACGCGCGGCGCGCAGGCGCGGACGCGCCCGATCGGCCTGCTGCGCACGATGGCCGAGGAGGCCGGCTTCGCGATCGAGCCGAACGGCTTCTACGTGCCGCCGAAGGATCTCGTGGCGCTGCGCCGAGCGATCGAGTTCTTGCTGGATCGTCCGGCCGACCGCATCAGGCTCGGGGCCGCCGGCCGGAAGATCGTGTCGTCGCTGATGACGGTGGAGCAGTTCGCCGAGCGCGTCGCGCAGGTGGTGGACGAGACGGTCGGGGGGCGGTCGCCCAACGGCAGCGTGGGGCGCGCGACCGCGGCCGAGCTCGTCGCTCCCCAGTGAGAAGGCCCCCATCCCCCGAC
>Ga0136611_10001168_pt1 | contig 18154 bp, 18 predicted proteins | sample AntDrymUQ2232306_2_FD_106645 | JGI IMG/M metagenome (GOLD analysis project Ga0136611, IMG submission 106645) | Polar desert sand microbial communities from Dry Valleys, Antarctica - metaG UQ223 (23.06) | ecosystem: Environmental > Terrestrial > Soil > Desert | place: Antarctica: Dry Valley...
CCTCGGGCGTCACCGAGAACCCGGAGATGATCGAGGCCGACTTCCGCCGCATCGTCGGCGACAGCCTGAACGGCTACCTCGACGCTCTGGCCCGGCAGGAGCAGGGCGAGCAGTCGCCGATCCTGGAGACCATCAATTCCGCCTTCGACGCCCCGGACTTCGGCCCCAACGTCGACCGGCGGCGGCTGGTGATGGTCTCCGACCTGGCCCAGCACAGCCCGCGCAACGACCAGTACGCCGACGACGGCGACCGCTTCGACGTCGACCCCGGCGTGACGCGCACCCTGACCCGCGACATGAGCGGCGTGGACGTGCGCCTGCACTACGTCCGCCGCGGTCCCTTGGTGCGGCTGCAGACCGCCGACCACCAGCGGTTCTGGCGCGACTGGTTCCGCCGCCAGGGCGCGGAGGTGGAACTCGGCTGGGGCCTGCAGATGGCGCCCGGACGAGCGGCCGGGAGTTGACAGTCGCGCCGGGGGCGAACGCATACTCGGCTGTACGCGAGAGATGAACATGAGTGATCGAATCGAGGTGAACGCTGTCGCCTTCCAGGAGGGCGACGTCTGGGTGGCGCAGTGCGTCGAGTTCGACATCGCCGCCCGAGCCGCTTCGCTGTCGGGCCTGAAGGCGGCATTCGAGCGGGCCGTGGCGGCGAACCTCTGTGTGAACGTCGAACTCGGCCGCACCGGCTTCGACGGCATTCCCGCCGCGCCCGCCGAGTTCCAGCGGATGTTCGACGCCGCCGACGTCAGCGTCCGGCCCGTGCGTAGAGGCCGCCGAGGCGGCGTCAAGATCGGCGATCTGCGTCTCGCCGCCTGATCCTTATGGCGGCACGGACCTCCGGTTTTCTGGAACGTCGGGCCGATGCTCGATCGCTTCGTGCTGTCCGGCTGCGAGCTCAGGATCGCCGAAGCCACCGTGCGTATGCCCGACGGCGACTGTCTGAACGTCAGATACCTGCTCAATCCCGCCAACGGCATGTTCGTGCCGCTCGTCGACCTCGACGACAGCGACTCCGTATCGGAGGGCGAGGTGGCGTTCTGGGAGCGACGCCTGGGCGTCTTGGTGTCGAGGCCCGAAGAGACCTGAACCCGTCTCTCACGCCTGCATCGTCCACCCCTCCACGCCCATCGCCGCCTGGCGGAGGGCCTCGGACCGTGTCGGGTGGGGGTGGCAGGTGCGGGCCACGTCCTCCGACGCGCCGCCGAAGGCCATGGCCACGCAGTATTCGCCGATCATCTCGCCCACCTGCGGCCCGATCATCCAGACGCCCAGGATGCGGTCGGTGGTGGCGTCGGCCAGCACCTTTACGAAGCCCTCGGCCTCATGGTTGACCTTGGCGCGGCTGTTGGCGCTGAACGGGAACTTGCCGGTCTTGTAGGCGATCCCGTCCGCCTTCAGCTCCTCCTCGGAGCGGCCGACCCAGGCCACTTCGGGGAAGGTGTAGATGACGCCCGGGATGACCCCGTAGTCCACGTGGCCGCTGCGACCGGCGATCGTCTCGGCGCAGGCCACCGCCTCCTCCTCCGCCTTGTGCGCCAGCATCGGCCCATGCGTGACGTCGCCGATCGCCCAGACGCCGGCCGCCGAGGTGCGCCAGTGGTCGGTCTCGACGACGCCGCGACTGTCGGGCGTGATCCCCACCGTCTCCAAGCCCAGCCCGGCCGTGTGGGGTCGGCGACCTATCGCCACCAGCACCACGTCGGCCTCGATGGCCTCGGCCGCGCCGCCCTTGGCGGGCTTCACCGAGAGGTTGACGGTGTCGCCCGACACGTCGGCACCGGTCACCTTCATGCCCAACCGGAACTTGAGCCCCTGCTTGGTCAGCGACCGCTGGAAGGTCTTGGCGGTGTCGGCGTCCACGCCCGGCGTGATCCGGTCCAGGTATTCGATTACCGTCACCTCGGCGCCCAGCCGCCGCCACACCGAGCCCAGCTCCAGCCCGATGATCCCCGCCCCGATCACCGCCAGCCGCTTCGGTACGGTCGACAGCGCCAGCGCGCCGGTGGAATCGACGATGCGGTTCTCCACCAGCTCGACCCCTGGCAGCGGCGTCACCTCCGAGCCGGTGGCCAGGATCACGTTTTTCGCGGCCAGCGTCCGTTCGGCCCCGTCCTCCCCGCGCACCACCACCTTGCCCGGCCCGTCCAACCGTCCCTCGCCGAACACCGCCTCCACCCTGTTCTTGCGGAACAGGAAGGCGACGCCCTTGGTCAGCGCGTCGACGCTCTCGTCCTTCTGTCGCATCATCCGCGGCAGGTTCAGCGTCGGCGCGGCGTCGATGCCGAGCGCGGCGAAGCCGGTCCCCGCCAGCGCGAACAGCTCCGAGGCGTGCAGCAGCGCCTTGGACGGAATGCAGCCCACGTTAAGGCAGGTGCCACCGAGCGTCGCCCGCTTCTCCACGCATGCGACTTTCAGCCCCAGCTGTCCGGCCCGGATGGCGGCGTTGTACCCGCCCGGTCCTCCGCCGATGACGACAACATCGTAGTCAGCCTGTTCGGCCATGAATATCCCTCAAAGAGTCCGCGGCGCGCGCTACGTGTCACGCCAGTTCACGTGGGTGAGCCCGTCGAACTTGGCGAAATCGCGGGTGTTCGATGTCACCAGGGTCCAGCCTCGAGCGATCGCCTGCCCCGCGATCATGACATCGTGCACTCCGGCGTCGCCGCGTCGGCTCCCGCTTCGCAACCGCGCGGCCACGTCGGCGTCCTGTTGCTCGTAGTCCACAACCTGCATGCCCGCGATCAGGCGGTCCAGCGCGTCCTGCGTCCCGGCGCTCTGGCGCTCAAGCAAGGCGCCGACGCGCAGCTCCTGCCAGGCTATGACTGACAGGGCGACCTCCTCGTGCGACCTCAGCGCCCGCCGGTAGCAAGCGATGACGAGAGCCTCGTCGTTCGCCAAATCGATCAGCACGTTGGCGTCCAGGCTGAGGGTCACTCCGGATCGCGTCCGCGCTCTCGCGTGTCACGAGGCGGATACGGCAGCTTCCGACCCGCCATCAATCGACGGACATCGGCGAACATCGCGTCGATCTCCTCGTCCGTCCGCGGCAGGCGACCACGCGGCGCGGGCTCCAGGATGACCGCGTTCCCCTCCTTCCGCACGCGCACTTCCTTGCCTTCGAACCGGAACGCCTTGGGCAGCCGCACGGCTTGGCTGCCGCCGTGCATGAACAGCTTGGCGGTGGCCGGGGGCGCATCGGCAGCGGGCTCGAACGGTGCAGGGGGAGCTTCGGAGACGCCCTTCATCACGTATCTATAGCTACAACCCAGCGACCCTTCAACCGCTCTACACCTCCAGCAGCAACCGTTGCGGCGCCTCGACGATCTCCTTCACCCGCACCAGGAAGGTCACCGCCTCCTTGCCGTCGACGATGCGGTGGTCGTAGCTCAGCGCCAGGTACATCATCGGCCGCACCACGATCGCCCCGTCCATCGCCATCGGCCGCTCCTGAATCTTGTGCATGCCCAGGATCCCCGACTGCGGCGCGTTCAGGATCGGGGTGGACATCAGCGAGCCGTAGACGCCGCCGTTGGAGATGGTGAAGGTGCCGCCCTGCATCTCCTCGATGGACAGCGTGTTGTCGCGCGCCTTCTTGCCGAGCGCGCCGATGGTCTTCTCGATCTCGGCCATCGACAGCTGGTCGGCGTCGCGGACCACCGGCACCACCAGGCCGCGGTCGGTGCCCACCGCCACGCCGATGTCCCAGCGGTTCTTGTAGACCAGGTCGGTCCCGTCGATCTCGGCGTTGACAGCGGGAATCTCCTTCAGCGCCGCCACCGCCGCCTTCACGAAGAAGCTCATGAAGCCGAGCTTGACCCCGTGGCGCTTCTCGAAGGCGTCCTTGTAGTCGGCTCGGACGGCCATGACCGCGCCCATGTCCACCTCGTTGAAGGTGGTCAGCATGGCTGCAGTGTTCTGCGCCTCCTTAAGCCGGCGGGCGATGGTTTGCCGCAGCCGGCTCATGCGCACGCGTTCCTCGCGGGGTTGATCCTCACGCGGCGGTCGCGGAGCGGCGGGCTGGGCCGCCGGCGCAAGAGCGGCCGGTGCGGCGGCGTCGCGGGCGCGGCGGTCGATCTCGGCCAGGGCGTCGCCCTTGGTGACACGTCCGTCCTTGCCGGTGCCGCTGATGGACAACGGGTCGAGCCGGCCGTCCTCCACCACCCGACGGGCGGCGGGCGACAGCGGCATAGCACCGGCCAGCGCGGTCTGCGCGGGCTGAGCCGGCGCCGCGGTTGGCGGGGCGACGGCGGCGCCGCCGGGCGCGGCCACCGGCGCTCCAGCGCCCGAGCCGGCGGCCACGCGACCGATCACCGCCCCCGGCGTCACGCTCGCGCCCTCGGCGGCGGCGATCTCGGCCAGCACGCCGTCGGCCGGGCTAGCGACCTCCACAGCTACCTTGTCGGTCTCGATCTCGACCAGCACCTCGTCCTTCTTCACCGCGTCGCCCACCGCCTTGGTCCAACGGGCGATGGTCCCCTCGCTCACCGACTCGCCCATCGACGGCGCCTTCAGCTCCAGCGTCGCCCCGCCGCCCGGCTGGGCCCCGACCGTCGGCGCGGCGGCCGGAGCGGCGCTCTCGGCCGGGTAGTCCTCAGCGGCGGCCGGCATCACGGCGGGGTCGCCGCCCTGGCCCGTGGCGCCGGTCTCCGCCTTGCCCGGCATCTCGTCGCCCGGCGCAGGCGGACCGTCGCCGGCGGGCGCGGGGGCCAGGATGGTGTCGTCGCCCTTGCCGCTCGCAGCCGCCTGGGGGGCCGTGTCGGCCGGCGCCGCGCCGGCGACGGTCACCGTGCCGAGCTTGGCGCCCGGCGTGACGTTGGCGCCCTCCGCGGCCAGGATGTCGCCCAGCACGCCGTCGGCCGGGGAGGCGACCTCCAGGCCGACCTTGTCGGTCTCCAGCTCCACCAGCACCTCGTCCTTCTTCACCGCGTCACCCGGCTGCTTGCTCCAGCGCGCGACGGTGGCTTCGCTGACGGATTCGCCCAGCGTGGGAGTCAGGATGTCGGCCATCAGGTCAGGTCCTAGCGGTCATGCGGGCGGCGGCGCTCACGCGAACGCCTCGCTCGTGAAGGTCTCGAGTTCTTTCAGGTGGCGGCTCATCACCCCGGCCGCCGGCGAGGCGCTGGCGGGACGTCCGACGTAGCGGGCGCGCTTGGAGCTCACGTCCAGCCGCGCCAGGGTCAGCTCCAGCCAGGGGTCGACGAAGGTCCAGCCGCCCATATTGCGCGGCTCCTCCTGCACCCACACCAGTTCCGCGGTCCGGAACCGCGCCAGTTCCGAGCAGACCGACTTGATCGGCCACGGATAGAACTGTTCGAGCCGCAGGATGTAGACGTCGTCGCGCCCGGTCTTCTCCCGCGCTTCCAGCAGGTCGTAGTAAACCTTGCCGGAGCATAGCAGGACCCGCGCGATCTCGGCGTCGGGCCGCACGCTCAGGCCGGCGACCTCGGGGTTCTTCTCGCCGTCGTCCCACAGCACCCGGTGGAAGGCCGAACCCTCGGCCATGCCGGCGAGCGAGGACACCGCCTTCTTGTGCCTGAGCAGGCTCTTGGGCGTCATCACGATCAGCGGTTTGCGGAACGGCCGGTGCAGCTGGCGCCTCAGTGCGTGGAAATAGTTGGCGGGCGTGGAGCAGTTGAGCACCTGCATGTTCTCTTCGGCGCAGGACTGCAGGAACCGCTCGAGCCGGGCGGAACTGTGCTCCGGGCCCTGGCCCTCGTAGCCGTGCGGCAGCAGCAGGGTCAGGCCGCTCATGCGCAGCCACTTGCGTTCGCCCGAGGCGATGAACTGGTCGATGATCACCTGGGCCCCGTTGACGAAGTCGCCGAACTGCGCCTCCCACAGGGTCAGGGTGTTGGGGTCGGCCAGGCTGTAGCCGTACTCGAAGCCCAGCACCGCCTCTTCCGACAGCGCCGAGTCGATGGCTTCGAAGAAGGCCTGTCCCTCGCCGAGGTGGTTCAGCGGGAAATAGCGTTCCTCGGTGGTCTGGTCGATCACGGCGCTGTGCCGCTGGCTGAAGGTGCCGCGCACGCTGTCCTGGCCGGACAGACGCACCGGGAAGCCCTCCTCCAGCAGGGCGGCGAAGGCCAGGTGCTCGCCCAGCGCCCAGTCGATCCCGGAGCCGGCGTCGATGGCGGCCCGGCGGTTCTCGAACACCCGGCGCAGGGTGCGGTGGACGTCGACGCCGTCCGGCAGGGCGGTGATCGCCTCGCCCAGCGCCTTCAGCTTGGCCATCGGCACGGCGGTGTTGCCGCGCAGCTCCTCGTCGGATCGCGGGTTGAAGCCCTGCCACTGCCCGTCCAGCCAGTCGGCCTTGTCGGCTTCGTAGGTCTTGCCGGCCTCCATCTCGGCGTCGAGGAAGGTCTCGAACTCGGCGATCCAGGCGTCGGCCTGGCCGGCCGCGATCATGCCCTCGGCTTCCAGCCGGGTCGCGTAGAGCTCCCGCACGCCCGGATGGTCCTTGATGGCCTTGTACATCAGCGGCTGGGTGAAGGTCGGGTCGTCGCCCTCGTTGTGGCCGAACCGGCGGTAGCAGAAGACGTCGATCACCGTGTCCTTGGCGAACTGCTGGCGGAACTCGGTGGCGATCTTGGCGCCGTAGACCACCGCCTCCGGGTCGTCGCCGTTGACGTGGAAGATCGGCGCCTGGACCATCAGCGCCACGTCGGAGGGGTAGGGCGATGACCGGCTGTTTCGGGGGCTGGTGGTGAAGCCGATCTGGTTGTTGACCACCACATGCATGGTGCCGCCGGTTCGGTAGCCCTTGAGCCCCATCAGCGCGAAACATTCCGCCACCACGCCCTGGCCGGCGAAGGCGGCGTCGCCGTGCAGCAGCAGCGGCATGACGCTGGCGCGGTCCGACGCCGGCGGATCGTCGCGCGAGGTGAAGTTCTGCTTGGCCCGCGCCTTTCCCAGCACCACCGGGTTGACGATCTCCAGGTGACTGGGATTGGCCGTCAGCGACAGGTGGACGGTGGTCCCGTCGAAGGTGCGGTCGGAACTGGCCCCCAGGTGGTATTTGACGTCGCCGGAGCCTTCGATGTCCGACGGCGTGGAGCTCCCGCCCTGGAACTCGTGGAACAGCGCCCGGTAAGGCTTGCCCATCACCGCCGCAAGGGTGTTCAGCCGCCCGCGGTGGGGCATGCCGATGACGATCTCGCGTACGCCCAGCGCCCCGCCGCGCTTGATCACCTGCTCCAGCGCCGGCACCACCGCCTCGCCGCCGTCCAGGCCGAACCGCTTGGTGCCCGGGAAGCGCCTGTGCAGGAACCGTTCGAAGGTCTCGGTCTCGATCAGCTTGCGCAGGATGGCGATCTTGCCCTCGGGCGTGAACTGCACGCCCTTCTCGCGGCCCTCGATGCGCTCCTGGATCCAGGCCCTCTCGGCCGGATCGGCGATGTGCATGAACTGCACGCCGACATTGCCGCAGTAGGTGCGGCGGACGATCTCCAGCACCTCGGTCAGCGTGCCGGTCTGCAGCCCCAGCACGCCGTCCAGGAAGATCGGGCGGTCCAGGTCGGCGGGGCCGAAGCCGTAGGACTCCGGCTCCAGTTCGTCGTAACGCGTCGGCGGCTCCAGCCCCAGCGGGTCGAGGTTGGCCTGCAGGTGGCCGCGGATGCGGTAGGCGCGGATCAGCATCAGCGCGCGGACGCTGTCGTGCGCCGCCGCGCGGATCTCGTCGGTGGTCGCGCCCGGCGCCTTCGCTTCGACGCTCCTGGCGACCTTGGCCTCCACCGCCGGCCAGGCGTAGTCGAAGGCCGAGGTCGTCTCGTCGCGCCGCGCCTCGACGGTGTTGCGCGCCCACTCGGGCGTCGGCCGCGGCTGCTCGCGCAGGCTCTCGAAATAGACCCGCCAGGAGGGGTCGACGCTGGCCGGGTCCGCCGCCCAGCGTTCGAACAGCCCCTCCACGAAGGTCGCGTTGCCGCCGTAGAGGAACGAGGTCTCCTCGAACGCTTGCGTCAAACGGCCGGAATCGTCTGGCATCTCGGTCCTTTGTCTCCCTCCCCATTATGGGGAGGGACGATCGCGAAGCGATCAGGGCGGGGAAACCGTGGTGACGCCCGCCCGTCGCCGACGACCAGTCTTCGACCGCGGTTCCCCACCCTGACCGGCTTCGCCGGTCTGTCCCTCCCCATAAAGGGGAGCGAGGGTCGAGCCGCTACCCCCGCAGCACCCCGAGCAGCGTCTCGCCCAGCGCCGCCGGCGACGGCGCCACCTTCACTCCCGCCGCTTCCAGCGCCGCGATCTTGTCGTCGGCCCCGCCCTTGCCGCCGCTGATGATCGCGCCCGCATGGCCCATCCGCCGCCCCGGCGGCGCGGTGCGGCCGGCGATGAAGCCCACCGTCGGCTTCCAGCGCCCGGCCCGCCGCTCGTCGGCCAGGAACTGCGCCGCGTCTTCCTCCGCCGCCCCGCCGATCTCGCCGATCATGATGATCGAGGTGGTCGCCTGGTCGCCCAGGAACATCTCCAGGATGTCGATGAACTCGGTGCCCTTGACCGGATCGCCGCCGATGCCGACCGCGGTGGTCTGGCCGAGCCCGGCGCCGGTGGTCTGGAACACCGCCTCGTAGGTCAGGGTGCCGGAGCGGCTGACCACGCCCACCGAGCCTCGCGAGAAGATGTTGCCCGGCATGATGCCGATCTTGCACTCGTCCGGCGTCAGCACGCCGGGGCAGTTAGGCCCGATCAGCCGCGATTTCGATCCGCACAGCGCCCGCTTGACCCGCACCATGTCCAGCACCGGGATGCCCTCGGTGATGCAGACGATCAGCGGCACCTCGGCGTCGATCGCCTCCAGGATGGAGTCCGCGGCGAATGGCGGCGGCACGTAGATCACCGACGCGTCGGCGCCCACCGACGCCCTGGCCTCGGCGACGGTGTCGAACACCGGCACGTCCTCCAGCACCGTCATGCCGCCTTTGCCGGGCGTCACCCCCCCGACCATGCGCGTGCCGTAGGCCTTGGCCTGTTCGGTGTGGAACGTCCCCTGGCTGCCGGTGATTCCCTGGCAGATGACGCGGGTGGAGCGGTCGACGAGAATGGACATGCGGTCTCGCGGTCAGACGTTCAGGAAGGGGTTTTCGACTCGGACCGAGCCGTAGGTCTGCCCGTGGTTCAGGTCTTCGGAGTAAACGATCGGCGCGCCCAGTCGCTCGGCTGCGGCCAGGATCGCGCCGTCCCAGTAGCTGATGCGATAGCGGCGCGACAGACTGGCGCCTGCCCGAACCAATGGCGGATCGACGTCGGCGCACGGCATTCGCGCCATGCGCTCCATCCATCGGCCGGCTTCGTCGGGCGTCAACAGCGGTCGCTTTCCCCGCGTCGCCTGGACGTAGAATTCCGCCAGCACCTGCCCGGATGTGCCGAAGTCGTCACGCGTCATCATCAACTCGGCGACTGCGCCCTTCATCGGCTCCGTCTTCAGTGAGACCGCGTAGATCAGCACGTTCGTGTCTAGGAAGTAGTCGATCGGCATACAGCTCCTCTCTGTTCCACTTCCAATCGGAAGGGAGCTCGGCCGTGGACCGGCGTATGAGTTCGCCCAGCTCCCGTCGCGCCTGCGCCCGCTCGTCGTCCAGCGATACGAACTGCCGCAGGCTCTCGCGCACCACGGCGTTCACCGTCGTCTTCTTCTCCGCCGCTTTGCGGCGCGCCCGCTCCAGCAGGTCGTCGTCGATGGCCAGGGTGATGTTCCTCATCACCACACAGGATATGTGTAGAGCACGTCAGCGACAAGCACGCCGCTCACCGCAGCTCGGGCGCGGTCGGACCGCCGACGCTGCGGCCGCGCACGCGGGGCACGGCGTAGCCGATCATGCTCATCTCGCCCCGGCGCTGGACGAACAGCATGCGCACGCGCCCGCTCTGCATCAGCGCCATGGTCTCGCGATCGCCGGGCCGGCCCACCGCCACGTGCCCGTTGGGGCCCTCGGCCCAGACGTAGAGGTCCATGCCGCGGCTGCGGCTGGCCTGGGGCGCGACGCCGGCGAAAGCCGCCGCGGCCCGCGACAGGGCCGCGTGGTCCTGCGGCTGGGCGCCGACGAAGCACAGGTCCACCGCCACCTGCTCGCCGCCGAGCGGCAGGGCTCCGCTGGCGGCCATCAGCATGCGCATGCTCTCGCGCGTGGTCTGCAGCCGCGCGTCCACCTCGGTCATGCCCCCCGGCAGCCGTCCCGATCGACCGCGGCGAACACGGCGTCACCTTCGGCGGCGTGGATGACGCAGTAGGTGCGCAGGTCGGCGAGGATGTCGGTCTGGGCGGACGCGGTCGGCGCCCCGGCGAGCGTCGCGAGAGCTGCGATCGTGGCCATCAGGGCGCGCATCACGCCGCCCGCACCGCGGCGACGATCTTCTCCGCCGCGTCGGCCAGATCGTCCGCCGAGGTGATCCTGAGCCCGCTCTCGTTCAGGATCTTCTTGCCCAGGTCGACGTTGGTGCCCTCCAGCCGCACCACCAGCGGCACCTGCAGGCCGACCTCCTTGACGGCGGCGATCACGCCCTCGGCGATGATGTCGCAGCGCATGATGCCGCCGAAGATGTTGACCAGGATGCCCTTCACGGCCGGATCGGCGGTGATGATCTTGAAGGCCGCGGTCACCTTCTCCTTCGACGCCCCGCCGCCCACGTCGAGGAAGTTGGCGGGCTCCGCGCCGTAGAGCTTGATGATGTCCATGGTCGCCATGGCCAGGCCCGCGCCGTTGACCATGCAGCCGATCTCGCCGTCCAGCGCGATGTAGGAGAGGTCGTATTTGGACGCCTCGATCTCCTTGTCGTCCTCCTCGCTCTCGTCGCGCAGCTTCAAGAGCTCGGGGCGGCGATGCAGGGCGTTGGTGTCGAAGCTGACCTTGGCGTCCAGCAGCACCAGTTCGCCGCCGCCGGTGACGATCAGCGGATTGACCTCCAGGAGCGCCATGTCGGTCTCGACGAACGCCCGGTGGAGCCCGGCCAGGATCACGCCCGCCTGCTTGGCCGCCGCCCCCTCCAGCTTCAGCGCCTTCGCCAGCGCGCGGCCGTGGTGCGGCATCACGCCGGTAACCGGGTCGATCTGTAGGGTGACGATCTTCTCCGGCGTGTCGTGCGCCACATCCTCGATGTTCATGCCGCCCTCGGTGGAGGCGACCACGGCGATGCGGCTGGTCTCCCGGTCCACCAGCATGGACAGGTAGAGCTCGCGGGCGATGTCGGCGCCCTCTTCGACATACAGGCGGTTGACCTGCTTGCCCTTAGGCCCGGTCTGGATGGTCACCAGGGTGCGGCCCAGCATCTCCTCGGCGTTGGCGCGGACGTCCTCGACGCTCTTGACCACGCGGACCCCGCCCTTGGCCTCTTCGCCCAGGCCCTCGAACCGCCCCTTGCCGCGGCCGCCGGCGTGAATCTGCGACTTGACCACCCACACCGGCCCGCCGAGCTCCCGCGCACCGGCCTCGGCCTCATCCGGCGTGAAGGCGGCGACGCCCCGCGGCACCGGCAGCCCGAAGCCGCGCAGCACGTCTTTGCCCTGATGTTCGTGGATGTTCATGCAGGGGCTCGTGGGGCGAGGGAGACGCGCGCCGCTTATAGGAGGGGCGGGGGAGGGCGGCAAACCGTCCGTTGCGAATGAGGACGGGCCAGAAGCGTCTACTTCGTCAGCCCGAGATAGGCGGCCAGTGCGAGGTCCACTTCAATCATGAGGCTCGACTCCAGCTGACCGATCCGATCACCGAATTTCCAGACGGGGACCGCGCCCAGCTTGTCGATCTGAATGTATGATCGTCGGCGCAGTCCATTGACTGTGTCCGGGAGAACTTCGATCCGCAGAACGGGCGTGTTGACCGGAAGGGTCGTCAGCGGACAGACGACCACCGAACTGCTTCGGCTGTAGAAGTCGTCGGTCACGATCAGCGCGGGACGCGGCTTGCCGGTGAATTCGGTCCCGCCGGATACGGTCCTGAACTCCCCCCGCTTCACGGAGTGGCCGGTCCGTCGCCCTCGTCGTCGGTTTCGTAGGGACCCCAATCGACCTGCACCGACTCCAGCCAAGCGAGATCGTCGGCCTCCTGTTCGCTCTCCGCGATCAATTGGGACTGCCGCGCGGCTTCGGCTCTGAACTCCGGCGAGCGGGTGTCGATGGCCCAGATGGTCACTTGGCGCAGCCCCTTCGCGCGCATCCGCTCACGATAGGTTCGCGCCCGCTCGCGGCCGCTCTGCGGCTTGCGTTCGGCGTTCGTCATGCCGTTACAGGTAACGCAGACGCGCCGCTCAGTCCACCCAGTCGCGCTTGAGCGTGCGCGAGGCGGCCAGGAACAGGATCGACGCCAGCAGGTAGAAGCCCAACCCGCTGTAGATGGCGTAGCGCAGGCTCTCCTCGCCGAACCGCGGGGCCAGGGCGTCGGACACCGCCCCGAAATAGTAGAGCCCGCCGGCGATCCCCAACAGATTGTTGACCAGCAGGAACAGCGCCGAGGTGGTGGTCCGCATGGCCGGCGGCGCCAGGTGCTGCACCGCGGTGATGATCGGACCCAGCCACGCCAGGTTCAGCCCCGTCGGCACCAGCCACAGCAGAAAGGCCGCAGTGCGGGAGTCGGTGTTCACCGCCAGGAAGAACACCGGCATGGCGAGCAGAAAGGCGATCGCCGGCACCGTCGGATAGGCGCCGCGGCTGCGTCCGCCGAAGCGGTCGGCCAGCACGCCCCCGCCCCAGATGCCCAGCATGCCGCCGATGAAGGCGATGCCGGCGTAGAATACCGAGGTCTCGATCAGCGACATATCGAAGCTGCGCGCGAAAAACGACGGCAGCCAGAAGGCCACGCCGTAGCCGCACACCGAGGACGACGCCGCGCCCAGCGCCAGCAGCCAGAAGCTGCGCTTGGGCAGCACCGTGCGCGCCGTCGCGCCGAAGCTGGCCGCCGCCTGGGCGTCGGGGCGCTCGGCGGTGCGGTCGAAGCCGCCGCGCACCGGATCCTTGACCGTCAGCTTGAAGATCGGCGCCAGCAGCAGGCCCGCGAGGCCCACCACGATGAAGGCGAACCGCCAGTTCACCTGCGCCGCCAACAGACCGCCGAACAGGGTGCCCGCCGCCGTGCCGATCGGTATGCCGAAGCTGTAGGCCGCAAAGGCGCGGGCGCGCTGGTGCGGCGGGAAATAGTCGGAGATCAGCGAATAGGACGGGGCCACGCCGCCGGCTTCGCCCACGCCCACGCCCATCCGACAGAGGAACAGCTGCCAGAACCCCGAGGTCAGCCCGCACAGCGCCGTGAACCCGCTCCAGGTGGTCAGCGCGATGGTCATGATCCAGGTGCGGCTGCGCCGGTCGGCCAGCCAGGCGATCGGCACCGCCAGCGTCGAATAGACCACCGCGAAGGCCAGGCCCCCCATCAGCCCCAGCTCGGTGTCGGTCAGGCCCAGGTCCGCCTTGATCGGCACCGCCAGGATGCCGAGGATCTGTCGGTCCAGGAAGTTGAAGGTGTAGACGACGATCAGCAGCGCCAGCACGTACAGCCGGTACTTGCGGTCCGCGGGCACCGTCGCAGTCGCTTCCGCCATGCGGCCTCGCTGGGATGAGCGACGGCGAACCCGTCCGGGCCGCCGTCGCTACCGTGTCAGAACCGCGCGTCGAACGACAGGGTGAAGGTCCGCGGCGGGCCGTAGAAGCCGATCACCGAGGTCCCGGTGATCGCGGCCGGGAAGTTGTAGCCGCCGATGACATACTCCTCGTCCGACAGGTTTCGGCCCGACAGGATGAACCGGTAGCGGTCGTTCGGCAGGGTGTAGATCAGGGTGGCGTCGTAGAGCCAGTAGGCGTCCTGGTCGAGGTTGGCGTTGGCGACCTCGAACAGTTGATAGGCGCCGCGATACGACGCCGACGGCGTGAAGCTGAAGCTGCCGTAGCCCGGTCCCAGATCCCGCGTGTAGGTCAGGTCGATGAAGGCGTTCAGGTCCGGGGTGTTCTGGAAGCCTCGGACTCCGGCGAGATTCTCCCGCCGACCGGTGGCGGGGTTGAAGGTGATGAACTCCTCGAACTGCGCGTCGATATAGCCCAGCGTAAAGCGGCTGATCAGCTCGTCGGTCCAGCGGAACGAGCCTTCCAGCTCGGCCCCGCGGATCGAGCTGGAGCCGGCGTTGTCGACGAAGCTGACGATGGTGGTCGGCGGCAGCAGGAACTGCGAGGTGATCTGCTGACCCTCGTAGCTGGAGTCGAAGATCGCCGCCGCATAGCTCAACCGACGATCGAACAGGCGGCCTTTGACGCCGATCTCGTAGGTGTCGACGAACTCCGGCTCGTAGCCGTTGACGGTCCCGGGGAACGACACCACGTCGCCGCGCATGTCGAAGCCGCCCGACTTGAAGCCGCGTCCGTAGGACGCATAGACCGTCAGGTCGTCGTTGAATTCGTATCGGACGCCCAGGCGCGGCGTGAACTCCTCGAACTCGCGAGAATTGGTGTAATTGCTGCGGGGCGCGCCCAGCGCCGGGGCGCGGACGTTGCCGAACCGCGGGCTGCGGATGCCCAGATAGTTCTGGCGAAATTGCACCACCGACCGCTCGTCGCGGGTGAAGCGGCCGCCGATCGAGAACTGCAGCTGGTCGGTCACGTTGAAGCTGACGTCGGCGAACACCGCGTGGCTGGTGGTGTCGGTCTGCCCCTGGGTCAGGGTGGTCAGGCCAGCCAGCCCCAGCACGGTGTCGAACGCGCCGGCGGCGTAGGCGTCCAGGAAGTAGTAGCCGGCGACGCCCTGCACCCGCTCGCCTTCGTAGAGAATCTGGAACTCCTGGCTGAACTGGCTGTCGCTGTAGGCGGCGGGGATGTCCAGGGTCGGGGCCGGGGTGTTGTCGAAGTCGATCGGGCCGAAGGTCTGGCCGCCGCGGTTGGCGGTGATCGACTTGAAGGTGATCTGGTCGTTGAGCTCGTACTGGGCCAGGAGCGAGACGCCGCCGAGTTCCACCCGGTTGCGGTCGCCGGCCCCGGCGCGGGTGTCATAGACGTCGTCCAGCACCGGCTCGGTGGCGGTGGCGACCTCGCGGTGGCCGTGGCGGGGGTTGGAATCGTCCTCGATCCGGTCGACCGACACGCGGAAGAACAGCTGGTCGGTGGGCGCGTACTCGATGGTCGCCCGCCCGGCTATGGTCTCGCGGTTGTAGTGCTCCGCGCCGGTGAAGCGGTTCTCGCCGTAGCCGTCGCGGTTGAAGGTCGCCAGCGCCCCGCTGATCGCCCACTGATCGTTCAGCCGGCGTTCGCCCGAGACGATCAGGTCCGCCTGGTTGTAGGAGCCGACGTTGACCCGCAGCCGGATCTCCGGCTCGGCGCTGATCCGGTCGGTGACGTATTTGATCGCCCCGCCGATGGTGTTGCGCCCGTAGAGCGTGCCCTGCGGCCCGCGCAGCACCTCGATCCGCGAGATGTCGAAGATGTCCAGCACCGCCCCCTGCGGCCGGGCGATGTAGACGTCGTCGATGTAGAGGCCCACGCCCGGCTCGAAGCCCCACAGCGGATCCTGCTGGCCGACGCCGCGGATGAAGCTGATGATGGTGGAGTTGGACCCCCGCGCCACCTGCAGCGTCAGGTTCGGCGTGGTCTGCTGCAGCGCGGTGATGTCGCGCGCGCCCAGCTGCTCCAGCCGTTCTTCGGTGAAGGCGCTGACCGCGATCGGCACGTCCTGCAGGCTCTCCTCGCGCCGGCGGGCGGTGACCACCACCTCCCCGACGTCGGTGTCTTCCTGCTGGGCCTCGTTGATCTGCTGGACCACGCCCTCGGCGGGCTCCTCGCGGCCGGCCTGCGGCGGCACGACGTCCTGTGCCGCGGCGGCTCCGGCGAGGATGGTCCAGGCGGCGCCGCCCAGCAGCGCGGCTTTCCACGGGCTCTTCATGTGCGGTCCCCCGACCTGGCGCCGTGTAATTCAGCGCGCGATGATTTATGAGCCACCGTGAGCCCGGCCGCGGGCGCTGTCAAACGGGACGGAAGGTCGCATGGGGGAAACCGCGACGATGTCGCTTCAGGGCGACCGACAGCCTGAAGACGGCGCGGCTCGGCCGCGTCGGGGGCGACCGCCCAAGGACGCCGTCGCGCCCGGCGGCGACGCCCGCACCGCCATCCTGGACGCCGCCGAGGAGCTGTTCGCCAAGCACGGCCTGCACGGCGTCAGCCTGCGGCAGGTGGCCGCCCGCGCCCGCGTCGACGGGGCGCTGCCGCACTACTATTTCGACAGCAAGCGCGGGGTGTTCGACGCGGTGTTCATGCGCCGGGCGGAGCTGCTCAACGCCGCCCGCATCGCTTCGCTGGACGCCTACGAGGCCGGACACGGCGACGCCGTCACCGTGGAGGGGGCCGTGCGGGCCTTCCTCGAACCGGTGCTGGGGGTGGCGGCGGAGGGCGACCGCGGCTGGCTGAACTATTTCGCCCTGATCGCCCAGGTCTCCAACACCCCGGAGTGGGGCGGCGAGACCATGGCGCGCTTCTTCGACCCGGTCATCCGCCGCCTGCTGGCGGTGCTGCGGCGGGCCATGCCGGGCTGCCGCGACCAGGATCTCTACTGGAGCTACCACATGTTGTCGGGCGCGCTGATGCTGACCCTGTCGGAGAGCGGGCGCATCGACATCCTCTCCGGCGGCCTGTGCCGTTCCGACGACATGGCCGAAGCGCAGTCGCACATGATCGCCTTCGCGGCCGCCGGTTTCCGCGCCGCCTGCGTGGCGCGAAGCGGCTGAGGGGAGGAACCGGCGCCGAGTTCGCAGGTTCTTTCGGCTTCGGGAGCCAGGAACCGCCAGCCATGAGAACCGTCCTGCTGGTCGCCGCCGCGACCACCGTGCTCGCCGTCGCCGGCTGCAACCGCACCGAGACCCAGACCGAGTCCACCGCCACCACGCCGGCCGCCGACGCCACCGTGACCACGACCCAGACGACCACCGACACCAGCGCCGCGGGCGAGACGGCCATGGCCGAGCCGAACACCGTCGCCGGCTTCGTCCAGCGCGCCGCCCTCAGCGACATGTACGAGATCGAGTCCAGCCGCCTGGCGCTGGAGCGGTCGCAGTCGCAAGAGGTCCGCCGCTTCGCCCAGATGATGATCGACGGCCATACCGCCACCACGCGGGAGGCGCAGGCGGCGATCCGCGCTCAGAACCTGACGATCACCGCGCCGACCTCGCTCGACCGCGCCGGCTCCGACCGGATCGCCGACCTGCGCAGCGCCCCGGCCGCGGACTTCGACGACCGCTACCTGGACCAGCAGACCGAGGCCCACGAACAGGCGCTGGCGTTGATGCGCGGCTACGCCGAGGGCGGCGACAACCCGGCGTTCCAGCAGTGGGCCGGCCGCACCGCGCCGGTCATCGAGGAGCACCTGCGCATGGTCCGCGCGCTGGACGACAGCCCCGCCGACGACGCGGAGGGCGCCACCGCCCCGACCGCCGCCACCGGCCCCGCCGCCGAAGCCCGCAACGACGGCGACCGCAACCCGGCGCGCTGATCAGGTCCGCGGCGCGAACGCGCCGTGGAAGCCGAGCGGCAGCGCGGCGTCGGCGCGCCAGCTGACGATCGGCCCGGCGTCCACCCGCCCCGCCGCGAACAGGTGGAGCTCGGTGGCGCGCTCGCGCAGGTTCAGCGACGTGCCCAGCAGCCAAGCGTCGCCCTCGGCCTCGCGTCCCGGCCGCGGCACGAACAAGAACTCCTCGATCAGGTGGTCGGCGTCGAAGGCGAAGCGGCGCTCCGTCCCCGTTTCCCAGTCGCGCACGGCCACGGCGGAGCGGCCGGGCGCCTCACGGGGGCCGTCGGTCACGTGCGCCGTCAGCCGCCGGCGCAGCCCGGCGCGTCGGGGGTCGCTCTGCGGAAACTCCGCCGAAACCGCGCTGCGTTCCAGCGTCGCCCGGCCGTCCGGACGCAGGGTGACGAAGGCCAGCGACGCCAGGTCGGCCAGTCGCGGCATGGCGCCCAGCAGGATGTCGCGGGCGCCCTGCACGGCGAACGTCGGATCCTCGGCGGCGCAGACGTCGAAGCGGATCGCCCCGCCGACGTCCTCCCAGGCGGCGCCCAGATGAAAGTGGAAGAAGGCAGGCAGCTCCCAGGTCCGGCGGCGCGACAGGTCGTCCTTGTCCAGCACCAGAACCTGCGTGCCCAGCTCCGGTCGCCAGGCCATGCTGTCGATGAACGGCGGCCGGGACTGGCCGAACACCCAAGGCTGCA
>Ga0136611_10001169_pt1 | contig 18153 bp, 19 predicted proteins | sample AntDrymUQ2232306_2_FD_106645 | JGI IMG/M metagenome (GOLD analysis project Ga0136611, IMG submission 106645) | Polar desert sand microbial communities from Dry Valleys, Antarctica - metaG UQ223 (23.06) | ecosystem: Environmental > Terrestrial > Soil > Desert | place: Antarctica: Dry Valley...
AGTAGTTAAAAATTACCGGCGTTGAAAACAAAGGACTTGCGCCGTCGGTTTTGTTGCCCCATATAAAATGGCATCTCTAAGTTGTTGATTTTCCTAATTCAATTTCAACTACTGATTCGCATTATAAGATTACAACATTGAATATCGGCGTTTTTGACAAAATCATTCGAGATTGTTTTGTAAAGACAATGCCAAAGTATTGTTTTGAAAACATGGCTCAGCTTTGGTAAAGCTGTCGAACAAATCAATGGACGTGAGAGCGAAACACAGACTTTTTAATTAGTCACAAGGTGATAACGGCATGACAAGTGTCATTGAACTTGAACAACTGAGCGTGACGTTTGGCAAGCGTCCGATTCTGAAATCCCTAAACGGCGCGCTGGGCGGGCGCGCCATCGGCTTGCTCGGACCGAACGGAGCGGGCAAGACTTCGCTCATCCACACTCTACTCGGCTTTCACCCGCCGACTTCCGGGACGGCGCGCATCTTCGGGCAGGACATTACGACGGACGCAAAGCAGGTGCGGGCGATTGTCGGGTATATGCCGGAGAGCGATTCGTTTATCGCCAAAATGTCGTGCGTCCACTTCGTGCGTCTGATGGCGGAGCTTTCCGGCATTCCCGCCAGTCATGCGCTCGAACGCGCACACGAAGCTCTATTTTTCGTTGGCTTGGGAGAAGCGCGTTACAGACCCGTTGATAGTTACTCGCTCGGGATGAAGCAGCTTGCGAAGCTCGCGCAGGCGATAGTCCACGGACCCAAACTGATTCTTTTGGATGAACCGACTAACGGTCTCGATCCGCCGACGCGCAGCCGGATGATCTCGCTGATTCGTCAGATTCGTGACGGCGGTCGCGCGCGCATACTCTTGTCGTCTCATCTGCTGCGCGACGTGGAGGAATGCTGCGACGAGATTCTCGTGTTGAAGGACGGGCAAATCGCCGCCAACTGTAATCTCGAAGAGGAGCGCAAGGCAAACCGTAAATTTATTGAGCTTGAAACGCGCGGCGGCGACCGCGCGGCGTTTGTCGAAGCAATCGGCGGTTTAGGATGCGAATATGCTCTGTCGGGCGAGCGTCGCATCAAATTGATCATGAATGAGACAGTCGAGATAAGCGATTTATACCTCCTCGCGCTCGAACACAGGGTGCAGATCAGGCGTCTCAATTTCAAGCGCGATTCGCTCGAAGACATTTTCTTGAAGGCGATGGAGAACGGAAACGTAGGCGAAGGCGTGAGCGCGTCAGTCAATAACGAGAACGCGGTTGAGAATGCGAACGGAAATGGGAGGATGAGCAATGGCAGTTTATGAGCATTTGTACGGGGCATATGAAGGCGAGTCGCACTCCGCGTGGTCGCGCTTTCTTGTGATACCGCGCTACGCCCTGCGCGAAGTTTTCAAGTCGAAGCTGCTCGTGACGATCTTTATCCTGTGCTTTATCTACCCGCTGGTTGCGACCATCCTGGTTTATCTGCATCATAACGCGAACGCGCTCGCGCTGCTGCAAATAAACGTCCGCGAACTGTTGCCGATTGACGCTTCGTTCTTTTTAACTTTCGTGCAGGTTCAATGCGCGTTTGCTTTTATCCTGACGGTGCTCGTTGCGCCGCCGCTCATCTCGCGCGATTTGTCGAACAATGCTTTGCCGCTTTATTTGTGCCGCCCGCTTTCGCGCGCCGAATACGTGCTTGGCAAGATGACTGTCGTTGTGTTCCTGCTGTCGCTCGTGACGTGGATTCCGGGCTTGCTAATCTTCTTTTTTCAAGCGTCGCTCGCCGGCTTCGCGTGGCTTTGGGCGAATCTGTGGATGATTCAGGCGATCTTCTCAGGGTGCATGGTCTGGATTATTTTGCTGTCTTTACTCGCGCTCGCCGTGTCGTCGCTCGTCAAGTGGCGCGTGGTCGCAAGCGGCGCGTTGTTGGGATTGTTCTTCGTGCCGACTGCGTTCGGTCAGATCATCAATGAGCTTTTTCTGACACGTTCGGGACATTTGATTAGTTTGTGGGCGACGATAAACAGCATTTGGCGCGGTCTGTTCGGACTTTTCGTGCGGCAAACCGGAACTGTTCGCGGAACCGTCACCAATCCGATTTACGATGAAAAGTTTTTCAATCATCCACTTTTGGAGCCGCCGCTCTGGGTTTCGTGGCTGGCAGTCGCGCTCGTCTGTGCCGTATGTGTTTGGCTGCTCGCGCGTAAGGTGCGCGCTTATGAGGTGATGAAATGACACCGACAACAACAAAATCAACGACAACAAAATCGTCATCGCCGCCCGCCTCGCATCCGGCGTCAACAGCGCCGCCCGCGCCCATTGCGTCATTATCTTCCGATAAGATGATCGTGTTTGAAGACGTATCGAAATTCTATGGCGAGATTCTCGGCGTCAATCGAGTTAATTTGCAGATCGTGCCGGGCATAACGAGTCTCGTCGGACCAAACGGATCGGGGAAAACTACTTTGATGAATTTGATGACGGGGCTGCTCAAGCCGACGCAGGGACGCATTCGTGTTCTCGGCACATCGCCAAATGAGCCGGAAGCGATTTTTCAAAAGCTCGGTTACTGTTCGCAGTTCGATTCGTTTCCGCGCGGCGCGACCGCACGCGAGTTTATCGAATTCTATCTGCGCGTTCACGGTTACACGAAACAGGAAACCGCTGAGTTGACGCACCAAGCGCTTGAAGGCGTGTCGATGACGGATGCGGCAGACCGTAAAGTTTCGTCGTTCAGCAAGGGAATGCGGCAGCGCGTCCGGCTTGCACAATCAATCGCGCATAACCCATCGGTGCTTGTTCTTGACGAACCTTTGAACGGGCTTGACCCGATGGCGCGTGCCGAAATCATCCGGTTGTTCCGCCAGCTCGCGGACGCGGGAATGTACCTTGTCATCTCAAGCCACATTCTGCACGAAGTGGATATGATGTCCGACAGCGTCGTCCTACTTCATAACGGTTACGTCGTCGCGGAAGGTGAAGTACACGGCGTGCGCGATGAGATCGAAGAACATCCGATTCAGATTCTGATACGCTGCGACCGACCGCAGGTCTTAGCCGCGCGTCTGTTCGAACACGAACACACCGTCGAAGCGCGCATACACGATGACCGTCAAGGCTTGTTTGTTAAAACGCGCCGACCGGATGACTTTTATCTGTTGCTTAATAAGGTGATTACCGAGCAAAATCTTCAGGTCGAATCTGTTGCGCCCGTTGACGACGATCTGAATGCCGTCTATCAATACTTAATTACATCCGATGGAGGGCAAACATAATGAGTTCAACGTCTGAGATCAGAGAACAGACCGCCGCAACAAATGTCACCCCGCCGAATGTAAGCCGGGCGCGAGTGTCTTCCTGGTTGCTGTGGACGCGGCAGACGCTCGCGATCATGCGTCTTGAGATCAGGAAAAACTTTTTGAGCCGCCGCGCTCTTCTGCTCTATTTGATGGCGGGATTACCACTCGTTTTGCTGTCGGCGCTCGCGCTCTTTCCGCCGCCGACAGACGAATTGGGAACTTTCAGCGAAATGAGTCAGGTCTATGCGGCGATATACGGCGGGCTTATCCTTCGCACGCTTATCTTCTTCGGCTGCGCGTGGGTTTTTATGAATTTATTTCGCGGTGAGGTGGTTGACAGAAGCCTGCACTACTATTTTCTAGCACCCGTCCGGCGCGAAGTCCTTGTCGTCGGTAAGTATCTGTCAGGACTCATCGCAACAATTGTGTTATTCAGCATCACAACCGTCGGCTCGATGTTTATATACTACTTCTGGCTCTTCCCGTCAGAGTCCGCCAGATTCTTTTTCGACGGCTCGGGCGCAAGTCAGATGCTGGCTTATATTGGAGTCACAATTCTGGCGTGCATTGGATACGGCGCGGTCTTTCTACTCGTCGGGCTGTTTTTCCGCAACCCGATCATTCCGGCTGGTCTGCTCTACGGATGGGAATGGATCAACTTTCTGCTGCCGCCGTTCTTGAAAAAGATAAGCGTGATTCATTACCTGGAATCGCTCGTGCCGGTGCCGATGTCCGAAGGTCCGTTCGCAGTGCTCGTCGAACCGACGCCCGCGTGGATTTCCGTGCCAAGTCTACTTTTATTTACGGGCGTCGTGCTCTTTCTCGCAAGCCTGCACATACGCCGTATGGAGATTAGCTATGCAGGTGACTAAACGGAAAGATATGCGCACTGATGAATTCTTACCGCTAACAGTGAAATCGATTCGGCACGTTCGACAAATTTGGGATGCGGCGCGTGCGACATTCTTACTCGCACCGCTTTTAGGATTAGCCTTACTGCTAGCCTGCTCGTTCGGCTGTGCGCCCGCTTTTTCGCCGGGCGACGGCAACCAGAATCCATCTGCTTCCGGGTCAAACGACTTACCCGAAATTACCGATGAAAAAATCCGGGAGGAGATTAACGACGCTTATCTCAGGCAAGTGCCGGAAGAGACCGGAGCGGGCGAGCCGATAAGCTGGAGATTTGACGAAGAAGAGCCGAAGGAGTTCACCGTCGTTGAGAAAAAAATCGAAGGCGACCGCGCGACGATAATCATCGACATCAAAACCGAGTCTGCGCCGGGCGCTCGCACACCGCGTCATCTAGCGGGGCAGATTCGGACGAAATGGGAGCTGGAAACCGGCTGGGCGCTGCGCAAGTGGGAGATTGTGGAAACCGAGAACATTTCGATGAAGTACAAAAATCTCCCGATGCCGCCCGCGCAAAATTCCAACCGTTAATTATTTCTTAAAAACATCGAAGCTCTTATTGGTGGGTGCACTATTTTGTAATCAGCTTAAAATATTTGAATTTCTATGAAAGATGGGAACGGTTAAAACAAGACTTTGGTAATGAATATATAGCCTTTTTCAGATGCTCAGGATTCTGCTGCGATAAAATCGGCGGTCGTCCGCGCCCCGCGCGAGTTGTCAAGCCTTTGAGACCCTCTTTTTCGTAACGCACCAGCCAGTTATTAACGACCATTTCGCAGCATCCTAAAATCTCACCGACCTCAATTGAGGTGCGCTTTTCACTTTTCAGCAAAATCATTTGACAGCGTGTGCGAAAACAGTAACTTTTTCCTGCTCAATAACCTTTTTCCAACTCCGCTTTTCCAAGGTCAAAAGTATTTGCCAAAGCGAGAATATCGGCTTTGTTTTTCTCTAATTCGTGACTGAGAGTTATTGATTTCTACTTTTATGCCGCTTTTAAAAATTCTGAACGACTCGGAAATTGCCGGATTCGCCGCTTGTTTTCAAGCACGAAGATCGAAAAAAGTTTCTCAATCTGCTGAATAGAAAAAGAAGATGCTAAGCAGTCGCTTCAGCATCTTCTTTTTCTTCACACAATCCTTCGACTGTCCTTTTCTTATTTAGCGAATTTGCAGATTGCCGCCGCCTAAGATTTGTTCCACCGTCTGTGTGCCGTTCCAATTGCTTGAGAATAACAACGCTCCCGTGCCGTTCGCATACAGCGTGATGCCGATGGTGTCCGTGCTGCCCGGTTCGCCCTTATCGGTCAGCTTCATCTGAAATGAATGACCGCCGCCGAGCGAAGTCGGATTAAGCGGGTCGGTAATGTCCGTGATGCTGGCTTTGCTGGTGAAAACAGCTGTCCGCGCCAGCGGATTGGCGTTATTGGTCGCCAAAGTCTCGATCGCATTAGTTTTGATCTGGTAAACCTTGCCGTCCGCCGCCGGGTTTATCTTCCGTTGAAAGATCGTGTGAGACAGTCGAGTCGGTTCCGGTCACCTGCTCGGCGCGCTGCAGAATAATACCGCCACCGCCGCCGCCTGTGCCAAACGATTCAGCCCGGTTGGATGAGACGGTCGAGTTGGTCAGCGTTATCGTGCCGCCGTTGTCATTCTTCAGACCGCCGCCGCTCGGTCCGGTTTGTCCTGAACGATTATTTGAGACGGTCGAGTCGGTGACGGTCACCACGCCTCCGTAATTGGAAATACCGCCGCCGCCGCCGCCGCTATTGAATCTCACTTGATTGCCTGTGATGCTCGATTTGGTGATTGTGACTGTGCCGGAGTCATTGAAAATACCGCCGCCTGATCCGACCGCGGAATTGTTTGAGATGGTCGAGTTGGTAACCGTTAATGTGCCTGTTCCGGCATTGTAAATGCCGCCGCCCTTAGAACTTGCACTCGAAATTGTACCGAGGGTATTGCCCGTGATGGTCGCATCTGTGACAGTCAGGTTGCCCTGATTGTTAATGCCTGCGCCGTTCTGATTATCAATGTAAATCGAAAAAGTTCCGCCCGTCACGGTCAGCCCGGCAAGGGTTGCCGTCACGCCCGAATTGACCTGAAAGACGCGGTCATAGGATGTACTGGAGTTCCGAACCGTCAACAGATTCGCGCCCGGTCCCTGAATTGTCAGATTCTTGTCAATCACGATTCGTCCGGTCGAGAGCGGAATCGTCCCGGTCACATTGAAGGTAATCGTGCTGTCCGGGCAGGAATCAATCACCGCCTGTCTAAGCGAACCCACGCCGCTGTTGAGATTGTTGACCACGACCGGATTCGTCGTGCAAACCGCAACGGCATTCTCCGACGAAAAAACCGACAATATGCTTTCCCACGACCACGATTCCGCCCGCGCCGTTTGATTGAAAGTCATTAATAAACCGATGATAACTGCGAACGTAGCCGCGTGTAATTTTAGTCTGAACATAGTTTTATTCTCCTGATAATTCATTGTCGAGTAGGCGCAAATATACTTTGGTAGTTAAAATGATAAGAAGAAGCTTTTGATTGCTATTGATCTTCCTTACAATTAAATTTGTTCTTCTACCTACATAAACGAGATTCCGAGCAAAAAACCGTCATTGCACTAAAATATTTTTTTCTTTTTGAATGTTTCTGGTCTATACTGAGCAGGTTAAATACTACGCGACAATAAAATGCTAAATGCCGTTTCGCATCAGATAACGCTTTTACTAGATGATTGGATTAAAGGAGATGAGGTTGCGCTTGAGCAGTTAATGCCGCTCGTTTATGAAGAGCTGCGTCAGATGGCTCGCCGTCATATGCGCCGGCAACCTTCCGGGCATACTTTTCAGACGACAGAACTAATTCACGAGGCTTACCTGAAAATCGCAAAAAATGATCAACAAAACTGGCAAAACCGCGCCCATTTTTTTGGCATCGCGGCACAGGCGATGCGGCATATTCTGGTCGATTATGCACGTGCCAAACAAAGCCAAAAGCGAGACGGCTTTCTGGAAAGAGTGACGCTCGCAGAGAACCTAGCGGTTTCAGATAATCAACCAAAAAAAATTATCGCGCTCAATGAAGCGTTAAATAATCTGGCAGCGTTAGACCAGCGCAAAAGTCGAGTTGTTGAATTAAAGTATTTCGGCGGTTTGAAAGATAAAGAAATTGCCGAGGTTTTGAAAATATCGCCTGAAACTGTCACACGCGATTGGCGATTCGCGCGAAACTGGCTTTCGCTTGAGTTGGCGCAAGCCGAATAATAAAATGCACGGAACTATTTCAAAAAACGTAACGGTTTAATCCGGAAGCGATTTTTGAAATAGTTTTAAGATAAGAGTCCTGTTCAAATTATTTTTCTATATTTCCAATTTTTCGAATGAATGCTGAACGGCTAAAGCGGATTGAACAAATCTTTAACGCAGCAATTGAAGTTCCTCCTAATGAACTTGAATCTTTTTTCAAAGAATCTTGTGGGACCGATGAAGAATTGCGTCGAAAAGTCGAAGCTCTGCTTGCCTCTGAAAATTCATCCAAGAATTTTTTAGATACGCCGCCCGAATCGCTCGCCGCCGAAATGTTTGCCGAACGCGAACAAAAAATGAGCCTCATTGACCAGGAAATCGGGCACTATAAAATTAAAGAACTTTTGGGCAAAGGCGGAATGGGCGAAGTGTATCTGGCAAAAGATACAAAACTCAATCGCAATGTCGCGCTTAAATTTTTATCTGTTTCATTGAGCGGCGATAAAAACCTGTTGCGTCGTTTTGAGCGGGAAGCCATAGCCGCTTCCACGCTGAATCACCCAAACATCTTGACCGTCTACGAAATCGGACAATTTGAAAATCAGCGTTTTATCGTCACCGAATATATCAAAGGCGAAACTTTGCGCGACCGCTTGCAAAGAGAACCATTCGATTTGCGGGAAACTCTTGATGTCGCTTTGCAAATCGCCCACGCGCTGAACGCCGCGCACGGAGCCGGAATCGTCCACCGCGACATCAAACCGGAAAACGTGATGCTGCGTGATGACTCTCTGGCGAAAGTTCTCGATTTCGGGTTGGCGAAGCTGACTGAGAAGAAAACCGAAATCGCCGACCCGGAAGACGCGACGCGCGCGCAAGTAAAAACCAAACCGGGAATGGTAATGGGAACTGTCGCCTATATGTCGCCAGAACAGGCGCGCGGCAAAGAAGTTGACGAGCGCGCGGACATCTGGAGTTTGGGCGTCATGCTCTATGAGATGATCGCTGGACGTTTGCCGTTTGAAGGTGAGACAACGACCGATGCGCTTGGATTGATCCTGCATAAAGATCCGCCGCCGCTCACGCATTTGGGCACACACATCCCTGCCGAGTTGGATCGGATCGTGACAAAGGCGTTCAGGAAAGATAAGGAAGAGCGTTATCAGGTGGTCAAGGATTTGGGCTTGGATTTAAAGAGCCTGAAGCAGCGCCTGGAGTTTGAGGCGGAACTTAATAGAACGGGAACGCCGGAGCGGAGCAGTCAAACGCGCGGCGCCGCGACGGCGAGCGAGGTTGGCACCGCCGGCTCGGGCGGAACATCTCAGATCGCGGCACGTCCGACCGGGCAGATGGCGGGCAGCGACATTCGCACGACATCGAGCGCCGGAGTACATCGTCACGGAAATCAAGCGGCACAAGCGCAGCTCGGCGCTCGTGCTGGCAGCGTGCGTGCTGGCAATCTTAGGGGTCGGCTACATCTACTTCGTGGGGAGCAGCAAGGCGTCAATTAACTCAGTGGCGGTCATGCCGTTTGTCAACGTCGGCAAAGACCCGAACACGGAATATCTTTCAGACGGCATCAGCGAGAGTTTGATTAACAATTTGTCGCAACTGGCGCAACTAAAAGTCATCGCGCGCAGTTCGACCTTCAGGTACAAGGGCAAGGAGATTGACCCAGAGGAGGTGGCGAAGGCGTTGGGCGTCGGGGCGCTTGTGACGGGCAGAGTCGTCCAGCGGGGCGACGAGTTGCAGATCAGCGTCGAGTTGGTCAACGCGCTGGATAAGACGCAGATGTGGGGCGAGCAGTACAACCGGCGGGCGGCGGATTTGCAAGCGGTGCAGGCGGAGATCGCGCGCACCGTTTCGGAGAAGTTGCGGCTGCGGCTGACGGGCGCGCAGGAGCAGCAGATCACGAAGCAGGCGACGCAGAACCCGGAGGCTTACCAGGTTTACCTGACCGGACTGTTCTACGCTCGGAAGGGAAACATCGAGAACAACAAGAAGGCGCTCGACTACTACACGCAGGCGGTGGCACTCGACCCGAAGTTTGCTCTCGCCTACACCAGCATGGCTGTAACCTACTCCAACCTCACGGCAAGCGGAGCTGATCCCACAGAGATGCTGGCGAAGGGGTGGGCGGCGGCGCAGAAGGCGCTGGAACTTGACGACTCGCTCGCCGAGGCGCATGGTGCGCTGGCAATAATCAAACGGGATGAGTGGGACTGGTCGGGCGCAGAAAACGAGTTCAAGCGAGCCATCGAGTTGAATCCGAACCTGGCGGCGGCGCACGGCAACTATGCGCTTAATTTATCACGGATGGGGCGGGTGGTGGAGGCGCTCTCGGAGATCAAACGCGCGCAGGAGCTTGACCCTCTCAGGATCGCCATTAAATCAGGTGAGGCAATTATTCTATACGAAGCTCGCCGGTATGATGAGGCGATTCAAGTTTTCCAGAACGTCATCAGGATGCAGCCGGACTACGCCAACGCGCACATCTATCTAGGCTTCGCGTATGCAGCGAAGGGGCAGTATGAGGAAGCCATCGCCGCATATCAGAAGGACATCAGCATTAGCGGTGAGACGACGAGCACGCTCTGTTTTCTGGGCTACGCCTACGCGATGTCCGGCAAGCGCGACGAGGCGCTCGCCATTTTGGGCAAGCTGAGGACGACGAAAGAGCATGTCTCACCCGTCGAGTTAGCCACGCTCTACGTCGGGCTGGGCGACAACGAAGCCGCCCTTGAGTCGCTTGAACGCGCCTACCAAGCGCACCATCCCCAGATGCAATATCTCAAAGTTCAGCCGCACCACGACGCCCTGCGCTCCGAAGCGCGCTTCCAGGACCTCATGCGCCGCGTCGGTTTCATGCCGTAAGCAGGAAGACAAAAAGTCTGAGTTACTCATTTGCTTCGTGAACACCGAGACAACAGCGGTGTCGGAAAAACCACGACAGCTATCAACCTCTCTGCCGGGCTAGCGATGAAAGGTTTCCCTACCTTGCTGATTGACCTTGATATGCAAGCCAATACGACGGTCTCATTTTTCCATCGCAACCAGATAAAACATTATAGTGAACCCTTTTGTCGAGACAGAAAAATCACTTTTTTAAGGTGTAAATTATTTATAAAAAATCGCCGTTTTTTCCCCTTTATTTTGTTCTGCCTTTCGTCCTTTTTGATACGCCTCAAACGGCGTTTGATAATTTAATGACTGATGCGGTCTTCGATAATTGTAAAATTCAAAGTAATTGTGCAAGGATTCTTCCGCTTGCCAAACATCCTGGTATTCCTTCAAATACACTTCTTCCTGTTTGACGGTGCGCCATAATCGTTCAACGAAAATATTGTCGAAACAGCGTCCGCGTCCGTCCATACTGATTTGGACATTGTGTGCCTGCAGAACTTTCAGCCATTCAACCGAAGTAAATTGACTGCCCTGATCGGAATTGAAGATTTCCGGGCGTCCCTTCAAAAGCGCTCGTTTCAAGGCTTCGACAAACGGGCTTGATTCCAATGAATTCGAGACTTCAATTTCGATCACAAAGCGCGAATGCCAATCCATAATGACCAGTAAATAAACGAATCCGCCGCCTAATCTGATGTAGGTAATGTCAGTCGCCCAGACCTCGTCGGAATATTCGACCGTCACGCCCTTGAGCAAATACGGGTAAGTCAAATGATCTTTGCCCGGCTTCGACAAATTAGGCTTTGGGTAAACGGCTTCCAGTCCGAGTTTTCTCATCAAGCGCAAAACCCGTTTGTGATTGACTCGAAATCCCAAACTCTGCAAATAGACCGTCATGCGCCGGTAACCGTAAAACGGCGTCAGCGTATATTGCTCGTCGATCAGGCGCATCAGTTCGCCGTCCTCAACACTTTCAGTTCTTCCGCGATAATAAAGACCGGTTCGATTGAGCCCTAACAGTTCGCACTGCCGAGCCACCGAGATCCTTGCCTTGTTAGGCTCGACCAACTCGCGGCGAACTCTGACTGAAAAGGGAAGATTTTTTTTTGAGCCAATCAAGCTCAACCTTCAGCTGCCAGATCTGTTGATACAATTGATTGGTTAATTGTTCGCCTTCTTCCGCCGACGGCTGTTTTGAATTATCAAAAATCTGCGGCAAATTTTCGAGAAACTGTTTCTTCCACTTGGAAATCTGTACGGGATGAACTCCGAATTGTTTGGAAATCTGGTTGATCGTCAATTTGCCCCGTACAGCTTCCAAAGCAACTTTGGCTTTGAATTCCGGCTGATAGTTTTTACGGTTTTTAGTGGTTGCCATAAACTTTTTATGAACGGCAATTTTACCATCATTTTCCACCTTAACTACCTGTCTGAATTTTGGGGTTCATTATAGCTTGCCCGCTCAACGCCGAATAGTATTTTGAAATTTATCTTAATTGGTAGATGTTCGGAGCATGGTTTTCAGAGCCTTTTTGTTGAAAATTGCTAAATTTTGGTAATTCAAGAAATATAATGCGGTGGCTGGATCTTGAAGAGTAATCTTCAAGATTACCGGCAGATGAAAGTGACATGTGATAAAATTTACTGCAATATGATAACCGCTGATGAGCGTTCAGATTTGATCCCCATTATGAAGATGAACTGCCGCTCACTGATTGATGCCGACTCGGCGCAGCTCCGCTTCTCCGGTCAGGTTAAACAGAGCGATTATGAAATTACCGTCCTCGTTATTAAAGACTTACCTTCTGTTGTTATTAAGAAAGATTCAGTAATGCTTTATAGCGAGACCATCAAAAGTATTGATGATATGAAAATATTTCTTGAAGAGCGTCTGTACACATTTCTGGCTGTTTAATAAACCATAACATGGGGTTCTGTGCTTCTTTGAGATTACTCAAAATTGAGAATTTAGATCCGTTCTAATTCGAGGTCGGTTTTACTTCAAAATTAGGATAAAGATATTGGGATATTATTAACATCGTGGGTCGGAGTCATGTTTTTACGGTTTAACCGTAAATCCCGCTTTTTGTGCTGCTTCATTGAGACGTAGATCATCACAAATGAACAACCTTCCTTTCGGCTTTTCTTTGCACCAAACAAGCGCTGCAGCCAGTTGAAACGAATCTAATGCTCGTAGATTATACGTGTCGGGCAAATCCTCGGCAATGAGGCGCATTTTCTCACTCGATATTATTTCACGCCAACTACGACGCATCGCGTCAAGCCGGGCAATTGCCAATTGCAAGCCTTTCACGTCGATATGCTTTTCATGATGCAATCGGTTTAACGCACTGCGAATTTCAACCGTCGCCCCGGACCAAACGACGATGCGGCTGCTCTGTCTCCAAAAGGTGCGAAAATTCTGACTGGCAGTTTGCCGAACGCACAGCGGAACCAGCGCGCTTGAATCCCAAAAACCGTTATTAGTCTTTATCACGTTCAGCCCGGATAACCTTACGGATACGGTCTAATGAAACCTTCGGTGCAGGGTAGTCGAGAAAGTCATCGTTCTTTTTATCCAGGGGCATGCGCATCAGCCCGGCGGCAACTAACGTTTCTTCCTCGGCTTCCAAGTCTTCCCCGGAAGCAAGCGGCATGAGGCGTGCAATCGGTGTATTGCGGTCTTTGACGATTAGTTCTTCACCGTTCCGTACTTGCTCAAGCCAGGCACTTAAATTGTTCTTCAGGTCTGCTATATTGACGGTTTGCATAATAAATTCTCCAACATAGCTATTATAGCTATAAAGTTGGCTAATAGCTACTTAAATATAAAAATCCTGAAAATTCAATTTTATGATTTGACCATAACGATATTTTGGGCAGTAAATTTCGATTGTTTTCGGTTCATTTAAAACCGACCATAAGGTCAGGGATGTTTCCATGATGTCTTGTTTTTCTTGACCATCACATAATCCGGCGGCGCTCCGCGCCCGTCACCCGGCAAAGAACTTTAGAAGCACCGGCGCGACGCAGAATCTGACTTTCGGACAATCAACCGCGGTTCTCTCCGACCAGTTGAGCGGTTTTACCGGCGGCGGGTCGACTCCCGGATTTAATTGGCTTCACTCGGTCGGAGGGGCGGGTTTGCTTCAATTTGCCGCGAAGATTCTTTTTTAACGGAGAAGGGAAGAAATGCCAAATGGAAAATATAAATTGACCGCCGCCGTTTATATTCGGCAAATCGCTTTTCATTTCCATAAACAATCGTTTCGTAAAAAAGATGTCGCCCAAAACATTCTTTTACCCGATAATGAAAGCGGATTGCACACCAATAGCTAATGTGCTTTCATTAAAAGACGCGAGTATTGCTACTCGCGCCTTTTTGTTTTCTCAACCCGACCGAAGTCGCTTAGAAGAAGCGAATCGTATAGGAACCGCGAATTCCGCGTCCCGCTTCAGGCAGTAAATCTTTGATGAAATTTACATGATTGCGGTAAAGTTTATCGTTCAGATTGTGCCCGCTGAACGTGAAAATGTGCGCGTAGCGCTCGGTCGCATAAGTGTAGGAAGCATTTACGTTAAATAATCCGTAACCGGCGGTCGGCGTCTCCAGGGCGAAAACATCATTTGCGCTTTTGCGGGACACGAAAACGGCTTCAGGTCGGACGCTCAAACCTTTGTAGCGAAAGTCTAAGCCGAAGCGGGCGCGAGCCGGCGTGATGCGCGGCAGCGGCGTCTCCAGTGAATCGCGCAGTCTGGCGCTGACGACATCGCCGATGAAAAACGCGCCGACGTTATTAGTGATGTCCACGTCAACTGTTATGTCCGCGCCCATAAAACGTGCTCTGTCCTGCAAATAAGCCGAAACCGGCAGATTGTCTTCGACGTCGATATTGCCGTCGCCGTCCTCGTCCTGCGGCGCCAGATAAACAAAATCGTTGATGTTGTAATAAAAGAAACTGCCGTTAATGCGAACTCGGCGCAGATTTTGTCGCAGGCTCAGTTCGATTCCGTTAGAGCGCTCACGCCGCAGATTCTGGTCACCGATTTCAAACGTCACGGTGCCGATGTGCGGTCCGAAATTGTAAAGTTCTTCCAAAGCCGGAGCGCGATACGAGCTCGTCAAATTCGTGACGAACGACGCGCCTTCCCACAAGCGGAAACGCGCTCCGATCGCGCCTGACAAACCTGTAAAATTGCGTTCCTGATAAATTTGATTCGTCGGACGATAGCGGTTTGTTTCAACGCGCCCGCCGAATTGCAGAGCAACGCGGTCGAAACCGAGTTCTTCAAGCGCGAAGAACGAGAAATTATTCTGGCGGACTCTGCCTTCGACCAGTGATTCCGCGCCTTCGGTTAAATAACTGCGCCGAAATCCTTCAAAACCGAAACGACCGGTCAATTTTTTATACTTGGCTTGCTGAAAAACCCCGCGATAAGTAAGTGTGTCGTTCAGAAAAGTCGTCGCCACCTCATCAATGCTGTCGGCGGTTTCGATTTCTTCGTGCTGGTAATCGGTGAAATCAACGTTGAAATCGGCTTGCGGAATCGCGCTTTGGAGATTGCGGAAACCGCCGCTGACGCGGTAGTTGTTGCGCCGCATTCTGATGTCAATCTGCTCGTCGGGCGTGGGCGGCAGCCCGTTGGCGAATTGGTCGCGAATTCTGAAAATATCGTATTGGCACGGTTCCTTTTCTCCGTCGCCGCGTTTTTCCTCTTGTTCCGCTTCACATGGCTCCCCGCTCGGCGTGGTCACTAAAACGCCTTCTTCAAACAGCGGCGCGTAGGGAATGCCGTAACGCCGGCGGTCGAGATTGAAACTGCCTCTGATATATCCCTTGTTTCCAAAATAACCGAAAGCGGTCGAGCCGCCGTAGGAACGCGCCGACGAATTCGGAATTCTGCCGAGTGGCGTTTTGAAATCCTGCTCGTTCAAAAAGTTGCCGCTGGCGTTAAATAAAAATCGTTTGTAGCCGTATTCAATGCCGCCGGACGTTCCGCCCTGACGGTTGACGCTGCCCGCGAGTCCGGTGAAATAACCGCGAATTCCCGGATGCGCATCATTCTCATCACCCGACACGGCGTTGATCACGCCGCCGATGGCATTCGAGCCGTAAAGCAGAGTCGCCGGACCTTTGATAACTTCGAGCCGTTCGAGATTCAGCGTATCTACGGGTTCGCCATGATCGCCCGACTGCGAGCCGACCGAGCCGTTGCGGATACCGTCCTGCAAAACTAAAACCCGGTCGCCTTCAAAACCGCGAATCGAAGGACGCGACGAGCCGGGACCAAACGAGCGTTTGCTGACTCCCGCCTCGCGTTCTAAAACTTCGCCGATCGCCGTATTCGCCTGCTCTCTGATACGAGACGAACCGACCGAGTTAACCGATTGAAACGACTCGAAAACCGATTCTTCAGCGCCGGTTGCCGTAACTGTAACTTCCTCGCGTAGTGCCGTCAAACTCAAACTGAAATCAACGGCAGCGGTCGCTCCGCCCGTCAAAACGACGGTTTGCGCGCGGTCGGAAAAACCTTCGATATGCGTAACGAGCGTGTATCTGCCCGGCTGAATGTTGGTAAATTCATACGCGCCGTTCTCATCGGTTTCGACCGAGCGCCGAAGCTGCGTGATTTCCACAGATACGCCGCCGACGGGCGCGCGATTAACGTCGCTCCTTATCGTGCCGCGAATCGAGCCGCTGTTTTGCGCGAAAGCGGCGAGCGGCAGGCAGAAAACGGCGATTGCCGAAAATATAAATGTTTGTATAAATTTGCTTTTCATAATTTTTAAGCCGAATGACTGAATTAAAATTCAATCGAAAAGTTTAACGGCAAAACCGGCTTGCTGATAACGGTTTTTAGTCGAACACAGATTAAAACCAATGAAAGGCTTTTTTTCATCAACGAACGGTTCTCGCCGTATCGGGAGCATAGCTGATTTTTCTTTGAGAAATCACATTCGCAGATACTGCTGACGGAAAATCCGCGACTGCAAGCGGCTGACATTGAGTTGCTGGTTGTTTTTGAGCGAAACATTGTAAGTTCCGCCGGGCATCGGGTTTATGTGCGAAATCATTTCCAGGTTGGTAATTTTCTCGCGCGACAGGCGCACGGAATTGCCGCCGTTTCCGATCATTGCTTTTCTCACTAACGGAATCGGCGGACCGCCGTAAGTCAAAAACTGGTCGTGAAACTGCTACCACGCCGTTTGCCCGCCGCGCGATGCCGTCCAATTTTCGCGCAATTTTCTAATCATTAATTTGCCCATCGTATAATTCAAGTAAGCCGGATCGTGGTGCCGCGCTCTGCTTGCTGTTCGGCGTTGCCTTCGTTCTGAAAGCCTCGTTTGACGAACATTTTCTTTGATTCTTCAACCGTCATACCTTTCGTGTGCAAACCGATTGCCGACAAGAAACGCACGTTTCTTAAAAGCGCTTCCTGCAACTGCCCGATGTGCATTTCCGCATCTTCTTCTCCCAGCCCCGCGTCATACATCTTCTCTTCCGTGTAATGCGCCCAGCCTTCGGCGAAAGCGTAGCCGACAAAGACCTGACCGAATTTAGATTTCGAGCGATTAGCGTGCAGGAATTGTAAGAAATGTCAGGGATAGCCTTCGTGAACCGAGGTGAACAGCCAACTGCTTTTGCCGGGAAGATAGGCTTCCTGCTTTTCTTTCGACCATTTCGGGTCGGGCGGCGAGATGTAATAGGGGAAGCGATAGCAATGGAACAGAAACCAACGATCTTAACTTAATTGCCGTTATTGAATAATTAAAGTTTTGACGGCTTCCTGATACTCATGCTCAACATTTTTCAGCGAAAGATGCTGATAAATTTCCAGACTCTTTTTGCTTTCGTGACCGGAAATTAACTGAATCTGGCTGTCTGAAAGTCCTTGTGAAGTCAGATAAGTAATCATCTGATGGCGGAAAAGATCGGTTTGATGCAAATGCAGAGAATGTCGGGGCTGACTTACCGCAAAATGGCGTGGTACTCGACCTGGTATCTGCGGAAGAAACTTTGAAATCGGCTTTTTCCGAATTCGTCAACTTTCATTCGGGTCTGCCGCTTGCCGCGCTGTGGCGCGGCGGGACATTATCGTCATCGGACGGACAGCGGTTTCCGGTTACTGAATGAAACGATCTTTATTCTTAAATATCTCCAAAGCCCCGAATATCAGAAAAAGATCACGGTTCAGCTAAATAAAGGCGAAGCCATCCACGCGCTCCGGCGCGATGTCTTTATTGCCAACGAAGGAAAAATCCGCAAGCGCCATCAGGAAGATCAGCTTAATCAAGCGGCTTGCCTGAATCTGGTCGTCAATGCGATTACGGTCTGGAACACGGTTTATATGCAAGTCACTCTGGCTCAACTGAAAAGCGAAGGCTGCGAAATCAACGAAAACGACATCAGACAAATTTCTCCAGCCCGTAGCAAACACATCAATAAGTATGGAAAATACTACTTCAACGTCGAAGAAGGACTCAAAAGAAAAAATTTGAGAGAACTCAGAAACCCAGTCCGCAATTTGTCATTCGATCTTTTTTAAACAGTTTCAGCAAAGATCGTTGGTTTCTGTTCCATTGCTATCGCTTCCCCAGCTCGCGCTCGCCGATTTGAAATTTAAGGGCTAATCGTTTCGGGTTGAGATGCGCGTCCGATTCATCAGCCGAGAAAAGATATTCCCGCAGACGGGCGAGCAAATCGTGAGGCTGATTGAGAAATGATTCCGAATGTGTTTCGAGCGGCAAACGACGCGTCGCCGCCGATTCGTCCGACGATTTTTTCAGTCG
>Ga0136611_10001170_pt1 | contig 18153 bp, 18 predicted proteins | sample AntDrymUQ2232306_2_FD_106645 | JGI IMG/M metagenome (GOLD analysis project Ga0136611, IMG submission 106645) | Polar desert sand microbial communities from Dry Valleys, Antarctica - metaG UQ223 (23.06) | ecosystem: Environmental > Terrestrial > Soil > Desert | place: Antarctica: Dry Valley...
ATCCGCGACCTGGAGAAGCGCGAGCCGCGCCGCTACGCCACGCTGGAGGACGCCGTCGCGCGGATGCGCGAGGCGAACCCGCACCTGACGCCGGCGATGGCGGAGCACCTCACGCTGCACGGGGCGCGCAAGAATGACGACCGCACGCTGAGCTGGAAGTTCGACAACTACGTCCACGCTCGCTCACCCTACGAGTTCAATGTCGCGGACGCGCGCGAGATCTGGAACCAGGTCCGCTGTCCCGTGCTGCTGGTGCGCGGCGATGAGAGCCACGCGCGAGACCCGGAGCAGGACGGCTCCGCGAGCGCGTTTCACAGCTACGAGTCGGTGCTGATCCAGCAGGCGGGGCATTGGGTCCACCACGACCAGCTTGACGCGTTTATGGCGACGCTGACGCCATTTCTGCGCGATGGAGCACGGGAAATGACCGGAGCACCTCGCTAGCGGGCGCGGTCGGTGGGCGTCGTATCCGTGCGCGCGCGCGGGCGCAACATGGGCGGGAGGAGGCGGTCGCCACCGCCGAGTGCGAAGAGCATCCCAAAGATGATGGCACCGGGGATGACAATGTACATAACGAGGAGGACGAGAATACCCCAGAGGACGTCCATGCGTGTGCTTCCCGTGTGGTAGTTCGGACCGCGTAACGGTCACGAGCGTAGTGTACGCTAGCGCGGTGGTTAGAGACCAACACCGACGGAGGATGTACCAGTTCACGGATGATGCGCACCGGGGCGGGTCACGCCGCACCGGCTGCACACGAGGTGTGAACACGTATCGCAGGATCAGGAGAGGGGTCGCGGGGTGAGGGCAGTCCCAGGCTACTCACTTTCGCGCTGGCGACGGAGGAACTCCTCGAGTTCTTTGACAACGATGTCCGAGCTGGGCAACGGCGTCGGCGGCTCCGGGGGGGAGTCCTGCTCAGCGTCGGCGCGCTCTTCGAGTTGGCGGACGTAGGCGGAGGCGTCAGCATCGCCGGAGACGGCCTCGGAGACCTCAGACTCGAAGCGCTCGGAGGCGGTGCGTAAGTCGCTCAGGTCCAGGTTGATGTCAAACATGCGCTCCAGCCGCTCCAGGATCGCCACCGTGGCCTTCGGGTTCGCAGTGGCGTTAATGTAGTGGGGCACGTTCGCCCAGACGCTGGCGGCGGCGATCTCGTTGCGGCGGAGCGCGTCGTGGAGGACGCCCATGATCCCGGTTGGACCTTCATAGCGTGGCGTGCTCACGTCCAGGCCACGCAGACGGGCGGCAGCGCGCTCGCTCGTGGCGTTACCGGTGACGCGTACGGGGCGCGTGTGGGGCACATCCGCGAGCAGGCCACCGAGCGTGAGCACGGCCGAGACTTTCTGCCGCTTGATGATTTCCAGCAACAGATCGGTGAAGTGACGCCAGCGCAGGTTCGGCTCGACGCCGACAAAGACGATGAAGTCATGCTCGGCGGCATCGCGTCGGAAGTAATAGCACTCGTTGGCCGGCCAATCGAGCTGACGCACGCCGTCCTCGTTCAGCTTGACATGCGGGCGGTGCTCGGTGAAGTCATAAAACTCCTCCGGGTCAATCTCGGCGAAGCGGTTCGCTTCCCAGAAGCCGGTGAGGTAGCGAGCGGCGGAGGTCGCGGCCTGGGCCGCGTCGGACCAGCCCGCGAAGGCGGCGATCAGCACTGGATCCTTGAGCGGGGGTGTGTCCTCAATACGAAGCTCCGGCACGGTGAGCCTCCCCGTGGCTGCGATGGGGTGAGCGGCAGCCACGATCACTCACCACGAGGCTAGGCGTTGGGTAGGCGTGGTGCAACCGGGGGCACCGGTCCGGCGCCGGACCGGCGTCGTGCAAACTGCTGGCCGGGAGCGAAACCGCCCGGCCGCGAGGCGCCGTCCGCGCGCGAGGATGAGGCCCGGCCATGCGTCGGGCGATGCCCCACACGTGCACCACGTCCTGCTTGCACTTCCCCGACAGACAGCGCCTCGGCAACGGGCAATGCTGTGCTTAGAGCGCAGGCGGCTGCAAGCAGAACGCTCGCGTTGTTCAGGAGGTATATGGTGCTCGGCGAACTGACCACAGACGAAACAGAAAGGGTTCTGCGCCGGCAACAGCTCGGACGGCTGGGAGTAACTGGTGATGGGCGAGTCTCCATCTTCCCGGTCTCGTTCGGCTATGACGGCGCGTTCATTTACGCGGTTTCCCAGCTCGGGCTGAAGGTGCGGCTCATGCGGCAGCACCCCGAAGTCTGCTTCGAGGTGGAGGAGGTCGAGTCCCCCGCCCGGTGGCGAACGGTGCTGGCACATGGCACGTTTGAGGAACTCTCGGACGAGGCGAGCCGCGACGATGCGTTCGCCCAGATCGCTGCCCAGGGGGACGTGGCACCGCTCAGCCTCGCACCGTACAGCGGCAGCATGGAGACGCTGATCGTGTATCGCATCCGCGTGACGGAGAAGACCGGGCGCTTCGAGCACGACGAGGTGCTCCGGGCAGCGCGTACGGCGCAAGGCTAGTGAGCGGCGAGGGGCGGCCACGCGGGGCGGAGGCCGGCAGTTCGTATGTGGGCGCGTACGCGATCGTCCGGGGGCAGGTGCCTGTGGGGAACGGGACGGTCGCCGAGGATCCAGTGGACGTGAGCGAGTTCCTGCTCCTCCTCCGAGCAGCGCGCTACCAGCGATACGTGGGCATCCAACTCTCCCCTGCCGGCGAGCGGCGCGACCCTGATGCGCTCCGGCGGCAAGCGGAGACGAGGGTCGTTGCCCGGATCGCCGATCTGCGGCCGATGCGCCACAGACCACGCCGCGGTATGGAGCGTCGTTGATTTCTTCCAGAAGGCACGGCGGTCCCGTCGCACGACCCCGTTGTGCGAGGATAGGCGCATGAACGAGCCGAGACGTGTGCCCACCGGCCTGGGCGAGCGGCTGGACGTCTTCGACCGAGCGACGGTTGCGATCGCTGCGGAGCGGTCCTTACCGCGGCTGCTGCAACGGATTGTCGATGCCGCCCGGGAGGTGACCGGCGCCCAATACGGCGCGCTCGGTGTCGCGGGCGAGGCAGGTGAGCTCTGGGAGTTCATCACCGCGGGGATCACGGATGAGGAGCGCGTCCGGCTGGGGCCGCTGCCGCGCGGTCACGGCCTGCTCGGCATGATCCTGCGCGGCACCGAGGCGGTCCGGAGTCCCCGTATTGATCAGCACCCGCTCTCGTACGGCTTCCCGCCGCACCACCCGGCGATGACGAGCTTCCTCGGTGCGCCAATCCTGCTGCGCGGCCGCAACCTGGGCAACCTCTATCTCACGAACAAGCACGACGCCGAGGAGTTCAGCGCGGAGGACGAGCGGCTGGTGCAGGTACTCGCCGCCCACGCCGCCGTCGCGATCGACAGCGCCCGCCTTTACGAGCAGACGAGTGAGACGCTCGCGCAGCGCGTGCGCGAGCTGGCCAGCGCAAACCAGCAGCTCCAACGACTCACATCGCTCGTGATTTCGGCCCAGGAGGAAGAACGACGGCGCATCTCCCGTGAGCTCCATGACGAGACCGCGCAGGCGCTCACCTCGGTGCTGGTGCGCATGCGCCTCCTCGCCCGTCAGGCCCCGTCGGACGCGCTGCGTGAGGGCCTGCTTGAGGTGCTTGCGCTGACCAGCGAGACGCTGGACGGCGTCCGCAGGATGGCGGTCGATCTGCGCCCCCGCACCCTCGACGACCTCGGCCTCGTGCCCGCCCTGGAGAGCTACGCGCGCGAGTTCGGCGAGCGCTGGACGATCACCGTCCATGTCCGCGTCCAAGGCGAGAGCGGCCGGTTGCCGCGGGACCGCGAACTGATCGTCTACCGAGTGGTGCAGGAGGCGCTCGCCAACGTCGCCAAACACGCGGGCGCAACCCGGGCGGAAGTGGACCTGCGCGCGGAGCGAGGCCATCTGGTGGTGACCGTGCGCGACGACGGCCGCGGCTTCAACGTGGCGGAGACACTCGACGCGCACGAGCGGGGGCTGGGCCTCTTCGGCATGCACGAACGCGCCCAGCTCGCCGGTGGCTATCTGGACCTGCGCAGCGCGCCGGGCGCGGGCGCCACGGTTACGCTGGTGCTGCCGCTGCGCGACGATGAGAACGGACGATGACGATCACGGTCCTTTTGGCCGACGACCACGCGATGCTGCGCGCCGGCTTGAAGGCGCTGATTAACGCCGAGCGGGACATGCAGGTCGTGGGCGAGGCGGCCAATGGCGAGGAGGCGGTCCAGCTAACCGACCAATTGCGCCCCGATGTGGTCGTGATGGATATCTCCATGCCGGTGAAGGATGGCCTCCAGGCGACCGCGGAGATCAGCGCGACGGCCTCGCAGACGCGCGTGCTGGTGCTCACGATGCACGCCGAGGAGCAGTACCTGCTCAAGGTGCTGGAGGCGGGTGGATCGGGATACGTGCTCAAGCACTCCGCCGACACCGAGCTGATGGAGGCGATCCGCACCGTCCACCGCGGCGAAGCGTACCTCTACCCGTCCGCGACCCGCCTGCTCTTGGAGGCGTACCAGAAGGGTGACCGCGCCCACGCCCCCGCCGGTGGCACGCTCTCCGAGCGGGAGGCGGAGGTGCTGCGTTTGACCGCCGCGGGCTACAGCAATAGCGAGATCGGCGGGCAGCTATATCTCTCGCCCAAGACGGTGGACACCTATCGCCAGCGCATCATGGAGAAGCTGGGACTCCACCACCGCGCCGAACTCGTCCGCTACGCGCTGGACACGGGGCTGCTGCGGGGCACCTGACGCTCCGCCCGGCAGACCACGCATCGGACGTTGCCCCACAGACCTCCAGCGCTCGCCTGACAGACGGGTGATTCTGCGGTCTCTAGCCTGAGGTCAGAGAGATCACGGGAGGGTGCTGAGATGGCGTGGTTTGAGTGGTTTGATCTGAGCCGGCGTGGCCTGTTGCGGAAGATGGGGATCGGACGGGGCGGCGTGGCGCTGGCCGGCAGCGGGCCGGCCCGCGCGTCGACGTCCAGAGCGGATCGGCGTGAGGCGGCGAAAAAGGGACACGCGGCGGCACGGGAGGCGGCGACGCCGGTTGCGCCCATCACGGCTACCGCGATGACGCGGGATGTGCATGCCGCCGCTCTCGCGCGCCAAGGGATCACCGCGGTCCAGATGGACGCGCACGACGAGGCCGGCCTCAAGCTCAAGGCCATCCCTCCAGGTGGCGGCGAAAGACGGGTACCTGCTCAGCAACCCTTCTAGGTACGACACGCTCGTCGTGGTGCCCGATGACCACCACGACGTGATCATCAAGGCGGATATCCCTGGTGTCTGGGCCTTCCACCCTCACAGGCTCGCGCACGCGGCGTCGCCGGACGGCATGTTTGGCCTGGTCACGGCACGGATCGCGGCGGACCCGTCCAGGGCGAAGGCCGAACCGGACTCCCGGCGCGGGAGAGAGGAAGGAAGATCGTGAAAATCCTCGTAACGCTCGATGGCTCCCACTTCAGCGAGGCGATCCTCGAGACGGTTGCCCGCATCGCCCCGCCACTCCAGGCGGAGGTCGAGTTGCTTACGGTCGGCCAGCCGGAGCCGCTGGACGTGACGCCGTCCCAGATCACGTCTGCCGAGGGGGCGCCCGTCGCGCCGGCGTCCGGCACACGCGTCGGTGGGGCGGCGCCGGCCGCGCTGATCGCGCCCGCGACCGAGAGCCGCACCGAAGCGCGCTTTCAGCATGAAGCGTCCCTGCGCGACTACTTGAGGCTGCGTGCGCGCGAGATCACGGGCGTCACCGTTGACACGCGGGTCGAGTTCGCCGATGACGTCGGTGCGGCGATCGTCGCGCGGGCGCGCCAGACGCATCCCGACCTGATCGCGATGGCGACACACGGCCAGACGGGGCTCGGCTGCCTGCTGGCCGGCAGCGTCTGTGAGCAGGTGATCCGAAGCGGCGTCGCGCCCGTGCTCGTCCTGCGTCCATAGGCCGGCAGATTCGGGCGAGAGCGACAGACGCTGTCGGGCAAACTCCGACACGGCGGACCCGACGCCGGGGAGGACGCCGGACAGACGACCCGCCCAGCCGCCGGCACACTGAACAGACGTGGTGATTGTAGCGTCCACTCCCCACCCTCGCCCGTATTTCTTCACTTGTCTCTGTCTCATCCTATGTTGGCAGAGAGGGCCGCCGGCATCCGATCGCTATAGGGCAACTCGTCTTCGGTCGGAAGCGTCGGGTGATGCCACTGCTGCGGTTCGTCAAGGTCCAGGGCGATGATCTGCTCCTTCGTGATCCGCGCCGCGTGTCCTCGCTCAATTCTGTGAGACAGATCCAGCCGTTTCAAACTGGCTGTTTGTCTCGACCTGATCACGAGCGAGAACGTAGAGTAGGGACAAGCCTACAAACCAGCGTTGCGGAGGCGCATCATGTCCCGATCCAGCACCGTGGCGGAAGCACGCGCCGCGCTTGAACCGCAGCTCGGTGAGATGGTCGCGCTGCTCGGCGAACTGGTCGAAATCGAGTCACCCACGGACGACCGCGCCGGGCTGGACCGGATGATGGCGCGGCTGGTGGAGTTGTTCGCTCCCTTCGGTACGATCGAGCGCTTCACGCAGCCCACAAATGGCGACCACTTCGTCGTGCGCATTCCCGGCCGCACGGAGGAGCCGCCATCGCTGGCACTCTGCCACTACGACACGGTCTGGGCCACCGGCAGCCTCGCGGCAAACCCCTTCCGGATTGAGGACGGGATCGCGCGCGGCCCCGGTTCCTTCGATATGAAGGGCGGGATTGTCTGCCTGCTCTACGCGCTGCGGGTGCTGGAAGGGCCTCCGCGCCGCCCGCTCTGGATCTTCTTCAACTCGGACGAGGAGAGCGGCAGCCACTCCTCCCGCGCGATCATTGAGCAACTTGCCGTCCACTGCGCGCACGCGCTCGTCTACGAATCGCCGCTGACGCAGGGCGCGCTCAAGACGGCGCGCAAGGGCACCGGGCGCTTTAACATCACGATCGAGGGGCGCGCGGCGCACGCGGGTGTGGAGCCGGAGAAGGGGATCAGCGCCGTGCTTGAAGCCGCGCATCAGGTGATGCGCCTCCACGGCCTGAACGCGCTGGAGCATGGCACGACCCTCAACGTGGGGGTGCTCCACGCCGGCACACGAGCGAACGTCGTCCCCGCCCGCGCCGAGCTCGAGGTGGACGTGCGCGTCTCCCGCGCGGATGAGGCGGCGCGCATTGAAAGCGCGCTCCGCGGCCTCGCGCCGGTGCTGCTGGGCGCGCGGATCAACGTGCGCGGCGGCCTCCACCGCCCACCGATGGAGCGCATCCCTGCCACCGCCGCACTCTTTGCCCGCGCCCACGCGATCGCTGCCGCGATGGATGTGGAGCTCGGCGAGGGTGCCACCGGCGGCGGCAGCGATGGGAACTTCACCGCCGCGCTCGGCCTCGGCACCCTCGACGGCCTTGGACCCGAAGGCCAGGGCGCGCACGCGGACGACGAACAGGTGATCGTGGCCAGTCTGCCCCGCCGCGCCGCGCTCAGCGCCGGCCTGCTCGCCGCGCTATGAACCGCCCGCCACGCCACCGTCGCCTGGGCGAGTTGATCGGCACGGGACTGTTACTCGGCCAGCAGGAACGGATCGCCGTCAATCAGGTTGGTGCTGAGATCCAGCTCGTGCGCATGTCTCCGGATTTCCGCGCCCTTGCCGAATACGTCCCCCCCGATGACCGCGCGGACCAGCGTGGCTGGATCAGAACGGCTGAACGCGTGTGGAACCTTATCGGCCTCGAGTGGCACTTCGAATCCCTTCAAGCATCCCGCGCGCGCTGGCTGCCTGGAGGGGGGTGAACCAAGGATTTTTTGCGAACGCGCCCGGAGCGGTGCGAAGCGAGGTAGTGAGGACTTTCAGTCCTCATCGGTCGTCAGTGCAAGAACGAGAGCACTGAAGTTCTTACTACCTCGTTCGGCAACATCCCGTGGCGCATCCTGTTCATCTCTTGCCTGCTCCGTCGCGTGTTACGATTTTCACAGACACAAGATGGAGGGCGCGGTGATGGACTTGCTGACGCCGAGGCGGAAGACGCGCGCGGTGCGCGTGGGTGAGGCCGTAATTGGCGGGGATGCGCCGGTGCTGGTGCAGTCCATGATTACCGAGGAAACGAAGAACGTAGACGCCTGCGTGGCGCAGATCATCGCCATGTACGAAGCGGGCTGTGAGCTGGTGCGCATCACCACGCCCACGCTTGCCGATGCCCACCACCTCGGCGAAATCACCGCCAAGCTCCAAGCGCGCGGCTACCGCATCCCGCTCGTGGCAGATGTGCATCACCAGGGGACCGAGATCGCGGTCGCCGTCGCGCGCTTCGTGGACAAGGTGCGCATCAACCCCGGCCTCTTCGTCTATCGTCGCCCGCGTGGTCGTGCGGAAGAATACACGCTCGCGGAGCATCGCGCCGAGCTAGATGCAATCGAAGCATCGATCCTGCCGGTGATTGAGGTCTGCAAGGCGCGCGCGATCGCGATGCGGATCGGTGTTAACCACGGCTCGCTCGCGGAGCGGATGCTGGTCACCTACGGCGATACGCCGCTCGGCATGGTGGAGTCGGCGCTCGAGTATCTTCGGCTCTGCGAGAAGCACGGCTACCGCAACCTTGTGATCTCCCTCAAAGCCTCGCGCGTGAACGTGATGGTTGCCGCCAACCGCCTGATGGCGCAGCGGATGGACGACGAAGGGATGGACTATCCGCTTCACCTCGGCGTCACCGAAGCGGGCGACGGCCAGTACGCGCGCGTCAAATCTACCGCCGGGATCGCGACGCTGCTCGCGGAGGGGATCGGCGACACGATCCGCGTCTCGCTCGCCGAGGATCCAATCAACGAGTTGCCCGTCTGCTACGAGATCCTGCAAGCGCTCGGTCTGCGTCGTACCCAGACCGAGTTCATCGCCTGCCCTGGATGCGGCCGGACCAAGTTCAACCTCCCGACCGTGTTGCACGAGGTACGCGAGGCGACGCGCCACCTCACCGGCCTCAACATCGGCGTGATGGGCTGCATCGTCAACGGCCCCGGCGAGATGGCCGATGCGGACTACGGCTACGTCGGCAAGGGAGGCGGCAAGATCGCGCTCTATCGCGGGCGCGAGGTCGTTAAGGAAAGCGTCCCGCAGGAGCGCGGCGTCGAAGAACTGGTCCGCCTGATCAAGTTCGATGGGAAATGGCTTGAGCCGGACGCGGCCGCCGCCGGACGCGCGCCCGCCGCCGCCGCGCCATCGGCGGGACTTGGCCGCGGCAAATACGAGAACGTGATCCCGCTTCAAGTCCTCTAGCAAATGCTACCTGAGATGAAGTGGACGGCCTTCGTAGGGGCGCCGCGTGCTGCGCCAAGTCGGAACGCTCACAGCCGGGCGCAGCATGTAGCGCCCCTACCGCGATTCCCACGAGGCCGGCTGATCTTGCACGAGGTCACTCTTATCAGCGTTCTATTTCTCCCCGCAGCTTACGTAAAGGGCCGCCTGTCTGGTAAGCTTAGATCGCATGAGTATTTCCCAGCGTGAACTAGGACCAGCGACCGCGCCGCCGCGCGGGCTCGGCGCGAACATGCGCCGCACGTTTCAGGCGCTCGATATCCCCGCCTATCGCATCCTCTGGTGGGGGACCCTCTTTTCGTTTATCGGCATGCAGATGCAGGTGGTCGCACGCGGCTACCTTGCCTTTGAATTGACGCATAGCAACACCGCCCTCGGCGGCGTGATGATCGCCTTTGGCATTCCGCAGTTGCTGCTCACGCTCCACGGCGGTGTGGTCGCCGACCGGATGGCGAAGCGCAATGTGCTGATCGTCTGGCAGGCGGTGATCGCGCTCGGCTCCGGCCTGATGGCGCTCGCGATTGCCACCGGCCAGATCGAGTACTGGATGCTGATTGCCAGCAGCGTGCTCACGGGCACCTCCTTCGCCTTCATCGGCCCCGCACGTCAGGCGTTCATCGGCGACCTCGTGCCGAAGGAGCTGATGGGCAACGCGATCGTGCTCCAGCAAGCGAATATGAACGGCACACGTGTCTTTGGCCCCGCGCTCGCGGGCGCGCTGATCGCGATCCCGCTGATCGGTATGGCCGGTGTCTACGCGCTCACCACGGTCGGCTTTGTCGTCGCCGCAGTGACGATGTTGCGTCTGCCGCCGGGCCTGCCCAAGCTCGCGGCCAGCGGGCGCTCAGCGACGCAGGAGACGCTCGACGGGATGCGCTACGTGCGTCACCATCGTTCAGTTGCGATCCTCCTCCTGACCTCCTTTATGGTGGTCGCCTTCGCCTTTCCCTACCAGGGCTTTCTCGCCTCCGTCACCAGCGACGTCTTCAACCGCGGCGCGGTCTCACTCGGTCTGCTCTCCTCTTTCGCCGCGATTGGTGCCCTGATCGCGACGCTCGCGGTCGCCACTCTGACCGGCCACCGGCACGTCTGGCGGATCCAAACAGCCTGCGGGATCGGTTTCGGCGCGAGCCTGATCGCCTTCGGCCTTGCACCGAGCTTCCCCCTCAGCCTCCTGACAATCTTCTTCGTCGGCGCGAGCGCGAGCGCCTTCCAGTCGCTCAACAACGCGCTCACGATGATGCTCACTGAGCCGCGTTATTATGGACGTGTGCAGGCGTTGATGGGGATCAGCTGGAGCCTCTTTGGCATCCTCTCCCTACCGCTCGGCATCGTCGCGGACGCGATCGGGATCCGCGCCGCGCTCGCGCTGATGGGCGTGATTGCGATCATCGCCGTGGCCGCGCTCGAGTTCCTTGCGCGCTCAGTGGGCGCAGAGGCGGACATGCACAGCCGCCGCACCGCCGCCCGCCGCGATGTCTTCGAGCGCGCCGCGTCCCCTGCCGATGAGGGCAAGCAGGCGGTGGAAGCTGCTGGTTAGCCTAGCCGTCCAGGCAGCGTTGCCACTCCGCCCGGTTCTGCTCCAGGTACTGCATCGAACGTTGCCATTGCTCACCGCGCGTCTCGCGCCAGAGGGTGAGAAAGGTGGCGTCGCCGGACTCCGCCGCGAGCCGCACCGTGTCCATGAGCGCCTGCTGACGGGCGAGCACCAGGTCGAGGAAATCGCCGCGCTCTTCCAGCCCGTAGGCATCGCAGAAGAGACGCAGGCGCGGGCCGCGCGGCACGAGCGGGTAGCCCATTCGCGTGCAATCCTCGTCTGGATAGAGGGGGACGAAGCGCCAGGCCGCGTAGGCGAGGTCCCAGGCCGGCGGCGCGGGCGCGGCGAACTCCCAGTCAATGAACGCCACCGGACGGTCCTCGCGGTAGACCGTGTTCACCGGGCCGAGGTCATTGTGGCAGATGATCCCTTCGCGCGGCGCGCCCGCCATGAAGCGCCAGGTCGCGCCCAGCGGCGGCACAAAGCCGCGTACTGCCTCGTGATAGCGCCAGATCAGCCGCGCCGCCGCCGCCAGCGCCTGATCGTCATGCACCGCCGGCCGCGTGCGTCCGAGGCGGTGTCCATCGTCGCCCTCGATAAAGGACAGCACCTCGCGCCCCCGTTCATCCACCCCCAACACATGGGGCGCGCCGTCAAACCCGGCGGCCTCAAGATAGCGCAGCAATGCCTGCACCGCTGGTGTCCACGGCCCCACGGCGCGCCGCACCGTCTTCCCCACACGGACAACCGGCCCCATGCCACTGCTCGGCAGTGGCGTCTCAGACTCCTTCATCGGTTCCTCTCGTGGAGCGTGGCGCACCGCTCGCGCGGCAGTCCGGTTCTCAGCAGGGTATACTCACGCAGCACGTAGCACTTGGTAGTGGAGCAGACCGACGATGCGAGCGATCCGCGCCGACCGCCTTTTTGACGGCCAGACTCACGGTATCAAGCAGCATGTGATGATGCTGGTGGATGAGGGCCGCATCATCGCAATCGAGCAGGGCGCGGTTGACCCGCCCGCCCACGCCGAGATCATCAATCTCGGCGATGTCACACTGATCCCCGGCATGTTCGACGTCCACGTTCACCTCGGTTTCGACGCCGGCCCGGACCCGGTGGCGCGGATGCTCGCGGACGATGACCTCACGCTCCTGCTGCGTATGGCCACCCACGCCCAGCGCGCCCTCCGCGCGGGTGTGACCACGGTGCGCGACCTGGGCGATCGCAATTTCCTCGCGCTCACGTTGCGCGAGTGGTACCGCTCCGGGGGAGAGTTGGGACCGGAGATCCTCGCCGCCGGGCCGCCCCTGACCGTTACGGGCGGCCATTGCCATTTCATGAACGGAGAGGTAGACGGGGAGCTTGGTATCCGCCAGGGTGTGCGCGAGCGCGTCAAGCGCGGCGTGGACGTAATCAAGGTGATGGCGACCGGCGGGCACATGACTCCGGGCACTAACCCGCTCGCGCCCCAATTCACGCTCACTGAGTTGCGCGCGGCGGTCGAGGAGGCGCATCGCCTAAACAAGCGCCTCACCGCACACGCACACGCCACGGTCGGGATCGCGCTCGCGGTGGAGGCCGGTGTGGACGGGATCGAGCATTGCAGCTTTCAGGTCGAGGATGGTGTCTACGCCGACCAGGCGCTGATCGAGCGAATCGCCGCCGCCGGGATTGCCGTTTCTCCCACGGTCGGCCGTCCGCCCAGTTCTCCGATGACCGGCGATTTCGCCGCGCGGCGCGAGGCGCGGATGGCGGTCTACCGGCGGATGCACGCGGCTGGCTGCCGCTTCGTCACGGGTACGGACGCGGGGATCGCGGGCGTGCCGCACGACAGCGCGCCCTGGGGCATCCAGGCGTTCACGGAAGCGGGCCTGAGCAACTTCGAGGCGTTGCGCGCGGGCACGGCGGTCGCGGCCGAGGCGTGCGGGATCGAGGCGCACAAGGGCACGCTCGTAGCGGGGAAGGACGCGGACATCGTCGCGGTCGCCGGCAACCCGTTGGAGGAGATCGGCGCGATTCATGAGGTGCGCGCCGTCTTCCGCGCTGGTGTGCGGGTGTGAAGGAGGAGCGCACGTCTGTGAGCACGCGCACCGAAGCCGAAGCAATCCCGCGCGGCGATGCGGCGAGCGAGGAAGCGGAGGGCGGCACCTTCCGCGCGCTGCGCCACCGCAACTACCGCCTCCTCTGGACCGGCCAGATCGGCCACTCCGCCTCGCAGTGGATGGAGCAGGTGATCCGCCCCGTGCTGGTCTATGAGCTGACCGGCTCGGCCTTCTGGGTGAGCTTCCTCGTCTTCATGCGGATGCTGCCCGTGCTTTGCTTCGGGATCATCGCCGGCGTCGTCGCCGACCGCTACGACCGGCGCAAGGTGCTGATGGCGACCCAATTCGTGACGATGGCCTGTCACCTCGTGCTCGCGTTCCTCGTCCTCACTGGCGTGGTCGAGGTCTGGCAAGTGTTTGTGACCGCGCTCTTCTCCGGCGGCGCGATGGCCTTCAACCAGCCCGCGCGCCAATCGCTGATCCCGATGATGGTGCCGCGCGAGGACCTGATGAACGCGGTCGCGCTCAATACCGCCGCGATGAACCTGATGCGGATCGGCGGCGGCGCGCTTGCTGGCCTGCTCCTGATCTCCTTTAGCATCGGCGGCATCTACCTGCTCAACGGTCTGATTTACACGGGTGTAATCGTCTCCACCTTCATGATGAGCTTCCCCAAACCGGAGCGGACGCGTGAGCGTAAGAGCTTCGGCGGCGATTTTCTTGAGGGCTTCGCGTATATCAAGACGAATAAGCCGGTGCTCTGCCTCGTGCTCGTGGCGCTGGTGATGTACGTCTTCGGCATGCCCTACCAACAGGTTTTTGTGCCCCTGCTCGCGCTGAACGAGTTCCAACTCGACCGCTCCTGGGTAGGTTGGATGCTCTCCGCCACCGGCCTGGGCGCGATCTGTGGCTCGCTCTTCGTCGCCTCGCGCGGACGCTACAAGCGCCCTTCGCTCGCGCTGCTCCTCAACCTGAGCGTCTTTAGTGGCTGCCTGATCTGGCTCGGCCTCAGCCGATGGCTGCCGCTCACGCTTGTCGGGCTTGCCCTGGCGGGCAGCATGAGCGTCTCCTACATGGCCGTCACGAACACGCTCCTGCTCACGGCAACACCGCCGGAGCTGCACGGCCGCGTCCTGAGCTTGCTCAGCCTCGACCGCGGCATCATCCCCGTGGGCGCGATCTTCGCCGGCGTGATCTCGGAGTCGTTCAGCACCAGCGCCGGTCTGGTCACGATGGGCACGCTGATGCTCCTCTTCACGGGGATCGTCTTCCTGCTGCTCGGCCCAACGCTGAGCAAACTCCAGTTGGGAGAGGTACGGGTACGGCGCGTGCGGCATGGGTAGCGAGGGGTGAGTGGCGAAGGGCGGGTGTGGCCTCGGTAGGGTCGTGCGCCTAGACGTTCATCCTCCCTCCATGCTTCATTACCTTCCCGCCTGCCAGCACCGTGTCTACATCCCCCAGCGCGCGGATGTCCGCCAGCGGGTCGCCGTTGACGATCGTAATATCGGCGCGCTTGCCCTCCGCGAGCGTGCCGATCTCTGCTGCCATGCCGAGCGCCTCCGCCGTGACCTTCGTCCCCGCCTGGATCGCCTCGATCGGCGAGAAACCAAGCTCGTGCACAAACAGCTCCGGCGTCACCGCCCAGCTAGAGAATGGAGTCTCTGGCATGCCGGAATCCGTGCCCACGATGAAGCGCGCACCCCGCGCCCGCATCTCGCGGAAGATCTCCAACCGACGCGCGCGCTCCTCGGCCCAGCGATCCATGTCATGCGACCCGCTCGCAATCATCGCCGTGCGCGCGTGGTAACCCACGGCCAGGGTAGGGTCCACGTAGATCCCTTTCTCGATGATGTTGCGGATCGCGCCCTCGTCCGCCGCCATCCCATCCTCTGTCTGCCAGGAGCAGTGGACGATGTAATCCACCCCCGCCTCCGCCGCGAAGGCAATCGCCTCCGTTGCGTGGCAGTGCGCGACGAGCTGCTTGTGCAGGCGCTTCCCCTCGGAGACGGCGGCATGGACATGCGCGGGGCCGTATTGCGCCCGGCGCGTGTTCGTCCCCGGCGTAAACGCGCCGCCGGAGACCATCATCTTGACGTGGTCCGCGCCCAGCTTCACCTGCGCGCGGAAGGCGGCGATTACCTCCTCGACGCTGTCCGCTTCCAGCTCCATAAAGGAGAAGTGTCCACCCGTGGTCGTGATCGGCGCGCCGCAGACGAGCAGGCGCGGACCGGGGATGATCCCGCGCGCCACCGCTTCGCGCGCGGCAAAGGCGACGCTGTTTTTGCTGCCGATATCACGCACGGTCGTCACACCCGCGCTGAGCAGCTCGCGCAGGCAGACGCTCGCGCGCAGCAGCGCGAGCGCATCCGTGTCCGTGAGCACGTCCTGATACGCGTCCGCGGTGCCAGAGCAGTGGATGTGCGTGTGCGACTCGATGAACCCCGGCAGGATCGTCCCGCCCGGCACGTCAATCACGCGGTCCACGCCCGCCACCGGCACGACGCGCAGCGCCGCCGCCGGCCCGATGCGCGTGATCCGCTCGCCCTCCACCACCACGACCGCATCCGCGACCGCCGCCGCCCCCGTCGCATCCACCAACCGCGCTGCACGCAAGATCGTTCGCATCGGCCACCCCCTTTCGATTGCGGATTGCGGATTGCGGCACCCGCGCTGGCATCCCGCTCACGCCGCTACTTATCAGGATGTGCGTTGAGTCGGCAATCCGCAATCCGCAATCCGCAATCCGCAGGTCCGCAATCCCTTTTGCGCCTGTGGCGTACAGTGAGGCAGAATGGGCGCGAGGACAGGAGGGTGCGATGAGCTATCAGACGTTGCTGCTGGAAGATGACGGGCCGGTGCGCACGATCACGGTCAACCGCCCGGAGGTGCTGAACGCGCAAAGCCGGCGGATGCTGGAGGAGTTTGACGAGGCGATGACCGTTGCCGGCGAGGATGATGGCGTGCGCGTGATCATCGTGGCCGGCGCCGGTGAGAACTTCTCTGCCGGACACGACCTCGGCAGCAAGGAGCAACTCGCCGATCGCGAGGCCCGACCGGAAGGTCCAGACTACGCGCACCGGTATGACGGTGCCCGCCGCCGGATGATCGAGTACACGCTCCACTGGCGCGATCTGCCGAAGCCGACGATTGCGCGTGTGCAGGGCTACTGCATCATGGGCGGCCTGATGCTCGCCTCCGCGATGGACCTGATCGTGGCGAGTGACGATGCGAAGTTCGCGGACCGGGCGATCCGCTGGGGGTCCGCCCACGTCCAGTACGTGAGCCTGCCCTGGGACCTCGGCGCGCGCGCGGCGAAAGAGTATCTCTGGACCGGGGACTGGCTTACCGCTCAGGAGGCGCAGCGCCTGGGCCTCGTCAACCGTGTCGTCCCCCGCGCGAGCCTGGCGGATGAGACGATGGCGCTTGCTCAGCGGATCGCGCTCAACGACCCCTTTGCCCTGCGCATGTCCAAGTTCTCCGTCAACCAGGCAATGGACACCCAGGGTTTCCGTACGGCAATCGAGGGCACGTTCCAAACCTATATGCTCGCCGGGCTCCAGCGTGACCGCGCCGCCGCCGAGCAGGACGACCGCCCCGCCGGCGTCAACCGCGCGCGCGAGCGCGACAAGCGGTTTGGTGACGGGTCTCGCTGACCGAGTGGCGAGGTAGCGAGGTAGCGAGTGGGTGATGGGCGGTTGATTGCCTTTGACTTTTTCTCCGACCGCAGGATGAATCTGGGGTGGTTGATTGAATTCGCCCACTAGATTCAGTTGGGGGTGGCTGAGGGATTGATTGACCTCAAGGTTGTCCCGTCCCTGGCTGGTGTGCCGATTCGATTGTGAAGGTGCGTGCGGAGCCGGCGATGGCGTGCCGCGTGGGCATTAAGCTACACGCCAGAGGGAGCGGGCGGCAAGCAAGAAATGGCACACGTACGTCGTAGCTGCTGCATAGGAGTTTGACATAAGAACGCGTATGCCCGACGTTCTTGCGAGCGCGCACGCGCGATAGTGAGGACTTCAACGTTTGGTGTGAATTCGCTGGCGGTTGTGCAGGGCGAGTTGGTGATGACGACCCGCCCCTCTCCGTGGGGGCACGCCGCAGCCACCCACCGCGCGCCTTTTGCCTCCGCTGCTGTCCATCACGCACTGCGTATGCACGCGTCGCACCGGTGCCGGAGCGGGCGAATAGGTCTGGAACACGCGGAGGAGTGGAGGGAGGCGGTCAGTTCCGTACGCGCTCCAGCGGCGGGCCGAGCGACGGTGCATCGCTCGCGTCAATATCGTCATACTCTGCCGCCGGGGCGCCATCCTCGGTGACAAGGTCGCCATCCTGATCCACGACCAGTTCCTCGCGGCGCAGCGTCTCGCGCACTTCCTCCTCGCGGAACGCCTCGACCTTGCGCACGACGACATCCTCACGGAGGACGGTCTCTTTGCTCACCACCAGGCGCTGCTCCAACAGGGGCACCTCGATGACCTCGCCCTCCTGCAAGACGCGGTCTCCTATGCGTACAGCGCCGGTGCCTGGAAGCACCTCGATCACCACGCGCTCCTCGCGCACCGGCATCGTCACCGTCTCGATGCGTTCGGTGACGCGCTTGCTCACGCGCACCACGCCCGCCTGCACGTTCTCCGTGGTCACGATGAGCTGCTCTTCCTTGAGCTCGATGTGATGTGTCTCGTCGGAATCCTGGATCGCGTGGTCAGCGCGCGGGGACCGCGTCCGCACGGCATCGTGATCGATCGTTTCGTTCGAACCAGCGTGCGCGGCGATCACCGGCGTATGCTCGGTCGGTGCGTCAAAGAGGCGCGCGGCGTACTCAGGAGGCGTATAGGGAGCATTCGGCACGGTTGTGCGGCCCGCGCCCGCGAACTCTGGCCGCTGCATCAGCACCGTGTCATCTGGCCCGGCGATCTGCACACCGTTCTCCCGCGCGTTGGAAAGGGGCAGGCCGCCGTGCAGCGCCGTGCTACCGCGCTCTTTTTGCGCGACTTCCACGTCCACGCCATCGAACGCCTCGCGCTCAAAGGCGGTGAACTGATAGAGATGGAGGTAGCCATCGTGGAGACGCACACGATCATCCTCGACGACGGCAACCGCGCGCATCGGTACCAGCCAAAGGCCGCCATCGCCCTCCACGACGAGGTCCGTCACCTCGCGCGTGTCCGGGTCCACCACCACGTTTCGAACTCGCCCGATCTCACCGTCCCCGGTCTCCACCGGCGCATCTCGCCAGATATTCATGATCCACCTCTCTTGTAGTACCTCTCTTG
>Ga0136611_10001171_pt1 | contig 18151 bp, 15 predicted proteins | sample AntDrymUQ2232306_2_FD_106645 | JGI IMG/M metagenome (GOLD analysis project Ga0136611, IMG submission 106645) | Polar desert sand microbial communities from Dry Valleys, Antarctica - metaG UQ223 (23.06) | ecosystem: Environmental > Terrestrial > Soil > Desert | place: Antarctica: Dry Valley...
AACATCCTGCGCCGTCAGGAGATCGAGATGGGGACGCGGCCATTGGAGAAAGGGCTGTGGGCTGGCGCGGTCGACCCGGTCGGCGGGGAGCTGCTGGCCTGGCTCACGCGCACGACCAACCCGCTCGGTAGCATCGCCGCCTGTGGGCTGGCTGGTGGCCACGACCTCAACACGACCGTCATGCCCTTCATCCTGCGCGGCGTCAACCTGCTCGGCATTAATTCGGTCCACTGGCCGATGGACAAGCGCGTCGCCCTCTGGAAGCGCCTGACCACCGACATGCGCCCCCAGCACCTCCAGCAGATCACCCACACCATCCCCTTCTCCGAACTCATGGACGCCTTCGAGCCATTCATGGCGGGGACGGTCATGGGCCGAACAGTCGTGCAGATTGAGTAGCGCGGTGTCCAATTCCCGTCCGGCGAGATCGTGAGCTCCGATCAGTCAGCTAACGGATCGTAGACCATTTCTACTGCCGGTCAGGAACGACCATCTATGGCTACGACCGCTCCGGCTCGACGATCTTCCAGTAGGAATTCTTCTTGACGACCTTGCCATCTCGGAAGGTCCAATGATCGCAGCCGCCTACCTCGAGACGCTTTCCGTCAGTCGTCGTCCCGGTCAATGTCCATTCCGACACGCCAAAGTCGCCGCAGACCCAATGCTGACCATCGCCGTAATGCACATCTGGAATTCCGGCAAAGCGGCTGGCGAGTGCCGCACGAACTGCGTCTGCCCCCTCGAATCGCTGGCCCCACGGATGGCGACCGCGTGGCATCTCCAGCGCACCATCATCGGCGAAGAACCCCATGATCGCATCGAGATCATGCTGATTGAACGCGTCACAGATCGCGGTGAGTGTCTCACCTGTAACGTTCTCTGAGGTGTGCATGGGGGACCGAGCCTTTCTCAACACGAATGTGACAATGGTAGGCAGATTGCTGCAACACGCTGGTCCGATTTGAACCCCAGAATCGCCTGGTATACCCGGAGTCGACTCCTAGTATGTGCCGCTTCAACGACCGATAGTCGGAGAACGACGACGCTGCTAGGACCGGTCGCGACTGCCGTCAGCACAGTCTAGCGCAACCGAGGTCGGTCTGTTAGGATGCACGCGGCTCGATCGTGCGTCATATCGATTGTTGCCGCAGCGCCGACATGAGGTTTCGCTACATTCCCGAAGGAGGAGCATCACATGCAGGCTACGTTGAAGAGTCCAATCGTCATTCGATTCTTCAACGAAAGTGTCAGGCATGTCGAAACGCTCTATCTTGCGTCCAGCGCGGGGAAACGCCCGTAGCCCACAACCCTTCCGTTCAATAGTAAACCCGACGATAGGCACCAACTCGGCATGCTGCATCACGAGCAGCATGACGTTCGTTGTATGCCGGTTTCAGTCGCCCATGGCATCTCGTAGGGGCGATGCGCTGGATCGCCCGCGTTGGTCACTGGCGGTTGGTGGGCGGTTGCCCGTCGTGCGCACGACGTTGGTTCCGTACCCACGGCGTCATCCGGCGATTTCGGCACGGACGAGCGTCCGACCTCCCACGTGGGCGATGCACCGCATCGCCCCTACGACCTGTGGTGACGCCGCACGTCGTCCGCTACCCGCACTCGGCATCGGCAACATGGCGGGGAGGTGCGCGTGCGTTCGCTAAGCACACTGCGGCGCTACTGGCGGCTGCTCGCCCACTACCTGCGGCCGGAGCGAAAGCGGATGCTGCTGCTGGGAATAATCCTGGGCGGCACGATTGCGGTGCAGGTGGCCGCGCCGCTGGTGACGAGCTACTTCATTGATGAGGCGATCTCCGGTGCGGCGCAGCGCACGCTCGTCTACCTGGCGCTGCTGACGATCGGGCTGGCGCTGCTGGGGCAGGGCGCAGCGGTCGCGGAGACGTACGTGGCGGAGCAGGTGAGTTGGTCGGCGACGAACGCGCTGCGGACTGATCTCGTCGCGCATCTGCTGCGGCTTGATGCCGGGTTTCACACGGCTCACACGCCGGGCGAACTGATCGAGCGGGTCGATGGCGACGTGTCGACGTTGGCGCGCTTCTTCTCGCGTTTCGTCGTCTACGTGCTTGGCAACGCTGTTCTGATTCTGGCGATCCTGGGACTGCTCTTCTATGTCGAGTGGAAGATCGGCCTGGGGTTGAGCGTCTTTGTGGCGCTCGGCCTGTTCGCGATCATGCGTCTGCGCGCCGCGGCGGTGCCCGACTGGGCCGCAAACCGGCAGGCCAACGCCGACTTCTATGGCTTCCTGAGCGAGTACCTGGCTGGTCTGGAGGATGTGCGTTTCAGCCGGGCCGGTGCGTTCGTGCTGCGGCGCTGCGCGGAGGTGATGCGCGCGTGGCTGCGGGTCAACGTCAGGGCTGAGATGTGGGGCTACGGCATCATTGCCAGCAGCCAGGGACTGTTCGCCATCGGCACTGCCGTCGCCTTCGCCCTGAGCGCAATGCTGTATCGTGACGGCGCGCTCACCATCGGCAGCGTCTATCTGATCTTCCAGTACACCAACGTGCTGCGCCAGCCGACTGAGCAGATCCGCCATGAAATCCAGGATCTGCAACAGGCCGACGCCAGCATGAGCCGGGTTGAGGCGCTGCTGGCGATCGCACCCAGCCTGACCGATGGTCCCGGCGACGCGCTACCGTCTGGCCCGCTGGCGGTGGAGTTGAACGGCGTCTCGTTCGCCTACGGTGCCAACGCGCCCACCCTGCGCGACATCGACGTGCGGGTAGAGCCGGGCCGTGTTCTGGGCGTCGTTGGGCGCACCGGCAGTGGCAAGACCACCCTGACGTGGCTCCTGCTGCGCCTTTACGATCCGTGTGCTGGCGCGGTGCGGCTAGGTGGCGTCGATCTGAGGACGGTCAGTCTCGCGGCGGTGCGCTCGCGCATCGGCCTGGTGACGCAGGAGGTGCACCTCTTCAATGCCAGCCTGCGCGACAACCTCACGCTGTTCGACGACAGTGTGCCGGATGAGCGCATCCGCACCGCGCTGGACAGCCTTGGTCTGACAGACTGGCTACGCGACCTGCCGGATGGTCTGGCTACGCAGCTGGGGCCGGGCGGGATCGGACTCTCCGCCGGGCAATCCCAGATTCTGGCCTGCGCTCGAATCTTCCTGCGTGATCCCGACATCGTGATCCTCGACGAAGCATCCTCGCGGCTCGACCCGGTCACGGAGCGGCTGGTGCATGATGCGTTGAGAAAACTACTGGCTGGGCGCACCGGCATCATCGTCGCGCACCGGCTCGACACGATCTCCTACGCCGATGAAGTGCTGGTGCTGGAGGACGGGCAGGTCCGCGAGTATGGACCACGGCTCGCCCTCGCCAACGATCCAGACTCACGCTTCGCCGAGCTCCTAAGGGTCGGCGCGGAAGAGGTATCCGCTTGAGTACAAACCCGAACAGCAACACGAACAGCGACCTGAAGCTGCTACCGACCTGGCGCTATCTGCTAGAGATGGCGCGCTCCCGCCCCGGACTCTACTGGCTGCATGCGACCGTCTGGAGCCTGATCCCGCTGTCGCAGCTGGTGCCGGGGCTGATCGCCCGCGAGTTCTTCGACGCGCTGGCTGGCAACGCGAGTTGGCCGGTTGGCACGACCGGGCTGGTCCTCCTGCTGGTACTGCTTGCCGTGGTGCGGGCAATCCTGTGGCTCATCGGCGGCTTCGCTGAAACGGTGATGCGTTTCGTCCAGAGTGGCCAGTTGCGTCGCACCCTGCTGCGGACCGTGCTGGACCGGCCCGGTGCTGCCGCGCTGCCGTACTCGATTGGCGAGACGCTCAGCCGCTTTCGCGACGATGCCTACGCGGCTGAGGACAGCCTCGACTGGGCCAACGATGTCATCGGCACTGGCCTGTTCGCCATCATCGCGTTCATCATCCTGCTGCGGATCGACGTGCAGATGACCGTGGCGATCTTCCTGCCGCTGCTCGTCGTCGTACTGATCGCGCAGCGAGCCAGCGCGGCGCTGGGCCGCTACCGAGAGGCCAGCAGCCAGGCGACCAGTCAGGTAGCCGGGGCCATCGGCGACATCCTGGCAGCTGTGCAGACGTTGCAGGCGGCTGGTGCTGAAGACCGTTCTGTCGCTCACTTCCGCCGCCTGAGCCAGCAGCGCCGTACTGCGATGCTGCGGGACCGCCTGATGACCCAGGCGATCGACGCTATCACCGCCAACACAATCAGCATCGGCACCGGCCTGATCATGCTGCTGGCCGCCAGCGGCCTGCGCGACGGCAGCATGTCGGTCGGTGATTTTGTCCTCTTCGTCTCTTATCTGGCCTTCATCGCCGACTTCACCGACGGCCTTGGCCGCTTCCTCGCCCACTATCAGCAGACTGGCGTCGCGTTCCAGCGCATGGCCGCCCTGCTGGGCAGCGCCGCGCCTTCCACACTGACCGTTCATACTCCGCTACATCTGCGTGGGCCGCTCCCCGACCTGCCGCCGTTGGAACGCAAACCCTCCGAGCGCCTGGCCGTCCTGGAAGCACGCGGACTGACGTACCGCTATCCCGAATCGCAACACGGTATCTCCGGCGTGGACCTGCATCTGCCCCAAGGTACGCTGACGGTGGTGACCGGGCGCGTCGGCTCAGGCAAGAGTACCCTGCTGCGTGTTCTGCTCGGACTGCTACCACCGGACGAAGGCGAGGTACGCTGGAACGGCGAGATTGTCGAATCTCCAGAGTCCTTTCTGGTGCCGCCCCGCGCAGCGTATACGGCGCAAGTGCCGCGTCTGTTCAGCGAAACACTCAGGCAGAACATCCTGCTGGGGCTACCCGACGACCCGGCGACCCTGGCGGCTGCGGTGCGCGGCGCGGTGTTGGAGCAGGACGTACAGGCGTTGGAGCTGGGATTGGAGACGCCGGTCGGCACGCGCGGCGTCAGGCTCTCCGGCGGTCAGGTGCAGCGCACGGCGGCGGCACGCATGTTGGTGCGCGGCACCGATCTGCTGGCGATCGATGACCTGTCCAGCGCCCTCGATGTCGAGACGGAGCACGAGTTGTGGGAGCGCCTGCTCGCCAATGGCGATGCTACCTGTCTGGCTGTCTCACACCGCCGCGCCACGCTCCGCCGTGCCGACACCATCATCGTCCTGAAGGATGGGCGCGTGGAAGCCGCGGGAACACTGGCCTTTCTGCTCGCCACCAGTGCGGAGATGCGCGCGCTGTGGTCCCACGCTGACGATCCCGTGTCCATGAAGTGATGCGGGATGCTTGTTGCGTGCTGCACGGGACGCGGGGTAGAAGTCCAAGCCGGGCTGGTTGTGGGCCAGCACGGTCCGGCATGAAGCGCGGACCCTACGAAAGGACGGTTGGCTGACAGTTAGGATTGCAACGTCGAATCGTTTCGAGGGTTGGCACTGTAGCCAATTCGCTTGGACCTGACTCTTCGTCGTAGGGTCCGCGCTTCATGCCGGACCGTGCTGGCCCACAACCAGCCCGGCTTGGACTTCTACCCCGCGTCCCATGGACGATGCGCCTATCCTGGCTCTGGTAGATGTGGCTTTCCCAACTGAGCACAACGCTGTCGGGCAGGTTAGATACTCCGAGATTTACCCGATGTTCCCGGTCGAACTCGCGGTTGTCTCGCCGTCTGACATCGTGCTGGTGCTGGGGGCCGCGGATGTCCCGTCAAGACGCACCTCTTCTATGAATGAGCGGGACGACGTACACCTCACCGTCCACAAAGGGCGCGATTGGTTCCGGCACTATGCGGTCGATAACGCGGCGCTCGATCTCCGCATCTTCGAAACGTACCGCCAGACGTTCTTCAGCGATGCGCTTATGGACGATCACCCGACCGAGTTCAACGTCTCGAACGATGACGTTTATCTCTTCCTAAAACAGTGAGATTGTCAATCGTTCGCTGGCGCTGTCGGCAACCGCAACGTGTGACGAATCGGCCTGGAAAGCGGCTCTGCTCGGCATGCTTCGAATTTCGGGAATCACTGAACGGCCGAAATCGAGGTATGTCGTGTTGCCGGGGACGGTCCGAACCATTGCCGGGATAAAACGCCACAGCGTGCCGTCGAACCCCTGAATCACGAATCGATCGTCTGGCGCAATGCTACTTGTGGCTGCGACCATCAGCGGCTGGGTGGGCCACAAGTAGCGCAGCGAGGTCGTCGGCACTGCTGGTGCTCCGAGTATGGGACGCACGCGCTCCCGCGCCTAGAACGCTGCACATCGTCATATACACGTACGTGACGCCCCGATTGTCCGGCTGGATGATCGGGGAGTCAGTGCGCTCCGGAGGCCGTTCGCTCACCAGAATCCGAGTCCGAGATCGTGGACGTTCCCTGATATGATCCTGTATTCCAGTTAACAGTGCACCTGTGTCGATTTCATCCATCGCCAAGCGATTACATATAGAGGCTGTTGATTGGCAGCCCCGAACGTGGAGACGCGCACATACAGGAGGACAAGCACACCATGAAGAAAAAGATCACGCCGTTTCTGTGGTTTGACGATAACGCCGAAGAGGCGACCAATTTCTACGTGTCGATCTTCAAGAACTCCGAGGTACTGAGTGTCAATTATCTGGGCGACGGTGGAGCGGTTCTGACGACGTCGTTCCGGCTCGATGGTCAGGAGTTCGTGGCGCTCAATGGTGGCCCGCTTTATAAATTCACGGAAGCCATCTCGTTCGTTGTCGACTGCGACTCGCAGGATGAAGTCGATGACCTGTGGGAGAAGCTGTCCGCTGGCGGCGAGACCAGCCAGTGTGGCTGGCTCAAGGACAAGTACGGTCTGTCCTGGCAGATCATCCCGTCGAGGATGATCGAAATGCTGCAAGACGAAGACCCTGAGCGGGCCAACCGCGTCATGCAGGCGATGCTGCAGATGACGAAGATTGACCTCGCCGTACTCCAGCACGCGTACGATCTGGCGTAGCGCGGCCACTCCTCGTGGTCATTCATTTGAGGGTTCGGCCGATCCGTCGTCGTTGAATTGCCGGACATACTCGTGAAACATGACGGAGGGCGGGAGTAATCTCCCGCCCTCCTCGTGTCTCGGACTCTCTGGTCAGAGAGATTGGCTTACTTACGGACCTTCAGCACTGCATAGAACGATGCACTCGGGTTGCTGTCGCCAAATGGGCGCACGCGGACGGTGAAGTACTGTCCGACGGTCGCGTTCGACGGCACCTTCAGGTTGTACATGTAGTGGCCACCGGCATCCCGCATGATGCCAGTCGTGTCAGCGGCGGACGACGACAGGGTTTCGATTGGGTCGAGACCTGATTCCGCCGTCGTGCTGACATCTCCACGCAGCAGCTGGATCGATGGCGCGAGACCTGGCAGCGAGGTTTCGTCGCAGCCGATCTCGATCTTGATCGGGATCACGCGGCCCTTCTGGACCACGTTGTAGGCTCCCTCGTCGATCGGCTGACGGAAATGGGCCTCGAACACGGTCACCGCGTTCGTTGAGAACGGTGCCGAGACGCCGCCATCGTCGTCCGTCGCCGTCGCTGTCACGAGATGGATGCCGCACCCCGAGAAGCTTGTGTTCAGCACATTGCTCGTGGCGGCGTTGGCAACGCCGTCGATGGTCCACTGCCACGTGTGGGTATCGTCGACTCCCGGATCGGTCAGCGACCCAGTGAACGTTACAACGGTCGCGGTCAGGACGGTTGTTGAGCTGACGGCGATGCCGGTGATGGTCGGGGCGACGTTGTTGACCGTCACGGTAGAGGTGTACTCGGTCACCACACCGTCGTTGTCCTTGACCTTGCCACTCACGGCGCGGCTGCCGTTGTCGGTCGTCAGGCAGCTCGCGCTGCTGCTGGCACCGAAGGCACTGTAGCCACTGCCGCAGTCGAACGCGTAGGTAAAGCCAGCGGTCATGTCGGCGCTCGATGGGTCAATTACGGAATTCAGCGCGAGGTTGAACGCGGTGCCTTCATCGACAGGCGACTGCGCGCTGAAGGTCGCAGTCGGTGCGACGTTCGTGATCGTGACGATCGAGCTGTACTCGGTGAAGCCACCGTCATCGTCGATGATCTTTCCACGCACTGTGCGTGATCCATCATCGTCCGTTGGGCAGCTTGCGCTGCTGACGGTACTGGCACCGGCGTAGCCATTGCCATTTCCATAATCGAAGGCATAGCTGAGTACGTCGGCACTTGACGGATCGACTGGATCAACGAGTGCGAGCGCGATGTTGCTGCCCTCGTTGACTGACGACGGGGCCGTGAACGTCGCGGTCGGGTTGACGTTAGCGACCGTCACCATCGCGGTGTACTCGGTCATCGCACCGTTCTTGTCCCGAATCTGGCCTCGGACGGTTCGGGAGCCGTTGTCCGTCGTCGGGCAACTCTCAGTACTGCTTCCGCCGAAGGCGCTGAATCCACTGCCTGTGCCGCAGTCGAACGCGTAGGTGAAGCCCGCTGCGGTATCGGCCGATGATGGATCAGACGGAGCATTCAGCGCCAGGGTGAACGGGCTACCTTCGTTCACCGGTGACTGTGCGTTGAAGGTCGCGGTCGGCGCGACGTTCGCAATGGTGACCGTCGAGCTGTATGTCGATACGCCGAAATCCTTGTCCGTGATACTGCCGACGACGGTCCGCGTGCCGTCGTCGGTTGTCATGCAAGCCGCCGTGGTGCCGCCTGCAACGACGAAGCCAGCCCCGCAGTCGAACGCAAAGGTGAAGCCAGCCATCGTATCGGCGGATGATGGATCAGTTGGACTCGTCAGCGCCAGCGCGATGGGGCTGCCCTCATCCACATTCGTGGCTGAGAAAACAGCAGATGGCGCGACATTCTTGATGCTGACGGTCGAGGTTTGCTCGCTCTCCCCGCCGTCCTTGTCGCGGATCTTGCCGCCCACAACACGCGTGCCGTTGTCCGCGGTCGGGCAGCTTGCGGTCGAACTCGATCCAAAGAGGCTGTACCCAGAGCCGCAGTCGAAGGCGTAGGTGAGGCTCGCCATGTCCGCGTTCGATGGGTCGAACGGGTTGGTGAGCGCGAGAGTGATCGGGTCACCTTCGTTTACCGGCGCTGGCGGCGACCATGAGGCCGTCGGTGCGACATTGCTCACGACGAGGCTGAAGGATGCATCGCTGATACCACCGTTGCCATCGTTGGCGGTGATCGTGATGGGCCCGCTCTCCCCCGGCCCGTCGTCGGTCGCCTGCGACCATGACCAGGTGCCGTCGGCGTTGTTGACGATCGAACCGGACGACGCACTGAGACTGACCATGTTTCCATTGAGATCACCGTACGTGCCGGTCATTTGGGTAGTCGTACCCTCCGAGACGGTGGCAGACCCTTGATCGGTAGCGACAGTCGGCGGTTCGTTGGCGCTGACCTGAATCGTGACTGACCGTTGGGTTGCTCCCAGACCGAGCTAATCCTGAGCCGTGAGCGTCAGGATGGCCGCCCCGGCGCTGGCCGGCGTCCATGTGAACGTGCCTGTCGCCGGATTGCCAGCGGTCGGCGCAAACGTCGCATCAACGGGCATACCGAGCATCCCGAGCGTCACCGTGTCGCCGGTGTCAGGGTCGCTGGCTGCGACGTCGAACGTGACCGGCGCGGCCCCAACCGTCGTTGTCAAGATGGTGCCCTCGGGCAGTGTTGGTGCGACAAACACGGGCGGGCGGTCGGGTGAGGCCGTGTCCGACAGCCGGATGAAGAAGTCAACCGCTATCCACGAGACGAGGGCGGCACCGATGCGTCCCTCGACGATGACCTGGGTCGAGTACAGGGTGTTCGTCCCGGCCGGTGCGAGGGTTGCGCCGGTAGGGTTCCACGAATAGATGCCGGTGGTAAAGTCGATGACGGGATCGGGACTTGCTGCCGGGTGTTGTCCTGGCTGGCGGAAAAAGCCCTGCCCATCGCTGGCCTCAGTGGTATTGGCGAAGCGGTAGCTGATCGTCTGGCTCGGTGGCGCAATCGCCGGAACCTGGAAGAGACACAGCGCGCTCTTCGGGCAGTCCACGATGGGCGAGATGCCACTCACTGGGCTTTGCGCGGTGGGCACGCCCAGGTTCACCAGGGTCGTGATGCGGATACCAACGTCAGGATTGTTGATATGGCTGGGGGGCGAGAGGCGGCAGCAACCTTCGGTAAACGCACGCCAACCAGCCACACCACCGATGACCGGTGGAGATACAAAGTATGTGTGGTTCACCACCGCCTTTGAGATGAGCGTGTCGTTGGCGACATCGACTAAGGTGACGGTGTACAGGGTAGAGTTTTGTGTGAATCCCTGTCCGTCGCCAAATGCGATTGCGGAGACGCCGCGGATCATCTGCCCAACAACGATGGAGTTGGTATTCGAGATGGGCACCCCAGCCTGGGTAAAGTAGCCGGGGAAACCGCGGCGCGTCGCGACGATCGACTCGAATTGAACGGTTTGACCGGTCGTCCCGATCCGCGTCCACGTTCAAGGATGAGGCACGAAAGTGGGTCGCGGTCGCAATCTGTGGAGCTTGGATAAACCACACCATGCCAAGCAGCATGGCGCAGGTGAGCGCCACACTCGTGGCGCGATATGGGGCTGAACGTGGCTGAATCATCTGGTTATCCCTCCCCTGGTAGATGCTGCCGGAACCTGATGGATACCGGCGTAGAGCTGACGTGACATGGCGCTAGGGGTGAACGATGTAACCGCCGTTATCGAACGGCATCGACAAGGAACAACCGAGGTGCAGCTCCCTTCGCTCGTAGAGCACGCGAAAAAACCGACACAGGCCAAACAGCCCCAGTCGGGTTCGCCACTCACTCCCCCTGACGCTTCAGCGACCAGCCACCCAGATGATGGGCGCGTCAAGGATCTCAATGCCTAAGATAGGGACAAACTATCACGCTTTGACGACAATAGCAAGCCCAGTTTCGCAGCAAAAAAGTGATCGGTTAGCGGGGGGCTGAACCGCCTCCAGAAGATGATCGGATCATATCTGGCAATGCGGAGAGGTCTTTGACGATCACTGCTGCTGCGGCCTCAGGTGGAGCCACAACATCGAGCCGGTTGACCCAGACGACCGGCATCCCGACGGCCAGTGCCACACCGATGTCGTGCGCCGAACCGGCGACGAAGAGCACCTGATCGGGCGGCAGTCCCAGCTCGGCTACGGCCAGACGGTAGGGACGGGGATCGGGCTTGTAGGCTCCAGCACGTTCCGCGCTGACGACCACGTCGAACGGATCGCCGACTGCCGCGGCTGCCATACGTGCCAGGCGGTCGGGACAGTTAGTGGCTGTTGCCAGCGCGAGGTTAAGACCACCGAGCCGCGCGAGCATCGCGAGCACCTCGGGCCAGGGGCGCAGTTCATCCCAGCGACCCATAAGGATCCCTGCCAACTCAGGAGCCAGTCCGACTTCGATTGCACCCTCAGCCAGCGGTTCCTCGTACGGCCGATACTCGCCAGAACTCGTCACGCGGCGCAACGCGGCGACTCGCCATGCCTGCCCGCGACCCGCTGATCCAGCGTTCGCTGCAACCGTCTCAAAAAGCGACCATGAGTCGATCAATGCGGAGAGTAGATCGAAGCAGACGGCGCGAACAGCGAATGTTGGTGTCATCGAGGCTCCTTCCATAGATCGAACGCGGAGCGTGGAGCTCTTCGGCAGGCTCAGGTCAGGCGTGGTGACGCACTCGTCCTCGCCTCCGTAGGGGGACCGCTTGCTGCCCCCGGCGTCGGTCGTCGAACGATTGGACGGACCGATACCGGTGGCAGACGCGTCAGCCACCGATACAGCCGGGCCGGTAGCCACAATGTCTGCACGCGCTGGTTCGGCCGTCCAAACGTTCGTCTCGCGACGCCGGGGGCAGCAAGCGGTCCCCCTACGGAGGCGAGGACGAGTGCGTCACCCGTCACCCGTCACCAAGCCTGCCCTGCGTCTGCCGAAGGGTCTCACCTCAGCAGCCTATCGTCGCGCCGCCAGAGCGGGGATCGGCCCCGCCGCGCAGCGCGCCGGTGGAAGGGTCACGGGTGATCGCCTGGACGAGGGCGAAGTTGCCGTATGGGGCTGGGTTGGGAACGACCTGGAATCCACGGTTGGACAGCTCCGCCTTCACCCAGCTCGGGATACGTGACTCACAATCGAGCATCTCGCCCTGGCAGTCGAAGCGCGGGGCGGAGACCGCTTCCACCGGCGAGAGACCGTGGTCGAGAACGTTGAGCAGCGCTTGAAGGACACCGGTGATGATGCGTGTGCCTCCCGGCGCGCCGAGCGCCAGTACGACCTGGCCGTCACGCAAGACGATCGTGGGACAGATGCCGGTAATGCGGGACTTGCCAGGTGCGATTGAGTTCGGCAGGCCCGGGACTGGATTCGCGGAGTTCATGATGTTGTTCCAGGTAAATCCGTAGCCGGACGAGACGACGCCACTGCTCGCGCCGAGCGAGTGCGTCAGCGCGATTGTGTTGCCAGCGTCGTCCATGACCGTGATGTTGGTTGTCGTTGGTGACTCCGGGTAGCGTGGGACGGTGAACTGCGCGCCAGCCTTGATCTTCGCATACCACTCGTCGGCCCGCTCGTCGGAGAGCAGCATCTCGACCGGCACATCATGGAACTCCGGGTCGGCAACGTGGTGATACCAGTCGTGGTAGGCGGCCTTCATCGCGTGCCCGACGAGGTCGATGTATTCGACGCTGTTGAGGCCGAGGCTGGCGATGTCCTCATGCTCGATGATCTTGAGCGTCTGCGCCATGCAGATCCCTCCGCCAGCCGGAGGGTTCGTCAGCACTGTCTGGCCGCGATATTCGATGCGGATCGGCTTAGACACCCGCACCTTGTAGTTCGCCAGATCGTCGGCGGTGATGAATGAGTCGTTGGCTGCCAGGTCAGCCGCCAGCTCCCGTGCCAGTTCGCCCTCGTAGAACTCGCGCGGCCCGCCGTCGGCGAGCCGCTGAAGGGTACGCGTGTGGTCGGGATTCATAACGTGCTCGCCGGGCAGGTAGCTGGAGCCGTCGGCCTTGTAGAAGATTGCGCGGGATGGATCGGTCGCGCGCATGCGTTCGCCGAACGCGCCGTGCAGACCGTAGCCGAGCGAGTTCCACAGCCTCCACAGCTCGGGCGTGACGACATACCCTTCATCCGAGATGCGGATCGCGGCCTGGAGGGCGTCCTGCCAGGAAATCGTACCGAAGCGGTCGAGCAGCTCGGCCATTCCGGCGACCGTGCCGGGCGTCATGATCGAGCCGTAGCCGATGTCGTTGACCGCGCCCTGCAGGTGGTAGCCGTAGCCGGTCCAGTCCTGCTCGATAACGATGTCCTGCCACATCTCCGGCGTCGCGTTCGACCCGGCCGTGCCATTGAAATCGACGACCAGTTCCTCACCGCTGGCGGTGCGCACCGTCGCCGCGCCGAAGCCGCCGATCCCGCACATCTGCGGGTCAACCACCATCTGAACGAAGGCCGCCGTCACCGCCGCGTCGATGGCGTTGCCACCATCCCGTAGCACCTCGACACCTGTCTCGACCGCTGGCACCTGTGGTGCCACTACCATCCCACCCATGTTCGTCTCCCCTCGGTTCGCGTGACTGCCCACCCTGGATTGCGCGTGGGTATCATCACCGATACGTGGGCAGAGAACAACCGCCAACCGAGCATCCGCGTACTCGCTCCCACATGTGTCGATCGATTGATGCCGGGAACGACTATTCTATGAAGAGAGGGTGGGCGTGAGCATTGTAGGGACATGGCTCACGCCCACCACGGAAGAGTCGGTGTATTGCAGTTGGTGCTATCCGCTTGCGTTGCGAGTGACACGGAGAAATGACATGCGAAAACTGGTGGTCGATACCTTTGTATCGCTGGATGGCGTCATGCAGGCTCCCGGTGGTCCGGATGAGGACCGCGATGGCGGGTTCGAGCACGGCGGCTGGACGGTGCCGCACTGGGACGATGAGATGATGCAGTTCATGGTCGATTCGACGAACAAGGCCGGCGCACTGCTGCTCGGGCGCAAGACCTACGACATCTTCGCCTCCTCCTGGCCGCTGCTCGGCGACGACGACCCGTTCGCGGTGATCCTCAACCACATCCCCAAGCATGTCGTGTCGAGAACACTGACCGACGCGGAGCTGACCTGGAACAACTCGACACTGCTGTGCGGCGACATCGCTGAGGGTGTCCGCGCGCTCAAGGAACAAGATGGCGGAGAAATTCAGGTGCCCGGCAGCAGCAAGTTGATCCAGACGCTGCTGGAGCACGACCTGATCGATGAATATCGCCTGCTGGTCTTTCCGGTCCTGCTTGGCTCCGGCAAGCGCCTGTTCGGAAACGGCACTGGCTCCGGGAATCTGCGGCTCACATCAACCAGCACCTCGTCCACTGGGGTCACGCTCAACACCTACGAGCGCAACGGCGATCTGACCTACGGTGCGCTTGGCCCGGAGGTCGATCTGGATGAGTGGAACCGGATCGCCCCGGGCGGGGACTGACTACGATCCAGGAATTGAGGTGCACAACGTCCCGGAGTGGTCGTATCCAGTGTCTGCTGCATCAGACTTTATGGATGCGTAGAACCTGCTGTTGAGGTAGCCGGTCCCACGCGCATACAGCTTCGCTGGGATGGAGCGCGCCCCTGCGGCGATCCGCGTATACTGCCGTCCACTTCAACCTGATTCGTCCCGCCACGGATCGGCGACTATACCATGGAGATGGACGGCAATGGATCTTCGATATACGGCAGAGGACGAGGCGTTTCGTACGCGAGTGCGCGCGTGGCTGGCGGAGAATGCGCCGCGCGAGCCGCTGCGGACAGTCGAAGAGAAGAAGTCCTGGCATCGCAAGCTCTACGAGGCCGGCTACCTCGGCATGGGCTGGCCGAAAGCTTACGGTGGGGCCGAGGCGCGCCCCATCGAGCAGGCGATCGTTATTGGGGAGATGGCACGGGCGAATGCGCCAGGCTCGATCAACTGGGCGGGGCTGGGGCTTGTTGGCCCGACCCTCATCCACCACGGCACCGACGCGCAGCGCGAGCGCTATATTCGCAGCATCCTGCTCGGAGATGAGGTCTGGTGCCAGCTCTACTCCGAGCCGAACGCGGGATCCGATCTGGCCGCGCTGCAATGTCGCGCCGAGATCGACGGCGACGAGTTTGTCGTCAATGGCCAGAAGATCTGGACGAGCAGCGCGCTGGAAGCGGACATGGGCATCCTGCTAGTGCGCACCGACCGCGAAGCGCCGAAGCACCAGGGCATCTCCTATCTGATCGTCGATATGCACCAGCCCGGCATCGAGGTGCGCCCACTGCGGCAGGTCACCGGCATCGCGGACGAGTTCGCCGAGGTCTTCTTCACCAATGTGCGCGTTCCGGCTGACAACCTGATCGGCGAGTTGAACGCCGGCTGGCGCATCGCGCAGACGACGCTCTCGTACGAACGTGGTGGTGACACGATGGGGACCGTCGCCCGCTTGCAGCACTCGTTCGATCGGCTGCTGGAGATCGTCAGTGCCGCGCGTCCCAACGGCACGCGGCAGGTCGACGATCCGCTGGTGCGCAATAAGCTGGGGCAGATCATGGCCGAGATCGAGGTGCTGCGCTACTCGTCGCTGCGCATCATCTCGTCACTCGAGAAAGGTAACCAGCCGGGGCCGGAGTCGTCGATCTCCAAGCTGCACTACTCCGAGCTTAACAAGCGCGTCTACACGCTCATGCTCGACATCCTCGGCCCCTATGGTCAGATCACCGACGATGGCCCGTCCGAGTACGCCTACGCCCCCGACGGCCACGCAGGCGAGCACGACAACTGGCCCTACGTCTATATGCATCCCTTCTCTGAGACAATCTACGCCGGTTCGTCGGAGATTCAGAAGAACATCATCGGCGAGCGCGTGCTCGGCCTGCCCAAAGAGGTGCGCGCCGATCGGATCGCTCGTTAGTGCTCGTAGGGGCGGTCGATGACCTGGAAGGAACCGGATCGTACATCGAGATTGATGGCGCGCTCAATCTCAGCGCGCCCTGGCTCGGAAGCGGCTGACGGCGCAGATGCACCGCTGTTACGGCATGCGCGCGGAGTTATTACGCGTGGCGCATGCGGTCGATGACGGACGCGTCCTGAAGGGGCCGCCGGATGACGATGAACAGGCTGATGCGCGCGATAGTCCTGCGTGAATCGGGGTTAGTGGAAAACCTGCAATTGACGGAACTACCAATTCCTGAGCCGCCGCCTGGCTGGGTCCACATTGCAGTGAAGGCATTCGGTCTCAACCGCTCCGAACTCCATACTCGCCCGGGACTCGCTGATGGCGTGACGTCTCCGCGCGTGCTCGGCATCGAATGTGTTGGCGTTATCGACGATGCGTCAGCAGCGCACCGCATACGGAGGCGAGCGCGCGGATCTGCCCGCCGTCGTCCTGCAATAGTATCTTGACAAGAGAGCGTCGGAAACAGTGAGGAGTGCGCCCGTGCGCGTCTCCTTTCTGGAGAGATTCGACTCGCCCACGACGACATGGAGCACAACCGCGTCGTCGGCAAGCTCGTTGTCCGGGTCTCCGAGCGGTGACCGTGGTATACGCAAAACCTCGCGCCGGGTCCATAACCGATACAGTCCATTGAAAAGCTCGTCGCCAGTTTCCCGCCAGGATTGCCGGGTGTGGGGGACAATGTTCGGCCACCACCGTCCAGCCCATTGTGCCGTTGCTTCATTTCCGATAGCCTGTACTATCGGACGTTCGCTCGTGCCAGCGAACGCGATCAGGTTCGTCCTCACGTAGCATGTAATGGAGCGAGCCGGTGTCCGATTCCCGCAGTTCAGCAGTCAATCTCCTGCGTGAGGCACTTGCGTATGTCGATGCCTGGCTCGACTACCGCGTCTGGAAGCTCCGCACACCGGGCGCACAGGTGGCCGTTTGGTTTGATGGCGCGATGCAGTTTAGCAAGGCCTACGGCGTCTCGAATCTCGACACCGGCGAACCGCTGACGACCGCGCATCTCTTCCGCATCGCGTCGCATTCCAAGACCTTCACCGCGACCGCCATCATGCAGCTCGTCGAGGCAGGCAAACTGAGGCTGGACGACACCGCAGGGACGTGGATACCAGCACTGACGGAGGCTAATTCACCGCTCGCGGACGCGACCGTGCGCCAACTCGTCTCGCACTCCGCAGGCGTCATTCGCGACGGCGTCGATGCCACCTACTGGGCGCATCACCGACCGTTCCCGGGCGACGAAGCATTGCTGGAACTCTCCATTCGCGAGGGTGCCGTCCGGCAGCCAGAAGCAACGTTCAAGTACACGAACATCGGATACTCGTTGCTCGGCCTGATCATCGGCAAGGCGGCCGGACGCACCTACCATGAGTACATGCGGAACGCGATCATCGACCCGCTCGGGCTTCGGAACACCGGACCTGAACTGGACGACGCTCGCCTGTCCGAGTACGCGGGCGGTCACAGTGGCCTCGCAAGCTGGTCCGAGCGCCAGGTCATTCCGCACATTGATACGCACGCCATGGCGGCAGCAACCGGGTTCTATTCCACTGCGGAGGACATGGTGCAGTTCGCCTCGGCTCACGTCTTCGGCGATCAGCGTCTGATCAGCGATCGATCGAAGCACGAGATGCAACGTCCGGTATGGACGGGACTGTCGCCCGACGCACCGCAGGACGGCTATGGGTACGGCACGACCGTGCGCCACTACGACGGGCACCACATGGTCGGGCACTCAGGTGGATATCCTGGACACATCACCCGCACGATGTGGGACCCGAATGAAGGCCTCGCGATCTCCGTGCTGACTAACGCAGTCGATGGCCCTGCTGAGGAGCTTGCGGCTGGCATCCTGAAACTGCTCGACAAGGCGCGTGACGTGTCGCCGAATGTGCCGCTCGACTCTGGTCTCATCGATAGTGCGGCGATTCCACCACCGCCAGAGCCTGACACGGAGATCGATCTCACCAGCTTCACCGGTCGCTTTGCCGCACTCTGGGGTGTGACGGATGTCTTCATTCTGGGCGGCAAACTATTCGCGAGCAGTCCGGTTGAAGGGTCGCCGGTGGTCCAGCCGTATGAACTCGCGGTCATGGATGCGAATACGCTGCGCATCATGGGCGGATCGCCGTACGGGTCGGTCGGTGAATGCTTCCGCTACGAGCGTGACGCGAACGGCAAGATCATCAGTCTGTTCACGGGTGGGATGAAAGCTTGGCCGATTGAGGACTACCGCGCCCGCGATCAGGTACTGTAGA
>Ga0136611_10001172_pt1 | contig 18144 bp, 16 predicted proteins | sample AntDrymUQ2232306_2_FD_106645 | JGI IMG/M metagenome (GOLD analysis project Ga0136611, IMG submission 106645) | Polar desert sand microbial communities from Dry Valleys, Antarctica - metaG UQ223 (23.06) | ecosystem: Environmental > Terrestrial > Soil > Desert | place: Antarctica: Dry Valley...
CGGCAGTGAATTGTTTTGGCCCAAGGTACTTGGAGAGCGTCCCGGCGCTGATGACTGTCGTCACCGAAGGCGCCCGGGGTTCCTGAGGCGTTAAGGGTTCCAACGGCGCACTCTCGCCGCCGGTTGCCTCCGCACCCGGGGCCCCCTCAGCATCCCCAACTGCCTTGACCCCTTTGGCGCCCACTGGAGCCTGACGGTTGGATGGCGCTTCTGCGACGCGTCGCGCCAGCTTGCGGCAGATATTGGCGATCTCTCTTTCAAGATTGCGGACACCGGCCTCACGCGTGTAGTCGCCGATGACGCGGCGCAATGCACCCTCCGTGAACCGAACGTGCTCAGGCGTCAAGCCGTGCTCCGAGAGCTGGCGCGCCACCAGAAAGCGCTGCGCGATGGAAAGCTTTTCTTCCTCAATGTACCCGGGGAGGTCAATCACCTCCATGCGGTCGCGCAGCGGCGGCGGGATGGGGTCCATCTGGTTTGCCGTGGCGATGAAAATCACCTGTGAGAGGTCGTACGGCACCTCCAGGTAATGATCTGAGAAATGGCTGTTCTGCTCTGGATCGAGCACTTCCAGCAGCGCCGAAGATGGATCTCCCCGGAAATCCATGCCCAGCTTGTCCACCTCATCCAGCATAAAAACAGGGTTGATGCTGGCCGCCTGGCGCATGGTCTGGATAATGCGCCCGGGCAGCGCGCCAACGTACGTGCGCCGGTGGCCACGAATTTCGGCCTCGTCCCGCACGCCGCCCAGACTGACCCGCACAAACTTGCGGCCCAGCGCCGTTGCGATGCTCCTACCGAGGCTAGTTTTGCCAACGCCCGGTGGCCCGACAAAGCAGAGAATGGGGCTGCGCATCTTGGGCGAAAGCTTGCGCACCGCCATGTACTCCAGGATGCGCTCCTTGACCTTTGAGAGGCCGTGGTGGTGCTCTTCTAGCACCCGCGCCGCCTCACCAATATCCAACCGGTCATTGGTGCTCACGCTCCAAGGTAGCGAGACCAGCCAGTCTAAGTAGGTGCGGATCACTCCCACTTCAGGTGCCGCCGACGGCATCACTTGCAGGCGATCCAGCTCTTTGCGCGCGCGCTGATCTACAAGATCAGGCATGCTCGCCTTGGTGATCTTCTCCTTCAGTTCCTCAATGTCCTTGCTGCCGGACTCAATCTCGCCCAGCTCCTTCTCGATCATCTTGACTTGCTCGCGCAGGAAGAACTCGCGCTGGCCGGTATCCACCTCCTTCTGCACGTCTGACTGGATTTGGGACTCCAGTTCCAGCAGGCTCAGTTCCTTGGCAAGCAGCGTGTAAACACGCTCAAGTCGCTCAAATGGATCCAGCGCTTCAAGCAGCTCCTGCCTCGTTGCAGTGTCCAGGTCCACGGTGGACGCGATCAGGTCCGCCAGACGGCCCGGTGTATCCACGTTCATGGCTGCAACATAGGCGTCTTCCGGCAGGTTCTTGTTGAGCTTCACGCACTGCTCAAAAATACCCAGCACCGTCTTCATCAGACTGGCGCTATCTTCCCGTTCCTCCACTACATCCGGCAGCAAGACCACGCGGACCTTGAGCATCGGTTCATGCTGAATGAACTCAAGCGCCTTCATGCGGCGCTGCCCCTGCACCAGCACGCTGGAGTTGCCGTCGGGTAGCTTCAGCACGCGGCCGATCACCGATTCGGTACCAACTGTGTAGAGATCATTCGGCCCGACTTCGTCTTGCTCGGGATCCTTCTGCGCGACAATGAAAATCGTCTGATCGTGCGCCAGCGCGTATTCGATGGCGCGCAGTGACCCTGGCCGTCCCACGGGCAGCGGCGTGACCATCTGCGGGTAAAGCACACGGTCGCGGACCGGCAGGACTGCCAGCTCCACGATCTCAGGTGCGCGTGGACGCCGGACGCGACGGCGCGGCTGCTGCGGGTTGTCTTCGATAAGTGGTTCTACGGCTACCATTAGGTGTAGTTGTTGACCGGCGCCAATGACTGCTGCACGCGGGCGAGCAAGGCGCGGGGATTCTCCTCAAGAATAGAGTGAAACTCGGATTCGGGCAGCGCCGCGCCGCGTAATACCAGAGTACGGAAACGCTCGGTGTGCAGATCTGATGGCTCGTGCGCGTCACTGTTGAGCACCAGCTTCGCCCCCGTCGCCAGACCAGCGCGGATTACATGGGCGTTGGCCAGACTGTGGCCCTTACGGCCCGATATCTCCAGAATGCATCCCCGAACGGCGGCGATGCGAGCCTCCTCGTCGGTAATCAGGCCAGGATGACAGAGTATGTCCACATCCTCGCACTCAACGGCGGCGCGATTGGTGCCCGGCTCGACGGGCTCCACCACCGTTTCACCGTGTACTGCCACAATGGCTGCCCCCGCACGGCGTGCAGCACGCGCCACCCCAGCGAGCGCGGCGGCGGGAACGTGGGTGATCTCCACGCCTGGGAGCGCCACGATGGGCCAGTGCTTCGTCGCCGTAGAGCACTCGCGTACAAGCTGATCCAGCACAAGCTCGACGTTGCCTGGACCGGCATGATCGGTAACGGCGATGGTGGCGTAGCCGGCGGCGACGGCACGCCGGATCAACTCAACCGGTGACAGGACGCCGTCAGAGAGAAAGCTGTGCGTATGGAAATCGTGGATCAACGAGTCGATTCTATCGGGGCATGGCCAATTCTCTGAGGGGCATCTGCCAGGCTCAACATTAACGTTTGCGTTACCATGCTCTCAGGGGCGGCCAGGGAAGCGCCCCCTTTTCAAGAACATGGACAACTTCATACTCGTGGTCCTGGCGGCGGTGGTCAGCGGTGCGGTGGCCTTCGCAGCCGGGTACTTCGTTAAACAACGCGCCGGTGCGGAAGCTTCGCGGCTCGCCCAGGTAGACGCCGGTCGGATCGTTGAAGAGGCCCGCACCAACCAAAAAGAGTTGATCCTGGAGGCCAAAGAAGAGGCCGTCAAGATCAAGAGCGCGGCCGAGCAGGACGCGCGGGAACGCCGCGTCGAGGTGCAGCGCCGTGAGCAACGCCTTGCTCAGCGCGAAGAGACCTTTGAGCGCAAGAGCGAAGGGCTGGAGAAACGCGATCGCGGCTTGGTGGCAAAAGAATCGGAGATTGAGGCGGCCCACGAGGAAGCCGAGCGTCTGCGGGATCAACAGCACCGCGAGTTGGAGCGTGTCAGCGGCCTGACCACCGAGCAAGCACACTTGCAGCTCATGGCCACCGTGGAAGAGCAGGCCAGAGACGAAGCCTCTCAGCTTATTCGGGAAATGGAATCGCAGACCAAAGAGGAGGCCGCCCGCCGCGCCCGGTGGATTGTCTCCCAGGCAATCCAGCGCTGCGCCGCCGACGTGGTGGTTGAGTCCACCCAATCCATGGTCAACATCCCTAACGATGAGATGAAGGGACGCATCATCGGCAAAGAAGGGCGCAACATCCGCGCTATCGAGCAGGCCACTGGCGTGGACCTAATCATCGACGACACGCCGGAAGCCATCATCCTCTCCTCCTTTGACCCGGTGCGGCGTGAAGTGGCACGCATCTCCATGCTTAAGCTGATCGCAGATGGGAGAATTCACCCTACGCGCATTGAAGAGGTAGTTGCTAAAGCGCGCCAGGAGGTAGAGCAGCAACTGCGCGAGGAGGGCGAAAAAGCCGCCTACGAGGCTGGTGTGCATGGCCTGCACGCCGAGTTGGTGCGCACCATCGGCCGCCTCAAATTTCGGTTTAGCTACGGCCAGAATGTACTCCAGCATTCAATGGAAGTTTCCGTCCTCGCGGCCGCGATGGCGGCCGAAATGGGCGCGGACGTAAACCTCTGCAAGCGCGCCGGCTTCCTGCATGACATTGGCAAGGCAATTGACCACGAGGTCGACGGACCGCACGCGCAGATTGGCGCGGATCTCCTGAAGAAATTCAATATCTCTCAGAAGGTGATACACCCGGTACAGGCGCATCACTTTGAGGTGGAGCCTCAGACGGTTGAAGCCTTTCTGGTCGCGGCAGCCGACGCCATCTCAGCCGCCCGGCCGGGCGCGCGGCGCGAGACGGTAGACAATTACATCAAGCGCATTGAGGCGCTGGAAGACGTGGCGACTGCATTCAACGGCGTCGAGAAAGCCTACGCGCTCCAGGCGGGGCGCGAAATCCGAATCCTTGTCCGGCCTGAGCAGGTGGACGAGAATGCCGCCTGGCGCCTCAGCCGGGACATCGTCAAGCGCATCGAAGATACGCTCGACTACCCGGGCCAAATTAAAGTCACCGTTATCCGCGAGACGCGCATCGTCGATTACGCCAAGTAGCGGCGTCAACCGACCCCAGTCCGATGCAGCGAGACCTTGCGACTCTGCAACCGGCCAGTCGCACATCGCCGCCCACGGCGCCTCCTTCAGGCGGATGGAGCCGTGTGGACCTGCATGTCCATACCACCGCGTCAGACGGCCGCCTGACGCCCGCTGCGACTGTGGCGCTAGCCGCCGCGCGCGGCCTCCGAGTGCTGGCCTTGACCGACCACGACTCGACAGAAGGAGTAGACGCCGGCATCGAAGCCGCGCGCGGCAGCGGCCTGGAGGTCATTCCTGGGGTTGAGATCAATACGGACACGCCCCAAGGCGAGGCCCATGTGCTCGGCTACTTCCTTGATCCCGCGGATGCAACGCTGCAGGAACGGCTTTCGGACAGGCGTCGCGCACGGATGGCGCGAGGCCTGGAAATCGTCGCCAAGCTTCAGGCGTTGGGACTTGACGTGAACTGGGAGCGCGTCCAGCAGATCGCTGGCGCGGACGAAGGCGGCGCGGTCGGCCGCCCGCACGTCGCGCTCGCGCTCCAGGAGAAAGGCTACGTCACCTCAACGCAGGAGGCGTTCGAGCGATACATTGGCCGCAGCGGACCTGCATACGTGGACTACGAAAAGCTCACCCCCGAAGAGGCAATCAAGATAATTCGCCGCGCTAGCGGCGTCGCGGTGCTTGCGCACCCAAGTACGATCCAGGGCCTTGACGCCTACTTGCCACCCCTCATCGAAAGCGGCCTGGAGGGTCTGGAATGCTACTACGGCGCCTATCCATCAGACGTTGTGCGGGCCCTGGTAGCCACCGCGGACCGCTTCGGTTTGGTGGCTACCGGCGGCAGCGACTACCACGGCACCGAGCAAACCACGTACAACGCCTCACTCGGAGGTACCAACGTGCCGGTGAGCGTCGTTGACCGCCTCAAGGAGAGACACCGACCCCTTCCCAAAGTCTCCTAACCTGCGCCTTGCCCGCGTCCTCAGTGCCCGAGTTGTCAAAGATGACGATGGGCCGGTACCGGCCCAGTCGCGCAGACTCCGACAGGAATTGCTCTGACCAGGTGGCCACGGTGCCTTGCGCGGTCAGGCGGCGGCGTGCGTCGGTTTCCGTCATGCCTCGACCGCCAAGACGTTCAAGCTGGACACGCTCATCAGCGACGACGATCCACAACTCATCACAGTCGCTCGAGCCACCGCTTTCCACGAGCTTGATTGCCTCAACAACGCACACTGAAACGCCGCGGCGCCGTGCCTCTTCAAGTTGCTGGTCGCGCAATCGCTTGACCGCCGGGTGGACCATAGCCTCCAGATCGGCCAATGCCTGCGGGTCCGAGAAAACTGCCGCACCCAACGCAACCTTATCCACCGGACCGCTGCTCATGACCTGCCTTCCGAATCGCACTCGAAGCTGCGCTTGAAGCACTGCATCGTCATCGTAGAGCACCTGAACAAGCTCGTCGGAGTCTATGGCGAACACACCGTACGACGCGAGCCAGCGGGAAACGGCGGACTTTCCCGAGCCAATGCGGCCGGTGAGACCAACGATGCGCATACGCAATTGTAGGATTGCATCCGCATCCCGGCGCTGCACCGGTATGCTGATGACAACAGGTCACAGCAGCCAGATGATATGGCGCATTACCGGCGCGCTCGCACTCGTGTTCTTCAGCATGGTCATTGGCGTTGCCGTCACCCTTGGCTACGTCTGGCTCAACCCCAGCATCCGCGCCTCTGGGCCGCTCTTACCGGTACATCTGGAGTTGCCGCCCTTCCACGGTGAGGCGAGCAAGGCGCAAGTCTTTGACGAGCGCCAGATAATGGGCGTATACGAGCGCGCCGCCCCCGCCGTCATTGCAATCTTCAGCCGCACAGGACAGCGTCAGGGTCTCGGCTCCGGCGTCCTTGTCGATCCCAGCGGCGTGGCGCTGACCAATTACCACGTGGTGCGCAGTGCCACCCAGATTGAGGTGGTATTGTCTGACCGCACGCGCTACACCGCCCAGGTGCTTGGAGGCGACCCGCAGAACGATTTAGCCGTTATCCGCCTCCTTGACGCGCCGGGAGGGCAGCCCACCGTACCACTTGGGCACCTTGAGGACATCAAGCCTGGCGCTCTGGCCGTGGCCATCGGTAATCCCAACGGGCTAGAGCGCAGCGTCACTGTGGGCGTGGTAAGCGGCCTGAACCGCACCCTCCGTGATACTCCAGGACGCGCGCCTATCCGAAACGTGATACAGACCGACGCGGCAATCAATCAGGGCAACTCCGGCGGCCCTTTGCTCAACAGCAAAGGCGAGCTCATCGGCATCAACACCGCTATAGAGGTAGTGAGCGGTCAGCGCGGCTTCGGGGGCATCGGGTACGCCGTGCCAGTCTCCACCGCACGACGCTATCTGGAGCGCATGCTCGCGGGAGAGACAATTGAGCACGCCTGGATCGGCATCTCCGGAAGCGACCTTACGCCGCGTCAGGCGCGTGACATCGGCAGCGCGGCCACGAGCGGCGTCTTTGTCGATGAAGCGCTCGAAGCCGGCCCCGCCGCGCTGGCGGGATTACAGCGCAATGATGTTATCGTCTCAGTTGGCGGACAGACCATTCACAACATGGACGATTTGGGCAATCGTCTCGACAAAGCCCATGCACCGGGCGAGTCCATCGCGCTGGGAATCATCCGTGGCCGGGACCGGCTGGAGCTGCGTATAACACTTGCCAAGTGGCCGGAACGGATACCTCAGACCCGGTCCTAGCGATCTGGGGGGAGGTCGCGCGGAGCCTGCCCGCTTCCTGGTCGGCTCCAATTGCGGAAGCAGTCCAACGGACCGGACGAGTCTGGCGGATCAGCCTAGCTGACGGGCAAGTGTTGGCGCTCAAGTTCGGGGTAGAAGGACAGCCCACCGCAAAGGAGGCATCAATCCTGCGCTGGCTGGAGCGCAGCACCTGCCCAACGCCGCACGTAATTGCCTCAGGCGGCGCCGCGCCCGGCTGGATGGCAACAGAGTGGTGCGGCGATGCGACGCTGGACGATCTCGCCGCTTGCGTCACGGGTTTGGGCTTTGGGATGGGCCAAGAGCTGGCCGCCGCTCTGCTCAGTGTCGAGAAGGCACTGGCGCCGCTCGGCGATGCCAGAAAGGCACGGGAGCACGCGAGCGCTGCGCTGCGTGCCCAGTTCACGCCGTGGTTGGAGGAAGCCCCACACGCCATCAGTTGGCTCCTGAATCGCCCCCTGAGCGAACAGGAGACTCAAGCCTTCACGACTGTCGTGAATAGCGCTCTTTCGTGTGAGCCGGTGACCGGCAGTCTGGACTATCACGCGCGGAACGTCGTCACTGGCACGGACGGAATGCACCTCGTAGACTTCCCCACGGTAGGCTTCGACTGGTCGGAACGGCGCCTCGCGCAATACGCGCTGGCAACCGGAAAAGGCTTCGCCAGCGCGTTGGACGAAGGCGCTGTGGTTAGCTATGCGGTCTCCGCTGCATCATTCCGGTCAATCGCTCCACAAGAAGTCGCCCACCGGGCCGATGCCCACGATCTGCTCCTGATCGCAACGGCCGCCGTGCAGCTCCAAATCGTTGACGGGGGGAGGGCACACCCGGAACGCGCCGCCGCCTGGCACGACGTGCTCCCCCGAAGGAAACAACTGCGGAGTCTCCTCACGAGGCGCCTAACACAAGACGGTCCCGCCGAAGCGTTCCGAGGCCAGCTTCGTTAGCGCTGCGCTTCCCGCACCGGCGCCTGACCGTAGCCAATGGAGAGGCTGTTTGCAATGCGGCTCATGCGATCAAAGGCCATCTTGCGGGCGGCGCGCTCTGCGCCTTCCGTGGCCAACACACCGCGGTACGCAAGCGACGCTTCGTCGGTGCGGCCCGCCTGCTCAAACGCCCGCCCCATGTGGAGCTGCGCCCAGCCGGCACGCCAACCGCCGTCCTGTCCCGACACGTAGCGGTGGAACTCGTGCGCCGCGCCGGACCAGTCATAGGCGAGCAGGTGGGCGAGCCCTAGCCAGTAACGCATCTCCGCGGGCGAAAGTACCGGCGCCGCATCCGTGGAGAGTGCGCGCAACTCAGCCACCGCCAGGGCGCCCTCACCGTCCGCAAGGTAGGCAATCACCGCTGCAAGCGACGCAGGTCTTCGTTCCGCCCCGCTGGGCGTTCCCGTGGTCGCCTTGTTGGCCCCGCCGCTGGCCGTTCCGGAGGTCACACGATCGATCCAATCGCGGTGTCAGGCGGTGCCTGGTCTTCCTCGATTGGGAGTCCGCGGCGCTTCCGGTCTAGACGCTCCAGACGGTGGGCAAAGTCATCCGGGGCGGAAGGACTCGGAGACCTCTGAAAGGAGGCAAGGCCGGGCAAGCGGCGCTTCGCGCGGCTGAGCCCGCCAAGCCAGCAGTCACGTGCCTGACACGCGAGGTCATACGCCCGCGACGCGTCTTTTCGCCGGTGCTCCCAATACTTGGAGAGCTCAATCAGCGCCTGAGTGGAGTGCGCCGGCAACTCGTCCACAACCGCCTGCCAGTGCTCGGCGGCCTCATCATGACGCCGCCGGCGCTTGAGGATCCCGGCCAGACCCATTAAGGCCCGCACTCGCAGATCGACCGTCAGCACACCCGCAAGCGCCGCGAGGTACGACCGTTCAGCCGAGTCCAGGCTCTCCATTTGCTCAAAGACGCGTGCCAGGCCGACCTGTTCTGCGGCCGATAACCGCGGTCTTGTTGTTGGCGCGCCCGCATCCTCGGGCGACTCATCGATCATGCTGCACGCACGCGAGGCAATGGCGACCATGGCGAGGATGTCCGCGCGATTGTGATTGAAGACGCGCGCCAGATAGCGACCGTCACCATTACGCAGGTATTGGTGGTAAATGGCAGGAATGAGGAAGCTTTCGATGTCGTCCTCGCGTCCCACCTGAAGGACGTGCCGTTCCAACTGCTGGAGTGAGCAGCTGCCAAGCGCCAGACGCCACAATCGACGTGCCGGGTGGAGCAGGTCAAAATGCAGCCACTCACCTAGGTCCAACCGCATGCGCGACATCAAGAAACGCGTCTGAAGTAGCGGCACGTCAAACGACTTGCCGTTGAACGTGACGATAGCGGCGAACTGCGCCATGTGCTCCGCAAGCCAGGTGAGCATGGCGCGCTCTTCGCCATATGTTCGCATGAGGCACTGGTCCAGCGTGAAGCGCTCATCACCGTTCACGCGCTGAAAGTACCCCAGCCCAACCATGAAAGCGTGGGTGCCGGTGCCGCCCGCCAAACCCGTCGTCTCAGTATCCAGGAACAGGACACTGTTGAGGGGGACATCGCACAGCTCGGGTACGCGTGACAGCGCCGCCGCCACAGGCGGGCGGATACGCAAGAAGTCACCCAGACGGCAGGTCCCATAGCTCTCCTCCACATCCAATGAGAGGCGCCGCCGGAAGAAGGCGCCACGCTCGGTGGAGACCGACTCCCCCTCCACCAGCGCCTCCAACGGTGCAGCAACCCCTACCAGCGGCGGAAGCGGGAACCAAAATGGCTGGATCGACTCGCGCGGAGGCACGGTGAGTGTCATGAGCGCGGCTTAGCGGCCGGTAGCCAAGCGCGCCGGTTCCTCGAACACGAGTCCCAGCGTGGCATCGAGGAGCGCGATCGTGTGACGCTTGGCGTGTAGCTCAGGCTCAGTCTGTGGGCCAACGCACGAGGGGCAGCCGGATTCGCAGGCGCAGCCATCCACCAGCTCACGCGCCGCCTGGAGAACTTGAAGATGCACCTGGAAGAGCTTGCCCGCGTGTCCAACGCCACCAGGATAGTTGTCGCACATAAAGATTGTTGGGCGGCCGGTAAAGGGACTCTTGACCTGAGATACCGAGACCAAATCGCGCGGATCGCACATCAAGAAGAGCGGCGCCACATTGCCAAGAACGTGCTCCAACCCGAGCAAGGACGCCTGCATCGGCGCACTGCCAAGGCGCTGCGCCAGTTCCTCTGAGACCGTCAACCAGTACGCCGTGGTCTGCATCTCCTGCTGCGGCAGGTCGATGGTTCCCCACCCGACGTTCTCGGCTGTGCCTACCCGGATCTTCTTGTAGATTGACGGCGAGAAGGTCAGCCGCACCTCTCCCCAGTTCTTGTCAACCGGCCCAACCGTCTCTTGCGCCTCGTCCTCCAGTACGCTCACATTGAAGGCCAGGCTGGCGTCCGTGTAGTAGTCCACGTTCACCGCTTTGGCGTACGCCTTCTTCTGCTCCCAATTCAGGTCCACAATATGGAACTGCTGCCCCTCGTGTAGGTAGATTGCGTCCTGGTGGACCAGTGTGGGCGCTGCGAAGGGATTGCACTCGCCCAACACGCGGGGCCTGGGCTCGGTGATGTCAATGATGACCACGTTCTCGCGCTCAGCGGTGCGCAGGCTGACAGCTTCCGCCGGATAATCACCGCCAGACCAATGCCAGATGCCGCCCTCTTCCAACAGCGTGCCCGCCTGCCCGAGTGACCGCAGCGCCTCCTGCGTTGTGGCCGGATCCTGGCCGCCGTAGCGCTCCTGTGACTCAAACGGCAACTCAAAGGCAGCGCACGGCAGGTGACTCATCAAGACGTATAGGTTGTCAGGATTGACCAGCGCCGACTCGGGCTGACGATCAAAGAAGTACTCAGGATGGGTGACGATGAACTGGTCAAGCGCCGAGCTGTCCGCCACAAACACCGCCAACGAGGTCGTTTTGCGCCGCCCGGCACGGCCCGCCTGCTGCCAGGTGCTGGCAATGGTCCCAGGGTAGCCCGACAGCACCGCAGCCTCCAGTTGGCCAATATCAATCCCAAGCTCAAGCGCGTTAGTAGCGACAACGCCCCGCACCGTGCCCTGGCGGAGACCCTGCTCAATCTCGCGACGCTGGAGCGGCAGGTACCCACCGCGATAGCCGCGCACCGCGTCATCAGAAAGGTGCGTCCCTTGCCGGATTCGCGTCAGCAACACTTCCGTGTGGACGCGTGACCGGCCAAAGACGATGGTCTGCACGTCATTCTTGAGCAGCATCTGAGCCAGGCGCGCGGACTCGCCGGTAGCGCTGCGCCGGATACCAAGCTGCTGGTTGATGGCGGGCGGGTTGTAGAAGACAAAGTGCCGCGCGCCCCGCGCTGAGCCATCGTTATCCACTAGGAGCGTGTCTCGCCCCGTCAGTCGCTGCGCGAGCTCTGTGGGATTGGCGATGGTCGCGGAGCAACAGATGAATTGCGGCGTAGCTCCATAGAACGTGCACACCCGAGCCAAACGGCGCAATACATTAGCGACATGACTGCCAAAGACACCGCGGTAGTAGTGCAGCTCGTCCACCACAATGTACTTGAGGTTCTCGAACAGACGCTGCCACTTCGTGTGGTGAGGCAAGATACCAGCGTGGAGCATGTCCGGATTGGTCACCACAATATGGCCCGCTTGCCGGATGGCACGCCGCGCCGAAACCGGCGTATCTCCATCGTACGTGTACGTCTTCACGTCAGCGTCAAGCTGGTTGATCAGCTGGTGCAGCTCCGTGTACTGATCCTGAGAGAGCGCCTTGGTGGGGAAAAGATAGAGCGCCCGGCTGGCACTGTCCTTAAGGATGGAGTGCAGTACGGGGACGTTGTAGCAGAGCGTTTTACCGCTGGCTGTCGACGTAACAACCGTTACGTCCTGCCCCGCCAACGATGCCTTGATTGCCGTCGCCTGATGCGTGTACGGCTGCGAGATACCCCGCGTCTCGAGCGCCTCGACTAATCTCGTATCTATTGCCGCCGGCCACTCCACGTGCGTCGCCGCCCGAGGCTGCACGTAACGCCAGGTAGTGACGTTGGCAAGAAATGCCGGATCGCTCTTCAGCCGCTCGACAACCTGGTCTACATTCATCGCGAACGCTTGTTCGATGTTCCCACAGGCATTGTAGCGCCGATTCTTCGCGCGTCGGGTACGGCCCGCGATCCCCCTAGGCGCGATTCGCGCGGCGTTGCTCCAGCCAGCGGGCAACGAGGCCGCGCAAGATAAGCAGCCCGGCGCACGCCATGAGGATGAGCGCGCCCGCCTGAAGTCCGGCCACGGTGTTCTGCCGGCGCGAGACATCCAGCACGAACGTGACAAATCCCCAGGCAGAGAAGATCAGGCCAGCCAGGATTAGCGGAAAGACGCAGCCGACGGCGAGCGTTGTGTACGCCACCGTGCGCCGCTCACCCCATGGCTCCTGAACCACAAACGCGCGTCGTGCCTCCGCATCCACCAGCCACGCTGACAGCAGCCAGAACAGCCCGAGTAGCAAGGGCAGCGCGGCGAGCACCGCTTGCCGCCACGGCGTCGCTTCGGTGGCCACTACCCCGGCAGGCTGCTCGGCGGGCGGCTGCCCTTCGGCAGGCGGCGGCGCCTCGGCCGCCGGTGGGGCTTCAGCGGGCGCCCCTCCCGGCTCAGTCACCACCGGTCCCGCCTGAGGGCCAGCGCCGCGGCGCGCGAGCGCAGGCACCATGATGGCCAGGAGCACTAGCAGTACAGCGCCAGTGGCACCGACCACGATCTTCTGACGCAAGCCCGGATTTGCCCACGCGGCGCGTACGCCGGCCAGGACGCCGTTCGCGGGACGGGCGGAATCGGACCCGTCGGGGGCGCTGAGGACGCTAGTAGCGTTCGTTGCGTCAGAAATTGGCCGCAGCTCCTGGGTCTCGCCCTCTACTACAGGCGCAGCCGCGGGCGGGACACCGGGTTCTTGCGTGTTCACATCGCGAGGGGCCGTCGCCCGGTCCCCCCCCCGCCTCCTGACCCGGCGCTCGGCACGGGTAAACGCCGTGCCAAGCAGCTCGCCGGCTCGCTCGGCACGAGAAGGACTCTTTCCTGCTGGAGCGCCCTCAGCGGGCTCGCCCGGTTCGTTACCAGCCATACGTCAATCGCAGTACCAAACGCGGCGGCAGTCCCGCGGAGCGCATCTTCTCTTGAACGGTGGCGATCGGATACGCCACGCGACGCAGCGTTAGCGTGCCGCTACTCGCACCCCTTTCGCTCTTGCCCTTGCCACTCCCCGCGTCGTACAGCATGTACGCCGCCTTGGCGTCGCCGTCACGCGGCTGGCCTACGCTGCCCGGATTGACGATCAGCCGCTGGCTGCCCAGCGCAAACGGCGTGCCCGCGGCCGGCACCACCGTGCGGTACTGCGGCGACTTCTCACTAGACTCCGGTCGCTGAAAGATCAGCGGCACATGCGTATGGCCAACCAGACAATAGGGTGTCTGGAAGTAGTCAAAGTTGAGACGGGCCACGCTCAAATGCGTGAGGTACTCCCAGATGGGCTCTCGTGGACTCCCATGAGCCAGCGTGAACTCACCCGCATCACCGGCCAAGAGCGTCTCCGGTAGTCCGTCAAGGTAGGTACGGTTCTCTTCCGTTAGCCGTTGTCCGGTCCAAACGGCCGCTTCCGTCGCCTCGGGGTTGAAATCGGCAGTATCCATTTTCCCGATAGCGGCCCAGTCATGATTACCGGCGACGCACATTGCCCCACGCTCGCGGAGCAGGGAAACACACTCGTTCGGCTGTGGTCCGTAGCCGACGAGGTCACCCAAGCACCACAACTGGTCAACGGCACCGTGCGCCGACGCATCCGCCAGTACCGCCTCCAGCGCGTCCAGGTTGCCGTGCACGTCGGAGATGATGGCGCAGCGCATAGCGCGGAACCGCAGAAGTGTACGGGTTGAAGAGGGGGCAGGGGTCAAGGACCCAGCACAAGGATGCCGGTACAGTGCAAAGCGTGACGGCGAGCGCGGATCTGGAATGGCTCAGACGGGGTGCCGGGAGGGCACCCCTTGTGGTCGCGCACCGGGGCGCGAGCGGGCAAGCGCCGGAGAACACGCTGGCCGCATTCCGGCTGGCTATCCAGCAAGGCGCACCAGCTGTTGAGTGCGATGTCCACCTCACACTCGACGGCGTTCCTGTCGTGATCCACGACGATCGCGTAGACCGGACGACCACTGGCACCGGCGAAGTTGCCACGCAGCGCTACGACGCGCTCCGCGATCTTGACGCGGGTACATGGTTTGGCGCCCAGTTCGCCGGCGAGCACCTCCCAACTCTGGAAGAAGCGCTCGCCGTCTGCGCCGGAAAGGCGCGGCTCATCGTTGAGCTCAAGCGCGGCGGCGGCGAGGCGCTGGTTGACGCCGCACTGGCCGCGATCAATCGCGCACCCGGAACAGATCTCGCGGTCATCAGTTTCGGTCCGGAAGAAGTGCGGCATGTTGCGCGCAAGCGACCGGACCTGGCGCTTGGATTCCTGATCGGTCGTAAGCACCTCCAGGAGCACGGCGCAGCCACCGCCGTAGGCACCGCGCGGAATTGCGGCGCAAATTTCATTTCGCCGCAGTACGACGCGACGGACGAAACGCTCGTACGCCTGGCCGTCGATGCCGGGTTGCCGGTGAGCGTCTGGACCGTGGATGATCCAGGCCGCATGCGCCGCCTGGCGGCTATGGGCGTAAACGCGATCACGACCAACTACCCGGACGTTGCGCTCGACCTGTTCCGCTAGAATTCGCTCTCAATGAAGATTGGAAGAGCAGAGGTAGGCGGCCAGGCTGCGTGGGTCATAATCGAAGGCGAGACGGTGTTCAGGCTCAATGGCAGTCCGTTTGAAAACCCTAGCCGCGGCGAGCGGGCAGGCGACCTGGGCTCAACGAAGCTGCTGGCCCCCAGCCAGCCGACTAAAGTGGTGTGCATTGGCCTGAACTATCGGGCGCACGCCGCCGAGACGGGGCAGGAGTTGCCCAAAGAGCCTCTGATGTTCCTCAAGCCGCCCACATCGGTGATTGGGCCGGGCGATGAGGTAGTTTGGGCGCCGGGCTCTCAGAAGATCGACTACGAGGCCGAGCTTGGCCTGGTATTCAAGAAACGCGCGAAGAACGTCCCTGCGGGCGCCTATAAGGACTATGTGTTGGGCTACACCTGCGCCAACGACATCTCAGCGCGCGACTTCCAACGAGGCGACGGCCAGTGGGCACGTGCCAAAGGGTCTGACACCTTTTGTCCCCTCGGGCCGTGGATCGAGACGGACGTTGACCCGAGCGACCTTCGCATCAGCGGCACGCTGAACGGCGAGACGAAACAGGACAGCCGGACATCTGACCTGGTCTTCGACCTCGATTTCCTCGTGTCCCATGTGACCAAATACTTCACAATGGAGCCCGGCGACGTACTCATCACCGGCACCCCCGCCGGCATCGGCGACATGCCCGTTGGCAGCGAGTACGAAGTCACCATCGAAGGCATTGGATCACTTAAGAATAAGATGACCAAGTAGGGCTAACCCGTTCGCTGTCACTCCTCGCTACGTTCGGGATGACAAATTGGCGGCATGCCCCAGTACGCGCTCATCGCTGATGATCTGACTGGCGCCCTTGATGCGGGCGCCGGCTTCGCCGCCGCGGGACTTCGCGCGGTGGTACCGCTCTCCGGGCTGGCGTCGGATGCGGCGGGCGCTGACGTGGTGCTGATCAACACTGACAGTCGCGAAGGGAGCGCGTCAAACGCAGCGTCGGCCGCGCGCGAGGCAGCGGAACAATTACGCAACGCCGGAATCGAGCGCGTCTACAAGAAGATAGACAGCGTACTGCGCGGTCATCCCGGCACAGAGCTGGCGGCCGTACTGGACGTCTATCGTGGACGCGCGCTCGTCGCTCCGGCCTTTCCAGCCCAGGGCAGAGTCACACGCCAGGGCATTCAGTACGTTAACGGTGAACGTGCCTCGCCATTCGGTGGCTTTTTGAGAGACGCACTGGAAATCGCCGCCTCGCGCTGCGATTTACGCGATGCGGAAACAGATTACGACCTGGAACGGATCGCACACGAGGCCGCGGGCAACGCAGCCTACCGCGTGTGGTGCGGCACCGCTGGACTCGCCAGACACATTCCGGCCGCGCTCGGGCTTACCTCATCCTCCAGAGACGCGCTGCCCCAAGTACCGGTGGCGAAGCGCGTGCTTGTCCTGGCCGGCACCGGACACTCCGCAACGAACGCGCAGCTAGATGCGCTCGCCGCTGAACGGATTGACGGCGTAGAGATCCTCGTGGAGGGACGGCGGGAATCGTCGGAGGAACATGTCTACTCCGCGCTGAAACAGGCCGCTGCCAATGCGCATATAGACGCGCAAACCGCCCTCATCCTCACTGGTGGCGAGTCGGCGCTGATCGTATGCCGTGAGCTAGGCGCAACCGCGATAGAGGTTGCTGGCGAAGCGCTTCCAGGCATTCCAATAGGCCTGCTCATGCTCCCCAGCCTGACGGTCACGGTAGCAACGAAGTCCGGCGGTTTTGGCACACCGGATGTGCTCGTCGTGACGGTGAAGCGGTTACTGGGAGATCAGACGCCGGTGTAGCCAAGCTGGGTGGCCCACGCGGCGATCCACGTCATGACGTTGAACATGACCAGGAAGCCCATGGCCACCATCAGACCTCCACTCACTAGCTCAACCGACCGAACATGCCGGTTCAGACGGCGCAATACCTTAGTGGCCGACTCCAGCGCATAGCCCGTGACCAGGAAGGGGACGCCCAGACCGAGCGAATACGCGGTCAGCAGCAAGGCCCCCTGCGTGAGCGTCCCCTGGGTACCGGCGTACACCAGAATGGCGCCCAGGATAGGACCGATGCACGGCGTCCAGCCTGACGCGAAGATGATCCCAATCAAAAACGAAGAGGCAAGCCCCCAGCGCGGATTTGCACGCATCTGGAAACGAGTGTCCCGATACAGCAAGGGGATGCGCAGAACACCCGTCATGTGAAGGCCCATCACCACCAGCACCGAGCCGGCGGCAATTCGAAACCAAAGACTCTTGATCACATCCTGTACCAGGAAACCTACGAGCCCCACTGAGGCGCCGAGCGCCACAAATACGGTGGTGAACCCCAGCACAAACGCCAAAGCGTGAGCAATCGTTCGCGCCCGGGATCCACCCTCCTTATCCAGGCTTCGCCCCGCCAGGTGGCCAACATACGCTGGCACAAGCGGTAAGACACAGGGTGAAGCAAATGACAACACCCCCGCGCCAAACGCAACGATCAGCGAGAGGTTATTGGGGTCCATGCGGCGCTTTCACAAGAGTGCGAGCGCCTTAAGCAGACGAAACTCGGTCACCTTGCTCATGGCGGTTTCCTTACCATCTACGGTGACTACGGGGATAACACTGCCGTATCGCTCTGTAAGGGCGGCGTCTTCCCGAATGTTGTTGTAGGTAAGCTGAAACGGGATTAGGCGCTGCACGCGACGCAACTTCTCTCCGGCGGCCTCGCACAGATGGCAATCCGGCGCGCCGTACAACACCACTTCCCTCACGTCTTCACTTCCCTGCTTGTGGTGTGATTAGCTGAAAACCATCCAGCATCATTTGCCGGTTCATGACGCGCGGCTGCACTACCCGGATCACGCCCGCGGGATCAATGAAGTAACTTTGCGGTACGCCCAACAGCTTGTACTGCTTGCTGACCTCTTGCTTCTCGTCCAGCACCACGGGGAAGGTATACGACCCCACGCGAGGGTCCCCTTCCTTCATGAACTCAGGGATGTCCTTGAACGCGCGTGGATCGTCCAGACTGACCGCCAAAACGACCAGCCCGGCGCTCTTGTTCTCCCGATAGAGCTGCTCCATCTCGGGCATCTCCTCCCGGCACGGCACGCACCAGGTAGCCCAGAAGTTCAACACCACAGGCTTACCCCGTAGCTGTTTCAATTCCATCGTCTTGCCGGCCGTGTCCTTCAAGCTAAAGTTCGGCGCCTCATAATCGACAAGCGGTCCCACACCCTTCGCCGCGCCACCCGTCCCGACGATTCCGATAGCGCCCGGCCTCACCAGCGGTTGCGTGGCGCCGTACCACAACGCGGGCGCCCCAATGGCAAGCGCAAC
>Ga0136611_10001173_pt1 | contig 18141 bp, 22 predicted proteins | sample AntDrymUQ2232306_2_FD_106645 | JGI IMG/M metagenome (GOLD analysis project Ga0136611, IMG submission 106645) | Polar desert sand microbial communities from Dry Valleys, Antarctica - metaG UQ223 (23.06) | ecosystem: Environmental > Terrestrial > Soil > Desert | place: Antarctica: Dry Valley...
AAAAGGTCCACATGCTCACCAACGATGCGAACCGGATCTACAACGCCGCATGGGCGGACGTGGAGGCCGGGAAGCTGACCGCGCGAGATGCATTCACCGAAGCCAACCGCCAGGCAGCGCCCTCCCTAAAACAGGGTTAACGCAGGTTCGACCGCTACTTGGCCCACGGCGACCAGTCGCCATGCACAGCGAGCCCGTGACGGTGACCTTCGCCTTCCTGGGTGGGTGGATGCGGCACAGGTACTCGTATCTTCCGGGCGCCGCGGCGCCCGGAAGATACGCAGCCGCTCCCAGGGGCGTCATCGATAGCGCTGCCTGCAAGGGCTCCATGTGCGCGTACCTCGACGCGACAGCACCCTGGAACACGCGCGACCGGGAGAATGCTACATTGACCTACGTAACTTAGGGTTTCCCAAAGCAAAGCAGGGTACTATTCACGTGTCTGGCTCCTACTCGCGTCGAGAGGGCGTTCAACTGCTTGACCGGCTCCTTGCCTCCGGCAGGCGAATCTTCACGACCGACGATGCCGCAGAGGTGGCGCAATCGATGGGCCTGCCTCGCAGCACACTCCACTGGGTGCTGTATGAGCTCGCCCGGAGCGGCTGGGTGCGGCGCGCCCGACGCGGGCTGTACCTGGTAGACGAGACGGAGCGCGGCGGGCCTGCGCCACATCCCTTCGCGCTCGCGACCGCGCTGGTCGACCCGTCGGCCATCAGCCATTGGTCGGCGCTCGCGCACCACGGCCTCACCGAGCAGGTCCCTCGCATCGTGACCGCCTCCACCACAAAGGACGTCGTGACGCCTCGCATGCGTGCCGATCGCAAAGACGCATCCCGTCCGGACGAGGCGGCGAGCACGTGGGACGTGGGCGGTCTGAAGATCCGCTACGTGCGGGTTCGGCCGGAACAGTTCTGGGGAATCGACGACGTATGGGTGGACGAGTTCAGCCGTGTCTCCATCACGGACCGCGAGCGCACGTTGCTTGACGGCTTCGTCGCGCCGGAGGTCTTTGGCTCTCTCCACGAGGTGGTAGGCGCCCTGGAAGAGCACGTGACGGAGGTTGACCTCGCGCGTCTGGTGGAGTACGCCCTGCGCTACGGGCAGGGCGCAACGATCAAGCGCCTTGGCTATGTGCTGGAGCAGCTCGGCACAGACTCCAAAGTGATTCGCCCGCTGTTGGACGCTCCCGTCAGAGGCTATCGATTGCTCGATCCGCAGGGCCTCGCCAGGGGTTCACACGTGACGCGCTGGCGCATCCGCGACAACGTGGCAGCCTAGAACCCCGGGCAGCGTCTAGGCACTGAGGTTCGGACACCATGCCACCCAATCCGCTGCGACAAACAGGGCAGCCACAGCCACCGCGCCCAATCGCGCGGGCGGACATCGTTCGCATCGCCTCGGGCATGGGAGTCCCGGTGGATGTGATCGAGAAAGACTACGTGCTGAGCTATCTCCTCGCCGGCACGAGCAGTGTGCCCGCGCTCGCTGGCCTGCGGTTCAAGGGCGGCACGGCGCTCAAGAAGATGATTTTTGGGCCGTCGTACCGCTTCTCCGAGGATCTGGACTTCAGCGCCGTCGGTGTGCCGCAGGGGCAGGCGATAGATCCCCATGTCGCCGCCGCCGTCCAGGCCGTTGAGCGTCGCCTCGGAGAGCGCGGCAGGTTCCGCGTCGAGTTCGACCGCATGCCAGATCGAGAGCCGCACCCGACCGGCCAGGACTCGTTCCGCGTGCGGGTCGCGTTCCCCTGGCAGAGTACGCCGCAGGTGCGAGTCAAGTTGGAGATCACCCACGACGAGCCGGTGCTGCTCGCCACGCAGTCACGCTTGATCCTGCACGGATACGACCAGCTGGGAGAGTATGAGGCGCTGGCGGCTGTTGAGGTGGAGACGTACGCGTTGGAAGAGATCGTCGCGGAGAAGCTGCGATCCCTGCGTCAGACGCAGCAGCGCCTCGAAGCGCGGGGCTGGAACCGTCCGCGCGCCAGAGACTACTACGACCTGTGGCGCCTGCTCTCCGACTTCGGCGCCGAGATCAACGCGCCGGAAGTACGGCGGATTCTTCCCGCGAAGATGGCACACCGGGGAGTGAGGTACCGCTGCCTGGAGGACTTCTTTACCGAGCAACTCGTCTCGGAGGCCCGCCGGCATTGGCTGGGCACTCTCGGGACATTCGTTTCACCCCTCCCCGACCTCGAGGTCGTGCTTGCTGAACTGCGGCCCCTCATTGCGGCGCTACTGGAGCTGAGCTAAAGAACCGGAATGACCAACCGGAGTGGGGGCTGGCGCGTGAGCATTGTTGCCGTCGTGTGGAATGGGCAACAGCCAGGCACAGCCAGGCAGCGGTTGCTGTGAGGCGGCGGTTGCTGTGAGGCGGCGCGGGTGCATCGGGGCGTGGCCGGCGCGCACAAAGGCACGCATGGCGCGCCCGGGCAGCCGCGCCATCGCGAACGTCCCAGATGGTGCCCTCGGGATGATGTGTGACGCGGAACGGCTGGAAAGCTGGAGTTAGGCGGCGTGTCGCTGTCGGGAGCCGGGCCGGGTGGCTCCGTTCACGTCGCCCAGCAGCGCTCGGAGCTGGCGGGACTCTTTCACTGCCTGGTCGAATTCACGCGGGCGATAGCGGCCACCCATCAGAGCCTCGCGTCGCAGCGTGCGGACACGGTGCTCGGAGTGGGCAAGCGCCACCATGACGCGTGCGACGGCATCCGGGGTGGCAGGGGCATCCGTCATCAGGGCTCGTAGTGAATGCATGTGTCGTGCCGCATGGGATGCCCATCGTTACGAGGTCGTCATCGTTCCCGTTGCTGACAACAGGCCCGGCGCCGCCGCCGCTGTATTCTGCTGCTAGCCATGGACGCTGTCGCCCTTGCCAATACGGCAGAACGCTACATCCAGCAACACGGACGACTGGCAACTCGCCGCCGGCAGCTTGAGGAACGGTTGTTCCGTGTCCAACAGGCCCTGCTCGAGTGGGAGCACTGGGAAGACGAGCAGAGCTGGCCACTGCGCCTCCGGCGTCCGCTGCCGGTACCCGTTCTAGGCTATGACTCGCTCAAGGCTCTCCGCGCATCGTTGCTCGACGGGCTCGCTGAGTTGGGGCCGAGCACGGCGGAGGCGCGACGTGACCGATGAGGCACATCACCACCATGGACGATGTGTTGGTCCTGGCAGTCGCTGCGAGCGGCGGGACGCTTGTTAGAGCCCATCCACCAGCACGACGTCGAGGCTGGCGTTGCCCTGCCGGAGGCGTTTCAGCGCCGCATATGCTGGAGCGTTCCAGAACGCCAGCGCCTGTTCGCGTCATGGGAACTCGATGACCACCAGGCGGTGAGGCTGCCAGTCCCCTTCGCGCACCTGAAGCTCTCCGCCACGCATCAGGTAGCGACCGCCGAACTGCGCGACTAACGGGCCGCCGCCTTCCGGTAGTGGTCGAACCCGGCGACGTCGGTGATGGTGGTGTCGATACTGGCGTATGCGGGCATGCTGCGGTCCCTCCTGTGGTGAATTGATCGGGCGGCTGCTCTGGACGCGGCTTTGCCTCGATGTGGGCGACTTCCGGCCGCCTCGCCGGCATCCTAGAGGTCACGGTCGCCACACCGGCGACACCTGACGGTCGTGGCCTGCTGGGACGCAGAGGTTCCCGGTCTCACGCTCCTATCGACCATGGTCACATGCTACGTCTGTCCAGGTAGCAAGTAGCGTGCGCCGTCGTCCGCAATCCCCTACCATGTGGCCGTCTGGCTGAACCGATGGCACCCTTGCGCCGCTTGATCGTTATTTTCGCTTTCCTTGGTGCCATCGCGCTGCCGGCGAGCGCCTCCGCGCAAGAGGGCGCCGTCCTTTTCCCCGGTGCCCCCGCTGAGCAGCATCTTAATCTCACCAGATTCCTGTTGGGTGGCATCGAAGTCTTCGAAGTCGAGGCACAGCGCGCCGAGGATCACCCGGCGCTCTTCGATGACATGACATGGAACGAGACGGTAGCCGAGGTGATGTTCGCCATGGTCTGGCGGCTCAAGGATGCAGGCGTGAGCGACTCCTCGCCGGTCCTGCTCGATCTCGTACGGGGCCTCGGCGTTTGGTCCGATGGCGTACTCGAGCGCTCCGCCGAAAAGCGCGCTACCGGGCGGGCTGGTGCTGGGTGGCTCATTCAGGTGCTGTATCACTTCTACGTCACCAACGCACCGGCTGCCTCATAGCTCCAGCAGTCCGGCAGAGTCACCACAACGACCGTTGCCACGAGTGCGTTCGGCGCGCACGCCACGGTGGTCCAGGTCAGCACGTCAGTACCGGTCGTGGTCGGTCTTACCGCGAAGGGTGCGAACGGCCGTGCCTGAGCCCGCAATGTGATGGTAAGGCGCCATCGGCGGCCGGCACCGGGCGACGCCAGGCTCGTCTCACCGCTACGACCGCACGGTGAGTGGACCCATGCGCGGGTAGGGGCCTCGTGTGCGGCGTCTACTCGCAAGGGCGGCGCTCCTTCTTCGTGGCTCGGGCGGACAACCGGCACGCGCGCGCCGATGCAACCGCGGCATTGCGTCACGGAGGACAATGGCGATGGACGGTCGGACAGTGCGCTTGTCGATGCTGAGGCACCCCACCGCGTGGGTCCCCGTGGCCATGTCGCTCGCGGCCCTGGCCGTCGTCCTCGTCCACGTCGCGCTGTTTGGCGCCGCCCGCGAGGCCGACGAGGGTACCGCCGCCCACCTTTGGCAGCTCCTCATTGCCGGCCAGCTCCCGGTCGTGGCGTTCTTCGCCGCCAGGTGGCTCCCGCGGAGCCCAAGCCAGGCGCTGCCGGTGCTCGCGCTGCAGGCCGGCGCGGGCGTCGCCGCCCTCTCACCGGTCTACCTGCTCGGCCTCTAAGTCGAGGCTGCCGACCGTGGGCCCAGATCGTAGCGGGTAGCAGACAGGGGCGCTCGACGAGGCGGGTACGCTGAAAGAGACCACATCGCTACGACTACCGCGCGCCAGGGTGAGATGACACTGGTGGAGTTCCTTGAGAACGCCAAGAACGGCATCCTGGAGGATCGTCTCAACGCTTTCGTGCCGCTGGATCTCTTTGGGCCCCCGACCGAGGCGGAAAGCCCCCGAGCCTGGATTATTCATAAGTCGCCTTCTGGAACCTGGTGACTTGGCCCTGCGCCTGACCAGCCTACCAGGGGCGAATCAGCCGACGAACTAGGTGTGATGAAATGGTACCGGAAACGTGTGGTGAATAATCCAGACTAACCGCAAAACCAGTAACTTAAGCGAGCTATAGACTTATTATTGTAAGGTCGGCGCACACCTAAACCGGAGCCACGATGAGAACCACATCTTTCGCGGGAGCCGGCGCTGCGCGCTCCATCATGGCTTTGGTTTAGTTCGCTCAAACGGGCACCGAAGGGACGTAAAGGACGAAGAGATCCTCATCTAGAATGGGGGCCGACACGTCGTCCGGATCGACAGACAGGATTACCAGTTCGTTTTCGCCCGGGAGCAGGTCGATCAGCGCAGACCAGCTGCCAGCCTCGTCCACCGAGGCCTCGAAGACATCTCCATCATCGTTGAGCACCAGCACGGCTCGCCCGGGAGTCGTGCGACCGGTCAACGCTACCGGCGACGCGCTAACTTGCGCGCCGTCGGCCGGCCAGAGCACGAGCAGGAACGGCGCACTGCCAGAATCGGCAGGGCCGGCCTGAGCACCCTGCTCAGCGAACGGTGACGCTGCAACCGGGGAGGGGATCGTGCTCACCAACGCTCCGGCAAGTAGCACCAGCGCCCAGAGCGACCAGATGCATGCCAGCGGGCGCCGGGCGCCGTCCGGCGCCCGGCGCCTCACGGTCGGCGCCTGCGTCAGACATTCAGATACGTGCGACCGCATTGCGAACAATTCACTGTCCACGTACCTAAACGCTGTTCACGTCACGTTAGATATGTGCCTAGCCATCCGGGTGGACGCCGGGAGAGTCGGGCTCTACCCTTTGGGTAGCGTGAACGGGTCGGGAGCTTCTGTCGGTGCCGGGTGGCCGGCTGGCATGAACGCTGCACTGACGGGGCTGCGGCTCCAGACCAAGCTGGCGCTGTTCGGCGCCGTGCTCGTGCTCGCAGGCGTCGGACTAACGGGGGCGACTGGTCTGTGGCTAATTGACCGGCAGGCCGAGCACGCGGCCCAAGAGCGGCTCGCGGCCGCGTCCGAGTTTGCGGTAGCCGAGTATGAGAGTCTCGTCGAGAATGCCCGCATCACCGGCGAGGTCCTGGCGGCCCGGCTCCCGCCACAGCTCCTTCAGTCGACGGAGGCCGGCCTATCGCCCGAAGAAGTCGCCGCCTTGATGTCGCTCGTACGCGGCCCGCGGCGCGTCGAAGCGGCCGACAGTATCGCCATCATTGGCCGCGATGGGACGGTGCTGGTCGAGGTGGTGCGGGACCGCGGACCCTCCCGCGGGGGGCAGTGGCCCGGCGACGAGGCGGTGGCCTCTGCGCTAGGAGGCGAGACCGCGGTGGGGATCGAGATTTTCCCAGGCGGCGGTCTGCGAGCCGTAGCCGTTGTGCCGGTGCTATTAGGGACAGTTGGTACGCCGGGCGTTACCGGGAGTGTGAGTACCACTGAACAAGGTGTTGCCGGCGCGGTTGCGGTCACATCCTTCATTGACGATGAAGTTGCAAGCCAGATCCGGCGCATCACGGGCTTTGACGTAGCCTTCTTCGCCGGCGATCGCGCTGTCGCCGCCTCCTTGCGGCGTGCATCCAGTCCGGCTGGCGGTGCGGCGTTGGGGGAGCAGTTGCCTGGAGTGTGGCCGCGGGTGGCCGCTGGAGACGGCGTAGATGCAGCCATCGGAGGGCCGCTGCAACGCGTGCTCGTGCGCTACGCGCCTCTGCGCGACACCGGCGGTGACGTGATCGGAGCGGTAGCCGTGGGCGCTGGGATCGAACTGCTCGGCGTCGGCAGGAGAGAGACCCTTGCGCTCTTCGCGGGTACCGTTGGTGTCGTGCTGGCGCTGGCACTCGTCCTGGACGCCTACGCGGCGCGCGCCCTCAGTCGCCCGCTTGCGCGTCTAGTCATCGCGGTGCGGCGGATGGCAGGCGGAGACCTGGCAAGTCCCGTTTCGGGCGCCGACGCCCGTCAACCGCGCGGACGCCGCGACGAAGTCGCCGAACTGGCGGTCGCCGTGGAGGAGATGCGCCTGGAGCTTGCGGCGGCGGCCGAGAGTCAGGCGCAGCTCGCCCGACTCAAGGACGAGTACCTCTCCAGTGTGGCGCACGAGCTGCGTTCGCCACTCGCGGCGCTGGCGGCCAGCGTGGAGCTGCTGGAGGAGCCGGGCGACGGCCTTTCACGCGACGAGCGCTCCCACTTTGTTGGAATCGTTCGCCGAAACGCCGACGGTCTCCGGGCGCTGGTGGACAACCTGCTAGACCTGGGCAGCCTGCGCGCGGGTCGCTTCCGCGTCGAGCCGCGCCCCACCCCCGCCGCCGTCATCGTCGAGGAGGCGATTGAGGACGTCTCGCCACACCTAGAGGCGCGCCGGCAGCGGGTGACGTGCCGTATCCCGAATCCTGCTCCGGTGGTGCAAGCCGACCCACGCCGGCTGCGCCAGGTACTGGTGAACCTCCTCTCCAACGCCGCCAAGTACGGGCCCGAGGACGAGGAGGTCGAGGTGGCCGTCGAACTGCGCGACGGTGCCGTCCGCTTCACCGTGACCGACCGTGGTCCCGGCATTCCACCCGAGGAACAGTCTCGTCTCTTCGATTCCTATTTCCGCAGCGAGTTGACGAGCCGGGCCGCGCCGGGCATCGGCTTGGGGCTCGCCATCGTGAAAGGGATTGTAGACGCGCATGGCGGCCGTGCCGGTGTGGAGAGCGCGCCGGGCACAGGTACTCGTTTCTGGGTGGAGCTTCCTGCGGGTGTGAGCGTCTCGGGGGGCACACCAGCCGCCGCACGGGAAGCGCCCCATTCAAACGTGTGTTCGCAACCGCCTTCGGTGTGGCCCGCGGCGCGTGTCACACACCGGCGAAGTACATCACCCACCTGGCGGATCAAACCAGATGATGGACCCGTTCAGCATGAGCGCAGTCGCGATTACGCCGAAGACCAGGTCTAGCCCCAATACCAGTAGCTTAAGCAGGTTTGGATAGCCTCGCGGCGGTGGCGTACGTCGTCGGAAGGTCTGGACATGAGATTACGAGGCTGGACGTGGGTCGTGACGGTGGGGCCGGCAGGGTTGGGGAACCGGCCGCTGCTGGAGGCGCTGGAAGTGGCGCTGCCGGACGAGGCGGTCGAGGAGTTGATCGAGCGGACGTGCACGCGTGAGCGTCGCCGACGCTTAGTGCCGACCCACCTGGTCGTGTCCCTGGTGGTGGGCATGGGACTGTGGGCTGCTGAGTTGGTGCGCCACGTACTGGTCGCGATGGTCGATGGCTGGTACGAGGTCCACATACGGCGGGAGGATCTGCTCGGGTGGAGAACCGTGCGGGCCACGCGGCGCGGCCGGGCGCGCCAGCGCGTCGGCGTGCGGCTCTTTCGGGAGCTGTTTCACGCGGTGGCCGGCCCCATTGCCACACCGGCGCCGCCGGGCGCCTGCCTGGGTGGCCTGCGGTTGATGGCGACTGACGGCACCACGCTGGACGTGGCAGACACGCCCGAGAATGTGGCGGCCTTCGGCTGGCCGGACCTGGGGATCCCGGCGCCGCTGACAGTCTTCCACCGCCGTGCCAGCAGCTCCGGCCGTGCGTCTCCGCCACGCACGCACCGGTGTGGTGGCTGGCACCCATCGCCGCGCCGGTAGCGATGTAGAAAACACCCACTCAAGGGGCTGAAGCGCGCCACCAGGCGGGCGCCTTCTGCGGTCACAACGTAGGGAACCAGCCCACCATTCCCGGTGGCCGTGAACGATCTGGCGCATCACCCGCGCCGAAGGTTCAGCACCACCTCTGTGCGTTGCTCTTGGCGTTGGTTGCGCTGGGTCAGGGTGAGCGCTACCTCGACACCCGCGTTGTGTCCCGCGGTGCCCGGTTACTCTCACACGCCAATCCGTCCCTGTCGGTGTCCAATCTGTGCGGGTCCGAAGGATCGCGCCGCAGCTCGGCCTGTGCTGCCGCCTGATTCGGAAAGTCGCTGCAGTTGAGATCGCGCGCCGGTGGGGCGGGTACTGCTGGTCTCGCTGGCACTGGCGGCTGAGGTGCCGCCTGGACCGGAGCAACGGGCGGCGGTACGGGTGCAACTGGTGCTGCCGGGGCAGGTGGCGGAGGTGGCGGAGGTGCTGGCGCTGCCAGAGCGGCTGGTGCAGGTACACGTGGCACGCCTGCATCTCGCGCGAGTGCTTCGCATGCAACCCCGTCCTGATCCGCATCTAGCCGGTGTGGATCCCCAACTCCCGCTGCCAGGAAGAATGCTTGCGCATCGTCCCAACGCGTGAAGTGTCCACAGTCACGGTCTTCACCGGCAGGATCAAATGGTCCGGCGTAGCCTGCCAACGTGGAAGCGCCATCGAGGGGCAGGTCGTTCTTGGGGAGAGCGAGCCCGGCACAGGTGGCTGGGTTCCACAGCCCGAGGGCATTCCCCATCGCCCATTCCTGAGCCGCGCGGTACTGCTCAGCGTAGTGTGACGGCACCCGGTACACGTAGTGGTGCGCGTACCCCTCAGAGATGAGCGTTTGGGCGAAGTTGGTGACCACTCCCGGCTCGAGCTCTACCTGAACGTGACGGAGTGCCCGGCCGTAACGGTCACGGGTGTCCTGGCTGGCGTCCTCTTCCAGGATCACTGGCCGACCGACGATAAGCAACTCCTTGGCGCGGTTGCTCGCTTCCTTGCCAAAGCACTGGACAGGCTTGCGCGGGTCCACCGTTTCGGGCGTGTCCAGGCCAATGATGCGGATGCGTTCACGCGTGCCGTCGGCGAGTTGCACGTCCACCGTGTCACCGTCGATGACACGCACCACCGTCGCAGCGGTGGAGGCCTGAGCGCTCACCGGCAGTACGCCACCAACTACCAGCAGCAGAGCAAGAACTGTTGCGCGCCCCAGCATGGACTGTTGCCTCCAGAGGGACAAAGCGTAGGTGAGGAAGGCGTCGCCCGCCCGTACTAGGGACTAGTGGACAATCAGCGTCCCTCCGTCAGTTCCACCAGCGTCGCAACCAGCGCGGCGTGGAGCTCCTTCAGATCTGCAAGAGGTACGTCCGGTCGCGGTACCAGGCGCCGCACGGCCGCCGGTAGTTCGCGGTTGGCGAGGTGCTCCTCCCACGCCGTGATTTGCGCATTCACGCGCGCTATCTGACGCGTGACTCGCGTGACGTTGGCCAGGTGTGCCGCGATGGCGGCGGCCATGCCGGCCTCAGGGAGCATCAGCGGTGCACCGGTGCATTCTACGGGCCTTCTTTCCGCAGTCGAGAATAACTCGCAACGAAGCCGTAACACCGTCGGTGAGTCTTTCCCCGCCTCCTGGCAAGCGACGTGCAACTGTCTTGCGCAGAGACGAACACATGCACTGAGACCGGTCTCGCCGGCGTCCGCCGGCTGGCGCGCCTAGTCTCGGATCGCGAATAGACGCGTTGTGGGCGGAGGTCTGTCAGGAGGTCCGCTGCTGTGGCCGCTACCGCTCTTCGTGGCGTTACTGGGCTTAGCCCAGCGCGTGCCCTACGCCAGCCACGCCGGCTGGATGCGCGGGCGCTGGTTGGCGTATTTCTGGCGGTGCTCAGTACGGTAGGCGCGCTGGTCTTCTGGAGCGCCACCTCCGATACGCGGGAGGTGCTGGTGGCCACCCGGGAGTTACCGGCCGGTGCGGTAGTGGGCGTGGCAGACCTTGCGGTGGCGCGCGTTCGTGTTGATGACACGCTCTACGGCGCGGCACTGCCCGCTTCGGAACGCTCCCAGATCGTGGGCCGCCAGCTCGCTGCGTCCGCATTTGCACAGCAGGTGCTTGTACGCGCCCAGTTCGCCGACCGTCCGCCACTGGCGGCCGACCAGTTCGCGATGACAATCCCGGTCGCAGCCGATAGCGCCGTGGGTGGCCGGCTGCGACCGGGCGATGCCGTCCAGGTGCTCGTCACCCTCAGCAAGGGGAAACCGGAATCGCGCACCTACGTCGCGCTGCCGCGCGTCACGGTGTATGACACCGGCTACGACGAGAGCGCCGCCGTGCTTGGCACCGGTGGGATGGGGAGTAGCGGGGCGCCGGCCGGTGGGCGGAGCCGCGGCCCTGCCGCCACGCTGACTCTGGCGGTCACTCAGGAACAGGCGCTGGAGCTGGCGCGCGCGCGCTGGAACGGCGATTTGGATGTGGTCCTGGCGCCCCCACCTCCGGCGCAGAACGCGCAGGGAGCGCCGGCCGCACCAGCGGGCCAACGCTGAGGGAGCCGGGAACGAGTTGATGGACGAGACACGGGAGCACAGACAGGCGCAAGGAGCGCCCGCAGCATCGGGAGCGCCGCACGGTGCGACGCTGCGGCTGATCGCCGCGCTGGGTGATGCGGAGCGGGAGGACGCGTTGCTGCCCGCCCTGCAGCCCGAGGCGGGTTTCCTCATCATCGAGCGCTGTCTTGGTGCCGAGCAGCTGCTTGACGCGGTCGGGCGCTTTGCTGGAACCGGCCGTGGGCCGGGCGGTGTCGACGCGGTGCTTCTGGTGCACGACCTGCATCGCCTGACCAGGGATCGCCTTACTGAGCTCCGTCGCATGGGTGTGCCGCTGGTCGCGCTTGGCCCCAGTCCGGCGCCCGCCGTAGGCGACCCTCCGCCAGGTGACTCTGTGGGTGGCTCCACAGATGACCGAGCGCCGGATTCACCAGTGCTCACCCTGCCGCTCGATGCCACCCCTGCAGCCGTATGCCAGGCGCTTGTCACGGCGGCGCGCGGTGAGCGCTATCGCAGACGCACGACGTATGGCGGTGGCCTATCGCCCGGCACACCGCCTTCGCGAGCGCCTGCCGGCGCGCATCCAGGATCTCCGGAATCTACGTCGCCCGCGCCGCCGGCGCCCGTGTCCGTGGCGGGTGCTGTGATCAGCGCGACGGGGCGTGACTCTGCCCCCGTTGAGCACGTCCGGCCGTCCGCTGCGGGCGCTCGCGAACAGGCGGGCGGCCAGCGTGATGAGCCTGGCATGGCCGGCCCGGTAGGAGCGCCTTTCGCCGTCATTGCGGTAGCCGGCGGCCACGGCAGCCCGGGGCGGACGACCGTTGCGGTGAGCCTGGCGGCGGCGCTCGGCGCGGTCGCCCCAACGGTGCTGCTCGATGCCGACAGCAGCGCTCCCAGCGTGGCTGCCTTCCTTGATGCCGATCCGACGCGCAGCCTCTTTATGCTCGCCCACGCCGAGCCCTCCACGCCGCGTGAATGGGCGCGGGTCCTGGAGAGTGAGGTCCAGCCGTTCTCACGTCGCAGCCCGCATGGCGCGGTGCTGTGTGGCGTGCCGAAGCCCGAGATGCGTGGCGCGGTCTCACCGACTTTCCTGGAGCACTGTGTCGCGCAGCTGCGCGCGCGCTATCGCTACGTCGTGCTTGATACCGGTGCCGAGGTGTTCGGGCCCGAGGCGGCGCTGCACCGGGCGGCGCTCGGTCTGGCGGATCGCGTCCTGTTTGTGGCGGCGGCGGATGTGGTTGGCCTGTGGCGGGCGAAAACGGCACTCAGCGCGATACGCGTCACGACGCCGGACGCGGTGGACCGGCTCGCGCTGGTCGTCAATCGCCACGACTGGCGTCACCACCATCCGCGAGGCGAGATCGAATGGAACCTCGGCCTATCAGCGGCGGCGGTCGTGCCGTTTGACCACGCCGGCGCCCAGCGTGCCGCCGGCGCGGCGGAACCCCTGGTGTTTGACGGGCGGAGTCGCGCGGGCCGGGCGTTGCTTGACCTGGCGGAGCGAACGCATGGTGGGGCACTCCTGTTGCCGCCGGAGGCGGGAGCGGACCGCCGCCGCCCCACGTGGAGGTGGCGTGGACCGCGTGCGCTGGCCCCACTGGCCGCGTTGGAACGACTGGTCAGGCGCCGTTCCGGGCTGGCCATACCGTCTGCCACGGCGCCGAACGATCAAGCGCCTGACGGCATGGCCGCCGGCACGCGAGAAGGCGCAGAGGAGGACGCGCGTGGTCGCCGCGCCGCGTAATACCGCCAGCGTCCCCAGCACAGCCGGCGTAGCGGGTGCCTCCGGCATGGCCGGTGACCGGAACGGAAACGGGTCGCCGGGTGCTGCCGGCCCGGCGGTCCTCATGGTGCTCTCGCAGTCTGACCGCGCCGCTGAGCGCGCGCTGCGTGAGCAGGTGCGCGAGGAGGTGGGGCGCATGCTGGACGAGCGCCAGCTCATGACGCCGCGGCCTGAGGATGAGCAGCGCATCCACGCCATCATTCGAGAGCGTATCGCGCGCTTCCAGCGCGACGCGGCCAACACGAATGCGCCCGTGTTGCACGACCCCGAGGGCGTGGCCAGACGGCTGTTCGACGGTCTCCTGCGCATGGGTCCGCTCCAGCCGCTGATGGAGTCGCCGGATGTCGAGGAGGTGATCGTGAATGCGCCGCGGCGGGTGTTCTGCATCGAGCGCGGGCGCAAGCGTCTGGTCAGCGAGGTGGAGTTCGACGACGATGAGGAGGTGCGCGGCCTGGTGAAGCGGCTGGTGGGACCGCTGGGCCGGCGGCTGGACGAATCTTCGCCGATGGTCGACGCCCGTCTGCCCGATGGCAGCCGCCTGAACGCGGCCATCCCACCGGCGACGACGCGGTGGTGCGCCGTAACCATCCGCAAGTTCGTCCTGCGTGCCCACTCGCTCGAGCAGCTGGTGACGCTGCGCACACTCCCCGAGCACGCCGCGCGCTTCCTCGACGCCGCGGTACAGGCGGGCGTGAACATCGTCGTCAGTGGCCCCACCGGTGCTGGAAAAACGACCGTGCTCAACGCGCTGGGCGCGTCCATCGCGTCGCCCGACGAGCGTGTCGTGACGATCGAGGAGACTCCGGAGCTGACGCTGGACCGCCAGCTGCCCGATTGCGTTGCGCTGCAGGCGCGGGCGGGGAACGTGGAGGGCGCGGGGGAGATCCGCATCCGTGAGCTGGTGCGCAACGCCCTGCGCATGCGGCCGACGCGCATCGTGATCGGCGAAGTGCGTGGCGCGGAGGCGCTCAACATGCTGATCGCGATGAATACGGGGCACGAAGGATCGCTCTCCACGCTGCACGCCAATACGCCGCGCGACGCACTTGACCGCCTGGCACTCCTCGCCAGCATGGCCGACGAGCGGCTTTCGAGTGAGGCGCTGGTGAAGATGATCGCCCGGACGATTGAGCTGGTCGTGCAGCTCCGCTTCGACGTGCTGAGCGGCCGGCGGCGCGTGGTGAGCATCTTCGAGGTCACCGGGCTGGAAGGTGATGTCATCGCCGGCAACGAGCTGTGGGGGCTCGACGCGCCGAGCGACCGGCTGGAGTGGCGCCGCATTCAGCCGCGCTGCCTGCAGAAGATGGCCGTCCGCGGCGTTGCGTATGCCCTGCCGCCGGCGACCAGCCCGGATGACGGACGCTAGCACGAGGTACCAGATGGCACCCAGTTGGCACCAGATCGCCCGTACCGACCAGCGCTGCCGAACAGCGGCAGAACGCGGCCATTGTGCCGGTTTCGAGATGCCCACAGCGTCGTGTAATGCGTGGGTAATGCTCGTGTAATGCGTGGGAGCCAGGATCAAAGGGTTCGAAGATGACACGATTGGCAGCAGGCAAAGTCACCGGAAAGGGCGACCTCAGGAGCGCCAGTAGCGCGGCGGGAGCGAGGGGATGATCCCCTTCGTGCTCTCGCTGCTGTTTGGCGTGGGGGTGCTGCTCATCTATGAGGGCGTGACCAACCCCCGGCCGGCGGTGGACGGCGCCCCGGTATGGCTGCGTCGCGCAGGCTGGGAGCGCCGCGTGTCGCAGTTCCTTCGCCGCGCCGGGCTGCGCGACGTCACCCCACGCGACTTCCTCGTGTTCTCGCTTGGCGCAGCGGGGGCGGCCGGACTGCTGGCGCAGCTCTTCCTCGGCTGGGGCGTCGTGGCTGTCCTGGCGGCGGGCATCGGACTTGTCGCGCCGTTTGCGTACTACGTCCAGCTCCACGACCGGCGGCGGGCCGCGGTCCAGACTGCGCTGGCCGGCGCGATCGCCCAGCTACGCGACTCGATCCGCACCGGCCTGTCGGTGCAGGACGCGCTGGTCGGGCTGGCGCAGAATGGCCCGGTGCCGCTGCGGCCGGAGTTCGCCCGCCTGGTGCGCGAGTCACGCCTGGACGGGTTCCAGGCCGCACTGCAGGCGGCGCGCGAGCGGCTCGCGGACCCCGTCTTCGACCTCGTCGCCGCCAGCCTGGCGCTGAATGATCGCCTGGGAGGACGCAACGTGAGCCAGGTGCTCGACCGGCTGGCGCACGCGACGCGGGCGCAGCTGCAGATCGAGGGCGAGATCCAGGCGTACCAGGCGCGCAACGTCCTCTCCGCGCGCGTCGTCGCCGCGATCCCGCTCGTGCTCCTGGTAGCCATCCGGCGCATCAATCCCGCGTACGTCGCACTCTTCGACGACGTCTGGGGCCAGGTGTTGCTGGCGTGCTGCGTCGCCAGCATCGCGCTGGGGTACGCCGGCATGCTCTGGCTTACCCGGCTTCCCGGCGAGCACCGCGTGCTCGATGAACCTCGTGCAGACGTTGCCGGCGCGGCGACAGCGTGGGGTGAGGACGCGCGCGCAACGGAGCTAGCCGCACGCAGTGGCGCCGTCGAGAGCGGGACGCCAATGGGTCTGGCCGGGCCTGCCGGCGTGGCCTCGTTCGGGGGAGGGTGTGCGTGATGCCGCTTGACCTGCTGGCGGGACTGGGCCAGCTCTCGCTGCGCGCGGACGCCTTCCAGCCGCGCGTGCTGGTCTGGCCGCTGCTGTTCGGGCTGGGGCTCTACCTGATCGTCACCTCCCAGCCGTTTGGGCGGCCGAAGCCGGACCTGGCCGAGCGCCTGCGACGGCTCGACGTGGACCAGCGCATCCGCGACCAGCTCGCTCACCGTGACGCACGCCCGATCTTCGTCTCGCGTACGCTTGAGCTGCTGCTGCGCCCGATGCTGGATGACGCCGGGCGGGTTCTACAGTCGGTGCTGGGTCGCTTCGGGCTGGGCGGGGGTGAGGTGCTGGAGCGCAAGCTACGCTTGACGCGCCCCGGTGTGGAGCTCAGTCAGTTCTTCGGGGAGAAGGTGGCCGCCGGCCTGATCGGCCTGGGGGTCTTCCCGCTCGCAAGCGTACTGGGTATCCAGCCGTTTGGCCCATGGCCGGCGTGGACGTGGGTGCTGGGCTTCGTCGCCGGCTTCCTCGGTCCGGACTGGCAGCTCGAAGGACGGCTCGCGACCCGGCGCACGGTAGCGCTGATGGAGCTGCCCGCCATACTGGATTTGCTGACGATCGCAGTGTCGGCCGGGCTTGCATTGGAGCAGGCGCTTGAGCTCGCGGCGCGCCAGAGTGCGGGTGTCGTCGCCCAGGAACTGCGCCTCACGACGCGGGCGATGGCGCTTGGGCAAACGACGATGGTGGCGGCACTTGATGCCATGGCCGAGCGCAACGCCCTGCCGGAGCTGACCGCCGTCGCCGGCCAGCTCCGCGCAGCGTATGAGCAGGGCATCCCACTGGTGCAGACGCTTTCCACGCAGGCCGAGAGCCTGCGCGAGCAGAAGCGGTTGCGCATCCTGGAAGAGGGGGGCAAGTCGTCGGTGCGGATGCTGTTTCCTGTCGCGGTCTTCATTCTGCCGGTGCTGTTCGTCGTGCTGCTCTTTCCAGCCGCCGTCCAGCTGATGTACCTCGGGAGCTGACCGGCAGAGGAGTGCACATGGGACGAACGAAACGAACGGGAGAATGGAACAGCAGCCATGAACGCAATGCAAGCAGAACGCAGGTGGTTCCAATGAAGTCTGGGCCGCGCCGGGCACGTTCACTCAGGCGCCGAAATACACAGTCTCTAGGTCAGGAGGTAGATACCATGGCAACCCTCTCGCAACGAGGTGGACAGCACCTGATGCACCGGGCAACGTCCTTCGTGGCGACGGTACGAGCGCGCGCTCGTACCGTCGCCCGCCGGCTTTCGGCGGCTGTGGCGAGCGCGAAGGTGCGCGCAGACGCGTCTCGCGTGGCGCTCGAGTCGGGGCAGTCGATGGTGGAGTACGCCATCATCATTGCCGTCATCGCGCTGGTCGCCCTGGGGGCGGCGCAGCTGCTCGGCGGCGGTATTGCGCAGGTGTTCGGCAACATCCTATCGCGGATCCAGGGCCTCGGCCGCTAGCGCCCAACAGACACGCTCATGGCGACCACACCCACCCGATCAGTGAGGCGCGCAGGCCGCACTCGCCGTACCCCGATGTTTCGCCGCGTCGAGCGAGGCCAGGCGATGGCGGAAGCAGCCGTGACGCTGCCGCTGCTGTTGCTCGCCGCGCTGGCGCTCGTGCAGTTCGCGCTCTATGCGCACGCGCAAAACGTGGTCACGGGGGCGGTGCAAGACGGGGCGCGCGTCGCGGCGGCGGCCGACCGCACGCTGCAGGACGGCGCCGAGCACGCCCGCGCGATTCTGCGTGCGGGGTTGGGTCGGAGCGCCGGTGATGTGGTCGTGCGACCGAGCATGGTCGGAGGCGCTGTCGTTCTCGAAGCTGAGGGCCATGCGCCAGCGGTGATTCCGTGGGTCGCCGAGGCGGTATTGCCGTTGCGCGCACGTGCCGTCGTGTCCAAGGAGCAGTTCCGTGCCGGTGCGTAGCGCGAGCGCCTTGCGGTCCCAGCGCCGCGTCACCTGGCGACGCGGCGGCCCCGGCCAGGTCGTCGAGCGGGGCCAGGCGATCGTGGAAACCGCGCTCGTGCTGCCACTTCTGCTGTTCCTGGCGTTCGGCGTGGTGGGCGTGCAGCGTGTGCTGCACGCCCAGACGGGTGTAAGTGCGGTGGCGCGTGAAGCGGCCCGCGTCGCGGCCCTGGCTGGCAACCCGGCGCAGGCGCGCGAGACAGGCGAGGACCGGGCACAGTCGGTTGCGACGGGCTACGGGCTGACCAACGGGTCATTGCGCGTGTCCCTCAATCCTGGCGCATTCGCACGCGGCGGTGAGGTCCAGGTGGAAGTGCAGTACAGCGCATCGCTGGACGATCTCCCGCTGCTGGGCTGGGTGCACGTGCCCGTTTCGAGCCGTCACGTCGAGCGGATCGACCCGTACCGCAGCCGCTGGTCG
>Ga0136611_10001174_pt1 | contig 18134 bp, 15 predicted proteins | sample AntDrymUQ2232306_2_FD_106645 | JGI IMG/M metagenome (GOLD analysis project Ga0136611, IMG submission 106645) | Polar desert sand microbial communities from Dry Valleys, Antarctica - metaG UQ223 (23.06) | ecosystem: Environmental > Terrestrial > Soil > Desert | place: Antarctica: Dry Valley...
GTACCCGCATATGTGGGGGCAGACTGAACTAGAGTTGCGTGAGATAGTAGAAATGGCCGTCGGCGCGCTCGACCACCACTGCGCGCTCGCCCTCGTCGCTCTGCTTGGTGGCTGGGAGTCGCTTCTGCGGCGGGTCGGCGAGATTCATGGCGAGATGCGCCTATCACCCAGACCGAATTATTCTGCTGCCCGCCTGGACACCATGGCTGCGCTCGCCCGATCCATCGCGCTTGGCCACAGCAGCGCGCCGCGGTTGTGGCGGCCTGTAGTTTCGGGGATGGTGCGGCAGATATTTCAGTCGGATGAGATACCCGCCCACCATGTTTTGAACGTACAGGGAGGACTTGAAGCGTCGGCGATGGACATTGGAATCCTCGGCGATGTCGCGACCGCCAATCTTGTAGCTTACGCGGTCGCCACAAAGGAGGCGACAGACCCAGCTCGCCTTCTGGCGGTGTATGAGACGATGGAAGACGTGGTCCGCGACCTATACCGCGAGCACGTAGCCGAATCGCCTCCCGGCCGCATTGTGCTAACGCAAATCGACCGCTGAAGCACCTGCCGACCACACCTCACGGCGTTACATCTCGCGACCTGGTCAGCTTTCCGGAAGTCAGCGAGCTTGCGTGCGCAGGCGTCAGACCGACATGCTAATATACCTCGGCGCCGAGTTCGCCACACCTTCGGGGGTCGAGACAACTCGACCGAACCCACTGCGCCGAGACGCGTTCTTGCGTTGCAGACACGCAGTGGCCCGCCCATCGGGAACTGAGGCCGTTTCGAGTGAGGAGCGATATATGCGCGCTGCGATCATTACCGCCCCAAACACCCTGGAGATCAGCTCCTGGAAGTCGCCGCGTCCGGCGCACGGCGAGGTCCTCGTCTCCGTACGTGCGACGGGGGTGTGTGCAGGAGACCTGTATATCTATCGCGGAACGAACCCGTACAACTCGTATCCGCTGATCGCTGGTCACGAGATCGCGGGTACCGTCGCCGAAACGGGCGCGGGGGTGAAAGATCTCGAGCCAGGCACCCCGGTAGTGGTCGAGCCGTTCATCGGATGCGGAACATGCTACCCGTGCCAGATCGGGAAGACCAACTGTTGCTCCAGGCTCGTCGTGCTCGGCGTCCACGCACCCGGTGGCTTCGCCCAGATGATCGCGGCTCCGGCGCGCAACATCCACAGGGTCCCGCCCGGCATCTCGCTCAGCCTGGCTTCCTTCTCGGAACCGGTAGCAATAGGCGTACAGGCGTGCCGCCGGGGCGCGGTGGTTGCAGGCGAGTACGTTCTGGTCATCGGAGCTGGACCAATCGGGCTTGCCGTGATGGACGTTGCGCGGGCACGGGGCGCGCGGGTAGCCGTCACGGATACCTTGCCATCCCGGCTCGAAGCCGCCGCCAGCCTCGGCGCGGCAACGATTCCGTCCGGAGAAGGTCTGCTCCCGGCGGTCCTGGAGCAGACAAACGGGGAGGGCGCGCCCGTCGTGATCGAGGCGGCCGGTAGTACCCGCGCAATGGAACAAACGGTGGACCTCATCGCCGCGGGGGGCCGGATTGTGATTCTGGGCCTCGCGAAGCAGGGGGAGCGCGTCTCCTTCCCGGCGCTCGACTGGACCCGCAAGGAGATGACGGTCCACGGCAGCCGCGCCTCCGTCGACTGCTTTCCCGAATCCCTCCAACTCCTCGCTGGCGGCAAGATCACGTACCCACGGGTCGCGACCGAGTTCTCACTGTGGGAGGCTCCATCGGTCTTCTCATATCTGGCACAACAACCGGAGAGCGTTCATAAAGCCGTGCTGGTGCAGGACGGCAGTTAGTCGTCGAATCTTGTCGAAGGGGGCCACCCAAACCGCGCCGCCCCACAACCGGTGGTACCAGCCGCACCCGCTACCAGAAGGGCAGATCCGGATGCAGGAGGAAGAGTTGAGACTGTACACGTTCGAGGTGGTGGAGGATGAGGTGCTCCTCGGCGCGGAGTGGCGCGGTGGGCTCATCGACCTCAGCGCCGCGCACGCGATGCTTCTGGGCTCGCGGGGCAAGGTGGCTGCTCAACCGCTCTCGGGCTACATCTCCGATCTGCTCGATCTGGGACCACTGGGAATTCAAGCCGCCCAGGACGCTTTGCTTCACGTCACTCAACTGCCCAAGCGGGAGCGGGAGAATCTGTGGTACCCGTTTGACGCAGTCGAAATATGGCCGCCGATCCCAGACCCCGGAAAGATCCTGTGCTGCGGCATCAACTACGTGGAGCGCCTTGAGGAGGATCCGTCGGCTGCACGCCCGGCATGTCCGTACTTCTACGCGAAGCTGCCGAACACGATTATCGGTCCCGGCGAGCCAATTATCGTTCCACGACTCACCCAGCAACTTGACTACGGAGTTCACCTCGCGGCGGTCATCGGAGGTCAAATGAGGCAAGTGGCTGAAGCCGACGCACTCGCTGGCGTCGCGGGGTACACGATCCTGCACGATGTTTCGGCGCGCGATGTGCAGAACCCCGACAACCAGTACACGCTGGGCAGGAACTTCGACACCTTTGCTCCGATCGGGCCGTGCATTGTCACCGCCGACGAGATGCACGATCCCACCAATCTGCGACTTCGGACGATCCTCAATGGCACAGTCATGCAGGACACGTCAACCAGTGATTCGATATTTTCTCTTGCACGGCTGCTCGCCGATCTCTCACGGGTGATGACGCTCGATCCGGGCGACATCGTGACGACCGGCACACCCGCAGGCGCGGGCCAGTTTCGCCGTCCCCCGGTGTTCATGGGGCCAGGCGATTTGGTGACGCTCGAGATCGAGGGCATTGGAACGTTGGAAAACCGCGTCGTGGCCGAGCTATGAGGATCCGGAGGATCGACACAAACCACCGGCGGGACGACTCCGCTTTGAGGCGCGAATGCTGTTCCGAGCAAGTCCTGGGAACTCCGCGTATTCGACGTCGCTTTGTCGTGGGTAGGGGCACGCTGTGCCGTGCCCAACGGAGAAAAAATGCAACCGGATTGCGTCTTAGAACCGGGCTAATCCTGTCAGTCGGTTTCACAAGGCAGAGGTGTCGATGACCGAGGTCACACTGCGCCACGCTCAGGAGGCCGTCGACGAGTACGTCCGAACGGTGGTGGTACGCTACTTCACGGAACTTTCCAACCTCGCGCAACTCGTGGAGGAGATTAGAGAGGTAGCGCGCGTGATGAACCGCACGTACGGCGACCAGAGCGCCCGCAATTCCGCCGAGCAGCACGACCTGGCAGACGAACTCGCTGATGTGCTGGCGATTGCCAATCAGACCGGCACCGACCACACCGCGGCGTTCCTCGCGAACCTGGAAACAAAAACCATCCGGGATCGCAACCGCCACTACAACAATCCGAAGCTCACTGATCTCCCTCAGCGAGACTAACGCGATACGGATCCACGCTTCTCGTGTCGCCTGTCGAAGCACACGAGTGGAAGGCAAAACCACCTCAGTTACCTATGGGTGCGAGGCGTCCCGCCGTGGTCGTACGCATTGACCGCGAAAGTATGGGGTGGTGTGAGAGGTTGCACAGGCGTTCAGTTGAATACCCCTACGTGGCCGCGGCGCGGAATCCGTACCACAGTGCCGGTTGTGTGCTCTATATTGGTACTCGCAGGAAAAGGAGTGGGAGATGCGCTTGTATCTCGTTCGCCACGCGTGGACGATGCCAACAGGGCCGGACCCACACCGGTGGCCCCTCTCGCCGGAGGGGGAGGCAGAGGCGCGACAACTCGCGCAGGCGAGATTCTGGCGGGATATCGACTCGCTTTACAGTAGCCCGGAGGAAAAGGCGGTCGAGACCGTGCGCAGCGCGGCGCAACAGTACGGCCTTGAGATCCGGCTGGACGAGCGGCTGAAGGAGGTCCGGCATCCACCTGGTTGGGCGGACGATTATCCAGCGCTGGTTCGACGATACCTGGAGGAAGAGAAGGCTCCCGAAGGCTGGGAACCCGTCGGCGAGGCGACGGAGCGTATTACGGCGTGCATCCGGGACGTCGAGCGAAAGCACGAAGGGGAACGGGTCGCGGTGTGCGGCCACGGTCTCGCACTTACGCTTTTACTTGGGACCCTCGATGGAGTGGTCGGTGGCCCATATACAACGTGGCGGTTGATGGGCTTCGGACAGGTGTCCGTGGTGGAGCGGGGTCGGCTCCTTCAGGAGTTTGGGGACCCGGAGCGCTTGGGGCTGGTTGTACGACGCGCGGAGCAGGGCGACTTTGCAGCGACGTCGACGCTGCTCGCGGAGCTTGGCAGACCCGAGGTGTCAGACGAACAGCAAGAGGCGGCACGACAGATATACGAGCGGCACGTGAACGCCGAGGATGTGGAGAGCCTGATCGTGACTCGCGACAGCACACCCGTTGGCTTCCTGTCTCTGCACATCCGTGAGCGGCTGAACCACCCAACGAGAGAAGCGTGGATACCGGACCTTGTCGTGACCGAGGCTGAGCACGGCAGTGGAGCGGCTCGGATGCTTTTTGGGCGGGCGGTCGAGGTTGCGCGCGAGTGGGGTTGTCACCGACTGATACTGGAGTCGGGCGACGCGCGCAAGCGGGCGCACCGCTTTTACGAACGAGAGGGGATGCGGGAGACGGGGAAGTACTTTGTGATGGAGCTGGGTTAGGCTTCCACGCGCGGGGGATTGAGGAGAGTCGCGTGACGGACAAGGAGAAGGCTCACGACGAGCGCGAGGAGCTGCGCGTACGCATCGCAGGGTGGATGGACGGTCCGCTGGACCTCCTGGCAATCGTGCTGCTGTGTGTGCTGGTGGCGGAGTTTGCGACCGAGCTCCCGCCCGCATGGAGTGGCAGGCTTGATGCGCTCAACTGGTTCATCTACAGCGTCTTCACCAGCTACTTCGTTGTGCAGTTCCTGCTCGCCCCCGAGAAGGGTCGGTACCTGCGGCAGAACTGGTTGGCGGCGATCTCCGTGCTGCTGCCCGCGTTCCGGGTGTTGCGCGTTATCCGGGTGTTGCGCGCCACGCGGGCGCTGCGCGGGGTACGCCTGGTGCGCGTGCTCACCGCGACGAACCGCGGGACCCGCTCGCTCAACCGAGCCCTGCGGGGATATCAGTTCGGGCGGATGCTCGCACTCACCACTGCCGTCGTGGCGGTCGGCGCGGCGGCCCTGGTGTACTTTGAACGGGACGCAGCGGAGGCCGGGGCCGTGGGCTATGCCGACGCGCTGTGGTGGACGCTCGGCTTCGTCACCACCCTCGGCAGCGAGTTCCAGCCGCAGACCCTGGAGGGACGGGTCGTTACGCTGTTGCTCGTCGTCTGGGGCCTGGGCGTGTTCGGCTACGTCACCGGCGCCGTCGCCTCGTACTTCGTCGGGCAGACCGGCGAGGATAAAATAGACGGTGACATCGCTGACCTGCGCCGCGAGGTGGGCGACTTGAAGGCGATGCTCGACCGGGCGCTGGAAGAGCGGCCGGGCTCTTAGGCGCACTCCCGGCGATCTCTTCGAGCGATACGGCGGCTATGATACAATGGAAGCGTCAATTATGGGGCGTGGACTTCGCGTTCACGCCCTTTTCGTGCCCGGTGAAGCCAGTATTCCAGGAGACCCCATGCCCGGTACCGCCCGCGAAGATATCCGCAACATCGCCATCATCGCCCACGTCGACCACGGGAAGACGACGCTGGTGGACGGAATGCTCAAGCAGAGCCACATCTTTCGCGACAACCAGGCGATGGGTGAGCGCATCATGGACTCGAACGACCTTGAGCGCGAGCGGGGCATCACGATCCTCGCCAAGAACACGGCGGTCACGTACAAGGACACGAAGATCAACATCATCGACACACCCGGACACGCCGACTTCGGCGGCGAGGTCGAGCGCGTGCTCCTGATGGCCGATGGGGTGCTCCTGATCGTGGACGCGGTCGAGGGGCCGATGCCACAGACCTACTTCGTGCTGAAAAAGGCGCTGGAACTGAACTTGCAGCCCGTCGTCGTAATCAACAAAGTCGACCGGGCGCAAGCGCGCGTTGACGAGGTGGTCGACGAGGTTTCGGACCTGTTTCTGGAGCTCGCGACGGACCCCGATCATCTGGACTTCCCGGTTCTGTACGCGTCTGGCCGCGAGGAGTGGGCGGCGCGAAGCCTCCATGACCCACGCGCGGACCTCGGCCCGCTCTTTGAGGCGATCCTGGAGCACGTGCCCGCGCCGAAGGGCGACCCGGACGCTCCCCTGCAACTGCTGGTGACGACGCTTGATTACGACAGCTACCGGGGACGCTACGCCATCGGGCGCGTCAACCGCGGCTCCCTCAAGGCGGGACAGCCCATCGTCGTCCTCACGGGTGAGGGCGCGCCAATGTCGGGGCAACTCAACAAGCTATATCTCTACCAGGGTTTAGGACGCATAGAGGTCGAGGAAGCACACGCGGGGGAGATCGTCGCGGTCACCGGGCTCGACTCGGTCAGCATCGGCGACACAATCGCGGACGCCGCACACCCGGAGGCGCTGCCGCGGATCGCGATTACAGAGCCGACGGTGAAGATGACGTTCGGCGTGAACACGAGTCCACTCGGCGGGCGAGAGGGAGTCTACAGCACCTCCCGCAAGCTGCGCGAGCGGCTCTTCACCGAGCTGGAAACAAACCTCTCCCTCCGCGTCCACTCGACGAACTCCGCCGACGAGTTCGAAGTCTCGGGCCGGGGCGAATTGCACCTCGCGGTCCTAATTGAGAACATCCGACGCGAGGGCTATGAACTGCAGGTCTCAAAGCCCGAGGCGATCATAGCGGAGATTGACGGCATCAGGCAGGAGCCGTGGGAGCACCTTTCCGTGGATGTCGCGGAGGAACACGTCGGCGTGGTCGTCGAGCATCTGGGCACACGGCAGGGCATTATGACCGCCATGACGAACGAAGGGCGGGGTGAGACCCATCTGGAGTTCGACGTGCCGACGCGCGGCCTGCTCGGACTGCGCGCGCGGATGCTCACGGAGACCCGAGGGACGGTCGTGATGAACAGCGTGCTCATCGGTTACCGGCCGCTCGCGGGCCGGATCCCCTTCAATCGAGCGGGCGCGATGATCGCGACGGAGAGCGGCCCTGCAACGACGTATGCCTTGCTGACAACGCAGGAGCGAGGCATAACGTTCATCGAACCGGGCACTCAAGTGTACGAGGGGATGATCGTCGGCTCTAGTCCACGGGGGCTTGACCTGCCAATCAACGTGTGCCGCACGAAGAAGCTGACAAGCATGCGAGCCGCGAGTGCCGAAGTGCTGGTTCGGCTCTCGCCCTCGGTCTGGATGGGACTCGACCAGGCACTCGACTTCATTGCGGACGACGAGCTGGTCGAGGTAACCCCAAAGAACATCCGCATGCGCAAGAAGCTGCTCACCGACAACGAGCGCCAGCGGGCGCGCAAGGGGTAGCGAACGAGTCGGCCGTCCTGGATGGCCAACTCTGGATGCCCGAATGCGCGCCGATGATTAGTCCCAGAAAAGAAGTAGCCGGATCACCAGATGTCTGAACAACACACGGTTCTGGAAGGCGTGATCTCCGTCCGGGCGGCCCTGGAGGCGGGGAACCGAAGCTTCGAGACGATCTTTATCCACAAGCGCAAGCGCGACCGGGAAGCGGCGGAGTTGGACGCACTCGCCCGCGCTGCTGGGGTGGTCGTGCAACGCGTCGACACGGACTTCATTGAGTACTACGCCCGCGGAAAGACGCACGGCGGAGTCGTCGGGCTCGCGCGACAGCGGACGTACCAGGGGCTGTGCGAGCTGGGCGCGGACACTGCCAATCCCTTCCTCGTGATGCTCGACGGCATGGAAGATCCGTTCAACTTCGGGCATGCCGTGCGCGCGCTGTATGCTGCGGGTGTGGATGGGCTAGTCGTGCGCGACCGGGATTGGACCCCCGTTGCGGGCACCATCGCGCGTGCCTCCGCTGGCGCGTCGGAACGGGTCCCTACGGCGCTGGCTGGTAGCTCCATCGAGGCGGCTGAGGCACTGCGGGAACGGGGACTGAGGGTGGCGTGCGCCGCGCGAGGGGACAGGTCCGTGCCCCTGTACGACGCCGACCTTACCGGCCCACTCTTCCTCGTGATCGGCGGGGAGAAGCGGGGGATCAGCCGGGAGTTGCTGGAGTCAGCGGACCTGGTATTGGAGATCCCGTACGGCCGGGAGTTCGGGCTCTCCCTCGGCATGACCGCTGCGGCCACGGCGCTTGGCTTCGAGGTGATGCGCCAGCGGCGGGCTTAAGGCGGGCACGCACTGCCCTTGCTGGCACTACAACCTGGCGCGCATCGGTCGGGTGGAGTCCATGTAGATGCTTCTGGGAAACGAGTGGTCGCCCCTTAAACGCGTAGAGACGTTATGTATAACGTCTCTACGCCGCCCGCATTCCCTTCGACCTGTCATCGGCAAGCACCGGGACGCATGATGTATCGCCCCTGGCCATGTCATCCCGTGCGCGGTCCCAAGGCAGGCTCTGAGGCTGCGAAGAGTCTCAAAAACTTCGCATCGGCACCACGTCCGCAGATAAGCCACCTCGCCGTCGTTCCCGGCTCACGCCCCAGGCCCGGTGACCACGCGGCCCGGCGTGGCGCCCGTGTGGGCGCCGCTCGAGAACACGCGGACGCCATTCACCCAGACATCACGCACGCCCACGGCGAGCTGGTGCGGGTCAGCGAACGTCGCGCGGTCAATGATCGCTGCGGGGTCGAACACGACGACATCGGCGCAGCACCCGGCGCGCAAGAGGCCGCGGTCGCGCAGGCTAAGGCGGTCAGCGACGGAGGAACTCATCTTCCTGACGGCGTCCTCCAATCCAAGCACTCCTTCCTCACGGACATAGTGGCCGAGCACGCGGGGATACGTACCGTAAGCACGGGGGTGCGTTGGGCCAGTCTGTGCTGCCCATGCGGGGTCAAGGCCGCCGGCATCGGTAGAGACTTTGATCCACGGCTGCTGGAGCTGGAGGCGCAAGTTCTCCTCGCTCATCTTGAAGTAGATGGTGCTGATGCGCTGCTCCTCACCGCCAAGCAAGTCAAGCACCGCCTCGATCCAGTCCTGACCCCGCTGCTCCGCGATTTCGGAAAGCCGCTTGCCGACGTAGTCCTGGTGCTCCGGCTTCTGGAAGCCGACGGTCATGATCTCGCTCGGGTCCGCCCCGCTCGCCATCGCCTCCCAGTCGCCCGAGGGATGTTCCAGCTCCGCACGCAGCGTGGCGCGCATCTTGGGATCCCGCACGTTCTCGTACAGCTTCCCGTCGGCAGACGCCCACGGCGGCAGGACGGCGGATAGCCCGGTGCCGCTCGCGACGTACGGGTACATATCGGCGGTCACATCCAGGCCGTCAGCCCGCACTCGATCAATCATCTCGATGACGCGGGGTAACTTCTCCCAGTTGCTTCGCCCGGATGCCTTCAGGTGGTAGATCTCGACCGGCACCCCGGCGCGGCGACCTATCTCGAATGCCTCCTCGACCGCCTCGACGAAGCCAGCGCCCTCGGAGCGCAGGTGGGTGATGTACACGCCGTTATGGCGGGCAACCACCTTGCACACCTCGACGATCTCCTCCGTGTTCGCGTACGCGTCCGGGGGATAGATCAGCGCGTACGACACGCCGAACGCACCATCATGCATCGCCTCTTCGGTGACGCGGCGCAGACCGTCCAGCTCATCTGGTGTGGGCGGCCCCATCTCCATCCCCTTGACGTACTCACGCAGCGTGCCCGCGCCGAGGAAGGAGCCGATGTTCGGCGAGATTCCACGCTCCGTCATAGCCTCCAGCCAGTCGCGGAAGCGGGTCCAGCTGCGGGCGCGCTCGTTCCACTCCGGCGCGCGGTTCCCGAAGAAGTCGGGAGGGAGCGGCTGCTCTATCTTGCCGCCAAAGGGTGCGGGAGTCCACGCCTCACCCATGATCTCCGTCGTGACACCTTGTGCGATCTTGGAGAGACAGCGGGCGTCCGTCATCAGCGGGATGATTGAATGGCTCTGGATGTCAATGAAGCCAGGGCAGACCACCATCCCGGACGCGTCCACCACCTCGCGGACGTTCGCGGCGTCCACGCTGCCCGGCGGGAGCACACCCGCGACGCGGTCGCCGGAGAGCGCGACATCGGCGTACTGCCAGGGGTTGCCGGTACCGTCCACTACCCTCCCGCCGCAGATGAGGGTGTGTATCTCGGGGGTTCTCATCGGCTCGTCTCCTTGTCATCTCGTTGACACCGCTCGGGCTGGGTCCGACAGTGTGGAGCCGGGCATGTACGGAGACCTGCCTGGCAACGCACCGTGAGCATGCAGCGTAGTGGCGGACGTACGTGTCCGGACCGCGCGCATTATCGCAGGTGCGATGGGTTTATGGACAGAGGCGGGTGTTATAATCGTGGGCTGAGGAGTGCGGGGCACCGCACCATCACATCGCACACTGCAGGAATCACGGGAGGTCGCACGGTGGAGGAGCTCAACGACAGGATAGTCAGCCTCAAGGCTCGGGTACACGAGCTTCAGGAGCATCTTTGACCTTCCCGCAAAACAGGCCGAGATAGGGCAGCTCGAAGCCACAAGCGTCGATCCGGATTTCTGGGCCGATTCAAACCGTGCTCAGCGCACGATGCGCCGGCTGACCTCCCTGCGCGCGCAGACCGGCGTGTGGACGGAGCTGCAGGGGCAGCTCTCCGACCTCTCGGGGCTGCTGGAGATGGCGCGCGAGGAGGACGACGAGACGGTCGCGGCGGAGATCGACTCCGAGACGCGTGGTATTGAGCAGAAGCTGGAGAAGCTGGACTTCGATCTGATGCTCTCCGGCCCGTACGACGCCCACGACGCGATCCTCGACATCCATGCGCGTGAAGGAGGCACGGACTCACAGGACTGGGTGCAGATGCTTGTGCGTATGTATCTGCGGTGGGCCCAGCGCAGCGGGTGGGATGCCGAAGTCGTCGACTCCCTGGAGGGGGAGGAGGCGGGCCTCAAGTCAGCGACAATCGAGCTGCGCGGGGAGAACGCGTTCGGCTACGCCAGAGCGGAAGCCGGGCAACACCGGCTCGTGCGCCTCTCCCCATTTGACCAGGCGCACCGGCGGCACACCAGCTTTGCGCTTGTCGAGGTGCTGCCGCAAGCGCAGGACGCCACGGAGGTCGAGCTCAATGACGACGACATCAGAATGGACACGTATCGTTCGTCGTCGGCCGGCGGACAACACGTGAACAAGACCTCCTCCGCCGTGCGCCTGACGCACATCCCGACCGGGATCGTGGTGACGTGCCAGAATGAGCGGTCGCAGTTGCAGAACCGCGAGACCGCGATGAAGGTGCTTCGCGCGCGGCTGCTGGAGCGGGAGTTGCAGCGGCAGGCAGAGGAACAGGCGAAGCTTCGCGGGGAGCACGTGAGCACGGGTTGGGGCGCCCAAATCCGCTCGTACGTGTTGCACCCCTACACGCTTGTGAAGGACCATCGGACCGCCTGCGAGACCGGCAACACGACGGGCGTGCTCGACGGCGACCTGGACCCGTTCGTGCAGGCGTACCTGCGGAGCACGATTGCGGAAGGGGCGACCGCCGGTGGTTAGGGCCGTCCCGGTGCTGCGAGTGTGGGCGGAGTACACCTGACCGTGGGCGTACCTCGCGGCCGTGCGCCTGCGAGTTGTGTTGCCGGAGTTCGCCGGACGGACCATTCTAGCATGGAAGGCACTGCCGTTGGAGTGGGTGAACCACCGTCCGACTCCCCGGCCGGGGCTGGAAGCGGAGTGGTGGCCCGTGGCGCTGCATGACGCACGAGCACTCTTCAAGCCATACAGCGCCGATACATACCCCGACTGCACTCTCCCCGCCTTTGAGGCCGCAGTGTGTGCCTCGGCTCAGGGATACGAGCAGGGGCTACGCTACGACTTGGCCCTGCGCGAGGCGTTCTTCGGGCGCAGCCTCGACATTTCCCGTCGGGATGTGCTCGTGCGGCTCGCAGGGGAGACAGGGCTGAATCTGATTCGGTTCGAGCGTGACCTGAATGCCAGCGGCGTAGCGGAGCGGGTCCGTGCGGAGTACGAGGAGGGGGCGGCGTTCCTCGCCCCCCAGGGCAGCCCGTCGTTCGTTCTGCCGAACGGCAAGCAGATCTTCAACCCGGCAACAGCGGACCTGACGTTCGAGGGTGACCGCGTAGTGGCGGTGGGCGCGATGCCATGCGTGGGCACCGGCTGCGACGGCGAGTATCGCCACTTACTCGATAATGCATTGCACGCACGGGTGTAGGCCGATGTTTCATCAGCCGGGCGGTGTCAGGCCACGCTTCCGTATGTGTCGTCACGTGAGCCGCCGGGTTCAACGAGTCTGCTATTGACGCCTGGAACGGAGATGTGAGGTCCAATGCTTGACATGACCGCCCTCTCGGGGCTGATACAAGTGGGGATGCAGAACCCTCGGGTTAAGCAGTACCTCTCCATCAAGAAGAACACGCGGTCGAACCCGGAGAACCTGGTCTGCCTCGAAGGGCTGTGGGAAATCACCACCGCGCTCGACGCGGGACTGGAACTGCGGGCCTTCCTTGTATGCCCCGAGCTGCTGCGCGGCGACGCGGGCAGGGCGATGGCGCGGCGCATAGTGAGAAGCGGCGTCCACTCGAACGCGGCGAGCCCCGCCGTCATGCAGCGTCTCGTCGACCGCGAGGGGACGGACGGCCTGGCGGCAATGGCGCAACTTCGTCGCTGGAACTGGGGCGACATACCGCTCGCCGAGCAGAACCGGATCGTCGTGCTCGACGGACTGGAGATCACGGGGAACGTTGGCACGATCATTCGCTGCGCGGACGGCACCGGGGCGGACGCGGTGGTAATCACCAATCGCAGAACCCGACTCGCGCATCCGAAGGTGATCCACTCCAGCATGGGCTCCGTCTTCACGATGCCGGTGATCGAGGTAGAGGTTTCGGAGGCAGTCGGCTGGCTGCGAAGTCACGGCTTCAGGATCATCACGACGGACACGGACGCCCCCGTGAGCTACCGGGAGGTAGACTACCGGGGAAGGGTGGCGCTCGTGATGGGCAGCGAGAAGTACGGCATCGTGCGCGCGTGGCACGACGCGCAGGACGTGAGCGTCGCGATCCCGATGGGCGGCCGGATGGACTCGCTCAACGTGGGAAACGCGGCGGTGCTGATGCTGTACGAGGCGTTCTACCAGCAGGCGCCAGGCCGGTTCCACGGAGCGCGGTCGAAGCAGGGTTAGTGGGATTGCCAGGAAGTGAGCGCGTCGGCCCGCCGTTGGATGGGGCGGACCGTGGACGGCTGCACAGAAGTTCAAGCCGTGCAGAACTGTAGTTCATACACTAGACTAGAGTGTAGACACGCCATACAAGGGGGAGAATATGGCCACACAGACGATGACCGAGTCACAACAGATCGCGCCGAAAAAGACGCAGCGGCAGTACGTGCGCTTTGCATTTTACCAGGCGACGCCCGCGTACCGGACGCTCGATATGGAAGGCAAGGAGCGCGCGCGGGAGGAATTCATCACCATCCTGGAAGACCTCGCGGACGACGGCTTCGTCCGGATCTATAGCACCGTCGGCACGCGCTCTGACGCGGACCTGTTGATTTGGCACGTGAGCGGTAATCTCGATGTGATCCATCAGGGCGCGGCGCGGATGAACGCCTCGGAGCTTGGCCGCTACCTGGAACTGACGCATAACTTCCTCTCGATGACAAAGCGATCCATCTACGTGGACAAGCACGTCCACCAGGGGCAGGAGGGCCGCCGGACCCGTATCCGCCCCGCGAATAAGCGGTACCTGTTCGTGTACCCGTTCGTGAAGTCACGGCAGTGGTACCTGCTGTCCAAGGAGGAGCGGCAGCGGATGATGGACACCCACATCGAGGTGGGCCATCGCTACCCGAGTGTGCGCCTGAACACCACGTACTCCTTCGGCCTCGACGATCAGGACTTCGTCGTCGCGTTCGAGACGGACGAACCGGCGGACTTCCTGGACCTGGTGATGGACCTGCGCGAGACCGAGGGTTCGCTGTACACCGTGCGCGATACGCCGATCTTCACGTGTATCTCCCAGGAGCCGCAGGCCGCGTTCGATGCATTGGGCTAGCCCACCCTGGCGGCAGCTACGCCGAGGACACTGGGCACCGTGCGACTCCCTGCCACTCCGATCGCAGGCTCAGGACCGGCTCTGAGTTCGCGCTTCCGTGTCATGCTGGGTCTGCGAACGATCTCATTACTTCCTGCCCAACATCTCACGCACACAGAAGCAGCGGAGAACGAACCCTGCGAGCGTCTTCCGCCGTCGCTGTGTCGCTCCAGCAGCCGCGCCGTCCCTGGTCCACAACTTGCACGTGCGTACAGAGAACAATATCACGGGAGGTAAAGTTTTGCAGACACAGCAACTCGGCAACACGGACTTGGAGATCACACCCATTGGCTTCGGTGCGTGGGCCATTGGCGGCGGTGAATGGTCCGGCGGCTGGGGCTCGCAGGACGATCAGGAAAGCATCGCCGCGATCAACCGCGCGCTAGATCTTGGCATCAACTGGATTGATACCGCCGCAATCTACGGCCTTGGGCGCTCGGAGCAGGTGGTCGGCAAGGCGCTGCAAGGTCGCTCGGAGCGGCCGTACATCTTCACGAAGAGCACGTTGCGCTGGAAGGAAGACCGCAGCGTCTACAACTCCATGAAGGAGATTCGCCAGGAGTGTGAGGAAAGTCTTCGCCGATTAGAAACGGACACCATAGATCTGTACCAGATTCATTGGTCCAATCCCGACGAGGACCTCGAAGAGGGCTGGACTGCTATGGCAGACCTCCAAAAGGAGGGGAAAGTGCGGTGGATCGGGGTCTCGAACTTCGACATCGCACAGTTGAAGCGCGCACAGGCCATTGCACCGGTTTCCAGCCTCCAGCCACCTTTTCACCTGTTGAAGCCAGATGTCCAGGACGAGATTCTGCCGTACTGCCTCAACCAGGGGATCGGCGTCATCAACTACTCACCGATGGCCTCCGGCCTGCTGGCCGGTAAGATGACGAGCGAGCGCATCGAGAACATGCCAGATGACGACTGGCGTAAGAACTCGGACGAGTTCACGGAGCCGAACCTGAGTCGCAACCTGGAGCTGGTCGAGCTACTGAAAGGCATCGGTGAGCGGCACAGTCGCTCCACGGGGGTGGTCGCGATAGCGTGGACCTTGCACAACCCGGCGGTGACCGGTGCGATCGTTGGCGCGCGCCGACCGGGTCAGGTCGACGAGATCATTGACGCGGCGGAGTTCCGCCTCTCTGACGACGAGTTCGCAGAGATAGAGGCTTTCCGTCAGCAGATGGCCAGCAAGTCGCCGGACGCCACGGTCTAACTGCCGGGCGGGTACGAGTTCAGGTACCCGCAGATCAAGGTTTCATAATCCACTGACAACGAAGGGGTGGCTTGGGTTACTCCCTTCGTCGTTGTGACTCCAAGATTTCGAGCCTTCCGGGTTCGCTAACGCCAACTAGTACGAACTTCGGCTAGCCCGCATTATTCACGAACAGCCCGTGTGTAGGGGGCGAACCTCGTGTTCGCCTATGGGCCGCGCGGGCGAACACGAGGTTCGCCCCTACGATGCACTTCTCCATGAATAATCCGGGTTAGGCGCCGTCACTTGGTCGAAGGTTGGGGCACGGCATGCCGTATCTGTACTGGGCACGCCGAAGAACGCATTCGACCAGGCAGACTCCCGCCCCACCCCGCAGTCACCACGAGCTTGGGCTTGCCACGCACGCTTTACGCCTCATCCGTATACAATAAGCGGTCTGAGTGAATGGAGAAACGATGAGCGAGCGGGACGAAAAGTTTGAGCGCATCGAGGCGTTGCTGGCAGAGCAGGGACTGGACGCGCTGCTGCTGAAACGGGCGAGCAGCTTTGCGTGGGCAACGTGCGGGGCGTCGAGCTACATCAACACGGCGTCTGATTACGGAGATGCAACGCTGCTAATCGCGCCGGATCGCAGGCAGGTGTTCACAACGAACATCGAGGCGGCACGCATCGGGGACGAGGAAGGACTCACAACGCAAGGGTGGGAGATCGTTGTGGGCGACTGGTTCGCGATGGAGACGGCGCTCGAAGGCGCGACGCATGGGTTGAAACTCGGCGCGGACTTCCCGTATCCCGGCGCGGTCGACCTTTCTGCGGCGGTCAGCGATCTCCGGTCACGGCTGTTGCCGGAGGAGGGTGAGCGTTTTCGGTCGCTTGGCCGGATGTGCGCGGAGGCTATGGCCGCTGCGATTCCCCAGATTCGTCCGGGACAAACGGAGCATGAAATCGCCGGGATCGTCGCCCACGAGGCGGCCGCACGCGGGGCGTGGCCCACCGTCGATCTCGTCGCGACGGACGAGCGGATTTACCGCTACCGCCACCCGCTACCGACGGCGAAGCAGTTGGAGCGGTATGCAATGGTCGTGCTATGCGGCCGCAGGCACGGGCTCGTGTGCTCGATCACCCGCCTGGTGCACTTCGGCCAACTGCCCGATGAACTGCGTCACAAACAGGAGGCGTGCGCCCGCGTGGACGCTTCCTTTCTTACCAATACTCGCCCCGGCGCTGCTCTGCGGGATGTATTTGCCCAGGCCACCGAGGCGTACGCGGCAGCTGGCTTCCCGGATGAGTGGCGGTTGCATCACCAGGGCGGTCCCGCGGGCTACGAACCACGCGAGACGCTCGGCAAGCCAGACATGGACGGAGTGGTGAGGGAGGGCCAGGCATACGCGTGGAACCCCTCGATCACAGGCGTGAAGATCGAGGACACCATCCTTGTTAGTGCATCCAGCAACGAGACTCTCACCGAGATACCTGGCTGGCCGATGATCGAGGTCGAGGTGAATGGCCAACGCTGTCGGCGTCCGGCGATCCTGGAGCGTTGAGCACGACACGCCACCCACGGCGTCTGCAATACGAACGATTAGCCTGCGCCACGAACGGTAGAGTTCAGATCGCCCGCACGGTAACAATCGGCACGGCGCGTGTGGCATAGGATACGGACGTTCGTGCGGCTCTTCGAGATGGCGATGCGGGGGTACTTTTACGACCACTGCACCGCCGCCTCGGCGAGCCTCGCCTTCTATGGCCTGTTTTCCGGCTTCCCACTGCTTCTGCTTTCGGTTACCGTAGCGGCGGTCGTGCTCGACGCGGACCGTGCCGCTGACCGTGTTCAGGAAGTGCTGCGCGCATGGGTGCCAATCAGCTCCGGGCTAGTGGAAGCGGGGGTCCGAGGTGCGGTCGATGCGGGTGGTGGAGTGTTCGGGTTCTCGATCATCGCGCTCCTGTGGTCGGGGACGCGCGTCTTCGCCCAGGTCACGCGCGCGTTAAACGAGGCATGGGATGTACCACACAACTACACGCTGCGCTACCGACTCGTCATCGAGCCATTTCTGGTTATGGTCACCGTTGCGCTTATTGCCCTGAGCCTACTGTACAAGCCCGTACTGAACCAGGTGTGGGACTCACTGACGGGCAAGCCAACACCGCCGGAGGGGCCGGTCTGGAGTTTCGCGGGAGAGGTGTGGGTGAAAGGGCTCGGCTTTCTCATCGTGCTGCTGCTGTACCGCTACCTGCCTCGCCGACGAGTGTCATGGCGAGACGCTGTGCCCGGTGCGCTGCTTACAAGCGTGTTCTTCCAGGTCAGTCAGGAGGCGTTCGAGCGGTACATCGAGCGGTACGATGAACGATACACGCGTGTGTTCGGTCCACTGAGTTCCATCGTGGTCCTGTTGTTGTGGGCATACATCAGCGCCGCGATCTTTTTACTTGGGGCGGAGTACGCGGCGGCACACTGCAACCTCCGCGAGGGCCGAGACGCCCGCGGCGAGGACGCACCAGTCGTGGACAAGCTGACAGCGGAAGCGACAGAGCACATGGCTCCGTAAGCTGGCGGATGATTGGCCGAGTACTGGCAGGATCAGAGTATGGGAGCGGGCCCCGTAACCACCCGTAGGGAGCCCAAACCACCATCACGCCGCCTGGACATGTTTCGCGATCCGCTTACGACACCGCAAGAAGGGCACGGCATGCAATGCCCGTACCAACGATCGACCGTCAACGTTCACTTAAGTTCGTTTGGGGATCTGCCAACACGAAGGAACTGAAGATCTCATACTTCGTTCGGGTGATTACCTGGCATAGAGCCA
>Ga0136611_10001175_pt1 | contig 18131 bp, 19 predicted proteins | sample AntDrymUQ2232306_2_FD_106645 | JGI IMG/M metagenome (GOLD analysis project Ga0136611, IMG submission 106645) | Polar desert sand microbial communities from Dry Valleys, Antarctica - metaG UQ223 (23.06) | ecosystem: Environmental > Terrestrial > Soil > Desert | place: Antarctica: Dry Valley...
ATGGGAAAACTCTACGAAAACAAGCGCAAGCCGACGCGCGAAAACAGAAAAGTGACGGTCGGGCGAGCTTCCGACGTGCCAGCAGGACGCGGCGCGACCGTGAAATTAAAAAACGGCAAGGAAGTCGCGCTCTTTAACGTCAACGGAAATTTCCACGCGATAGAAAATTTCTGCCCGCACAAAGCCTACCCGCTCGCCGATTCTCGTTTATTTGGAAACGTCGTCGAATGCGATTTGCACGGCTGGCGTTTCGATGTCCGAAATGGCGAATGTTTCACAAAGAAAGGCTGCTCGCTCGAAAGTTATGAAGTTTTGATTGAAGACGAGATGATAAAAATTTTAGTTTAAAATTTCAAAGTGAAACAATTTTCACATAATTTTCTAACAAATCCGCCGGGTCACGATAAATTTCGACGCAGCCTTTCTCGCGCAAATCCTTTTCGGGAAAATTGCCGCACAAAACGCCGACGATTTTGAGTTTCGCTTTCGTCGCCGCTTCCGCGTCGTAAGGCGTGTCGCCGACGACCAGAACCGTTTCGGGCGCGGGATTGCCCAAAAGTTTGAGTGCGGCTTGGAAAATATCCGGTTCGGGTTTCGATTTTTCCGCGTCGTCCGCCGAAGTTGATTTCTCGACTAAATCTTCAATATTCGCAATTTTTTTATACTCTTCGACTTCATCTTCATTTGCCGAAGAAGCGAGCGCGATTTGTTTGCCGTCGGCTTTGATTCGTTGGAAAAGCTCGCGCACTTTCGGAAACGGTTTGACGCGCGACAGATATTCGTCTTTAAAAATCTCGCCGCGCAAGTCGGCTATTTCGTCGCCGAATTCTTCGATTTCCTTTTCGCTTAAAAACTCAGGCAGAAGCGTGTCCGCGCCTTTGCCGATGTGCGGGCGAATTTTGTCAAACGGAACCTTTTTGTCATATTTTTCAAACGCCTTTTGCCACGCTTCGGCGTGAAAATCGTTTGAGTCAATCAGCGTTCCGTCAACGTCGAAAATAAATGCTTGAATCATAATTTTGAGAGTTTTGAGTTCAGATTTCAATCTGTCTTTCAATCATCGCAAACTAAAGTTTGAACTCAAAACTCTTAAACTTCTTTCCGGTTTTCGTTGCCGCCGATTTCTTCAACTTCACCGGGCAATCGAAAAGGCTTTGACTTTCTCTCAACAAAGCGAGAAAATCACTCCAACTTTTCATTCAAGAACATTAAACTCAAATTTCGCCGACAAATATCGGAACAACCGCGTTCCCCGATTCAATGACTACCGATAGTTCGCCAAATCGAAAACGGCTTTCCGCTAATTTCTGACATTCCTAGTGAAAACCAAAATCAGTCATTCAAATTTTTAGGAGAATCAAATCGTGTTAAAAAAAACAATCTACGTCGTGTTTTTTCTTCTGGTCTTTTCGTTACACTTTGCCGATGCCGCGCCCCGGCACGCGCTTGATTTATCGGGTGATTTACGCGGCGCGCCGTATCGCATTCGCGTTCCCGAAAACTGGAACGGAACTCTGCTCGTTTACGCTCACGGCTACCGCGACAGAGCCGACCAGCCGGGCGAAGTTGACAATCGCGCTGCCGACATCGCGCCGAGCGCGGCGCTCGAACCCGTTCTACTCGCGCAGGGCTACGCGCTTGCCGGTTCAGCTTATCGCAACAACGGCTGGGCGGTCGAAGAAGGCATTGAAGATTTGGCAAATCTGACGAGATTTTTTAATTTCCACGTTGCCGACCCGGAGCGAACGATTTTATGGGGAGTTTCGATGGGAACCGTCATCATCTTTAAAAGTATGGAACGCTACGGTTTTCTCTACGACGGCGCATTGTGCGCGTGCGCGGTCGGCGCGGGCGCGTCGCAGTCGTGGGATTCGGCGGGCGATTTGGCTCTCGCCTACAATGTTCTTTTCGGAATGCCGTCAAGTTGGGGAACGCCCGGCGACGTGCGCAACGATTTGGATTTCGAGACCGAAGTGCAGCCGAAGCTCGTTTCCGAAGTCAGCAACCCGGCAAATTATCCGAAGTTTGAATTTATCCGGCTCGTCACCGGAACGCCGGGACGCGGTATCACGCCGCCCGCGCCGCCCGCCTTTTATCCGGGCTGGCTTTTTACCGATATGTTTTTCACGACCGAAGCCCGCGCCGAACTTGAACGCCGCGCTCACGGTCCGGTCGTGCAGAATTTGAATCGGAATTACAATCTGACTGACGCGGAAAAAGCATATCTCGTCGCCTTGGGCGTTCCCGCGCCGGTGATTGATAATTGGCTCGTGACGCTCAATGCGAATCGCACGATTTCCGCGCCGTTTTACGCGCGTCATTATTTGGAACAAAACGCCGATTATACGGGCGAAATCACCGACCCGGTTTTGACTCTGCATACGCTTTACGACCCGCTCGTCACAGTTACGCAGGAACGCGAATATTTGGAAACGATAACAGCAGCGCATCGAACGCGGTATTTATATCAGGCTTACACGAACGGCAACGGGCATTGTAATTTTATGGGCGAACAACTCGTCGCTTCTGTTACCGCCATCAATAATTGGGTGAGAAATAACACTAAACCGACGGCGGCAAATTTCCCGACCGCGCTCGGCTTTCTGCCCGACAGTTTCGTGCCGCCGCCGATGAATCAACCTTAACGGCTGCGCTCTGAAATAAAACGAAAAAACGGCGGCTCAAAGAAATATGAGCCGCCGTTTTTTTTGATTTTATAAGTTTTCAACTGCCATCGTCGCCGATGGCTTCGACCGGACAAGCCAGCAACGCTTCTTCACATAATTCAAATTCTTCCGGCGTTTCCGGTTGTTTACAAACGTAAGAATAACCGTTCTCGTCGTAGCGCGTGAAGTTTTTCGGCGAAGTGTCGCGGCACACGTCACAATCAATACATTGCCGGTCAACGTAGAATTTGCCGCGAGCGTTTTCGGGAAGTTTATCTTGAATCTCCGCCATAAATCATTTAGCCGCGTCATCCGCGTCAATCCGCGGCTAATTCTTTTTCTGTTGATTCTGCTCCGTCAAATTTATCATCCGCTCCAGCGCGATAAGCGCGAAATGTTTCGTTTCGTCGTCAACCTTAATTTGATTGACGACATTTCCGGCGACGAGATTTTCCATCGTCCACGCCAGGTTTTGCGGCGCGATGCGATACATCGTCGCGCACATACAAAGGTCGGGCGCGAGCAGGCGAATGTCTTTATCGGGAAATTGTTTTTGCAGACGAAGAACTAAATTCAACTCCGTGCCGATTGCCCATTTCGAGCCGGACGGCGAATTTGTAACGGTATTAATAATAAAAGAAGTCGAACCGTTTAAGTCCGAGATGTCAACGACTTCGCGCATACATTCGGGATGCACGAGAACTTTGATGTCGGGCGTTGCTTTACGGATTTGCTCGACGTGCCATGGTTTGAAACGACCGTGAACCGAACAATGCCCGCGCCACAAAATTAATTTCGCATTGTGCAGTTCTTCTTCCGTGTTGCCCCCAAGCTCTTCAAACGGATTCCACAAAACCATCTTCTCAAGCGGAATTCCAAACTTCGCGCCCGTGTTTCTGCCGAGATGCTGGTCGGGAAAGAAAAACATCTTGTCGTATTCTTTCAGATAAACGTCGAAAAGCGGAACGGCATTCGATGATGTGCAGACCACGCCGCCGTTGCGCCCGCAAAACGCTTTTATCGCCGCCGAAGAATTCATATAAGTTATCGGTGCAACCTTCTCCTTTAAAACTCCGATTTCCCGCAATTGTTCCCAGGCATCTTCGACCTGCTCGATTGTCGCCATATCCGCCATCGAACAGCCCGCACCCAAATCCGGCAGAATAACTTTCTGGTGCGGCTGTCCCAGAATATCAGCCGATTCCGCCATAAAATGCACCCCGCAGAAAACAATGTATTCGGCATCTTTGCGCTGCGCCGCCATCACCGAAAGTTGATAAGAATCACCCGTCAAATCGGCGTGCGCGATTACGTCGTCGCGCTGGTAATGATGTCCGAGAACGACGACGCGCGAGCCTAATTCTTTTCGCGCGCGCTCAATGCGTTCACTGATTTCCGCGTCGGACATTCGCAGGTAGTTTTCCAACAAACGCTCATTGTTCACGTCTTCTTCGCCGACTCGTTCCTTGTCCAAAACACCGATCATTTTCTCTCGTCTCCTTCTAGCAAATTAGATGCGAAAGCCGCGCCCGCCTGCCAAGAAAAATCATTACACTTCGAGAATTTTTTCGCAAGCCCGATTTATTTGCCGGGAACCGCATCCGCCCGACTTGAAAACTTTTCACTCAAACGTCATTATCTAATAAAAATATATCAAGGAGGGAAAACAAATGAGTGAAAGTTCGGACACCAGAGAAGTTTTGGCAAGATTGAAAACGGAAGTTTTTGAATCGAGCAACCGGCATCTCGCGCTCGCGCTCGGCAGACCGGTTGAAGAAGTGGATTCGTGGTTTGAAGGCGGCGAAATTGATGAAGACGCGCAGGAAAAAATCAACGGCATCGCACAGGAAAGATTGCCTGAGTAACAAACGAAAGGCTTTTGAAATTACACTGAAATTCCGTCGGAGACATATTCGCAATAATGTTCTCTGATGGAATTTTTCAATTTGCCGTTAACTTTCGGCGACTTGAAACCTTTTTTCTTTTCCAAGAGTATAAGAATCGTTAGCAACACAAAACGATTCGACCGACATCTATCTGTTGCCAAATCAAAAATTATCTTGAGGAGTTTATCAATGTTACGACGAAAATTTGCGGCGGCTTTTCTGCTCTCCGCGTTTATTACGCCGATTGTCACTTTCGCGCAGCAACCGGCGACGCAGCCAGCAGCAGGGGCAAATGATGCAGTGGCGAAATTTAAAGACGAGGGAATGAATCGCTCGCAGGCGATGGCGACGATGCGTTATTTAACGGATGTCATCGGAGCGCGACTGACAAATTCGCCCGCGCAGAAACGCGCTAACAACTGGACGCGCGACCAATTGACGAAATGGGGAATGAAGAACGCGGCGGTTGATCCGTGGGGCGAATTCGGACGCGGATGGGAATTGAAACGCTTTACCGCTTCGGTCATCGCGCCGGAATATATGCCGGTTCGCGCGTATCCAAAAGCGTGGTCGCCCTCGACAAACGGCGCGGTCACCGGCGATGTCGTTTACGTTGACGCGGCAGATGAAGCCGGACTAGAAAAATATAAAGGTAAGCTCAAAGGCGCGATTGTTTTAATGAGCCAGCCGCGCGAGGTCAAACCCGGATTTGAACCGACTGCTTTTCGCCGCGACGAAAAAGAGCTGCAAAAACTCGCCGAAGCGACTGTTGAGCCGAACAATCCGCAGCAGCAATTTCAAGCGACTGCCGAACAGATTGCTGCCGCCCGCTTTAACGCCCGCAAGTTCAGATTTTTTCACGAAGAAGGCGCGGCGGTTCTGCTCGAACCGAGCCAGGGCGTTGATGCCGGAACGATTCGCGTGATGGGCGCGAGCGTTCCTCAAGCAGCCGCCGACGCTGCCAATCCGTTCGGCGGCGTTCGCGTTTACGCTAAGAACGCGCCGGTCATCATTCCGCAATTCGTTGTCGAAACCGAACAGTATAATCGTCTGTTCCGGCTGCTCGTCAAAGACGGCGTACCGATGAAAATGACGGTTGATTTGGCGACGCAGTTTCACGAAAATGACCTTCAAGGCTATAACACGATTGCCGAAATTCCCGGCACGGATTTGAAAGATGAAGTCGTGATGATCGGAGCGCATCTCGATTCGTGGCATTCGGCGTCGGGCGCGACCGACAATGGCGCGGGCGTCACGGTCGTCATGGAAGCGATGCGGATTCTGCAAGCGTCCGGCTTTAAACCGCGCCGCACGATTCGAGTCGGACTCTGGACGGGCGAAGAGCAAGGACTACTTGGTTCGCGCGGTTACGTCGCCAAAAATCTCGCCGCGCTCGGCGACGCTCCGCCGCGAACGCCCGGACAACCGGCGCAACCGCGCGCCGTCACCAAAAAAGCTGACTACGATAAATTCGCGGCGTATTACAATCTTGACAACGGAACAGGCAAAATTCGCGGCATTTATATGCAGGGCAACGAAGCCTTACGCCCGATTTTCCGCGAATATCTCGCGCCGTTCAAAGATATGGGCGCATCAACTTTGACCGTCAACGGCACGGGCGGCACCGACCATCAGGCGTTCGACGCGGTCGGGCTTCCCGGATTTCAATTTATTCAAGACCCGATTGAGTATTTCGCCCGCACGTGGCACACGACGCAGGACGTTTACGACCGCATCATCGAAGAAGATTTGAAACAATCGTCAGTCATTATGGCGACTTTCGCTTATAACTCGGCGATGTCGGACGAAAAACTGCCGCGCAAAACCAACGCGAATCTGAACATTGCTTCAGTCTTAAACGGCGTTAATTTGCAGGCATTAATGGACGAAAAGAAATTCGCCGAATCCGGTTTGAATTTCTCTATCTGCGGACACGCGCTTGACGCGGAGGAAATGCACGAAACGCATTTTCCGAGCGTTCTGACCGTCGGCGCGGATTACTCGCATCTCGGCGAATAATCGTCAAAGACAAATTGAGCAAAGCCGTTTGATTCGTCAGGCGGCTTTTTATTTTGATTTAATTTCGTGCAACGCGGTAACTTTGCCCGACTTCCAAGATGCGGCAAACGAGAGATGCCTTTCACACGAGGAGAAACACGATGAAATTATTATTTTTAAGTTTAATTTTAACGCTCGCGTTCGGCAGTCTGGTTCAGACAAACGCACAAACAGCTCAAACAATTAAAGTTTTAGTTGGCAAACAAAAGAAAGCCTCGCATAGTAAAATCACGGTCAAATTCGCTTCCTTAATCGAAGATTCGCGCTGTCCCGACGACGCAAACTGCATCCAAGCCGGCAACGCCCGCATAAAAGTTACAGTCAGCAAACCGGGCAGCAACCCGATAACTTTTGAAGCGAATACGAACCTTGGCGCGAAAGGCAACGTCTATGAAGGTTACGCGATTTACTTAACCAGTCTGACACCCGTTCCGAAATTAAATGTCCGCCTCAACCGCAACGCATACACGGCGACGTTTTCCGTTAGCCGTTTGTCGAGATGAAACGGCTGTTCAATTTTTGATGCGTGCCATCAACCTCAGCACGCGCCGCGTCGTTAAACTTTCCGTTGATTTGCATGTCGTAAAAACGAGGCGGAGATTTCAATGACAGATCTCCGCCTCGTTTTTTGTGTCAAAAATCCGCTTACTTAAGCTGTTCGGCTTCTAACTTTTCAATCGTTTTCGCGTCGTTTTTCGCTTTGTCCGTCTGTCCCGTATTTTGATATAAAGTCATCCGGTTGCGATACGCGACGAGCATTTTAGGGTCAAGCTCAATCGCCTTGTTCAAATCCGCGAGCGCGTTCTCGAAATTTCGCCGGTCGAGATAAAACACGCCGCGGTTGTTACGAGCGAGCGGCGAATTCGGAGCTAATTCGATGGCTTTACCGAAATCCTGACGCGCTTCTTCAAAATTTTGCAGTTGGGTATTGATTTGCGCTTTGAGCGAGTAGAGGTCGGCGCTCGGTTCGATGGCGATTGCCTGCGTCAAATCTTTTTTGCCTTTCTCAAATTCTTTCGTGTTGAAGTAAACGACGGCGCGGTTGGCATAGGCGACGCTCAAACGATTGTTTAGCGAAACGGCTCGATCAAGATCTTTCAAAGCATTTTCATAATCGTTCAGTCGGATATAAACTGACGAGCGGTTGACGTAAACGGCGGATTCGCCCGGATTTATTTCAAGCGCCTTATTTAAGTCAACCAGCGCGAGATCGTCTTTTTGCAGCGCGTGATAACTCATTCCGCGATTGTTAAAGGCGAAGAAAAAATCGGGGTTGATTTTGATGGCGCGACTATATTGCTCAATCGCCATTTCGTATTTTCCGTTTATGCGGTGAAGATCGCCGCGAAGTATGTATGAAGCCTCAAGATTCGGGTTAAGTTCGGAAGCTCGATTAAGATCGGCAAACGCTTCTTCGGGTCGCTGCTTAAGTATGTAAGCCTGTCCGCGATTGTTATGGGCGATTGCCAGATTCGGATTCAGGCGAATCGCCTGTGTGTAATCTTCAATGGCTTTGTCGGTCAACCCTTTTTTAAAGTAAGTAAAACCGCGATTCGAGTAATACACGGCTTCGGACGGAAGCATTGCAATCGCCTTATTCTGGTCAATTAGCGCTAGGTCGAGATTGTTCATTCTCGAATGCAAATCCGCCCGGTTGTTGTAAACAAGTGAATCTTTCGGGTTAATTTCGATGGACTTGTTGAAATCGGCGAGCGCGAGCGCGAATTCTCCCGTTTGTGAGCGAGTCATTCCGCGATTGCTGTAAGCCAAAGAGCTGCGCGGATTAATTTTAAGCGATGTGTTGTAGTCTTTGATTGCCAAATCACGATTGCCCATTTCGTTGTGGCAATAGCCGCGATTATTGTAGGCAATATCAAAATTGGGATTTCCCTGAATTACTTTTGTAAATACCGCCAGCGCATCAGAAAATCGCCGATCTTTTAACATCTGCTCGCCGCTTTCCATCAGCGCGACAGTTTGATCACTAACGTTGACCACTTTATCGCGCGTCCGAAGAAAGGTTTGTCTGATCTCAGGAGGTTGTGTCTTCGACTGTTCTGTCGTTGGCGACGGACTCGGTTTAGCTACCGGCTGTCCAAATACCATTCCGCCAAGAATAACGATTAAGGCAAAAGGCAAAAACAAAAAGCGCGAGAACTTCGGTTGAAACATGTAGTACCTCTGGTCGGTTAAATTCCTTACAATAGTTTAGTTAGAGACAATAACGAAACAATTCCGATTAATTGATTCTTTAATTCGGATGTATCCTTTAAGACTTGTGCCATTTTTAACTCAAGCCTTCAAAAACGGATTTGTCAGATACATCAGAATAATCAGCAGAATAAAATACGGAATCAAAACTGCCGCGCCCGCATAGTCTTTCGCAACGCGCTGTCCGAAAAAAAGCGCGACGATTGACGCTGCGCCGAGAACGGAAGCGTAGAATATCAAAACGGTCGAACCGGTCAGCAGAAAATAAACGATTCCGATGCCGCTCAAAAGTCCGGTCGCCAGTTCCATCATGGTGATGGTGGCAAGCATCGGCGGAACTGTTCCGCGCAGGAAAGTTTTGGAAAAATGTCCGGTCAGCCATTCGAGATTACCTCTCCAATCGAAAACTTTGTCGAGTCCCGATTGAACGAAAAGTATGGTTACCAGCAATGCAGCGAGCAGCACGGGAAGATTTTTGACTAGTTCTTCAAGAGTCATAAAAGTATCATCAAGCTTTCCTGCTCGAAATGATTGTCATGCGTCAAAATTTCCCGCACGTCAAGATTTTTCATCGTCATCATCGAAACGCAATCGGTCAAACTGTAACCTTTATCAAGCCGGCTTTCGTAAAAATCAAGCGCGTCGAGAAAAATCTCGGGCGAATGTGGGATGTATTCGACTTCTTCGTCAATCATAATCGTCCGAACCGCGTCAACCGCAGATTTTCTGGTTTGCGAACCGTGTTCGGAAAAATAATTGAGAACTTCGATTAAAACGGTTTCGGTCGTCACGATTTTAATATCGCCAAGCAATTTGCGCGTTTCGATTGCCTGGCGATGCCATTGGTCTTTTGGATTCAGCACGGCGACCCAATATAATGTATCGGCAAAAACGCGGTCGTTCATTTCTTTTTCTTCGGTGCGCCGTAAAGATAATGGTCAATGTTTTCCGCGCCGTCGGTCGGCAATTTTTCCCAAACTTCGTCGGGAACGCGCTTGCTTATCGCTTCCAGTTTTTCAAGCAGCGATTGTCTTTCCGGTTCTTCAGTTGCTTCTATTGATTCAACAAATTCCAGAACTTTCTGTTGTTTTTCGATTGGAAAAGTCTGCATTTTTTCCGCGACGACTTGCGATAAATCAGTGTGCATAAAATTCACCTCATTTCTTGTTCATCAATTCTTCAATTTCTTCCGCCTGTTTCGGGACTTTCGCCGTCAAGTTGACGTTCCCGTCTTCGGTTACTAAAACGTCGTCTTCGATGCGAACGCCGATGCCGCGATATTTGGCGGGCGCGTCTTTGGCGTCAACGGGAACGTAAATTCCTGGCTCGACCGTCAAAACCATTCCCGGCGCGAACGGGCGCGATTCTTTCGCTTTGTGGTCGGTGAAATATCTGCCCGCGTCGTGAACGTCAAGTCCCAGATAATGTCCGACACCGTGCATATAATATTTCTCGTAAGCTTTTTTCTTGATTAAATCTTTCGTCTTACCTTTCAATAATCCAAGTTCCTTCATTCCTTCGGTTAAAAGTTCGATAGAAAGTTTCTGGCGTTCTTTGATCGTCGTGCCTTTCCGCGTCGCTTCGAGACATTTGATTTCCACATCGAGAACGATGTCGTAAATGTCGCGTTGCGGTTTAGTGAAACGACCGTTGATCGGAAAGGTGCGCGTGATGTCCGAAGCGTAGCCTTTGTAATGCGCGCCCGCGTCAATTAATAATAAATCGCCGTCTTTGAGCGGCATATTATTTTCGACGTAATGCAGAATAGTCGCGTTCGCGCCGCCGCCGATGATTGAGTTATAAGACACGCCCGCCGCGCCGTTCATTCGGAAATAATGTTCGATGATGGCTTCGATTTGCGATTCGTTCATTCCGGGTTTGACGGACTGCATCACCAGAATATGCGCTTCCGCCGCGATGTCCGCCGATTTTTGCATTAACTCGATTTCGTCCGCCGTTTTGTGCAGACGCATATCGTGAATCAAAACGGTCGGGTCAACGATGGTGTGCGGCGGATAAGCGGTTTTCAGACGGCTGAATCTTTGCGCCGAAAGATAGGTTAAAATCTGCTGGTCGAGTTTCGTGTCCACGCCAAAACGGTAGAAAAGTTTTTCGTGTCCGTTGATGTGTTTTGCCAATTCGCTTGGGAATTTATCAATCGAGACGGCTTTGTCCGCGCCGTAGTTTTTCTTCGCGCCTTCCGTGCCTTCGCGTCTGCCATACCACGTTTCCATTTTCGGGTCGCGCGGGCGGACGAAAAGCGTGTATGGATTTTTTTTATTCGACGGATCAATTACCGCAATCGCGTCGGGTTCGGGAAAGCCGGTCAGATAATAAAAATCCGGGTCTTGATGAAACTTAAATTCCGTGTCGTAGCTTTTCGTGACTTCGTGCGCCGCCGGAATAATGGCAATCGCGTCTTTGCCGATTTGTTCGATAAACTTTTTTAATTGTGGTCGCATAGATTTTTTCCTCGCGGAAAATTGTAGCGCAAAAGTATGAAGAAAGAAATTTTAGCCACAGATTGACACAGATAAACACGGATAAAGAAAGGATGAGAAGGAGATAATAATTTTCTTCCGCTTTACTTTTTGGCTTTCTCTTATCCGTGTTTATCTGTGATAATCTGGGTTTCAATTCTTATGGATTTACGAATTACCGAAATCTTTCTCTCGATTCAGGGCGAATCGTCGCACGCCGGACGACCGTGCGCGTTTGTGCGCTTAACGGGCTGCCCGATGCGCTGCGTGTGGTGCGATTCGGTTTATACTTTTACGGGCGGCGAGCGGATTTCGTTCGATGATATTTTCGCTCGGTTGAAAAATTTCGGATGCAACCTGGTCGAAGTAACGGGCGGCGACCCGCTCGCGCAGAAAAATGTTTTCCCGTTCATCACAAAGCTTCTTGACGACGGGTACGAAGTTTTAATCGAAACCGGCGGCTTTTTTTCGACGGAAAAAGTGGACGCGCGGGCGAAGATAATTCTCGACGTGAAATGTCCCGCCTCCGGTGAATCGGAGAGAAATCACTGGGCAAATCTGGAACGCTTGAACGCCGAAAAAGACGAAGTAAAATTCGTGATCGCCGATCTGACCGATTGGGAATTTGCGAAAAGCGTCATCACCAAATATGATTTGGAAACGCGCGCCAAAGAGATTTTGATTTCACCGATATTCGGCATCGAAAATTTACGGCAAATCGCCGAAACGGTTTCCAGAAGCGGGTTAGAAATTCGCCTTAACCTGCAACTGCACAAATATATCTGGGGCAAAGACGTTCACGGCGTTTAGTAAAAATAGTAAAAATTATGTTGAAAACAATTTTCGCAGCAGCTTTTTTGATTTTAGTTTCACACTCAATTTGGGCACAGAAAGCCAAACCAATCGCCACGCCTTTACCAGTCAATCAGCCGATGACTTTGGACGAGAAAATCCAAAATGAAATCAAAAATTTCAGCGGCAAAGTCTGGATTTACGCGAAAAATCTCGATACCGGAAAAGACTATTCTTTACGCGCCGACGAGCAGGTTCGCACCGCCAGCACGATAAAACTGCCGATTATGACCGAAGTTTTTCATCAAATCGCGCAGGGCAAAATCAATTGGACGGACGAATTTACGCTGACGAAACAGAATAAACAAGCAGGTTCGGGAACGCTCGGCGAATTTTCCGACGGCGCGAAAGTTGATCTCAAAAGCGCGACGCATCTGATGATCGTCGTTTCCGACAACACGGCGACGAATTTGATTTTGGACAAAGTTTCCAGCAACAACGTCAATGCTTTTATGGAAAGTTTGGGTTTAAAACAGACTAAATCCTTACGAAAAATCGGCGGCGGCGGCGATTCCAAAGCTTACGATGAACCGCTTAACAAACTTTTCGGCATCGGCGTTTCAAGTTCAAAAGATATGGCAAAATTGCTCGAAATGCTTGAACGCGGCGAAGTTGTTTCAAAAGAAGCGTCCGCCGAAATGATTGCGATTCTCAAACGCCAGCAATATACCGACGGACTCGCCCGAAACACGCTCGATACCGTTCCTTCGGCGACAAAATCCGGCGCGTTGGACCGACTGCGAAGTGATGTCGGAATCATTTATACCAGGCGCGGACGCATCGTAATGGCGATCACCGTTGACGATATGCCAGTCATCCATTATTCGATGGACAACGCCGGAAATGAATTAATTTGGCGTTTGTCGCAGATTTTGCAGGACAGTTTGGGGAAATAAATGAATGAATCGGCAGTAATTTTGGTTTCCGGCGGAATGGATTCGTGTGTGACTGCCGCGATTGCCAAAGCGGAAACGGATGAAATCGCGTTTCTGCACGTTTCTTACGGGCAGCGAACGCAGCGGCGCGAGCGGCAGGCGTTTAACGACATTGCCGATTTCTACAATGTCGCAAAGCGTTTGGACGTTTCAATTGAATATCTCACAAAAATCGGCGGCTCGTCTTTGACCGACGAATCAATCGAAGTAACGGACGCGAATCTCGAATCAAAAGAAATTCCGACTTCTTACGTTCCGTTTCGCAATGCGAATTTGCTCTCGATTGCGACGAGTTGGGCGGAAGTTCTTAAAGCAACGCGAATTTACATCGGCGCGGTCGCGGAAGATTCGAGTGGTTATCCAGATTGCCGACCGGAATTTTACGCGGCGTTTGAACGGACGATTGAAGTCGGCACAAAGCCGGACACGCTGATAGAAATCGTCACGCCGATTATTCATTTGTCGAAAGCGGAGATTGTGCAAAAGGGAATCGAATTGAATGCGCCGCTTCACTTGAGTTGGTCGTGTTATCGCAACGAAGACGCGGCTTGCGGTAAATGTGATTCGTGCGCTTTGCGGCTGCGCGGATTTGAACGGGCAGGCGTGAGCGACCCGATTGAATACGAAAATTAAAACGCATTTTTGCAAATTACCCACGTCGTCATCGAGCGCAGGTTTTGCACATTGGTCGTTTTAATCGGTTCGACAAACGTTCCGCCGAGTCGTTCCGTCGCCGCAATTAACATCTTCTCGTCAACCAGAAACCTTTCGCTTCCGTCGGGCAGTAAATACCGGCGTTGCGTAATTTTTTCTACCTTGTCCTCAATGGAGATCGTCGAAGCGAGCCGCGCGAAAAACAATCCCGAAGGTTTCAAAACCCGCCACATTTCCTTAAGCATTCGGTCGAAATTGGGTTCGTCAACGGCAAAATGAAGCACCGCGCAACTGACGACAACATCAAAAAATTTATCGGGAAAAGGCAAATCTTCGATGTTTGAAACGCGAAAATTTTCAGGTGGAACAGCAGCAGTAGCGGGCGCGAGCATCTGCGCGAGACGGCAGACGTATTCAATCGCGTCCGGGTTTTGGTCAACGCCGAAAACCGGAAAACCGCTGCGGAGAAAATAAACGAGGTTGCGACCGCCGCCGCATCCGGCATCGAGAATTTTCATTTCCGGCGAAAACCGATTTTTCAAAAACTGGTCGAACAAATAAATATCAATGTCGCCGAAAAGTTCGTTCGCGTTTATCATCGGTTGATGTTGGTTTTTACAAACAGTTTTGAAAATCTTCGCGGACAAACGAAAACATTACCGCGTCGTGCTGAACTCCGCCGATAGAAAGTAGTTTTCGCAAAATTCCTTCGCGCGTCGCGCCTGATTTTTCAGCAGTTTTCTGACTCGCGTAATTTTCGACCGCCACCGCGATTTCGATTCGATTCAAACCTAAATCTTTAAAGCCTGTTTTTGCCAGAAGCCGCGCCGCCGTGTGAGCGATTCCGCGATTTTGGCTATTTGTGCGAACCCAATAACCTAAATTCGCCGATCCGCGCTGCCGATTAAATAGATTCAAACTGACTCCGCCCACGAATTTGCCGTTTTGCGCGTCAAAAATCGCAAAATCATACTCTGTTTGATCCTCCCATTTTTCAATGCCGCCGGCGATAAAAGTTTCGCTTTCGGCAAGCGTGTAATTCTCGTGACACCACGGCATCCAGCGGGAAAATTCGCCGCCTCTCGATTCACTCGCCGCCTCAAACAAAAGCGGCGCGAAACCGATTTCGTATTTTCTCAAAATTATTTTTTCGACGACGATTTCGCTTCGCATTAAATTTCCAATCTTTCGCGTTTAATTTTTAAACCGTTCAAATTTCCCAACGCGCCGAACGCGATTTTTTCGGTTTGGAAAAATTCCCGCGCCAAATCTTGAATTTCTTCGAGCGTAACGGCTTCGATTTTTTCAATCGTTTCTTCCAGCGAGATCTGCCTGCCGTGAACCATTTCGAGCCGCGCTAAAGTTCCGGCGCGAACGCTCGAGTCTTCCAACCCGAGCAAAATCGAAGCGACGGTTTGCTCTTTTATCAATTCTAATTCTTCAATCGAAATTCCGTTTTTAACGACGCGGCGCAATTCCGCAATGGAAATATCCAAAACTTCTTCGGTTTGCTTCGGCGAAGTTCCGGCGTATATTGAGAACACGCCGCAGTCCTGATACATCGCCGCGCTCGCGCCGACCGAATATGCCAGACCTTTTTCTTCACGAATTTTTTGCCACAAACGCGACGACGTTCCGCCGCCGAGCGCGTTCGCCAAAATATCGGCGGCATAACGCCCATCGCTTTTCGCGTCAACGAATGGGGCGGCGATTATCAAATGCGCTTGTTCGAGATTTTCGTTTTTCTTGATAACAATCGGCGCGGCGATTTTCGGTTTTTGGTCTTTGGTTTTCGGACTTCGTTTTTTAGATTTAAAGTCGAAACTTTTTTCGGCTAGTTCGACGATTTGCCAATGCTCGACGTTTCCCGCCGCTGCGATAATGAGATTGTCCGGGCTGAAATATTGCGCGTGGAATTTTCTGGTCGTTTCGTGGTCGAAGGTGCGGACGGTTTTCGGCGTTCCGGCAATCGAAAGTCCGAGCGGATGATTCGGAAAAAGTTTCTCGTTAAAAATTTCGCCTAAAATATCCTCCGGCGAGTCTTCGGTCATCTTAATTTCTTCGATGATAACCTTTTGCTCGCGTTTTAATTCTTTTTCGTCAAAGCGCGGATTTGAGAGCATATCGGCGAGCAAATCAAAAGCATTGGCAATTTGCCGGTCAACAATCTTAATCGCAAAACCCGTTTCCTCGTGCATCGTAAACGCATCGAGATTGCCGCCCAAACGGTCTGTTTCAATTGCAATCTGCAAAGCCGTTCGCCGCTGTGTTCCTTTAAAAACCGCGTGTTCGATGAAATGTGAAATTCCGTTTAGCTCGTTCGGTTCGTGACGCGAGCCTTTGCGGAAAAAAAATCCGAGCGTGACCGAGCGAACATCAGGCATCCGGTCAGTAAGAATTGTTAAGCCGTTTTCGAGGCGCGTGGTTTGTATGTTTTCTCTCATCGTGTAAAAGCAAAAGAAAATCGTAGCAAATTGCCAAACCGACGGCAAAACAAAGCAAAAATCGGCGACTGTATTTTCTGGTTTGCAGTCGCCGATTTTATCGGAGCGGTTTATCTTAATCTTTAATCCGCCAGTCAATTTCACCTCGACCGGCATCTTTTAATGCTTGATTGATTTTAGAAAATGGGCGGCTGCCGAGAAAGCCTCTGGCGAGCGGCGAAGGATGTGCGCCCTGAACAATAACGTGCCTATGCGCGTCAATCAGCGGAATTTTCTTTTGCGCGGGCTTTCCCCATAAAACGAAAACGACGGTTTCCTGCTTTTGATTAACGAGGCGAATAATTTCATCGGTGAAATTTTCCCAGCCTTTGTTTTTGTGCGAATTTGATTGTCCTTCGCGCACGGTTAGAACGACGTTGAGCATTAAAATTCCCTGCTTTGCCCAATCAGTCAAATTCGCGTGGCTCGGCGGCTCAACGCCAATGTCGTCCTTCAGTTCCTTGTAAATATTTCTAAGCGACGGCGGAATGCGCGCCGCTTTGTCTTCAACCGAAAAAGCCAATCCGTGCGCCTGACCCGTTTGAATATACGGGTCTTGCCCGAGCAGCAAAACTTTCGTGTCTTCATAGGAAGTCAATTCCAGCGAGGTAAAAATTCTCTCAGCCGGCGGAAAAATCGTGTGATGTTCCTGCTCGTCGGCGACGAAACTTTCCAGTTGAGCAAAGTATGGTTTTTCTCGTTCGTCGTCGAGGTGTTTCCGCCACGCGGCAGGAATTTCTGGAATCATAACAATTGTTCGAAAGTCTGAAATTGCTTTGTTTGAGTCTTATTAAATCTAATGTTTCCTGAATTTGAAACCAATAAAAACATTTTCCGATAATCTTCTAATTTTAAGTTAATGCGAATTGAAAAATGTTAAGAATAAACTTTACCAAGGTGTAGGCTTTAATTCTGTTGTTTCTATACAACTCTCAAAACACTCAGGATGCACCCATACCAACATAAGAAACCTAAAACCACCTTCAAATCTCGGATTAAGCAGAGCTAAAAGGCGTTTTCCAGTTTCAAACTTATTGCTTCCGCAAACAGCGCACTCAGACGGCGGCTCAGGTGCGAACTTAGGACGTTCTTCTTCCCACAAACTAATTGCGACTTCAGTAATCTGCATTTCCGGGGAAGGCTTAGAGACTTTTATTCTTGGTTGATTTCTAAGGAGTTTTACCATGAAAATTGTCTTCGTTATCATCAAAAAGACGAGCAAAAACTCGTCTTTTTATATTTTTCTTAGATTGTCGTAATTACTTTACTTCCAAAATTACTTCCGTTTCGGCTGAACCGTTTTGTTTGGTATTTTTATCGGTTTCGATCAGTTTTTCGTCTTGATTGATTCCGAGCTGCGCCATCACTTCGGGCATCGTCAAGCCCATCGCCTGCAATTGTTGAAGAAGCCCGAAAATCATCGTCGGCGCAGTTTGCGCGAAACGATTTAAGCCGCTCGAACCGCTACCGTTCCCGTTCCCGTTGCCGCTGTCAATCATCACGACTTTATCAATTTTCCCCAAAGGTTCAGCAACGGCTTGGAAAATAGGCGCGCTTGATTCGATAATGGCGGGCAGTTTTTCGAGAATCGTTTGCAGCCGCGCCGCGTCGTTGAATTCGCGCCACGCGGCGGCTTTTTCTTTGATGGCGGCGGCTTCCGCGAGTCCCTGCGCTTCGATTGATTTCGCCTGCGCCAAACCTGTCGCCTGCAATTTTTCGGCTTCGGCTAAACCCTGCGCCTTGTTGCTTTCGGCTTCGGCAAGACCGAGCGCGCGGATGCGTCCGGCTTCGGCGCGACCTTCGGCTTCGACGGCGAAAGCGCGACCTTCGCCTTCGCGCTGGAGTTTGGCGGCATCGGCTTCGGCTTGCGCGATTTGCGCTTGTTTGTGACCTTCGGCGGCTAAAA